>Ga0181520_10007781_pt1 | contig 15591 bp, 14 predicted proteins | sample PEATcosm2014_Bin_29_FD_132451 | JGI IMG/M metagenome (GOLD analysis project Ga0181520, IMG submission 132451) | Peatland microbial communities from MTU Mesocosm Facility, Houghton, MI, USA - PEATcosm2014_Bin02_30_metaG | ecosystem: Environmental > Terrestrial > Soil > Wetlands > Peat | place...
GATTGCCCTAGCGCCGGATTGCGTCATTGATAAATCTCCGCTCCCTGACCGCGAAATTCGAGCGCCTTCTCAACCATGGCGTGAGCCTGGTCGATCTCCTCTTTGACCTCCTGGGAGATTTTCATGGAACAGAATTTCGGGCCACACATGGAGCAGAAATGCGCCGTCTTTGCCGCCTCTTGCGGCAGCGTCGAGTCGTGGTACGAGCGGGCGCGCTCCGGATCAAGGCTCAGATTGAACTGGTCGTTCCAGCGGAATTCAAAGCGCGCTTTGGAGAGTGCGTTGTCGCGCATCTGCGCGCCGGGCCATCCTTTGGCCAGGTCGGCGGCGTGCGCCGCAATGCGATAGCTGACGATGCCGGTGCGCACATCTTCCTTATCGGGAAGGCCCAAATGTTCCTTCGGCGTCACATAGCAGAGCATGGATGTGCCATACCAGCCGATCTGCGCCGCGCCGATGGCACTGGTAATGTGATCGTATCCGGGCGCAATGTCGGTGACCAGCGGGCCAAGCGTATAGAAGGGCGCCTCAAAGCAGTGGCGAATCTCCTGATCCATGTTTTGCTGGATCAACTGCATGGGGACATGGCCGGGGCCTTCAATCATCACCTGCACATCATGCTTCCATGCGCGCGCTGTCAGTTCGCCCAGCGTGCGCAGTTCGGCAAATTGCGCCTCGTCGTTTGCATCATAGACAGAACCGGGACGCAGGCCATCGCCCAGACTGAAACTAACGTCATAGGCTTTCATGATCTCGCAGATATCCTCAAAGTGCGTGTAGAGAAAGTTTTCCTGATGATGAGCGAGGCACCACTTGGCCATGATGGAGCCACCACGCGAAACGATGCCAGTGAGCCTTCTCGCGGTGAGCGGAATCACCTCCAGACGCACTCCGGCATGAAGCGTGAAGTAGTCCACGCCCTGCTCTGCCTGCTCGATCAGGGTATCGCGCAACAAATCCCAACTCAGATCTTCTGCAATACCACCTGCTTTTTCCAGCGCCTGATAGAGTGGCACGGTGCCAATGGGAACCGGCGCGTTGCGCAGAATGCGTTCCCGCGTCTCGTGGATGTTGCTTCCTGTCGAGAGGTCCATGATGGTATCGGATCCCCAGTAAATCGCCCATACCATCTTGTCGACTTCCTCGGCAAGTGATGAGGTCACCGCCGAACTACCCAGATTGCCGTTAATCTTGACGCGAAAATTGCGCCCGATGATCGCGGGTTCAAGTTCGGGGTGATTGATGTTGGCAGGCAGAATTGCGCGTCCGGCAGCAATTTCACTGCGCACAAATTCGGGCGTAATCTGCTCGGGAAATCTGGCCGAGAAGCCCTCTCCGCGATGCGCGCGCAACAGCGCCGCATAGGCTGAATCGTGTCGCAGTTCCTCCAGGCGCATGGACTCGCGCAAGGCGACGAACTCCATTTCCGGCGTGACCATGCCCTTGCGTGCATAGTGCAACTGCGTCACATTGCAGTTGGCGCGCGCGCACCGCTTGTTCGCACGGGCGTCGAAAGACTCGGAGCCGGCCTTCTGGGTAGTGTCCCCGCGTTCATCGATCCATGCGCTCCGCAAGGGCGGAAGCCCCTGGCGAATGTCAATACGGCTCGCTGGATCTGTATAAGGGCCAGAGCAATCGTAGACCGGAAGCGGGGGATTCTGCTCCGCGCCATGCGCCGTCAAGGTCGCAGATTGCTCGATCTCCCGGTACGGAACACGCATGTCGGCGCGGCTTCCAGAAAGATAGCGCTTATGCGAAGCGGGATAAAGTGTGGGTAGAAGAAGTGCGTCCAGTTCTGCGGGTTTCGATGGCATGAAGGCTCTTGTCGAACAATGGAATTGAGAACAAGAGGCTATGATCGCGTATAACTGAAAGGAAGCTCTTTGAAATCTCCCCACGCCGGTATGATCCGGATCGGGTTCAAAGGGTATTTTCTCAGCTCAATGGCGATGAGCACCCCTGTTTCCAAGTTGTATTAAAGCACAGACCCTGGAGACGCACAACCTCACCGCAGGCAATATTTTCCGCAACCGCATTCGGAAACTTTGACACCATGCGCTATGCAATGATTCAATGATCACAATGAAACAGGGGTGCTCCATGCGTGGGGCTGAGATTATACCCTCGACCAGATCCGGATAATGCCGGCGTTGGCAGCTTTCTACCATCCGTGGCGATGCGCAGCAAGTGCTCCTGTTTCCAACCTTTTCCAGGAGAGCCGCATACTTGCCCTGTTGTCTGATACGCTCGCAATACTCCCGCCTGAACAGCAGCGTTTGCGCCTTGCTTGCAATCGAACAGGTAGGCCCGCGTTCCTCCTTGCCCCGCATGGAAGAAGGCTGCTCTGCATTTCTACTCCAGAAACCGATTCCATGCCGATTTATTCTTACAACCAGGGTGTCGCAAGATCGCATGAAAGGACGAAGTGAATGATTACGTTGAACGGGAGAGCCGTGGATGATGCGAATGGATTGAGCCTCGCGGAGCTTCTTGCGCGCGAGAACTATGTAATCAGCATCATCGCCGTCGCTTGTAACCAAGAAGTTGTTCCCCGAGCGAAGTACAACTGTACGCAATTGGCAGATGGCGATGTCATCGATGTTGTGCGCATGGTGGCTGGGGGGTAGGTTCAATGCCGCCATGCGCACAACACGATAAGCGAAACCGGATTGGAAGACGCATCACATGGAAGCCAACTGCTTGCTGTAGACAGAGGACAATATGAGTTCCAACGATAGTCTCATCCTGGGAGGGCGTGCATTCTCCTCGCGCTTTATTTTAGGCTCCGGAAAATATAGTGTCGATCTGATACGCTCGGCCATTGAATGTGCTGGAGCGCAGATCATTACCCTGGCTGTCCGGCGTGCAAACACAAACACCACGGAAAACATTCTCACGCACATTCCCGAAGGTATCACCTTGTTGCCGAACACCTCGGGCGCAAGAAATGCTGAGGAAGCTGTTCGCATTGCGCGTCTGGCAAGAGAACTCGGATGCGGTGACTTTGTGAAAATCGAAGTGATCCGCGATACAAAGTATTTGTTGCCCGATAACGCAGAGACGGTAAAAGCCACGGAGATTCTCGCCAGAGAGGGTTTTATTGTTATGCCCTACATGTATCCGGATCTGAACACCGCGCGTGATCTGGCCAATGCCGGAGCGGCCGCCATCATGCCGCTCGGCGCTCCGATTGGCTCCAACAAGGGACTCTGCACCAGGGATTTCATTCAGATTCTGATCGACGAGATCGATCTTCCAATTATTGTCGATGCCGGTATTGGCCGCCCGTCGCAGGCATGTGAGGCGATGGAGATGGGCGTCGCGGCCATCATGGCCAATACTGCCATTGCTACGGCACGCGATATTCCAGCCATGGCATCTGCCTTCAAAAAAGCAATCGAAGCCGGCAGAATCGCCTATCTTTCGGGATTAGGCCGCGTCTTGGACAAAGGGGCGGACGCGTCATCTCCACTTACCGGATTTCTGAGTAATTAAGGGGGTCATATCTTGAACCGAACAGACCACATGGCGTATCTGCCAGACATGGAAATGCTGAACGATTCCGCCATCATGGAAGAAGTCATTGCCCGTATGAATGCTTATGATTATCACAGGTATTCCGCGGACGATGTACGCAGCACGCTGCACAAGGACAACTGCACTCCGCGAGATTTCTCTGCGTTGTTATCGCCAGCGGCCATGCCATTCCTTGAAGAGATAGCCTGCAAAGCCAGGGCGGAGACCCGCAAGCATTTCGGTAACTCCATCTACTTGTTTACCCCTTTGTATCTTGCGAATTTCTGTGAAAACTCCTGCGTTTACTGTGGATTCAGCCGCAGACAGAAGATTCGCCGTGCCCAGTTGAACGCCGAAGAGATGGAAAAGGAGATGCAGGCGATCGCTTATGAGGGACTTGAAGAAATCCTTCTTTTGACCGGTGAGAGCCGAAAGATGTCAGACCTGCAATACATTGGAGAGGCCTGCGCCATCGCCCGCCGCTATTTCAAGATGGTGGGGTTGGAAGTCTATCCAGTGAATACGCAGGACTATGCTTACCTGCGTGCCTGCGGGGCGGATTATGTCACTGTTTTTCAGGAAACATACAATTCCACAACCTACGAGACTCTTCATCCGGACGGACGTAAAAGAGTATTCCCCTACCGTATGAACGCTCAGGAAAGAGCGCTTCGGGGCGGAATGCGAGGAGTAGCTTTCGGAGCGCTTCTGGGGCTGGATGATTTCAGAAAAGATGCCTTTGCAACCGGCATGCACGCATGGTTGCTGCAAAGAAAATACCCGCAGGCAGAGATCTCCTTTTCGTGCCCAAGGCTTCGCCCGCTCGTCAATGACAGTAACTCCGATTTACCTATCCTCAACGGGAAAACCAATAACTTTATCCCTCAGGAAGCAGAACTGCTGCAGGTCATCTTGGCATATCGCTTGTTGATGCCGTTTGCGGGTATCACAGTTTCCACGCGTGAGCGCGCGGGCTTTCGGGATCACGTCACGGGAATCGCGGCCAACAAAGTCTCAGCCGGTGTCCGCACAGGTGTCGGAGGTCATCAGGAGAGCCGGGAAGATATAGGCGACGGCCAGTTTGAAATCGCCGATTCGCGATCTGTTCACGAAGTATGCTCCACCATGAAGGAACGCGGCTTGCAACCGGTCATGAATGATTATGTCTACGTTTAATTCTCGTCCATACTTGCGGCGCGGTCTGTATCTGGTCTTGACCCGACCACGCGATGGCTATGAACGCTTATGCGAATATGCGGTCGAGGCCGGTATTGCCGCCATTCAACTGCGTATCAAAAACCATGATCTACAGGAGCACGAGCATCTCACCCTCGCGCGCAGGCTGCGCTCTTTGACCATGGGCAGCCCCACCTTGTTTATCGTCAACGATTTGCCGGAGGTTGCCATACAGTCGGATGCCGATGGACTGCATATCGGCCAGGATGATCTTTCCGCAACGGAAGCGCGAACGCTTATCGGGCCCGATAAACTGTTGGGTCTTTCTACGCACAACTTGGAGCAGGTAAAGAAGGCCAATGAAGCACCCGTGGATTACATCGGTTTTGGGCCGCTCTATGTCACCACCTCCAAAGTCCGGCCCGATCCGGTCGTTGGTCCAGAGGCGCTGGAACACGCATATCGGAGCAGCCGTCACCCCATCGTTGCCATTGGCGGACTGGACCTGGACCGCATCCAAAAGCTTGGTCCCTACGCCCACAATGTTGCTGTGATTAGGGCGGTATCCGAAGCAGCCAATCCCTCCTCTGTGATGCGTTCAATCCAGGAGGTGTTCCTGAAATATGCAGAGCCGGCACAAGAAGGCAGTTACCGGTGACAACACCACCTGCATATCCACCCGAGTAGCTAATATAGTTTCGATGGAGGATGGCTGTCGGCAGCAGGCCCACTGCATCGAAAGCAATGCCGCGCCGGGACTTCACTAAATCCAGATCGTTGACAGTCGTGGTGCCGATCTTGATCCGTGTGTGAGAGTGAATGGCGGTTCCATTCGGACCGCTACTGAATGCCATCGAGCCGGCCCAAGGCAGGGTTGACGAAGATTCGGGGCGAGTGGGGAACAACTCCGGCATCCTGGCTCCAGTATCTAATTGCAACTGGACTTTGCCGCCGTTCACATTGATGAATTCCGCCTAAACCGGCAAGCGATTTGTGGTTGGCGCGCCATGATAGCGTCCAATCGTCTCGAATCGACATCGATCCCCAGCGGGAGCATCGCCGCCAAAGCGCAAGGTGTGTTGCCGGTAGTCGATCAGAAAATCGAAATTCGAGAGATAATCTTCGCCCAGCACACCACAAATGCCGGGCGCACTGAGCTTCACCTGGTCCAACAAGTCGATCACCGCTCCAAGTTCTGAAATCTCAGAGCTACCCACACGCACCCTCTTCAGGCGCGCCATCTGATCCTGCCGCACATCCAAAACGGTAGTCAGCGAAGCCTGACCGATGATCGGAAGCCGCAACTCCCGCGCAAGTGCTGAATCGATTACGATGTGCGTTGCGCCAGTGTCCAGAAGAAATTGAAGGGGCCGGCACCGTTGACCATTGTCTGAACAATAATCAAGTATCCGTCGCGTAATTTGAATTCGACGATCTCGCTCGATTGCGTTCCTTGAGCAGCTAAAGCTGTGGGCATCACAAACAACAGCAAAAGGAAGATCAACCAGACAGACCTGTATCGGCCAGAATGATGGCATCGATCTGGGCGGCAGATTCTAACAGGCATGAAACTGCCTGTCTGCGTGATTCTCTTCCTATCGGCGGCGCGCTCAAATCTTTGAGCACCATCCTGACCCATGAATGTACCGCGAGTCATGGGGCAATGTCCACCGATAGAAGATCTGTCCGCAGTTACGGCCCGTTTATCGCGTTCTAAATCATTTCATATCTTCATCTTGGCGCCTAAGATCAATCGTCTACCCCCTACGCTTGGTCAATACTTAGGCAGCGATGGGTCGATCCTTTCAGCCCATGCCAGAATGCCTCCGGTCAAATTGGTTGCCCGCTTAAAGCCGGATTTGCGCAAGAAATCGACGGCCTTGGCGCTGCGTGCTCCGCTCTTGCAATGCACCACGATCTCACGGCTTGAGTCGAGCTCATGGACGCGCGTCGGAAGGTCGCCAAGCGGAATCAAATGCCCATTGATGTTGACGATCTGATACTCATGCGGTTCGCGGACGTCGAGCACAAAAATGTCTTCTTTGGCATCGAGACGGCGCTTGAGCTCCTCGGGCTGAATCTCGGGAATTCTTGCGCTCGTGCTTGCCTCTGCTTCCTCGCCCCGAATGCCGCAGAACTGGTTGTAATCGATCAGTTCCTTGACCGTGGGATTAGTGCCGCACACCGGGCACTCAGGATTCTTGCGTATGCGCAATTCGCGGAAACGCATGGCCAATGCGTCGACCAGCACCAGACGGCCGATCAGCGGCTCACCTGCCCCTAGAATCAGCTTGATCACTTCAGTTGCCTGAATGACTCCGAGCAATCCAGGAAGCACGCCCAACACTCCACCTTCTGCGCACGATGGAACCAAGCCCGGCGGCGGCGGTTCGGGATAGAGGCAGCGATAGCAGGGCCCTGCTTCTGTTGCAAAGATGCTGGCCTGGCCTTCAAAACGGAAGATCGACGCATAAACATTGGGCTTGCCGCTCAACACGCAGGCATCGTTGACCAGGTAGCGAGTGGCGAAGTTATCCGTGCCGTCAGCAATAACATCGAAGCCGCTGAAGATTTCGAGCGCATTCTGACTGTTCAGATACTTGTCAAATCTCTTGATTTCGACGAACGGATTGATAGCGGTCAACTTGTCGATGGCCGAGTCGAGTTTCAAACGGCCCACATCAGCGGTATGGTGCAGTATCTGGCGCTGCAAGTTGGTATAGTCCACCACGTCGAAATCGACGAGACCCAGCGTGCCAACACCTGCTGCTGCAAGATACAAAGCCAGCGGCGATCCGAGCCCGCCCGTGCCCACGCAAAGGACTCGCGCCGCCTTAAGTTTCTTCTGACCCTCAAGGGTCACTTCTGGCATGATAAGGTGACGCGAGTAACGCAAAATTTCTTCGTTGCTCAGTTTTATTTGACTACCATCAATCAATTCAGCCACAGTTTGTCTCCCAATAATCGTTCGTCATACTCATTTTCGAGAAGCGGATCGAGCACTATCGTCCACCAGCGACCGAGGGAACGATGGTGATCGTATCAGACTCTTTGACTACTGTCGCATTCTTGCTCAGATACCGAATATCTTCATCGTTCAGATAGACGTTGACGAAAGAGCGCAGCTTTCTGTCCTCGGAAAACAAATGCTTGTGCAGATCTGGCTGCTTGACGACAAGATCGTTCAGCGCCTCGCCAACGGTCTGACCGCTCACTTCGATAGTGGATTGCTTTCCGGCATAGGGCCGGAGCGGAGTGGGAATCAGAACTTTGATCGACATATTGTTCCTTCCTTGAATGTACGGGTTTGCAAGACTTCAATCATTGCTCGATTATTTCGACCTGTTCATCATCAAAGTGCTTGTTCTCTTCCGGCCCCAGCAATTGAAACGAGTTGGTCAATATGGCGCGCCCGTTTTCGATACTGGTAATCACATATGAACAACCAATCCAGTGCGCTTCGGCCAAGTCCATAGTGGACCATAGGGCGGGGTGATCGGGATGAGAGTGATAAAAGCCGACAATGTCACGGCCGGCAAGCATCGCATCCCGCTGAATGTGGACTAACTCAACCGGATCGATGTGATAACGATTGGCAGGCGAGTCGGTACGCGTGTTTCCGCAGGGTACGACAGCCTTGACCGTCTTTCCACCGGTCTCGTTGAATTCACCTATCAGCACACCGCAGCACTCGTGCGGGTAGGTTACCTCGCCGTGCCCGCGCAGTTGATGATAAAGCGCATCCGGAATCGTCAGTGCCATGCTTCCTTCCCTACTTTATGCGTTCTCATCCCAGAAATGTTCGCTCAGATATTTATCTCCTGCGTCTGGAAAGATGGTGACCACCACCGAGCCGGCCGCGGCATCTCTCGCAATCCTTATCGCGCCGACGAGCGCAGCGGCCGCTGAAACTCCGACGAGTAAGCCTTCTTCACGAGCCAGTCTTCGCGCCATGGCCTGAGCCGCTTCCGTTTCGATGCCCAATTCTGCATCCGCGATGCTAGCATCGTAGATCTTCGGAACGATCGAAGTTTCCATGTGCTTGGTTCCCTCGATGCCGTGAAAGGGCGAGTCAGGCTGCAGAGAGATGCAACGGATAGATGAATTAAGCTCTTTCAATCTGCGCGAGGTACCTACGAAAGTTCCGCTGGTGCCGAGAATCGCCACAAAGTGCGTCACGTGTCCAGAGGTCTGCTGCCAGATCTCATCCGCTGTCCCATTGGCGTAGTGCGCTTGCCAGTTGGCGTCGTTGGAATACTGGTCGACGTAGGTATACTTTTCCGGTTCGGCTGCCGCAAGTTCGCGCGCCTTGCTGATTGCTCCATCCGAGCCTTCGCCTGGATCGGTATAAATGATTGTTGCGCCATAAGCGCGAAGAATGCGCTTCCTCTCAGCCGATACATTCGAGGGCATACACAGCGTAATCGGAATTCCGTATGCCGCTCCAAGCATCGCATAGGCAATCCCCGTGTTGCCGCTTGTGGAATCAAAAAGCGTTTTGCCTTGTCCAAGCTTGCCTTCCCGTAAGGCTTTGGCCAGCACCTGAACATCCTGGAGACCATTAGTTACTCGCTCAAGACGCAACAAGGGCGTGTTGCCGATTCGCTCCTTCAGATTGACGCCCAGATGGGTACTCATCGTATTGCTTTGAATCTCCGCTTCATCTTCGTCAATTAGTCACAACGACGGTCGTTTTGACTTACTGCTTTGCCGCTTCCGCTGCAAATCGCAAAGAGTTATCCATGCTGCGATTAAGTGCCTCGATAGCCTCCAGCAACGCAAAGACCTCCTCTTCGAGTTGATTCAATGCCACGGCATCCTTCTGCTGAGCTGCTGCAACGACCGGCTCGAATCGTTTACTGTCAAGCCAGATTCGATAAAGTGGGTGCGGAAGTTCTCGAAAACTGCTATGTCGGTTGGCGCTTCGATGCTGCGCGTGATCAACAGAGCTCGAGCGCAGCGCAGGCTGATGGAGTAGAGAATATCATCGTTTTGCGACTCGCCGGAGCGGAATTCTTCGCGCAATTCCCTTGCGCTTTTCAGATCAACTTCAATGAGATCGAAGAGTCCAGCCGAACACTCGCCGACGCCTTTGCCGGCCAGCGAAAAGGTGTTTCCGTCGAAGAAAAAAGTCTTGGCATCATGTCTACACGACACTCTATTCGTGTCTGTAACACACCAAAGGAGGCAGGAAATGATCAGCTTCATGAAGGTGCCGCCCACAACCTACGTCCTGGAATTCAAGAGCGGAAGGTTCGCCGCGGAGGGGCCGGTCTTTCGTTCTTCTACTACGCCCCTACCATAACGATTGTCACCATTCCGATCGCCAGCACCGACGTGCCCTATGTTTTTCAAGAGGCGACGTCCGATTTCCAGGCAGTGACGATCCAAGGGCAATTCACCTACCGGGTGGCCGATCCAAAACGGCTGGCTTCGCTGCTGGATTTCAGCATCGATAAGCGGCACGCCTATTGCACAGACGATCCACGGAAGTTGCCTGAGCGCCTGTGCGGTCCTTGATCAGTTGTTGAATCCTCTTCTCTTGCTCGGCGGTCAACTGTCGGCCCGAACCCGATGCGCGGCCCACAATCGGAACAGGCACTGCCTTCCAGTCGTTGCGTTCGTAGGCCTGCAGGGCGCGGATGACCGCTGACCAACCCAACTCGCACTGCGCCACAGTCTCGGCAATCGTCGCGCCGTTCAAGCGCATCTTGACGGCGCGACGACGACGCTCATTCAAAACAATCCGCGGAAGCTTATGTGCCTCGGTTCTCTCCATGCTTATGAGACGTTTCAATCAAACTAAACGTCTCACTCCTTCGGGCCGGATAAGTAATTAGACCGTCGAGTTCAATCAGCGAAGAAGTCTGTGCTTGCTTTCTCCAGAATTTTGAAGCGCGCTCATCGTCCATCTTTTCGCACTGGTACACTAGGCTCATCCGGCGCGCCCAAGACTGCTTTGGAGTCAGACTGCCGCTAATTCAGTCCTCATTCTGAAATCCGCCTCTGCAACTCATTTGCTTATGTCGCTGGCGCACTCTTCGAGCCATAACTCCATCACTCGCACCGTCAATGTGCGAAACAGCTGATAGCCCAACAGCGTGCCAACTGCCGCGATCGTTGCGACGATCAGGATGATCTGGGCACGCTTCCTTGGTATTCGCATCATAGAGTCGGGCCGACACTCGAAGCCAAACTCCGCTGGCGCAGGAACAATGCCGCGCTAGAATAGTCGTAGCTGTAAACCTAATCCGACAGCTTAAGTCGGTATCTTCATCAGCCCCTTCAACGTTGAACTTATGGTGAATCTTCGGTAAATGGCGGGAGTTCTTTAGTCTCTCTTTAGAGTGGCTTGTTAGCCTCCGAGTCATTATGAAGACCTCAATGCAATCCAGATCGTTGCGCGTGCTGGTGTTCTTGGCACTCATTCTGTGGGGATTGACGTCCCGCAGCTTTGCTCAGTTTGAGACGGCGGCTGTACTCGGCACAGTCTTCGATTCAGCGAAAGCGGTCGTTCAGCAGGCCCACATCACACTACTGAATCTTGACACCGGCACCTCACAAGACGCGGTATCGACTTCCGATGGATCGTATCAGTTTCTTGAGGTTCGAGTCGGCAGATATCGAGTCACCACTGAGGCCGCTGGCTTCAAGAAATCCCAGACTCCGGATTTCCTTGTCGACGTCGGCGTTCGGCTACGCGTCGATGTTCAGCTCCAAGTGGGAAATCTCGAGCAGAGCATTTCTGTCACTGCAGCTCCTTCAATGTTGGAATCGGAGTCCAGCTATAGGGGCCAACTCATCGACAATGAGCAAGTCGTTGACCTGCCCCTGAACGGGCGATCCAGTGCCTCACTTGCACTGCTAGCACCAGGAGTGCGGCTTACCTATGGACTTTCAAAACGGGAATCTTCCTTCAATATCAACGGGATGAGGAGTCAATTCAATGACTTCATTCTCGACGGCCTAGACAACAACGCCTACGGCACCTCCAACCAGGGTCTGTCGAATCAGGTCGTTCAAGTTGCGCCCGACGCCGTGCAGGAGTTCTCGGTCATTACAGATAACTACAGTGCGGAATATGGCCGTGTCGGAGGCGGGGTAGTCAATGCATCCGTACGCAGCGGAACTAACCAACTCCATGGTACGGTCTGGGAGTTTCTTCGAAATACAGATCTGAACGCTGTCGGATACTTTGCGCCGCTCGGCGGTCAAAAGCCCATCTATATACAAAACCAATATGGACTTGCGGCGGGCGGGCCCATCAGGAAAGATAAGATGTTTTTATTTTTGGACTACGAAGGATGGCGGCGGCTGCAAAAGGCAGTTTCATTTGCCAGCGTGCCAACACTCAACCAACGCATCGGAATTTTCGGCTCTGGCTTTGCAATAAAAAACCCCTACACTGGAGCTGTTTACACAAATGGGACCATTCCCCAGGCGGATATGACAGCCTTTGGCTTGAAAGTGTTCTCTCAGATGCCATCGCCCAACCTTCCGGGCAACACCAACAACTATCAGGCCTTGCTTCCCAGCACGGACAACGAGAACAAAGGGGATGTTCGCTACGATCAGTACCTTACCCGCAAGATCAGCTTGTTCGAGCGGGCCAGTTACAATCTGTACCATCAGCTAGCGGCTCCGGCTGTTGACGGACCTTCCGGCCAGGGTGCAGGGATAAAGTCCCGCGTCATGAACTGGCAGACCGCCAGCGGAATTACATGGATCACCGGTCCAAATTCCCTGCTGGAAATTCGCTTCGGAGCGTCAGACACAGAAGGCATGAAAACCCCCGCCACCCTCGACGGTGTCGCAAACATGCTTCAGCTCTATGGTATCCCCGGACTACCCACAGCCAAGAACATCATTGGCGGTTTGAACACGCAGAATATCACCGGCTATCAGTCCTACGGTCGCGATTACACCAGTCCCCAATGGCAAAACCCCCTCGTGATCAATCCAAAGGTTAACTTTTCAAAGATAATTGGGCACCACACACTTAAAATCGGCTATGAATATCAAGCTATCCAAACCAACATCAACGACTTCAATCCTGCTTACGGACAGGATATTTACGGTGGCCAGTTCAGCAACCCCGGCAAGAGCAACACCGTCTATAACCTGGTCGACTTTCTGTACGGCGCAAGATCTACCTACCAGTTGACCAATCAGGCCGTCGCCAATCTAGAACAAAGAATGCACTTCACTTATTTGCAGGATGATTTCAAGATGTCCCGCAAGCTTACTTTGAATCTTGGCCTACGCTATGAGTTCGCCACTCCGCAATACGAACGGGACAATCGTCAGGCTAACTACGACCCTAAGACGAACTCACTGATCCCAGCCACCAACGGATCGTTATCCAGCCGCGCCCTGGTAGATCCACGGTACACGGGCTTCGCTCCTCGCCTGGGCCTTGCTTATTCCCTTACGTCAAAAACGGTCGTTCGGAGCGGCTACGGGATTAGCTACGTACAATTTATTCGACAGGGTGGCGATAGTTACCTGGCGTACAACGGCCCTTACGTCGTCAACGCTCAGATTACACAATCTCCATCTCAGGGTCTGTGCACTGCGACCTCCACTCCCACCAGTTGCTTCCGTCCCACAATGATGGGTATTCCGGACGGGTTCGTTTCCCCGGCAAACTTCTCAACAGTTAACACCAAAACGGTATACATCCAAAAGGACATTCGGACTCCTTATGTTCAGAGCTGGCATCTCTCAATTCAGCAGGAACTGGCAAAGAAGCTAATGCTCGACCTCGGGTATGTTGGAAATCACAGCGTCGGACTTTGGGTTACAGGCGACCTTAACCAGGCGGTGCCGAACCTGGCGGGTCAGAGTCTGCCCGTGAAGGCGCGTAGGCCGAATGCCCAATTCGATTACATCGACTCGAACTTTGGAGTCGGTTTCTCGAATTACCATGCTTTGCAGGCGAAATTCGAAGTGCGAAACCTTCAGGGACTCACCGTATTGAACTCGTTCACCTGGTCAAAGGCCATTGACGATGCGGCAGGAGCCCTCGAATTGACCAACGGAGATCAGCAGTCCATCAATATGTTTAATCCAGCGTCGTCAAAGGGCTTGTCCGGTTCTGATCAGCCCTTCAATAACACGACTTCGGTGGTTTGGGATATGCCGTTTGGAAAAGCACGGCGCTTCGAGGCTAACATGCCCTATGCGCTCAACGCGCTTCTTGGAGATTGGTCGCTTTCAGGGATCAATACGGCAACGAGCGGCCAAACGATCAATCTGACCTATGATCCAAGCGCCGCGTTTATAGCCACGGACGGCAGCAAGAACTCTGCCATTTACCGGCCCAATGTCACCGGCAATCCAATGATGCCGAAGGGACAGCGAACCATCAACCAGTATTTCAACCCGAATACAGTTTCGGTTCCCACGGACGTAACACAACCATACGGCAATTCAGGGCGCAATACAGGCCGCAGCAATTTCTATCAGGATATGGATCTCGGCATCCACAAGCAGTTCCCACTCTGGGGCGAAGGACGATTCCTGGAGTTTCGCAGTGAGATCTTTAACACTCTCAATAAGACCAACTTCTCGCCAGCGAGTGGAGACCGGTCGAGCTCCAAATTTGGCACCATCACTAGCGCCCTCCCTGCACGACAGGTCCAGTTCGCGCTCAAGGTGCTTTTCTAGTTTCTGCCCGCCCGGACATGGTGATGAATGACAGTTGGTTTTCTGTTCGTTTACATGAAAACTTCGCGCGGGCCCAAACAAACACTCGACGTGAACGACAAATGGCGAATCTGAACAGGGCTAACCGGTCCTTGAAGACCGGTTAGCTCAAACTTTTCAGATAGAATTCCTTATCTGAAAATCACGAGATATCGGCTCGAAGTTCGGTCCCGCCGGAGGCCGTTCCACCCGAACGGCAGTTGTAGGTAGACTGATTAGGTTAGATCCTGCAAGGAGAATTGTTACGATTCGATGAAGATTCGACGAGCGATATTTTGGATACACCTGGCCTCCGGCTGTGTGGCTGGAGCTGCGATTCTTTTCCTCTCCGTGACAGGCTGCATTCTTGCCTACGAGAAGCAGATCGTCGCCTGGCAAGAAAGGGGCTCTCACTCAGCACCGCCTGAAGCACACCCTTCTTCATTGTCCCTTGACCGGCTTGTAGAAATTGCAACCGCGACTACTGGAAGGCGGTGGTCCACCGTTGTGGTGCAAGCAGACGTGAGCGCGCCCGTCGAGATCGACCTCGGACGCGAGCAGCGGCTATTCCTGAACCGCTACACCGGGGCGGTTCTCGGAGGCGGCGCAATACGTCTGCGAGCGTTCTTCGATATGGTAACTGGACTGCATCGCTGGTTTGGCGCCTCGACGGAAAACCGGCCATTCATGCGGACTCTGCAAGGATCGGTCGACCTGGCGCTGCTGCTCCTGATCGTCAGCGGAGTGTATCTTTGGTTGCCCAAAAGATTGCATTGGCAAGCGCTGACCGCCGGCGCATTTCTTCGCCCAGGCCTTGCCGGCAAAGCGCGCGAATCGAACCAGCATAACGTCCTGGGCTTCTGGTTGGCGTTCCCGATTGCGGTCATCGCAATCACCGGCGCGATTCTCGCGTATGGATGGGCCACCAATCTGCTCTTTCTGGCAACAGGAAGCTCGCTGCCCCCTGAGCCGGAGCGCACTGCAATCGCGGCGCGGCACCGGTCGCACCAGGATGCCGAGCCATTGCCACCTCAAACATCTGCCGGCCTCCAGCAGATTCTCGAAAACTCGGAGCGCCAGGCGGCGGGGTGGCGAATTCTTCGGATTACAAGACCCAATTCCGAGGATCGCACGATGAATGTCGCAATCGACTTTCTCGACAACAGCCGGCCCGACCAATCCGTCGAGATGATCTTCGACAGGCAGACAGGC
>Ga0181520_10007783_pt1 | contig 15587 bp, 12 predicted proteins | sample PEATcosm2014_Bin_29_FD_132451 | JGI IMG/M metagenome (GOLD analysis project Ga0181520, IMG submission 132451) | Peatland microbial communities from MTU Mesocosm Facility, Houghton, MI, USA - PEATcosm2014_Bin02_30_metaG | ecosystem: Environmental > Terrestrial > Soil > Wetlands > Peat | place...
ATCCCGGCCCGGCCAACGGCTTGGCTGAGATGAACGCCGACTGGCAGGTGCTCAAGGGCCGTCTGGGCTTCAACAATCCGGATGGCTACGGCACCACCGTCTCCCTGCGCACCGAAAATTACCGCATCAATGCTGATTCGACCGGCGACAACAACTGGCGGCAGGTCTTGCAGGCGGGCCTCGTGCCCGACCTCCTGGCCGACACGGATGTGAAGCAGAACTGCCTCCAGATTGACAACGGCACCGGCCAGCCCGTGCCCGGCATCGAACTGACCTTCAGCACCACCATCACCGATGGCGAAAACCTCTTCGGCCAGCCCCTGGGGCCCGGCGACCACAGTTTCAGTTCCAGTTCCTTTGCCACCAAGATCTTCGCCGTCGGGGTGGATTTTGACGGATACGTCGGCATGGACAACCCCATCACCACCGGCGGCACCACGCCCTCCGACCCGACCCTGGACCCGAACGGTCTGTCCGCCACGCCGTATGTCTATCTCATCCCGTGCGGGGCGGACTCGATGCGCAGCCCGCCGCTCGGGGACACCAGCACCATCCGCACCTGGAATGTGGATGATGTGGCCATCCCGCTGCCCTTCAACATCGGGGCTTCGGACTTCTCGGACGAGCCGTTCTACCAGGCGGCGGACTCGCTGTCCGAGCCGCTGTTTGCCGTGCGCAAGCAGCAGGCGTTCCGGCCGGTCTCCACCACCGCCGCGTTCAACACCAGCATCTACGGCGCGGATGGCGCGCTGGAGCCCTCGCAGTACACCAACCAGCGGCTGATTGGCCGGTCGGTCTGGAACAGCAAATGGAAGCTGATCATCCCCGGCTATACACTGCTGGCCGACCCGAACCAGGGGCTGGCCCGGTTCATCAACTCGGTGAAGGACATTCATCTGTATTTCATCACCTATTCGTATGCGGGCAACTAACCCATGAACCTGAAGAATATGAAACTCCCGTTGACTGGAATAAGGATGCTGCTGCCGGCCGCCCTCACCCTGCTGGCGGCGCTCCCGTCCGCCCGGGCTTTTCCACCCGCGCCCGACGGCTATATCTACGGCTTGGTGAAGGATCAGTATGGCACCCCCCTGATGAACGCCTCCGACCAGGTGGTCTTGCAGACCCCCGCTGGCGTGCAGGTGGCCACCCCCATCCAACCCGGCTATGCCGTCGGCATCAACTATGTGCTGGCGGTGCCCATGGATACCGGGGACGAACAGCCCCCCTACGTGCCCAATGCCCTCACCAACGGGGCCCAGTACAAGCTGTATGTGACCGTGGGCACGGAGACGAATCTGCCCATCGAAATGTCCGGGGCTTCCTATTCCGTGCTGGGCGCTTCCTCCGCCTACACCCTCCAGAATCTGACCCTGGGCACGGATGTCAACGGCACCGGAATTCCCGATCAGTGGGTGGAGATCTTCCTGGAAGAAATCGGCTCGAACCTGGCTCTGACGGCCGTGAATGCCAATACGGATTACACGGGGGACGGACGGACGTTGAGGCAGGAGTATTTGCTGGGCAATTATCCCTTCAACCCGGCGGACGACTTCAGAGTGCAGATCGTCAGCCAGAATTCTGGTTCGGCCGTGCTGGGCTTCACCTCGATGCTCGGCCGCTCGTACACCGCCTACGGTTCTCCCGATCTCAAGAACTGGACGCCGCTGTCCTTCACTATCCCCGCCCTCGGCCCGGGTGCCGTCACCAATTATTATTCGTCCGTCATCCAGCCGATGCAAATCCAGACCGTTCAGCCCACGAACGCGCCGGCGATGCAGTTCTTCCGGCTCTCGCTCCAGTGAGTTCGCTTCGTGCGGTGAACGATCAACCCGCCACTTCGCCCCGCCCCGGCGTCCGGGTGCTCCTCCTCCCGGTGGCCCTGGGTCTGGCTTTGGGCCTCGCCGTGACCCTGACCTGGCGTTCCGTTCCTCCTCCTCCGCCGCCGTCGCTGCCGGAGCTGGCCCGCACCAACCTCCTCCACCTCGGCGGCGTCTGGTTTGAAAAAGGCCGCACCAATCCCTTCACCGGGGTGATGCTCGATTTTTATCCGGGGGGCGCGTTGATGTCGTGCTCCATGGTGTCCAACGGCCTGCTTAACGGCCTGTCCGAGGGCTGGTATACCAACCATCAACTCCAGGTCCGTGAAACCTACCGCACGAACTATTCGGACGGCCTGCGCACCAAGTGGTGGCCCAACGGGAAAAAACTCTCCGAAGCCCCGATTGTGCTGGGAAAAATCCGGGGCCTCTACCGGCGCTGGTATCAGGACGGGGTGCTGTCCGAGGAAATCCCCATGCAAAATGGCCGGATCGAAGGCGTGGGCCGCGCCTATTACGAGAGCGGCTGTGTGAAGGCTGAAATCACCTACCACGACGGCAAGGCCTCAGAACAGCACACCTGGAAGGACGGCGAGCGGCCCCCGGCCGGCCTGCCGCCGAAATAAAAACCGGCGCGCATTTTTGTTTCCTGACCAGACGCGGGCCCCCCCCTTCCACAACGCTCTTTTTCCGGTTCGCAAATTGCAAGGCGGTTCGGGTGGGAAAAAGGCATTTTGCCCGTTCTGGCAACTCTGGCGCCCGTTTGCCCCCCTGTCGGACGCCGTTAATCACGCCAACCTCCGCATGGCACGTCCTACGCTAAAGAGTTGTCGGGACAAGCAATGGATTGAAGGCGTTGAACGAGAACGGTCTGGCATAAATGACGATTTTTTCCCCAAGCACCGGGTCCGAAGCGGACTGGAATGCGGCCTATTACCGGCTGGAGGACTACCTGCGCGCCTTGCGCATCGTCAACAAGGTGCATCAGAGTCAGATCATCCTGCGCCTTCTCCAACTCGCGGCGGCGCGTCATGCCCGCGACCCCGCTCAAAACCCCACCGTCCTCGCCATGCAGGAGGCCCGCGCCACGATGGATCAATGGTTTGAAACCCTGCTGGGGCCGCGTGAACGCATCGGCGTGGTCGGCCTGATCTCGCTGCTGGTCGTGGACGCCCCGGTCAAATGGCCCGCCGCCTTCCTGTCTGATGCGGACTTTCCGGAATTTCGCCGCGCCATGCGCGAAAGCGACGTGCGGGCCGGACCGGACCTGCAGGTGTCCAGCATGGTTCCCCGGCCCATTGATGTCACCCCGTTGCTTGATCCCATCCAACGCGTCGGCGCTTTGGGAAAAGACCGGCCCGGTCTGAACGTGGCGGCCGCCGTGATCATTTTCACGGCGTTTTCCGTCTCCCTGTTGTGGTTTATTTTCTAGTCATGAACGCTGATTTCTCCTTCCTGACCCGGCTGGCGTTCCAGCGCCGGCTCCTGCTGGCCTGTGGGACGGTCGCCTTGGTGTTGCTGGCGGCCCTGCCGATGGCGCGCATGCTTGCCGCCGGGGGATGGACGGCGGCCAGAATCGTTTTTTTCGCGCTGTTTCTCCTCCTGTTTGCCCAGGTCGTGTTTGCCTTTCTGGTCGCCGGCATCGGATTCTGGGTGCTCCGGACGGGACGCCATTCCCTCCGGATTGCCGATCTGTCGCCGCTGGAACCACCGCCCATGCCGCTGCCGGCCACGGCCATTGTCATGCCCGTGCATAACGAGGAGGTCGAACGGGTCTTTCAAGGACTGCGCGCCATGTACGTTTCCCTGCAAAAGCACGCCGGGGCGGACGCCTTCGATTTTTTCATTCTGAGCGACACCGACGACCCCAACCACTGGATTGCGGAAGAAAAAGCCTGGCTGGAACTCTGCAAGGAAGTGGGCGGCTTCGGCCGGATCTTTTACCGCAAGCGCCGCATGCAGTTGCATCATAAGAGCGGGAACATCGCCGATTTTTGCCGGCGCTGGGGCGCCAGCTACCGTTATATGATCGTCCTGGACGCGGACAGCCTCATGACCGACTCCGTGTTTGTCCGACTGGCCGCTTTGATGGAACGGAATCCCGGCGTGGGCATCATTCAAACCACCACCTATCCCATGCTCGGGCAAACCCTCTTCCAGCGCATCGAACAGTTTTCGGCGGCGGTTTATCGTCCGGTCATCACCGCCGGATTGAACTTCTGGCAACTCATGGACGCCTCCTTTTGGGGCCATAACGCCATTGTCCGCCTGAAGCCCTTCATGGAATTTTGCGCCCTGCCCGAATTGCCGGAAGTCGGGCCGTTGGGAACCCGCATTCTCAGCCACGACACCATCGAGTCCGCCCTCATGCGCAAAGCCGGGTATCAGGTCTGGCAGACCTGCGATGCGGACGGCAGTTACGAGGAAACGCCGCCCCATCTGCTGGCCAGTTTGCAACGCGACCGCCGTTGGTGTCACGGCAACCTCCAGCACCTCTGGTTTTTGTTTGAGCGGGGCATCCGCACCACCAGCCGGTTCAACATCCTGAACGGCATCCTGGCCTATGCCAACGCGCCGCTCTGGCTCCTCTCCATTCTCTTGGGAAGCCTCATTGCCTTGCGTTCTGCCACGGCTGCCGCGCCCGCCCGCCCCGGCGGATTCCAGCCGGCCGTCAATTCGGCGGGGTTGTATGCCGGTGTGATTCTCCTGTTGCTGACCCCCAAGATCCTGGGGGCCGCCATTTTCCTGCGGTCAGCCGAACAAGTCCGGCGCTGCGGCGGCCGGGCCAGGGTGATCCTGGGCATGGTCTTGGAAACGATCTACTCCTTCCTCCTGGGTCCGATCCTGATGTTGTTTTACACCCGGTTTGTGCTGGCCTCCTTTCGTGGCATTCCGGCGAAATGGGGCCGGCAAATCAGGTCGGATGACGAGGGGCCGCGATGGAGCGTCTGGCTGGCCTTTCATTGGCAAAACACCCTGCTGGCGTTGGCGGCCCTCTACTGGGTCGCCTGGTTGAACCCCGCGCTGCTGCCCTGGCTGATTCCCGTGTTCATCGGGCCGCTCGTGGCGCTGCCCCTGTCCAAAATCACCGCCTCCGCCCGTCTCGGCCGCGCCGCCAAAGTCCGGGGCTGGTTTCTCACCCCCGTGGAAACCGCCCCGCCCCCCGATTTGGCAACCTTCGGCGAACCCTTCACCCTGCCCGTCCAGCCGTTCTTTCTCGCCCCGCAATACGTCCCCGATTACGGGCTCTTGCAGGCCGTCCTGGACCCCTACCTGAACTCCCTCCACGTTTCCATGCTCCGGCTCCGCAAAGAAGGCGTCTCGCTCACCCGCGAATATTTGTCCCTGCTGGCCAACCGGCTGCTCTCGGCCGGACCACTCGCCCTGACCCCCGCCGAAAAAACCACCCTGCTCTGGGATTCCGACGCCATGCTCTTCATGCACCAAACCCTCTGGAGCAGCCCCGCCGCCCATCTGCACGAATGGTGGCAGGCCGCCTTTCGCCATTATGTGGAAACCAGCGAACTCTCCGTCCGCCGCATCGCCACCCTCTGAAATAAATCCGCCGGTGCCGGGGTCGTGAGGCTTTGGATAAAGACAAATGCCAAGGCCAGTGCCGGGCTGCCCGGGCGCGTTCGCCCCCCGCCGGAGCGCCGGCTTGCAGCCGGCTTTGGTCATGCGGACGCGGGGTGGGAACTCGGCCGGGAAGATTGTTGCACGCCATAAGCCGGTCACTCATCACGCCGCCGTCAAGGGCTATGGCCGATGTTTCCTCTTCCCGCCCGCTCCTGGACACGTTCCGCATCCCCCTCCCGCCCGCTGTCGTGTTTGGCAAGTGGATTGGCGCGTTCTGCTAGTGACAGATGCTTAAACCGAGTTACCTTAAAAGCATGAACATCATCAAAGTTGGTTCACAGTCTTCCAAACCAGGGCCGGCCGATTGGTTTACCGGCGTCGTGCGCATTGACTCACCATTTAAGGGAAACGATCCCGCCCGGGTGACCGGGGCCGTCGTCACCTTTGAGCCCGGCGCCCGCACCGCCTGGCACACCCACCCGCTCGGCCAGACCTTGCTGGTCCTCTCCGGTTGCGGCTGGGCGCAGCGCCAGGGCGGTCCGGTCGAGGAAATTCATCCCGGCGACGTGGTTTGGTTTTCGCCCGGTGAAAAGCACTGGCACGGTGCCGCGCCCGCCACGGCCATGACCCACCTCGCCATTCAAGAGCAACTCAACGGCCAGGTCGTTGACTGGATGGAAAAGGTCAGTGACGAACAATACCGCCGGTGATCTCTGCAACCGAGTATCTTTGACTGGTGATTGACAGGGACTCGCTTAAATCATGACCGATCGTTTCAAAATTTCCAGCCTGCTGGCACCACGGTTGGTCGAGCATAAGTTCGCGCTGTCGGCCCTGCTGCGGCGGGCGGGATTGCCGGCCGGGTTTTTCCAGCAGGAAAAAATCCACGCCACGACCGCTGAACTTTTCGCGCTGTGGCGGGCCATTGGGGAGATGAGTGCCGATCCCGCGATTGGCCTGAAGTTTGGCGCGGAACCACGCTTGGAACGCTACCATCCGGTGGCGATCGCGGCCGTTTGCAGCCGGTCCTTCCGCGATGCTTTGCAACGCATGGCCCGCTACAAACAACTGACCTGTCCCGAAGAAATCCGCATCCATGCGACCCGTGACGAAACCTCTGTGGAATTCTTCTACCTCGAAGCGGAAGAAATCCAGCCCGACGTGTTGGTCGATATGTGTCTGGCCTGGATTTTGTCCACCGCCCGCCGGGGCACCGATGGGCAGGTTGCGCCGCTGCGACTGGAACTCACCCGCTCCGTCCAGCACCGCGAGTTGTTGGAAACTCATTACGGCTGCCCGGTGCGGTTCCAAGCCGGGCGCAACGCCCTCGTGTTTCGCAGCCGTGACCTGGACCGGCCCTTCGTCACACATAATGTGGAGTTGCTGGCGGCGATTGGCGCGCAATTGGAAACCGAGCTTCAGGCGCGGCAGACCAGCGCGGATGTGGGTGAGCAGGTGAAACACATGCTCAAGCGTTCGCTGGCGGGGAAACGCCCGACGCTCCGGCAGGTCGCCCGGGAATCAGGCATGGGCGCGCGCACGCTGCAACGCCGACTGACCGGTGCCGGCCTCACGTTTCAACAACTGGTGGAAGACACGCGGCGCGAACTGGCGCGCCACTATTTGAAACACAGCACGGTTGAATTAAACGAGGCCGCCTACCTGCTGGGCTACGAGGACGCCAACTCATTCTTTCGCGCCTTTCACTTGTGGGAAGGCACTTCGCCGGGGGATTGGCGCGCGCGGCATGGCGCGGTGACGATCGTGGTGTGACGTTAAACGGCAGGGATTCAGCAAGTGACGGAGGTAAAATTAACCGTTAATATACGAATAAAAGGAATTAAAAATGAAAAACCGCAAACTTGGAAACAGTGATTTGGAAATCTCGGCCATCGGGCTGGGGTGCATGGGAATGAGCTTTTCCTACGGCCCGCCCAAGGACAAGCAGGAAATGACCCGCCTTCTTCACACCGCCGTGGAACGGGGCGTCACCTTCTTCGACACCGCCGAGGTTTACGGCCCGTTCCTCAACGAAGAACTCCTGGGCGAAGCGCTGGCGCCGTTTCGCGGGCGGGTGGTGATCGCCACCAAGTTCGGGTTCGACCTCAATCCGAATTTTGATCCCCGGGGGATGAAGGGGTTGCCGGGTCTGAACAGCCGGCCCGAACACATCAAGGCGGCCGTCGAAGGCTCGCTCAAGCGGCTTAAGATCGAGACCATTGACCTGCTCTATCAGCATCGGGTTGACCCGAATGTGCCCATTGAAGACGTGGCCGGGGCGGTGAAGGAATTGATTGGCGAAGGCAAGGTGAAGCACTTCGGCCTGTCCGAAGCCGGCGTGCAAACCATCCGTCGCGCGCACGCCGTTCAGCCGCTCACCGCCCTCCAAAGCGAATACTCGCTGTGGACGCGAACTCCAGAAAAGGAAGTGATCCCGAGCCTGGAAGAACTTGGGATCGGCTTCGTTCCCTACAGTCCCCTGGGCAAGGGTTTTCTCACGGGGCAGATGGACGAAAAAACGACCTTCGCCAGTTCCGACTTTCGCAGCACCCTCCCCCGCTTCACGCCGGAGGCGCTGAAAGCGAACCAAACCCTGATTGATCTGCTGGCCCGGATTGGCCAGCGGAAGCAGGCGACTCCCGCTCAAATCGCCCTTGCATGGCTCCTGGCCCAAAAGCCGTGGATCGTTCCCATCCCCGGCACCACCAAACTTTCCCGTCTCGACGAGAATCTCGGGGCCGTGGACATCGAACTGACGCCGGACGACCTCCGAGACATCGAAGGTGCGGCTGCCAAGATTACGGTGCATGGGGCCCGGTATCCCGAAAAACTGGAGCAAATGACCGGTCGTTAAATCCAAACTCCGAAATTGAAAGGGAAGCGCGCCCGCCCCGGGGAACGGTTTTCCGAGTCATCCCGGAAAATCACTTCGCGGCGGTCGCCGCGATTCACACATGAGACACCGTCCCGGCATATTCCACGCCAGGCTTGCGCGCCATCCCCGGATTCCAACCGATGCCCGACTATATGTTAATATCAAGAACCGACCCGTTTAAGGCAGCCCACGAATTTCACGAATGGCACGAATCACGGTGGCGGCAGACGGGGGCATGAACTGGGCGCGATTTTCGGGTTGCTTTCGTCCGGGCCATCAGATCAAACAGGAACCAAAGCTGGTTGGGTGGGAAAGCCGACCGCGCCCCAGCACGAACCCGCCGTCAGAAGGAAATATGACAATACCACCAACTGACTCCTTTCACTACCGGGCTTGGATATTATTGCAACAGCAGCGACCGGTAAAACTGCGCCGCCCCGGCCGGGACGACCGGCAGGAGGATGTTGAACTGGTTGTTGACGGGCGTGTTCGTGCTGAGCGTGGCCCAGTGAATCAGGTCGGCGGAGGTTTGCACGGCGTACACATGACCGTCGCCGCCGCTGAATTGCACGCGGATACCGCCGTTGCTGACAGCCATCGCGCCCAGGGAATTCATGCCCAACAGCGCCAGCAACTGGTCGGGGATTTGTTCGTAATCCGCATCGCTGATGCCGATCGTGTCGCTGCCGCTCAGGAACGGGGATTGGACGGTCAGGGCGGGCGTGGCAAACAGGTTGCCGACTTCCGAAAACAACTGGCCGGGCTGATTGGCGCGGGTGGTTTGGATGGCAGCCGCCAGGGCGGCCACCGCTGGCGAATTGGAAGTCAGGATAATGGCGTCGCCGGGCGAAGTGTTGGTCCAGGCGGTCAGCCCGTCCAGTTCCACCGCCCAGGCATTGGGATCGGGATTGTTGACGGAGAAAAAGGGCGTGCTGGCATTGGTGTTGAGCAGGGTGGCGAGCAGACCGGCCAGATGCCAGTCATTGACGGGGCTGGTTCGTCCGGCTTCCGCCCCATTGGGAACGCCGGACCAAGCCAGCCAGGTATTGGTGCCGGCATAGCCGAATCCGTTTTCAAAGCTTCCAATTTCAGCCAATATGTTCGTAGATTTGAGATAAATGGTCTGCCAGGGCGTGCCGCGATGAACGTTTCCCAGCCAGTTGGGATTCCACGTCTGGTTGGTGGGAAAATTCCAGTAATCCGAACCCCAGACCAGCGGGTCCTTAAAGGCCAGATTGTAGGCGTTGGTGTCAACGCCGGCCAAACCGGCCATTTGCTTCGTTAAGCCCCAGGGTTGAAAACGGTTGCCAAGCTGATTCAAATTCAAACCCACCACGTTAAAAACGGGCGGCACCAAGTCGCTTTTCAGCACTCCAGTATTGGTGGAAATATAGTTCAAATCACTGGCAAGATAATGAACCAAGGGATCATTAGCCTGCCACAGGGTGCAGGCATACATCGTCCGCGTGGGGGTGTAAGGAGCCTGCACACTGTATTGGGTGTTGGCATAAGTAAGACCGTTGTATGAAAAAGTCGGCATCCAAAAACCCGCAAAAAATGCCTGCTGGGCTGCTGGTGAGCCGTCATTGCCCCCAAAAACAGCCGTGGTCACCCACGTCCCGCCGGGCGGCGGCGTTCCAAATCCTCGTGATACCAGAATCTGGTTCGCTTCGCCCCAGGTTGGAATCCCGGAAACACTATTTCCGTAAGCATTGGTACTCCACATATAACGGACTGCGGTGGCATCCGGGTAATTGGGATCGCGGAGTTCGGCGGTGAGGTTGCGGGTGCTGTTGGGGCCGGAGAATTGCACATAATCAATGACGTTGCTCCCGTCCAGAATGAAGGCTTGGACCCAATTGGTCGTCATCAGTCCGAATGGCGGAAAGGCAAAATTATAGGTGCCCATTTCTGACCACAAGGATGCCGGAGGTTGAGAAATTGGAATGAAAAGACCGGAAGAATATTGATAGGCGGATGGCGACAGAAGGGGGAACGTCCAATTGGTGTAAATAAATGATTCTGAAACGGGTGCGGGGTTGCTTGCCGGCGCATAAGTCCATGCCGAGCCGGGCCATGATGACAGATTGGCGGAAAAGTTGAAGTTGCTGAACTCCGTGCGCGTGTTGAATTGATTCGTCAGAGTCATCCGCAGGGTGTCCTGCATGAAAACTTGGAGATTGCCGGAACCCACATAATTAGTGTTGTAGGAATTCCAGAGCGACACCCCCACGGTGTTGCTGATGCTCATCACATACATCTGGTTGGTGGTGAATACGGTGGCCGGAGAGGGATTGGTCGAGTTCCGGTTGACCTGCAACAAGCGGGTGACCTGCACGACGTTGAGCATGTTAAACTCGTTGAAACCGGGCAGGCCTTTCCGGGCGCCAATAATCCAGGGCACGCCGTAGACATTGATATTGCTCAAATTGGTCACATCACCATTGACGATGGCCGCGATGTCCACCGGTGATTCCAGCGCCGGATCATCCATGCCGGAAACCGAGGCCACGAGTTGGCAGCCATTGATGAACACATTCCCCGAGACGGGGTCGCGGTAAAAGGTTGGCCGGAAGACCGACGGACAGGCGTTGGTGCTGGTGGCGTCGTAAATATTGGCCGTGACTTGCAGCAACCGCTGAACGGAGGAGGAATAGACGAAGGCCCCGTTCACATAAACGGGGAGGTTGGCCAGGCCAAAGGCGTTGGTGGTGGTCGCGCCGAAGGTGTTGGTAAAATCGGCGAAATCCTGCGCCTGCCAGCGGGCGGTTTCGTTGCGCAGCACCAAATCGGCCACATTGGTGAAAAAGCTCGCGGGCGTGCTGGTGTCGAACGCGGGCGCGGCGACCGTGCGAACGGCCAGGAACAACCCGAGTAAAAGCAGGGCGCGGAAAGCCGCTCCCGGAACGTGCATCGTCCCGGGGCCTTTTTGGGATTTGAGATTAAGTTGCTTTCTACATGCCTTTCGGTTCATAAATCGCTTATTGGATTAGGGTGCGGTGACTTGTTCAAAGGACTGCAACCCGCCGAGCAAGTTTTGCTTCGGGTCAAACTCAATGTTGCGTGAGTTGGGCGTGGGATTCAGGTAGTAACTGAACTGCATGAAGTCGCCGTAAATCTTGCCATACAGCGCGCTTTGCACGTTGCCATTGGAGTCCAGCGCCGTGCGCACACGAAAGAAGTAATTCCGGTTCGGGTCACGGTTGGTTTCAATAGGCTTGCCGGGTTTCCGGTTGTCGGTCTGAACCCATTGGGATTGATAACCATCCGTCGGCGCTTCGTGGGGTGAACGCAAACCGCTCCCCTTTTCAGCATCTGGCATGGCAAATTCTTGGATGCCGTCGCCGACTTTCGGAAAACTCACGGTTAAAGTAAAATCAGATTCGCCATCAACGTGCTTGTCAAAGTGTCCCGAAAAAAGAACATCCGTGGTGACGCCTTTTCCATAAGGCGCAATCCAGTCACCGGCCATTAGGTCAAAGCCGACTGGCTTATCCAGAGCCGGAACGTGAGTGTTGAGTCGCCGGGCATACATGGCAATCGGTTGGCCAACCTTTTTGAGCACCAGACTTAGATTCCGATTCAGCTTCTCCGGGCTGAATATCCCGTGAAAATCCTCTGTCCAGCGTATTGAATAATAACCATCTTTTTTAACCACGAACGCTAAACCGTAGGTTCTGTCACGGTGTGAGGCGGTAAACACTCCGTTGGAATCTGTCAACCCGCTGATTTTTCCCGGATCAACGGATTTATCGGGCATGGCCATGCGATCATAAAAAACGGTCGCCTCTGCCCCCAGGATGGGCTGGCCAGCTTCGTCAACGATTTTATAATTGACTTTCCAGTCGTGAAAATCTTGCGCTTGAACACGGTTGCCAACCGCCATCGCCAGCAACAAACAGAGGAGGCATTTCATAATTAGTTGAGGTTTCCCAGAGTTACGAATTGGTTAAAGAGCTTATAGGTGAATGTGTAAGCGACATTGACAAAATCAGAATGATGCCAATTATTCTGTTCCGATGTATCCAGCCTGCCCTGTGGCCAGGCGTTTTCTAAAGTCATCATATCAACGTTCCTTTGGGAAGCATTTCTGGGCGGGGAAAAGCCTGTCACTGGATTGGCCCCTGTCACCAACGACATTGCCGGAATGGCGTCGGACAGGATTCGGTTGCGATACATGGCGGCATAGGTGCTGCCGCTACGGTGATTGAACCTGCTCAAAGGACTGGATGCCGCCAAGCAGGTTCTGCTTCGGGTCAAACTCGATGTTCCGGTCGTTGGGTGTGGGGTTCAGGTAGTAGCTGAACTGCATGAAGTCGCCGTAAATCTTGCCATAATGCGCACTCACCACATTGCCCTGTTGGTCCAAGGCCGTCCGCACACGGAAGATATAATTGCGATTCGCGTCAAGGTTGCCTGTTTCGGGTTGGCCGGGTTTGCGATTCCGTGTTTGAACCCATTGCGGCTGGAAACCGTTTGCCGGGGTCTCATGGGATGAACGCAGACCACTTCCCTTTTCCGCATCCGGCACAGTAAATTCCTGAATGCCGTCGCCTGCTTTCGGAAAACTCACGGTCAATTTATAGTCAGCATCAGACTCGTTTCGCTTATCAAGATGCGCTGTGAAAATAATGTCCGCGTTAACTCCTTTGCCATAGGGTCCGACCCAATCCCCAACCATAAAATCAAATCCGGCAGGCTTGTCAAAAATTGGCATTCCGAGATTTACAGACTTCGCATACATGGCAATTGGATTGCCTACTTTTTTGAGCACCAGCGTTTCTGTAAATGTCCACTTGGCCTGATCATAGTCTGGGCCAAGAACATGAGCTTTTCTTGTCGTATAATAGCCTGACTTTTCGGCTTGCAAGCTGACTTCGGCCAGGCTTGACAGGACGGAATGGGAGACGGTGAAAACGCCATTTGTATCGGTTAGGCCCAACGCGTCGCCTGGTTGAGAGTTGGTATAATATCCAATATCGGCCTTGGCCTCGGGAACCGGCTGACCCGCTTCGTCAATCGCTTTGAGCGTGGCGTTCCAAGTTGGTTGCACATTTTGCGCGAAAACACCGCTGCATACAAGAGTGGCTAAAAACAAGCCGGTTATTTTTTTCATGGCTCTCTAACCTGTTCAAACGACCTCAGTCCGACAAGCAAATTCTGCTTGGGGTCAAACTCGACATTCCGGTCGTTGGGTGTGGGGTTCAGATAGTAGCTGAACTGCATGAAATCCCCGTAAATTTTGCCGTAGTGGGCACTCACGACATTTCCTTGGTGATCCAAGGCTGTCCGCACTCGAAATAAATAAATACGTTTTGGATCAAACTCAAATTTGGTGGGTTGGCCCGGAAGCGCGCTCGTTTCGCGTGTTATTTCCGATTGATAACCGCTCAACGGCACTTCATGTGGCGAACGCAAACCGCTTCCCACTTCTGAATCTGGAATGCTGTATAATTGAATGCCATCGCCAGCGTTTTGAAAACCGACAGTGATTTTTGAATAGTATCCACCTGATGGCAAATTGGTATAATCCTGCTCGATTATAAGATCAGCGGAAACACCTTTTCCGCGGGGGCCAACCCAATCTCCCACTACCAAATCGTAGCCGATGCGCTTTCCAAATTCGGGCAACTTGAGTGCCATCGCGTACTTTTTTGCGTCCATTGAAATGGGTTTTCCAATTTTTTTGAGAACCAATGTTTTCTCAATGTTCCATTTGGCCGGATCGTAGGGTGATTGTAAATTTACCTGCTGCCAGATGGAGTAGTACCCATCTTTTCTGGCCTCAAAACTAACATCCGCACCTTCAGACAATGTGTCGTGCTGAAACTCAAAAAGACCATTTGTTCCCGTGATCCTTTTGGTAGTTGTCGAGACAGAGTTGGTGTAATATCCAATAATTGCCAATGCTCCGGCAACGGGATTCCCTGACTCGTCAATTATATGTTCTTTTGCTTTCCATTGATAAACTTGTGTTGGTTGCGCCAACACAACAGCTCTAGCCAATACAAAGCAAATTAAATATATTAATGGTTTCATAATTATTTTAAACTTCCAGTCGTTACGAATGTGTCAAACAATTGATGTGTGAACGTGTAAGCCATTTGGACAAAATCAGAATGATGCCACATACCGGTTTCATTTCCAGAGCGGCCTTGCGACCAATTATTTTTCAGCGTCATCATGTCAACATTCTGACCTGTTGGATTAAATTTTGGCACAGGATTCGCCCCCGCCACCAAGGACATGGCGGGGATGGCATCAGAGAGAATTCGGTTGCGATACGTTGCCGCATAGGTGCTGCCGCCAGAGCCGAGCAAAGCCCAATCAGGAAAAGGCCCGTACACATAATCAAAACGCGAGCCAAAGGTGAAGACCGGCGTTTGTTGCAATGTGTTTGTGGACAGCGCATTGGCAGTGGCTGGCGGGATGGGGGCTGGATTTCCGTATGGGTCCATGGTGAAGAGCCAGCCGCCATGCGAACTACCCAAAAAGAAATCTTGCGTGCAGGTGCCTTTGCCTTTCTCCTGCCAATACCAGGTAAATGTGCCAAACGGAAATCCGTCCCAAAAATGATATTCCAATTGCGTTTTTACCATGTTTAACACGCCGGCAGGCGGGTCCCCGATGGAGGTGCGCAAGACTTCCTCGCCGCTGGAATAAAAGTTGTAAACATCAACATTCTGCAAATTTCCAAGGCGGTTATTCCAATTTAGTGTGCTTCGGTTGTCGTTGGTGGGGAACAACTGGTACCAATCGCTGGCAAAAACCCGGTTGCTGTAGGCCGTCCAAGTGGAAAAGATCATCATGTTGGTGACGGCGGTGGAGTCAATGGGTTCGACGGGCACGGCGGCAACCAGCATGAAATATTGGCTGATGGGTGCATTCCAGTCGCTGATGGCACTCAAGGTGACCATGTTGCCCAAGCTGTGCGCAACTACCGTTGTTTCACTTGTCAAACCGTTTTTTAGAAAATCGGCCAAATGCGGTGCAGTTAACAAAGCATTCACCACATTCGTATGAAAGTTTGGCGTAAACTGCCAACTCAATGGCAGACTTTGAATATACCAATCCTCTTTTGATTCCGCCCCATTCCACGTCACACCATAAAATTTGGCGCGAGAACCAGACCAATAAAAGCGTTTGAACATTTCACTTTCCACGCCGCGCGCTTCCTGCTGATTGACGTTATAGCCATGTAAAAAAACGAGGTTTCTATCATTGGTTGGCGGTTCGTTCGGCGCGTCAGGCCGAGCGGGAACCTCTACAGTACCATTCACGTAACAGAGGTTCACATGCCGGAACATCTGCTCCAC
>Ga0181520_10007784_pt1 | contig 15587 bp, 13 predicted proteins | sample PEATcosm2014_Bin_29_FD_132451 | JGI IMG/M metagenome (GOLD analysis project Ga0181520, IMG submission 132451) | Peatland microbial communities from MTU Mesocosm Facility, Houghton, MI, USA - PEATcosm2014_Bin02_30_metaG | ecosystem: Environmental > Terrestrial > Soil > Wetlands > Peat | place...
ACCCATTCGAGAGCTGCAACTTGATCCAACAGGCCGTAATTGCCCGACGCCGTGTGGGGAGACTCTTTGGTAAGCTCGGGGTGCGAGAAGAATCCAAATATACCGAGGCGGTAGTTCATGCTCACGACCACCACTCCCTTATTTGCCAGAACCTCGCCGTCCTGGCGCGGTTCGGATGCGGCGCCGGCGGAAAAACCTCCGCCATAAATCCACACCATGACCGGCACATGGTCCTGAGCAGATTTCGCCGGCGTCCACACGTTCAGGTACAAGCAGTCTTCGCTCGGGCCATTGTCGCGGAAAATCATATCGTCGTAAATGCGGGCTTGCATGCAGCGCGCACCAAACTCGGTCGCTTTGCGGACTTCGGTCCAGCTCGCAACCGGTTGGGGAGCTTTCCAACGTAAACCTCCTACCGGCGGCGCAGCGAAGGGGATGCCTTTGAAAATCCGGACCTTCGAGTCAGCACTCGCTATGCCCTCAACCGGGCCGGCGTCGGTCACGATGGTTTCGGGACTCGCGGCAGCGTTTTGTGCGGCCATTGCTGTGGCTCTACCCAACGGAAGACCCCCAATGGTTTTGGCATTTCGGGCAATGAGGTAATTTGTGCGCGCGAAATGACTTCCAGTCGCGCGCGTCCCCAGCACTTGTGCCACAACCGGCGTGGGCAAAGGCCACGCGACCAGAAAGATAAGAGCCCAGTGGAGATCAACTTTCATAGAACCACCCTTCTTATGGAGCAGCATCATGGCGAAGATAACTTCCTGCGTATATTACCCTCCGGCCCCCACTTGCGACAAGATCTGTAGCGCCGGCTTCCAGCCGGCACAGGAGCCGCCAAGATGGCCGCGTTACGCAGGCCCTTCCCGTTCTTGGCTAACTATGTTTATTATCATCAACATCGTGGCATCCAAGCCATAGGTCCTTTATTATCATCAACATCGTGGGAATAGCCAAAACTGACATGTTTTCTACATGTGTTTTCAACAACATCGTGGGACTAGCCTTCATTTTTTGTTCCGCCTTTTTTCCCCGCTTCGCCGGTGCGTATTCAATAACTAACGTATTTTCAACCACATAAGATTTCGCTCGATTTGCGTAATTCGCGGCTAAAGCTTTTTGTTTCTGGTATATCGTGGCTTCACCCGAGTAATTGCTCTGGCGTTGGCCCTTTTGTGATCGGCGTCCGGGCCATGTCCGCTTCACGGACAGGGCACCGGTGGCCCGAGTTTCTTGCAGCGAGGAATTCGCTCGTCGCCTCCAAAAGCGACAAATAAACGGGAGATCCATGCAAAATACGCTTCAATTTGTGCAAAATGTCGAAAACTCAGACCTAAATGCCCGTTTCTTTTCGGACATAATGTCTTGTGATCCTTTGTTTTCATAGATATTCCGGCTTCGAACGTATATCTTAAAATTATTTTTCGACGCTCTTCCGGAAAATGGGCCACGACGGCCTCGGAGCGTCAATTCCTCCGGTGCCGGGGTGTCCATTCCTTGCGTGCGCACACCTATTATGGCCGCCAAACCTGCATTTTCATGCCAAAAAGCGAGTTTCGTTGAGGGACATTCTGTCGATCGACCCTGTTTTTTCATAGATATAGTCGGATCATCCTTCATTTTTAACATCTTTTTTGCGACGCATCTTTGGGCTTCGGCGATGGCGAAATAACTTGTGTATTTTCATAGCGTTGGCGAGATGAGCCCTTTTGTGCCTGGTATCGTAAATCTTGATGAACTGGTTGTGTTTTCATGAACATAGTCGGAAAGCTCTTTCCTGCGGCATTTGAGTCCCACCTCGACGTCGAGTCAAAATAGCTCCCGTGTTTTCAATAACTTGATTCGGCGGTTCCGAGGCGAAACGATCGGCCGAGTTACCGGCTAACCTGCTTATTATTCATGAACATAGTCGCTTCGCACCGCTCGCATAGGCCCTCGCCCGGGTTTGATCGGCCCCAGCGCCCTCCAAAGCTCGCCCTGAGTAGGCGGCTGGAGGGAGTCTTGGCCAACTTTCCTCACTCGGCGCGCCTCTTCCTTCCGCTTCGCCGACATCCGCTGGCCTCAGCGGCTAGTATAGCATGACTACACGCCTTGTCAATATAATTCGAGGCTACAAGCTAAACTATTTAAACCTAAGAGGTTACCGTCGGACCTGGAAGAGACAAATTGACCGGGCCTTTGGAGACGGACAAAATCGCTTGTGAAATAGTCCGAATCCCTAGGGGGATCGGGCCGGCTGGCGCAGACGCCTGTCTTTTGGCGTCTGCGGTCTCCCGAAGGGACATTCTCTTTCAGACTCACATCGCCGAGCTGGTAGCGCGAAAGCCTCGTAGCGCGGAGTTGTACGCAGTGTGCACTACTCCGCGGTTCGTAAACCGGCAATGGCATTTTGAGGGTGTTTTGAAACGATGAAATCCGCAGAGTAGTTCCAAAAGGCGGAACAACTCTGCGCTACGCCGCTCGCATCATGTGGCGCATCCGGGCTGAGGGCTCGTCTTCGTCTGAGACAATGACGGATGGGCTGTCGGCAAGGCGCGATGAGGCACGCACCTCCTTGACGGCGTCGCCGAGCGTGGCCTTGATCTTTTCGAGCGGGTAGCCACAGTCAGCGATTTCCTGACTGTGGGCTCTCGCGATCTGCGAAGACGAAAGACCCACGGTCAATACGGCATGGACCGTGCCTACAACCCCAACGCTTTTCGTTTGGCGGCAACGCCGCCGTCTGAAGATTCACACCTCGTCCCAGGGGTTGAGGGGACGGACGCCGAGGCCGGCGAAGTCCTTGATGTTCCGCGTCACGAGGGTAAGACTGTGTCCAGGTGTTGTAGCGCGGACCGCCGTCTTTGCGGTCCGCGGCCCTTACCGTGCGAAGACCACAAATCTCAACGGCAGTGACGGGTGGCGAGAGCAGGTAGCTACAGTCACTGCAGTTCTGAGTGTGGATTCTCTCGTGCAAGGACTAATGTCCTGCCGCCAAGCGGGCGCGTTTTACAGTGGCCGACTTGGCGCGATGGTTCGAGGCGCGAGGACGACGGCGTGCTGTTCCGGCTGCCGCGGCGGCGGTATTCACCAACATTCGCAGTGCCCGGTTCACCGACTCCGAGTCAGGGAAGACGTCCGCCAGTTCATGCTCGATCAACACGAGGTTGGTACCGGCAATTGCTTCGCGGTAGTACTTACCGCGAACCCCTCCCTTGAGTTGCGAGAGGTCATACTCCGGCCTCAAATCGTCATTAATTCGCTTCTCCGACGCCTTCTTCATATCGCTTGCGCTCTCCTCTGGTGGTTTTCCGTGCGCCGATGATTCGGACGCGGTCTCCGCGTCGGCAATGCGACACGAATACAACTTGCTGCTTGCTGGAACGACCGATGGTGATCTCTCGTTCCTCCCCCATGGAATGATCCGGGTCGGGAAAGGTCAAGGCCAGCGGGTCGAGAAAGACTGTTGTCGCATCCTCAAAGGAAATTTGGTGCTTTCGGCGGTTGCCCTTCGCCTTTTTCACGTCCCACTCGTAGACCACTGCCTCAGTCTACCTCACCCACGTCGTGAAACCAAGCGTAGCGCATCAGACCGCTGCCGTGTGAGGTGCGCGGCTTTTCAACTGCAGTTAGAAGAACAGTGGCGAGGGCTAAGAGCAGGTAGCCACAGTCAGTGCAGTTCTGACTGTGGGTTCTTCCTTTGGTGAAGATCATCCGGTCAATTGTGGCAGGCATGAGAAAAGCCCACGGTCATAAAAGCGTTGACGGTGGCTACCCGCTAGGCTGCTTCGCATCGGCCATGCCCATGTAATTGCTCGGCCTTGAGCGTTTCGGATGGTCACTGCGGTCAGTGATAGGCGAACTGAAACGTCGCACGCTTCGTAAAGTCGTTGTAAAACAGCTCGTATCCTCCTCGGTTTTCACGATCGATCGAAAAGATGACCTCAGACTGGCCATCGTTGTCGTAATCGCCTGCGTCCACCAACCACATCCCCGCGTCGAGATACCGGACGGATTGTCTGGGGTCAACCACAAACCACTTGTCGTCAATCTGGAACCCCGCCTCGGTATCGCTGCAGTCGATTGCGCCTCCGAGGTGAAGTCGGGCTACGGTCCAGCCTTTCTTCGACTCATACGCGTCTAACGTCTCAATGCTGTTGTCACCGTATGAAAATGGCTCGAGGTTCGTCTCACCATCGCCAAGCTTGCAGAACTTCGGGAACTGTCTCCGAAACTGTTGACGTAGAATACGAATCAAGTCAGCCGATAATCGCGACGGCTTCCACGTTTCAGGATCATTGAAATACGGGTGCGAGTTGGTCACCAACGGTCGGAACACTGAGGCGCCCGTATATCCCCCATATTTTTCCGACTTTTGACCGACCGTCGGGACGAGGCCCTGGCTTGTGACGACCTGAAGGCCGACCTCCGAATAAAACCTAAATTCTCTCGGAGTCCGTGCGGTTACCTGACCCAGGTTCTTACCGTCGAAACCGACGGTCCATATAATCTCGTGTGGGTATTCAGAACTCACGGTCGAGAGGCAGCGCTCATCTTGGCAGTTGCCAGGGAATGGCAGCCACTCGCGACCGAGCTTCTCAAAAACAACCCTAACGGCGCGACGGTCTCTTCCCCCGGCATAAGTACCCGGCACATCCTCTAACACGCCTACTACAGTGGTTTGTGCTGCTGCGCTGCCAATCATCGCGGCAAGGGCAACGAGCAATGCCGTAGCTTGATTGAACATGCCGTTGATTCTATCACCGAAAAAAGGCACCTAAGATTGGTGGCGGGGCGGATGGGCGATTGTGCGCCGGCGAGCCTTGAGCTTTAGGATCGCGATGAAATCGCTGGCGTTGACGTAGGCTTCATACTCTGCCCGTTCCTCGTCACCGAGTACACCGTTATTGGCGCGTTCGGCGAGGGCATCGATGCGCGACTGCACGGAAGGGTCAATCCGCAACTCCGTCACTCGCCGCGCCGACTCGGCGTCGAGGCAACGGCTCAAGGGGTCCAGGAGACCGTCCAGCGCTGTGTCAAGAGAGTTGCCCATTCCGGTCAGATTACCATAGGGGACATTGAGGGACTAGAAGAAAGCAACATGCTGCGCGCTTCATCCACGACAATTGCAGACTCCCAACGGCTGAAAGCGAGCGTAGCGCGGACCTGTTCTGTAGATCCGCGGCCCTTCCCCAATAACCCGGTTTCGCCTTCTTCCCCCCAGCCTGCGTATCGATTGCCGCTCCGCGCCCTGCCCCCTGACACACCGACGCGGTTTCAAAAAATGCCCTACCCTCCGTCCCACGGCTTCAGAATAATGCGAGACTCCATGTGATCAGGTTTGCCGGTCCAATCGGTTACATAGGCCGGGGATTCTGCAGATTCGTCACGACCTTCGCCGAAAGCGAGCACATGCACGTGAAGGCCAAAGCTCGCGTGGACTCCCGCTTCAGCCGAGTCTAGCGTCGCCAACAAGCGAATCAGCCCCGTGGCCGTGATCGTCCTGGCGGGAAATACCACGTGTCCGGCGGCATCCGTGTGCAAATCTTGCTCGTCGTCGGCGAATTCTGCCTAGTAATTTCGATAGACGATCCTGACCGTCATTCCCGCGAGCGGCTGTCCTTTTTCATCGACCACCCATACGTCCCATCGCGGAGTCTCGAGCGTGGTTATCGGGCAGACCGCGACTATAATGATTGCCACCGAAAAGGCGATTGCCACCCCTACCAAAAAGAGTCGTTTGCGGCGGTGGAGGCGCGCGGATGACAGCTCCAGTCCGCCATTGCCACCGTCGGATGCGTCGGCTGGCGTAGACGCCCGTCTTTTGGCGTCTGCGATCTCCCGTAGGGACGTTCTCTTCGGACCCATATCGCGAGAGTATACTCTCCAGCGCCCCACCTTTCTACGACCGCGTTTACCCTGTTTACAGTCCCGGAGTACTCCAATTCCTCACCACCAAGACCTATCGCCGCACCCCGCTTTTCCTCTGGGGGGCACAGGCACTCCTGCCTGGGCGTTCCGGACACAGCCAGGAGTGGCTGTGTCACTTCGCCTACTCGCCGACTTAAAGCTGGGAGGCTGTGACCTCGCGAGGTGCGGAGACAATGGCGCTTCATCCACAATCGCAGACTCCTAACGGCTCCCCATTCAATTGACTCGTTATTGCCCGAATCTGCGGACAACTTCCTCAACGGATCGAGCTCTGCCGCTGAACACCATGGCGAGAATCAAGAGGCCGAAAAGCGTGTCCTCCGGATTGGGGGGAAGGCGGTAGGGTGCGTCGAATCTTTCTGCTATCGTGCGGCGCAGAATCTCGAGTTTCGAGGCAAGGCCGCCTGAAAACAGCAGATCTTTCCACGACTCCGAAGGGTCAAGGCTTATCGCGCAATCGTAGAAACTCTCGGCCATGTTGTGGAAGGCGGCGCGGAACAGGTGGCCCATGGTCAGATTATCCTGGCGGATGTTTGAGATTCGCCCGCGATCGCCTCGCGGGGTGGGGAAGAAATTCAAATTTACTTCCAAATCCGTGTCGTCGACATCCTCCGCGGCGGCGATAAACGACTCCCACGGATCTTTCAAGTTCACGCCTTGTGCGCGGGGAAGCTCACACAACAGGTCGACAATGACATTCAACGCTCGGCCTCCGGGCGGTGAAGTGAAGGTGTTGAGGAATTTTCCGTCGAAGAATGGCCGGGTCTGGTAATCGCCCAAGGAGAGGGTCTCCGTCATGCGGCTGACTTGTGAACCGGTGGCGATATTCAGTGAAACCTCTTCCCGGCCGAAGAGCGCCCCCACCAAAGCGCATTGGTAATCACCCACGGGAGTAAAGCAGGGGACTCGCTTGCCGTGTACAGTGAGGTTTCCCAGAATTTCGCCGATCGGCCGAATTTTCGGCCAATGGAGACGGTCGAGTCGAAGCGCTTCGATCACTTCCTCATGCCAGTCAAGCGTCTCCAGGTTCAGTGCACCGTAGGCGCCGGCATTGGTCAATTCAACGCCCGGTTCGCAATGCGAAAGTGCCGAGAGCACGAAGTCGGGCAAAGAAACAGGTGTGAGTCCGGGGCTTAACTTGCCTTGCTCAGCAAACCAGTAGAGGTAGCTGAGGGGCCTGCCGGGATCCAACTCATTTCCAAGCTGCCTCACGTGCTGGGGCTTTATCGCCTTGTTGAGGACCTGGTAATAGGAGCCGCCGCCGGAGGGATGCGGCATGACCACCCGTTGATCTCGCCACGTAACGCAGTTGGACACCGCCTCGCCCTGGCTGTTCATCAAGACCATGCCGTGCATCTGCGCGCACATCACCACGCCTTCGCAATCTGCCACGTGGGCGGTAAGCTCGGAAAGCAGAGTGCGTACAGCGTTCAGAATTTCCTCCGGATCAAACTCGCAGGCCAGCGGGGCAGTTTTTTCGAGTTGGGCGGGAAAGGGTGTTCGGCGGACATGCCGAAGCTCGCGTGTTTCAGGGTCGAGAATGGCTCCCTTGATGAATGTCGTGCCGAGGTCGATGCCAATGAAGGACATGTTCCCTCCGTTGAGTCTTCAGCGTATCGCCCGTGCCTGACAATATCAAGAAGGCAATAGCGGGTAGCAGGTAGCCACACTCAGCGAGTTCCTGACTGTGGGCTCTCGTGATTTGCGAAGAAGAAAGACCCACGGTCAAGACAGCATTGACCGTGGCTACAATCTCAGGCGGGAATTTCGGCGAGGGGATGAATGCGCCGGACATGGATTTGGTTTTCGCGCATGCGGGTCTGGGCGATGTCGTAGGAGGCTTGCATGCGCAGGAGCGTGTCCATTTTCACGCCAAAGGCTTTTTCAATGCGCAGCGCCATGTTTCCGGAAAGGTTAGCCTTGCCGTTGAGCAGGCTCGACAAGGTGGGCCGGGAAACCTGAAGCGCCGCGGCGGCCGCGGTCACGGTCAGGCCCGCGGGCGCGATAATCTCCGTTCGAATGAAATCTCCCGGATGGGGCGGGTTCTTCATGGCCATGGCGTTTTCTTCCTCCGTTCTAGTGATAGTCTTCCAAATTCACGTCGTAGATTTCGCGCTCCGCTCTGTCGACGCAAAACGTCAAACGCCGGTTGCGGGTGACGCTCAGGCTCCAGGTTCCCTTGCGGTCGCCGGTCAGCGTGTGAACTTTCCAGCTCGGGAGCGAATGCAATTCCTCGGGGTCTTGCATGTCATCGAGAAATGCCAGCATCTTGCGGAGCTTTTCCACCGTATCGGGGGACACCCCTTTCGAGCTATCTTCCTCGTAGAGCTTTTTCAGGCCCTTGTGGACAAAGTTCCGTATTCTCACCAAGCGAATTGTAGCCTGTAGCCTTTCACACGTCAAGAAGACACGGCAGGGCGTAAAAGCAGTGACGAGAGATGAGTGAAGAGTGGCGAGCAGGTAGCAGGTAGCCACCAGGTAGCCACAGCCAGTGCAATTCTGACTGTGGGCTCTCGTGATGGGCGAAGAAGAAAGACCCACGGAAAAGCACTGACCGCGGCTACAAACCCAACGCTTTTCGTTTGGCGGCAGCGCCGCAGCCTGAAGATTCACTCCTCGTCGCCCCAGGGGTTGAGAAGAACGAGGCCGAGGCCGGCGAAGTCCTTGACGTTCCGCGTCACGAGGGTATGGGGCGTTAGGGTTTGCAACATCCTTGTATCGGTTTAGATGGCCTGGTTCAGCACACGGTTGAGGCGCTGGACGAAGGTGGCGGGGTCTTTCAGCGGCACGCCCTCGAGCAGCAGAGCCTGGTCGAAGAGCAGCCATGCGGCGTCTTCCACCTTGGCGTTGCTGGGGTCGGCCAGGAGCTTCTTGATGATCTCGTGGTCGGGGTTGATCTCGAGTGTGGGGATGGCCTCCGGCATTTCCTTCTGGCCCATGGCTCGCATCATATGGCGCATGCGGGCTGAGGGCTCGTCTTCGTCGGAGACGATCACGGACGGGCTGTCGGCAAGGCGCGATGAGGCACGCACCTCCTTGACGGCGTCGCCGAGCGTGGCCTTGATCTTCTCGAGCAGCGGCTTCAGCTCCTCGGTCTTCTGCGGCGTGGACTCGTTCTTGAGGTCGTCACCCGTAGTGGACTTGTTCACGGCCTTCAGTTCGATGTCGCCATACGTCGGTACGGAGGAGAAGACAATCTCATCGATATCATCATCGAGAATGAGGACTTCGATTTCCTTCTTCTTGTAAATCTCGAGCAGGGGCGACTTGCGCAGCATACTTTCGGGGCCGCCCGTAATGTAGTAGAGCGCCTTCTGGTCGGACTGCATACGAGACTTGGCCGCGGCGAGCGAGGTCAGGCCTTCGACCTTGGTCGACTTGACTCGGATTAGGTCGAGCAGCGTCTCGCGGTTCGCGAAGTCGCCGAAGAGGCCTTCCTTGAGCGGGCGGTTATACTCGGCGATAAATTTCGCGTACTTCTCGGGATCGTTCTCGGCGATGTTCTTCAGCTCGGAGAGGATCTTCTTCACGCTGGCGGTCTTGATGCTGGTGAGGATCTTGTTTTGCTGGAGGATCTCACGGGAAACGTTAAGCGGTAGGTCTTCGGAGTCGATGATGCCGCGCACGAAGCGCAGATACTGCGGCAGAAGCTCCCGGGAGTCGTCCATGATGAAGACGCGCCGAACGTAAAGCTTGACGCCGCCCTTGTATTCGGCCTGGTAGAGGTCCAAGGGGGCTTTCGCCGGGATATAGAAGAGGGTGGTGTACTCGAGCGTGCCTTCGGCGCGGGTGTGGAACCAGAAGAGCGGATCCTCCGAGTCGCCGGTGATGGCCTTGTAGAACTCCTTGTAGTCCTCGTCCTTGAGCTCGGACTTCAGGCGCTGCCACATGGCGCTCGCGGCATTGACCTGCTCGGTGACGCGGGTCTTAGTGGACTCCTTCTTCTCCGCGTTCCACTCGCTCTTGTCGTACGTGAGGAAGATGGGAAAGGCGATATGGTTGGAGTACTTCTTGACGATTCCCTCGAGACGCCAGCTACTCGCGTACTGCTCGCCGTCCTTGTTGAAGTGGACGATGACGGTAGTTCCGGCGCTCTTGCGCGCGGCCTCGCCGGAGATCTCTTCGATGTCGAAGTCGGCTTTGCCATCGGAGGTCCACTTCCAGGTTTTGTCTTCACCCGCCTTCCGCGAGATGACCTCGACCTTGTCGGCGACCATGAAAACGGAGTAGAAACCCACGCCGAACTGGCCGATCAGGTGGGAGTCCTTGCGGGCGTCGCCGGAGAGCTGGGCAAGGAAATTCTTGGTGCCGGAGCGGGCGATGGTGCCGAGGTGAGAGACGAGGTCCTCCTCGTTCATGCCAATGCCCGTGTCGGAGACGGTGAGGGTCTTTTTCTCTTCATCGAGCTCGAGGTCAATGCGCGGAGCGTCGATGCCGCTGCCGGCGAGAACCTTGTACTTCTCGTCGACCAGGGTGAGGTAACGGAGCTTATCGAGCGCGTCGGAGGAGTTCGAGATGATCTCGCGGAGGAATATCTCCGAGTGCGAATAGAGCGAATGGACGATGAGGTGGAGGAGTTGGCTTACTTCCGTCTGGAATTGTTGTTTGGACATGGCAATGCTAATTATCGCCAAAAACAGGAGCGAGGTAAAGACGGGTTGAATGGGCCGCTCGGCCCGTACCGGAAACATACCGGGTGAAAACAGGAGTACATCTTCCATGCGTTAACATTAGAAATCTGGCGGACTGACGTGGTAACATCATGCCCAGGGAGCACACTTCATATTCAGGGGAATTGGAGAAACCCCATGGGCGATGAGTGGATTTCTAGTATGGTAAACAGGCGCAAGGAGCTTGATCAGGCGAAAACTGCAGAGAATCAGCAAGTGCAAATCGAAAACGTCAAGTTTGGTGCTCTCCTCGAAGGCTTCTGGGAGCTGTTACGAGAGGAAGTAATTGCTGCAATTGAGAAATACAATCGGCTTCTCAACAACACTGAGCAAGCGTTGCGGGTTGAGCCGCTTGGTGCTTCTCGGCTCCGAATAAACGCGCCCCCTGCGGAATCGGGCAGACCTGCTGCACTGGAAATCGAAATTGTTCCGAACGCCCACTTACTTAAATGTAGACAACCTTACAGCAACTCCCAAGAGCGGCTGTTCAGAATAGATGTTTACGCCGACGGGCTATTTTTAGTGCAGAGGAATGTGGTGCCCGATTCCGAGATAAGCAAAGTACTCCTTGAGGAATTCCTATCCCACTTGCAAGGCATTCAGCCTGCCCCATAGTTTCAAACTGTACCACTACCCTCAAGTCAGGGGAATCACCCTCCGCTACGGGCTAGTTGTCTGAAATTGTCCCTGGGTAGCAGCAAAACTACTGAGGGCTGCAAAATAGAGTGACGAGTTCTTTTAGTAGCGCGGGCGTCTCGCCCGCTGGGGCGTGGGCATCCTGCCCGCGCGCCGACGGGAGCGGGACGCTCCCGAGACAGCGGGCAAGATGCCCGCACTACGGACGGCATCGTCACGATACTCTGCAAACCTTAGTGGAACCAGGTCGCTTCCGTGGGCCGACCCGGACGAAAGGTCCGGGCCGCGGCTGCTCTTTGCCGCAGCGCGAGGAATATCAGTGGGCTTCGATATAAGAGGCCTCGGCAACATGATCGGGCGAGCCGGTAAGATCCGCGCCGGGCCGGAAGGCCGCCTTTTGGTACTTGCCATCGACCTTGCGGAGATAATCGTGCCACCCATCGTCCCAGGCGATGTGGGCCTCGCCGTTTACGGCGGTCCACATGCCGCCTTCTGACCCCAGGGTCTTGCGGGCCACGCCATCGGGCTTCAGCGTAATGATGAACGTCCCCCCTACGCCGTCGCCCACTTTCCACTGACCGAGAAAACGAGCGGAGCTAGACGGTACCCTCTCTGATACCCTCTGCGCGGGGGGAGTAAACTCGATCCGGGCAATATCGGCCAAGCGGTAATTCTGCTGATGGCCGTCTTTAAAGACGATCACAATGGAGCCCGGCTCGGCTTCGGGTGCGGCTTTGGGCGCAGCCAAGGGTGTAACTACCACCAACAATCCCAGAATGCATCCTGCTTTGATAATCGTGCGCATATCTTTTCTCCTCGGAGGGTATAGGGAGCATGGACGCGCCCATTCTCTCGCTTCAGTCCATAATACGCATACGCGTGGCAGATAGTTCATTTCCTTCAAAACGAGTAGCTAATCTTCGAAAACCCACACCCCGGACCCGCTGACGCCGACATCCAATTGCACTTGCCACCGCCCGTCAGGCGCCTGGGTGGTCTTAACGATCCCGGAACCCGTCACATCGCGAAAATGTCCTTCTTTGCCTGAAGCGTGCATCATGCTCGCCGGAATTATCAGGTGAAGGCTTTTGGGCACGGCGGCGTCGCCCGGAAGGTCGCGCTCCAGATTACCGAGCATGAACACCAGTTTTCCATCGGTCCGCCGCCAGTAATGAATCTCATAAGGGACGGTCACGGGCTGCGACGCATCAAAGGGAGATTTGCCGGCTTCGTGCAACAACCTTTGGAAGGCCCGCGCCGTTAGCACATAGGGCTCAGGATCAGCAATGACCGCCGACATTGTCGCGGCGCCGTCATTGGCGTTTTCCTGGGGTGAGAAAAACGGCGGATTCCAATAGAGCCAATGCTGATTCGGCGAATCGGCAAGCACCAGGTCAGGGCACGCGCCCATGGCATAGACCGTCTCGACGCGGGGTTTCGCTGCAAGCGCATAGTGGCCTTGCCACACGTTGAAGCTCTTGGCGAGCCCATCGGTCAGCCCGGGGATCGCGGATTCAAGGTGTGCCGACTGAAGAGATCTCTCCTGATCGAGAGTTTTGCAAGGCGGCCGCAAGATTCCGCTCAACTGAGGATCAATGCCCCAAGTCGGATCCCCAACGAAAGCCATGGGCTCGCCCGCGCGTTCGCGGCGGCGAATTTCTCGCACGGTCCCGGGTTCGAGTTGTGCCGGGGATTGAAACACCAGCAAATCCGAATGCACGGACGGCAGCCACTCCGGGCGAGTGATCGAGAGGATGGGCACCTGCCACTTCATCAGCATCCCCGCATGGTCCTCGAAGAACTCCTTGATCAGCCAATCCGGGTGCGTAGCCTGAAGCCAGCCAACAAAACGGCGGTTGTAGACCAGGGTGGGTCCGAGCGTCTCCTGGGTCGCGAGAGCATCGGCCGTGGCGGCATCGACATTGGTGGCGAGGTATTTCACGTCTTCGGGTGACCACAGGTCCCGACCGTGATTGGCCCACGACAGGTAGATACCCCGCGGAACCTTTTCCCCCTTCGGCATTTTGACGGCGGCGTGGAGGAAGGCCCAGATTTCCCAGCGCATCTTCTCGGGCACGGTATGCAGCGTGTCCCAGGGCTCGTAAGCGTCCCACGTGTCCACAAGCACGTAGTGGCGTGTGGGAGTGTCCGCAAGCTGAGCGGCGTGCCCGAGAATATTCGCCAATTGGAAGGAGTAGCCAATCAGATGGCTGTTCCAGTACTCATTCCAAGCCCCGCCCCAAGATTGGTCAATCCAAACGTCGAGATATCCTTCTTTGGCGATGCGTTCGAGATCGAAGCCGTCAATTCGCCACTCAGACACGGGAGACACGGCGTTCGAATATCCCATCATCAGGCAATGGGGATTGGCCTGCTTGGTTTCGCGAACCAGGGTAGCAATGGTTTGGTGCCAACGTTCCATCTCCTGGGGATCCGCCGCGGCGCGCTCGCCGAAGTGGCCGACCTTGAGGTACTCGACTTGTCCCCACATTCCATCGCGCAGAACGAGGGCATCGAACCCGACGGCCTTTGAAACTGCTCCCCATTGCTGGGCAAAAAAATGGGGAAAAGGCGTGTCCGGAGGAATTCCCGCGGGAAACGCCGCGTACCTCCGATGGTCGGCGTGCAGGATTCGGCAGGGGTTCAGGGGGCCCACGCCCGCTTCACCCTTTTCCTGGTCCCAAATCTCGGGGTGCTCGTCGCGCCAGCCGGTAACGCTGGCGTTGTAATCGTGATGCCTCCCGAGCAGAAGACTGCCGAGCTTGAAATCCTCGATCCCATAGCGGTCGGCAGCTTGGCGGCGAAACTCTTCTCCCAGGGTTTTGAGATCGCGATAGGTCCAAGGGGGATACTTGATATCCTCCATCGGTAAGGGATAGGGCAACTTCTGAAATTGTGATCCCAGCCATTGCTTGACGTGGAACTCCGGCAGGGGGACGCGCTCGTCAAGGTCGCCCTCAAAGCCCGCAATGTAATCGATCAGGAACCCGACGTTGACGATGACCCCTCGCCAACCCGAGGCGTTTTTGTAGAGCGGATAAGTGCGATCGAGAAACTGCGAGACCGATTGCGCAATGTGGTCGTGATCGAACCAGTAGAGATCGAGTTCAATCCAGCGGTCGCTGCGAAGGGTCTGGGGTTGATCGAGGGACCCACCCGCATGACCGACGATGGGCGCCAGAAGAGTAAGACAAATTACAAGCAGGATGTTCCGCATGACTCACCGATTGTTGCGAGGGACCGATGAGCAGTGAATTGCCTTGGGCTCTAGTTCGCGGATTCGCTGGTGCGGTTCGCAGCGCGGTACTTGCCTTTGGCTACGGCCAGGGCGGAGGTCCACCGGCGAACGAATGAGAGGGCCGCCGCGAGCGATCTTCATTTTACCCGCGCGCCGCCATGCACGCGTCGAGATGAGCAAGGACGTCAGGCCACGCGGATTCATGCTGGTTCTTGGACTCTTCGTCGGGGAAACCCGCGTGCGTCAGACTGAGGCGCGTCCCGCCGTTCTCCGGCACAAGTTCGACGGTAACCACCGTCTCAGCTCCTTTTGTGGCTGCGGTCAGCCAGGTCAGTTCCACCAGCCGATATCGATCCAAACGCAGGAAGCGCCCGTAGTGGGGATGCCGCTTCCCTTCAAAATGAGTTTCAAAGAAAAAGGCGGTGTTGATTTCGCCTTTCATCAGCACCGACCCTGGCGCGGCAAACCAGCGGTCGAACTCCTCCGTCCACGCCCGGAAGAGGACATCCGCGGAGGCGAGCATCGAACGCTCGCAAGTCAGGCGGAACGGCCGCGAGGAAAGGTCGGGCGGGGCAATGGCCATCGTCTTCGGTTCCTCCCTTTTTCTTCCGATTGCAGCCGACGATTGTACTTCTACGCATTGCGAGAATCCACTCCCATTTGCCTTCTCTCGAACTCGCCGCGCGGACACTCTGGGAATCTCACCATATCGCGATGTGATACATATTCCGGAATCTCCCGACAAAATGGCACTGCGACGAGATGTCCATCGCATGACATTAATTCCGCAAAACTCTTCTCTCTCGCCCCGCATCGTATAGAATGGTAGAGACGGAGGTCTAATTTACCCAATGACTCGATGCGTAACGGATTACCTGGTGCAAGAGCATCAGGAGTTGTCGCTTTTATTGAATGAACTTCACGAGCAACTCGGCGTTCTGCGCTTGACGCGAGACCGCCGCAAAACCGCGGACCGGCTGGCCGGGCTGCGCCGGAAGATATCCGACGCCCTTCACACTCATGTTGTCGAGGAAGAACAAATCCTGTACCCGGCAATTCAGAACCATCTGGAAGGCATTGATTTCACCCTTGACCGCATGCGGCTGGAACACGACACCGGGGAGCAGGCGGAG
>Ga0181520_10007785_pt1 | contig 15586 bp, 10 predicted proteins | sample PEATcosm2014_Bin_29_FD_132451 | JGI IMG/M metagenome (GOLD analysis project Ga0181520, IMG submission 132451) | Peatland microbial communities from MTU Mesocosm Facility, Houghton, MI, USA - PEATcosm2014_Bin02_30_metaG | ecosystem: Environmental > Terrestrial > Soil > Wetlands > Peat | place...
CAAGCAGGAAGGTCGGCACTACACGCCGTTTTTCGACGACGGCGCCGAGAATTCAATCGCTTGCGCCGCGCCGCAGGCGAAATCAGCCCTCATTTTTTTCCTAACTGGCGAAGTTGGGCTAGCAAGGTAATTCCTTGCGGCGACCCCTTGCGGGGCCGGTGGAGCGCTTGCCCCCCCCCATACCAGTCGGACACAAGAGAGCCCGGCGCCCTGCGGCGCCGGGCTCTTCGATTACGTGACTGGTAAACTTACTCGGCTTCCGGTTCAGCCGCGGGTTCGGCCGCAGCCCCGTGTGAATTGTCGGACGCGACCCGGTCCATGACGACCTGGCCGAGGTCCGCAAGTTTCGATTTCAGTCCGTCGGGCAGCGCGTTCATAAAGCCGCCGATGTTTTGCGCAAAGCCCTGGCCGGCGAAGAAACCTTCGGTCATCTTGGAAACGGCCGACGGGTCGCCCCAGACCTGGATGTTGGCCTTGGCCAACGCCTGCCCCATCGCGTTGGCTTTCGCGATTTCGATGTCGCGCGCCGCGGCGATTTGCGCGAGCAGCAGCTCCTTGCTGATGGCCGCGTCGGCGTTTTCGGTTTGGATGCGCATGTCCGTGCGCTTGACCTCGACGCGGGCGGCGGCGACGGTGACTTCCGCGTTGGCGACGTCGACCGCCACCATTTGCTCGGCTCTGGCGCCTTCCGCGTGGGCTTTGGCGGCGTCGCGTTCGGCGTTGGCTTTGGTCGTGATCGCCTGCGCCTCGGCCGCAGCGGCGGACTTCTGGCCCTCGGCCGTCTTGATGCGGGCGTAGGCCTCGGCGTCGGCTTTGACCTGCATTTCGATCTGTTTTTGCGCGGCGGCGGCCTGCTGCTCAATGACCTTCTTTTCCTTCTCGCGTTCGGCCGTCTTGACGGTCTCGACGGTGGCGACCGCCTGCCGATTCGTTTCCGCTTCGGCTTCGGCGGCCAGTTTCAGGGCCTCGGCCACCGCGCGTTCCTTCTCGGCCTGGGCCACGGCGATCTGCTTGCGGCGATCCGCGACCTGCTGCGCCTGCTCGGAATTGACCTGCGCCACCAACTGCGCCTGTTTCGCCTCGACGTCCGCCACCAGGCGCTTCTGCTCGGCGGCGGCGACGGCAACGCCCTTCTCGCGCTCGGCCAGTTGGACCTCCCGCTCCTTCTTGACCGCCGCGATCTGCTGCGCCTGTTGCGCTTCGACCTGCGCGACGGTCTCGGCCCGCACTTTCGCCGCCGCGGCCACCGCCAACGCCTGCTCGCGTTCGATCTCGGCCTTGCGGATGGCTTGCGCGGAAACGACCTTGGCGGTTTCGGCCTGCCGCGTCTGATCGGCGGTGTACGACTCGGCCTCCTGCTTCCGCTGCGCCTGGGCTTTGGCGATTTCCGTTTCCTGCGCGGCCTTGGCGGTGGCTAGCGACTGCGCCTGATCCAGCAAAAATCGATCGCGTTCGAGATTTTGCGAGGCGATCCGCTTTTTGGCGTCGGCCTCGATCTGGTTCTTTTCGACCAACTGTTTGTTCGTGATCTCCGCGATGGTGCGCAAGCCCTTGGCGTCGAAGATGTTGTTGTCGCGCAGGTCCTTCGTTTCGGTCTGGTCGAGCGACGAGATCGTCACCGATTCCAGGGTCAGACCGTTGTGCGCCAGGTCGGTCGTCACATTTTTCTGGATCTCTTCGACAAAGCTGCTGCGATTGCGATTCAGGTCTTCCAGGTTCTGCGTCGCGGCGACCGTGCGCAGGGCGTTGACCAATTTTTGTTCGAGCAAAGTCCGGATGTTGTCCGGATGGGTCGACCGCTCGCCGAGCGAGGTCGCGGCGGACACCACCGCGTCTTTGTCCTTGGCGACCCGCATGAAGAATTCGGCGACGACGTCGGCGCGCAGGTTGTCGCCGGTGATCAGCGCGTCTTTGCCGGTGCGGGCGACGTCGATGCGCATCGTGCGCAACGAGACCTTGATGATCTTGTGCACGACGGGAATGAACATGATGCCGCCGTTGATGATCGTCTTCTGGCCGCCCATGCCGGTGCGGACGATCGCCTCGTCGGCGCCGGTCTTCACGTACAATTTGGTGATGACCACCACGATCATCCCAATGAGCAATAACAGGACGCCGAAGCCGACGAGGATGATCGTGGCCAGCGTCGGAATCGCGACGCCAATGGAAAGGGCGGCCAGCGGGCCGACGATGAACATCAAGGCAAAAACAATCGCGGCTATGCCCATGCCCGCGCCGGAACTGGGGGTCGGCGCATCGCCATAACTGCGTTCCGGCTTGTCGTCTTCGTGATGAGTTGTGGCCATTTCTTACTCTCCTCTGCTCGGGGTGGTGAGTGGGTTTGGACGGACGAGGTAATACTTGCCCGCCGCCCGGTATCCGACGATAATCGCGTCGGCGTCCGGAGGAATTTCCGGCGCGCCGCTTTTCACTCGGCACTGAATTTCCTGAAATTGGTTGTATTTGTCATATAAGACGCAAGCGCCGCTTCCCTCTTTGATGGCGTAGCGCGACTTGCACGTCTTGCCGATGAAGTCCTTCGGGCCGGTCAGGTAGGTTTCGGTCGACGGCAGCACGCGGGAAATGAGGCCGGCGATCGCCCGGGTCAAGAACACCGAGCAAACGGCGGCCAGCGCCAACGACGGCCAGACATAGGCGATCGGAAACCGCAAAAGTTTGCCGAAGATCAGGTTGCCGGCCCAGCCGGTGAATCCCCAAATGAAGAAGAGCGTCATCACAATGATCGACAACGGCACTTTGCCGACGCCCAATAAATTCAACACGCTGAACGCGGCCTCGGCGTGCCCGCCGTCGACGCCGGCGTCGTGAGCGGCGTCGCTGCTCGCTTCGCCCACATCGTGATCGGCGTCGCCGCCGGCGTCGCCGACATCCTGTTCGCCGCCGACGCCGTGGTCGATCGACAGGTCGTGATCGGCGTCGATGTCGTGATCGACGCCGGCGTCCGCCGCGCCCACGTCGTGCCCGCCGAATGCGCCCGCGGCCTGCAGCATCAGGTAGAAAAGCGCGCCGATGAACGGCAGAACAAATATCAAGTTCTGCCACTCGAAAAACAACTCCTTGAAGCCCATGCCGTCCTGCCTCCTGTTCATTCCTCTCTGATGTTTCCAGCGCCGCGCTTGACCGACGGCGCCGACGCAAGTCGTCGAGCGGTCGCAATCGGATCGTGCGGATCCGTAATTGCGGCGTCGTCCCTCGCTGTCGCCTCGACAACGCTGTCGCCGCGATCGGCGGCTTCCAACTCGGCCAGATACTCCAGCTTCAACGCTTCGAAACGCAGACGATCGCGAATCTGCTCCAGATCGGCCGCCGTCAGACTCCGATCGGCTGCGGAAATCGTCGCCATGACGTGCCGCCGGACCAACTCATCCGCGGCCTGCGCGATTTGGGTGGCGGCGGATTTTTTCTCCCGATACGAAGCGAGCAATTTCGCCGCCTGCTCCGCCAGCAAGCGATAGTCCGCTTCCAACGCCGCGACTTTTTTTTGGCAGCCGAGACGAAGCGGCGCCTTTTTCTCCGCTTCCGCTCTCTGGTTCTGCTTCAAGAATTCGCGAATCTCTGCGTCGAACGCGTCGTGCTCTTTGATCGCCTCGCGCAACTCGTCTTGTTTTTCCTCGGCCAGGGCCATGGCATAGGCGGTCGTTTCCGCCAGGGCATCGAGTCCCTTCGTTATGTCGTCCAGATCGTAGTCGGCCGCGCCTTGTTTCTCGGCCTCGGTGTCGCCGTCCGTGACAAAATTTCTGAGCCGCTCCCAAAAGGCGCCGAGCCACGAAATGAGCCGGCTTTTCTTGGAGGCCACGGGCTTTCTCCCCTTGCTTGGCGAAGCTCCTGCGCTCTCTTGTCTTTAACTTCTGCTGCGTTGTGGATGCCGGCTGACCTGTCGCCGGCGTTTTGTGCGGACATCATCGCACTTGGGTCGTGATTGTCAACGACGCTCGTCGGTCGATCGCACGCATTTACAACACGTCGAGGATGCGGACGCGGTACGGCGCCATGTCGACCTGGATCGCGCCGTCGCCGAAAAAACGGTCGCCGGTTTCGAGGTCGACGAAATATTCGGCGGGGGTCGGCGTCGCGATCCGCGGCCGTTGCGGCGCCGCGGTGGGGTTGGCGACAAAGAGCACGCGGCGGCCTGCGGCGCGGTCTTCCAGCAGGCTCGTCTCGCACGGCGGCGAGGCCGGGTAGATCGGGGCGAGCGCGAGCCGGCGGCAGACGGTTTCGACGATGGGCGCCGCCGCTTCGGGCGTCGCCGGCGCCTCGGCGACGAGCACGAGTTTGCCGCGGCCGGCCTCGCAGAGCACGATATCGACCGCGCCGTCGAGCCGTTCGATCGGCCGGCCCGTGTAGTGGTCGAGGCCGGAAAATTCGCGCATCGCCTCGTCGAGCGCCGGCGCCTCCGGACCGCAGATCAGGCAGCCGCCGCCGGCCGCGTAATTCGCCAGCGTCTCCTGCGCGCGCCGGCCGAGAAACTCGAAGGTCGGGCAGACGACCGCCTCGTAGCAGGCGAGCGCGGCTTCATCCAGGTCGGTCGAGCCGATCGCGTACGGCACGCCCATTTTCGTCAACGCGCTCTCCCAACCGCGCAGGATCTTCGCGTAGAGGCGCTGGATCGGCTTGGCGAAACCGATGTTCGTCTCGAGGCAAAGGTCTTCGGGCAACGCAAAGTTCTCGAGCAGCAGCGGCGAAAGCGGCGCCGTGACGTTCGCCGCCGCCTCCAGCCGTTCGTAGTCGCGCGGCGACAACAGGCAAATCGGCGCGCGCCGGCGCAGCCGCCACGGCTGGAGCCGCCGCAGCAACGCGATGTGCTTTTCGTAAAAATTCCACGCCTCGCGCCGGACCCCGCCCGTGCGCGTGATCGGCGCGCCGTACCAGCGGTCGCGATCGACGATCATGTAGAAATTGACGCCGCGCAGCCCGTACATCCAGGCGACGCGCGTCGTGAATTCCTGATCGGCCAGGTCGATCGGCGGCCACGTGTGCCAGACGCCGCTGCCGAACTCCGGGCTGACCGGAAAACGCGACTGCGCGGTCAGGAACAGCAGCCGCCGCTTGAGCGACGCGAATTCCGTTTTGCGCATGTAGAAATCGACGCCGCAAAAGTGCGTGTGTTGTTCGGCCAGCGGCAGGTTCAGCGGCGTGCGGACCTCGGTCGCCGGGAAGTTGTGGAAGAACACGGCGTCCGCCACGCCGCGCTCCTCCCACATCCGGCGCAAACGCGCCAACGAATCGCCGAGCAGCCGCTCCTTGAATTCGAGCCAATCGAGATAAAACGGCGTTTCGGCGGGCGTCCGCGCCAGGAATTCGTCGGGCAGCGGGCGGTCGCCGGGCGCCGGGCCGCCGTGCGCCAACGAGGCCCCGGTCAGGTCGCCGTATTTGGCGCGAAGGAAGTTGAGCCATTTTGCGCGGGCGTCCGGGTGATAATCCTGGTCGTAGGCCGAGGTGCGGAAGAAATAGGATAATTCGTTGTCGAGTTGCACGCCGACGATCGGTCCGGCCGGGTGCAGGCGCGGCTTGAGGATCGGCGCCAGCGCGTCGAACCAGCCCGCGACCTCCTGCCAGAACGGCTCCGACGCGTAGGAAATGACCGGAAACACGCGCGGGAACACGGGCAGCAGCACGAAGCCGCCGCGGGCGTTGCGCGCCAGCATCGCCGGGTTGTCGAACAGCCGTTGCGGATAGCCGAAGTAGGTCAGCTCGGAATTGATGTGCGGCCCCGGCCGAACGAGCACGTGGAAGCCGTATTGGCCCGCCAGATCGAGAAAACGCCCGAGCGCTTTCGCCGGGTCGAGGTTGCCGAAGTCGTACGTCCCCGGCGCGCCTTCGTGCACGCCCCACGGGATATACGTGCAAATCATCCGCAGGCCCAGCGCCTGGATGCGTTCGAGCAGCGCGGGCCAATCTTTCGGCGAGTGGCGCCAGTAATGGATTTCGCCCGAAAGCCAGGGCACGGCCTGGCCGTCCAGCGACAAACCTTGTTCGTCGAACGCGATGCTCACCAAGTCCCCATCGTGCGGCAGGCCGGCGGAATCGCGCCGGCGGACGAATTATAACACGGTCCGCCGCCGATTCGTCAGGACGGATCCGCGCCGCGGCGATCCTCGCCGCCGGCCGCCTCCCCGCCGCCGTCCGGCGCACGCGGTCCGTATCCTAGATCGCCGAGCAGCCGTTCCAGAATGCGCACCGTCGTATCCACGCCGTATGGAAGCGGGTGGACGCCGTCGAAGGTGTACGTCGTTCGCGGCGCCGCGTGCGGAAACCGTTTCTTGACGTCGTCGAAGTCCTCTTGGAAATACGGCGCCAAATCGAACGCGGCGAGGCCCGCGTTTTGCGCCGCCGTCGCCATATCGTAATCGACATGGCAGCCGGCGATCCCCGTCCGCGCGCTCACGATCGCCGCATCCGTAAAACTCGGCCAAAGCATGAATACGGCCCGAAAAGCGTGCTCCGCCGACATCTCCCGGAACATGGCGATGCCGCGCCCCACATTGTCGTCCATCGGCACGGGGCTCGGCCGCTGGTCCCGAGTGCGACGGTCGTATTGAAGACGAAAACCGAAAAGATTCAGCCTCATCGCCGCGGTGCGAAACAATCGGGACCCGACGAACAACTCGTCGGCCCATTCCGGCCGTTCGGTCGAAAAATGGTGATTTTGTCCGATAAAGGCCCCAAAATCGCAGCACAAGAAGACGACGATCGCCAGATCGGGCGAGAAGGCCAGGCCCTTGACGCGCACCAATTCGGCCTCGGCGACGGTGTTGTACCCGGAAACGCCGAAATTCAGGATTTCCACGTTTTGGGCCTGGAGTTTCCGCTCCAATCGCCGCGAAATCGTGTCGTTGACATCGTCCACGCCGACGCCCATCACCACCGAATCGCCGACGAGCAGGATTCGCCGCGCCCCGGGCGGCTTTTGCCGCGTTCGTTCGATGTCGCGAAAGCCCCAGGCGTTGATGCGGTCCACGGCGTCGACCGTGCGTTTGGCGCTCTTTGCGCGGAAATTGGGGCGAGGGACGTACCGCAGCAACGGATCGTCCGAGACCATGTAGGGATTGTCCGCGGCGGTGACGTGAATCGGGTAGACGCGCGGCCCGATTTCGAAAAAGCGCACGACAAGTTCGCCGACCAACGCCGCGACGACGGTCGATACGCCGAGGGCGGCCAGCGACTTGCTCAGTTTGGCAAGAAAAAACCTGTATCTTGGCGAGAACCGCCCCGGACGATCGCTTCGCGAAGCGTCACGTCGAATCGCCGTTTCCTTTCCGCGATAGAGACGCCGGCATCGGGCCGCGGGCCGCGCTCAGATGCGCCAACTCTCGATCTCGGCGGGCGCGAGCCGGCCGGCGGCGGCGAGTCGCGTCGTGGCGGCATCGCGCACGATCTTCACCGTAAAACCATCGTCTGCAAGCTTCTTTTGGTGATGCGCCAGCAGGCGGGCGAGCGCCGGCAGGTCGTCGTCGGTCACGTCGCCGCAGGCCACGAGCGTCGGACCGGGCATGTCGGCCAGTTCCATGCGCAACCGGGGACCGGCAAGCGCTTCCATGCGCTGGCCTTCGGCGTCGGCGCGGCTCACGATCGCCTTCAGGGCGGGCCGCAGCCGATAATGCCGGCCGACCGTCAGCAGCCGGACCTCGGGCATGTCGTAGCCGGGGCAATGGTGGAACATATCCGCTACGCGACGGCCGATCGCCGGGTCGGTCAGCAGACAGCCGCCCGCGGCGCACGAAAATGTCTCGACGCCCATCGTGCGCGCCATTTCAAGTTGCACACGCCGAGTTCGGCCCTGGATCGCGAGCAGCCGGCTGCGATCCACGAGGCCGTCCAGTTCCGGCTTTGACGGCGCCAGCAATGCCGCGCTCAGCGGGCGGACGATCAACCCGGCGAGGCCGCTTTCCTTTTCGATCAGCTTGATCGCCGCCAGATGCTGCGACATCGGCCGCTGGCCGAGCACTTCGCCCGTCGCGACGAACGCCGCGCCGGTCTCGCGCATCACCTCGGCCGAGCGCCGCAGCATGTAAATGCGACAGTCGATGCAGGGGTTCATGCCGCGCCCGCGGCCGTGCCGCGGATTTTCGACGATCTTGAGGTAGTCGAGGCCCTTTACCAGCGTCTTGAGTTCGACGCCGAGTTCGCGGGCCACGGAAGTTGCGATGTGGCAACTCGCGGTTTTCGGCGTGCATGTGCAAAAAACGCTCGTGAAATTCAGCGCGATGACGTCGATGCCTTGGTCGAGCAACATTTTGATCGTCAACGTGCTGTCGAGCCCGCCCGACAGCAGCGCGATCGCGCGAGTTTTTTTCTTGCCGCCGTCCGTCTCCAAACGACACCCCTCTCAACTGCAATAGTCAACACGCCGGGGGCAATCGTAGAGAAGCGAACACCGTCGGTCAAGGAAGGAAAAAGGAAAAAGGAAAAAGGAAAAAAATCCGACCCAACAACGGGCCCCGCAACGACCGGCTCTCACCCAACCCCGAGGCGGCGCCTTTTCTAACTTTTTCCTTTTTCCTTTTTACTTTTTCCTTCTCTACCTCCCGTGTTCGAGCACAATCTTGATGGCGTGACCGTGTTCCTTATCGAGAAACGTCTTTACCGCCTCTTGATAACGATCCAGCGGAAACCGGTGCGTGATCAGTTCGTCGACCGGGAATTTCGGATCGGCGAGCAGTTTGGCGGCGAGGTCGAACGAACTTTCGCTTGCGGTCTCCATCGCATGGCAATTGATGCCGGTGACTTGCAGTTCCTGCGTCCAGATCGCCGAGTAGTCGATTTTCCCCGGATGAAAATTGATGCCGAGAATCACGGCGCGGCCGCCGCCGCGCGCCCACCGCAGGGCGTCGTTGATGCTGCGGTCGTTGCCTACCGTGTCATAAACCACATCATAGCCGCCGAGCAGAATCTCGTTGCCGAAATAGCCGCGGAAATAACGGGCGCCCGTGCGCGCGGCCAGCCGCTCGTACAGCTTGCCGCCGCTGACGACCTCGTCCGCGCCCAGACGCCGCGCCGCGTCCGCCTGAAACGGATGCCGCGCCACGCAATCGATCGTCGTCTTCGGCGACAGCGCGCGCGCGATCGCCACGCACAGCAGGCCGATTGTGCCCGCGCCGATCACCAGCGCCCGCTCGCCCGCCCGCGGCGCGCCCTTGCGCACGCCGTGCAGCGCGCTGGCCGTCGGCTCCAGCAGCAGCGCGCGATCGAGCGACAGGTTTTTCGGGAGGCGATACGGCTGCGTGCGGTGCATGACCATATGAGGCGAAAAGCCGCCGCCAAGGTCGCGCAGCGGCAACTGCTTCTTGCCGAGGTTCTCGCAAAGCATGTAATTGCCGGCGCGGCATTGGCGGCACGGCGGGTCGATTTCCAGTTGAAAACACGAGGGCCACTCGATGCGCAGCGCCACGCGTTCGCCAACCCGCCAGCCGTCGGCCTCGGCGCCGACCTCGACGATTTCGCCGACCAATTCGTGCCCGAGGAATTTGCGCGCGATGCCGGGCGTCGCGGCGGAAAAGCACTGCGGGTCCATGTCCATGAAGAGAAAATGGATGTCCGTGCCGCACAGCCCGCAGGCCAGGTTGCGGACCTTCAACCACCGCGGATTCGGCAGCTTCGGCTCCGGGACGTCGGCGTAGCGCACCGGCGAGAACCGCCCGAACGCCGCGTATTTGTCGACGACCGACAGCGCCTTGAGCGCGAGGATTTTCGGCAGGTTGTTGTCGAAATAGAGCGCTTTCATGGGGAGTCTCCATCATTCCGTCTTAAACACAGAGGGCACAGAGAACGCCCGGAGAACACAAAGATAACGCGAATATGGCAAGACGGTCGCCGATAAAACCGTCATTTGCCTTTCGCGGCGCGGCCAACGGCCGCGACGATCTCGTCGGCGTCGGCGGCGGTGATCGTCAGGCACGGCCGCAAAACCACGGCGCGTTTCTCGACCGCGCCCGGCATGGCCAGCACGCCCTCTTTCGCCAGCGCCTTGCAAAAATCGCGCGCCTTGGCCGGCGTCGCCAATTGCAGCGACAGCAGCAAGCCGACGCCGGCGACGGATTCGATGACGCGCGGCCGCGCGGCCGCGATCTTTTCCAGGCCTTCCCGCAACCGCACGCCGAGCTTCTCGGCGTTCTCCCACGGGCGCGTTTCTTCGTAGACCGCGAGCGCTTCGAGCGCGACGAGGCAACCGAGGTCCGAGCCGCCGAAGGTCGAAAGATGAATCAGCGGATGATCGTTCATGAACGCGTTGAGCCGCTGCTGGTAGATCGTCGCCGCGATCGGAAAGATGCCCGCGCCGAGCGCCTCGCCGACGATCAGCATGTCCGGATCGACGCCCGCGCGCTCGACGGCGAAACGTTTGCCCGTGCGGCCGAAGCCGGTCTGCGTTTCGTCGGCGACGAGCAGGGCGCCGACCGCGCGGCAATGCCGTTCGAGGTCGCGCAGGAAATCGCCGGCGAAGGCGCGGCCGTGGTTCTCGGCCTGCACCGGTTCGAAAAAGACCGCGGCGGTCTGGCCGGTGATCGCTTGGCGGGCCGCGTCGATGTCGCCGAACGGAATGAGGCGCGTGCGCGGCGTCAGGGGCGCGAAATGCGGCTGATCGGGCCGCGTCGAGAGGCTGAGCGCGAAGCCGGTCTCGCCGTGCCAGCCGCCGGCGAAGGCAATCAGTTCCGGCCGGCCGGTGAAGCCGCGCGCGAGTTTGCAGGCGAACTCGACGGTCTCGCCGCGCACCACGCTGAACACCGCGCAGTCGAGCCCGCCGGGCGTGAAGTCGGCGAGCGTCGCCGCCAGGCGCGCTTTCTCGATCGAGATCATCGCGAAGTTGCCCTGGTCGGTCAGGGTCAGCGCGCGCTGGAGCGCGGCGACGATCCGCGGCGGCCGGCGGCCGAGGTTGAACGTCCCCGCGCCGGCGAAGCAATCGAAATAGCGTTTGCCCGCGGCGTCCCAGACGCACGGGCCCGCGCGCCGCGTTTCGAGGAAATCGTGGCCGAGGCCGCGCAGCCGCGCCACGGCGCCGGGCCCGACGAAGGCGGCGAAGTCGTCAAACGGATCCGCGACCGCTGTCCGTTTCGGGCTCATGAGCGACCTCCTTTGAACGCGCGGCCGACGACGCCGACCGCATCCTCAACGCGCCGCAGGAAACCGAACAGAACGATCTGCGCCTTCTCGTTGTTGAGCGCGCGCAGCACGGCCGGAATCTTCGCGGCCGGCAGGGCGAACGGCAGCAGCATCTTCATCGACGCGACGGCCCCGCGAATGGCGGCGATGACCGTGTCCATTTCCTCGTCGGTCACGGTCAGCGGCAGCATGAAGCGCATCACCTGCGGGGCGTTGCCCGAGTACGCCGCGAACATCCCATTTTTCGCCAGCGCGTCGGACATCATCGGCCCCATGAATTCATGGATATATTCGATGCCGATCATCAGGCCGCGCCCGCGCACTTCTTTGATGATCTTCGGGTTCTGCTCGAGCAGTTCGCGCAACGCCCCTTTCAACCGCGCGCCCATCGCCTCGGCGTTGGCGCAGAGGCGGTTCTTCTCGATCAGTTCGATCGCCTTGAGCGAGACGAGGCAGGCCAGGTCGGCGCCGCCCGCGGGGCTCGGGTGAAAATCCGGATTCTTGTCGACGTACCCGGCCAGCGTTTTGCTTCCGCGATAGAGCACCGCCGCGTTCGGGTACAGCCCGCCGCCGAGCGACTTGGCGATCGTCATAATGTCGGGCGAGACGCCGGAATGCTCGCAGGCGAAGAAGCGCCCGGTGCGGCCGAAGCCCGTTTGGATTTCGTCGAAGATCAGCAGCGCGCCGCAGCGATCGCAGAGCGCGCGCAGGCCGCGAAGGTAATCGTCGTCGCCGACGAAAATGCCGGCCTCGCCCTGCACCGGTTCGATGATAATCGCTGCGGTCCGCGGCGAGGCCATCGCCTCCATCGCCTTGAGGTCGTTGAACGGCGCGAAACGGAAGTCGGGGATCAGCGGCTCGCAGTATTCGCGATAATGGGCTTTGCCGTTGGCGCCGAGCGCGAAGCCGGTGTGGCCGTGATAGCCCTTGACGGTCGAAATGATTTCCGACCGGCCCGTGGCGCCGCGCGCGAGCTTGATCGCCGCATCGACGGCGTCGCCGCCGCCCGCCGCGAACAGCACGCGATCGACGCCGGCCGGCGCGAGTTCGACGAGCTTTTTCGCCAGCCTCGCCTTCGGCGCCGAGACCATGTGGAACGAGCCCATGTCGTATTCGTCGAGCGCCGCAACCAGCGTGGCCATGACTTCCGGATTGCGGCGGCCGACATTGAAGCAGCCGGCCGAGCCGAAGCAATCGATAAACGGCCGGTTCTGCACGGGATCGACGAAACGAATGCCGCTGCGTTGCGTCTCGATGACATCGAGGTGGCCGGCCTTGAGATATTTGACCTGCCCCTCGTTGATATGGCGGCCGAACCGCGCTTCCAGTTCCGCCTTTTCGCGGCGAGTCATCGCCGCGCCGGCCGGCTTTGCCGGCAGATTGTGCGATTCTGGCATGAGACGCCCTACCTTTCTTTTCTACGCGATGTTCGCCCGCGCCGGCGCGCACTACCGCGACGGCCCGGGAAAGGACCTATGGGACCTATAGGACCTATAGGACCTATCGCCCGCCTACAGCGACTACCTTGCACCTACGTGATCGCCCATTGTTCACTGTTCACTGTTCACTGTTCGCTGTTCCCTGCCGCTTCGGCAGGAACACCTGCGTCGCCGGCGCGCGCATATTGTAATGCGAACTCATCACGTACCCGTAGGCGCCGACGGTCGCGATCAGCAGGACGTGGCCTTCATCGACCGGCGCGATGCTGCGATCGTGGCCGAGCACGTCGCCCGATTCGCAGATCGGCCCGACGATGTTGGCCTGAATGCGGTCTTCTTCGTCGAGCGCCGTAAGGTTGACGATTTCGTGATACGCGCCGTAGAGCGCCGGCCGGATCAGCGTGTTCATGCCCGCGTTGACGCCGACGTACTGTGCGCCGTTTTTCTGCTTGGTCTGCGTGACGGTCGCCAGCAACGCGCCCGCGTGCGCGACCAGGAAACGGCCCGGCTCCAGCCACAACTCGAGCCGCGGATACGCCGCCTTCACTTCTTTCAGGCCGGCGTCCATCTTCGGCAGGTCGAGGGCGAGCTGGCCCGGCTTTTCAACGACGCCCAGGCCGCCGCCGACGTCGAGCACCTCGACCTCCGGCAGGCTGTCGGCGAGCGAGGCAAGGAACGTCGCGGTCTCCTTCCAATTTTCGTGCATCAGGATGCCGCTGCCGGTGTGGGCGTGCAGGCCGCGAATGCGCACCCGATTCGCGCGCGCCAACTCGACCAGTTTGTCGAACTGCTCGCGCGTCACGCCGAATTTCGACTGGCTGCCCGCGGTCATGACGTGGCTGTGATGGCCGCGCCCCTGCCCCGGGTCGACGCGCACGAAAATCTCGCGGCCGGCGAACAACTCGGGCCACTTCGCGAGCGGAAAGACGTTGTCCAGCGTGACGATCACGCCGGCCGCCAACGCGTCTTCGTATTCCTTGCGCGGCGCGAAATTCGGCGTGAACAACACGCGCCGCCGATCGAGGTCGGGGAACAACTGCAGCACGTGCGCGACTTCGCCGGGCGACACGCACTCGAAGCCGAGCCCCTGCTCGTAAAAGAGCCGGAGAATCGGCGGAAAGGAGTTGGCCTTGACCGAATAGAAGACGCGGCTCACGGCATCGAGCCCGCGCAACTGCCCCGCGGCGTCGGCCAGCGTCGCCTCGTCGTAGACGTACAGCGGCGTCTCCTTCGCGGCGAGGGCGAGCAGATCGGCCCGGCGATCGCGCCACCACGCGGCGGCCGGCGCGGCCTTGGCGATCGTCTTTTCCGCGAAAATGTCGCTCCACATCGGGCCCAACAGCGCCTCGCTGCGATGATGTTCGAAAAGCAGCGAGTGCAGTTGATCGACGAGCCGATCGACCTGGTCTTCATCCACGATGAACGTCAGATTCAGATCGTTGGCCGCCTGCGAAACCAGATGAATCTTCGACTCGCCGAAAATCTCGAGCGCCGGGCCGAGCTGGTGCAGGATCGTCCGGATGTGCCGCCCGACGAGGCTGACCGACGCGCACGGCCCGATGCGCCGCGGCGTGCAGATTTTCGCCAGGTCGGCGAGCAGCGGCTCGAAGCTGTCCGGCGCGAGGGCGTTGGCGGCGGCGTCGAGCGTCACCGTGACGTTCGTTTCGGACGTGCAGACCAGGTCGATCGAGAGGCCGTGCGCCTTGAAGCAGGCGAACACGTCGGCCAGGAAGCCGACTTGCTGCCACATGCCGAGCGTTTCCATCGACACGACGGTGATGTTGCGTTTGGAGCAAATCGCCTTGACCTGTCCGCCGGTGGCCGGCGCGTCCGCGGCGATGACCGTGCCTTCGATCTCGGGCCGGAACGTGCTGAGGATGTAAATGGGGATGTTGCTCTCGCGCAGCGGGGCAATCGACCGCGGGTGCAGCACCTTGGCGCCCATCGAGGCGATTTCCTGCGCCTCTTCGTAATCGAGTTTCATCAGCAGGCGCGCGTTCGGCACCTGCTTGGGGTTGCCCGAGAAAATGCCGGGCACGTCGGTCCAGATTTCGCAGCGGGCCGCATCGAGCAAAGCCGCGAAGTACGCCGCCGACGTGTCCGAGCCGCCGCGGCCGAGCAGCACCGTGTCGCCGGCCGGGTTGCGGGCGATGAAGCCCTGGGTAACGATCGCCTGCGCCGGCTCGGCCGCCAGCGCTTCCTGCAAATGGCGGTCGGAGGCGCTGCAGCACATCGCCGAGAGGTATTTCTGGCGCAGCCCGAACCGTTCGTTGTCTTCGGAGACGAGAATCTCGCGCGCGTCCTTCCAGGTCGTGCGAATGCCCTCGGCCTGCAGGAACGCCGCGCCGAGTTTGGTGGACATCAACTCGCCGAAGGCCATCACCTTCGCGTGCAGCCGCGGGCTGACCTCGCCGACCAGCGCCGCGCCCTGCGTCAGGCGCTGCAGCTCCGCAAAGGACTCGCCCAGCAGCGCCGCGCCGTCCACGCCCATGTCCGTGGCAAGTTTGAGGTGCTTGTCGCGGACCCGGTCGAGCAGGCCGCGGGCGCCTTCGCCCGCCGGCTTGGCCAATAGCGCTTCCAGATCGTTCGAAACGCCGGCGAGCGCCGAGCAGACCACCCATGGCCGCAGCCCCTCGGCCAGGCGCGACCGAACGATCGCGGCGATGTTCCGCCAATTGCCGACCGTGGCGACGCTCGCGCCGCCGAACTTGATCACCACCCACCGCTTTTTCCGCCTCATAACGACCTTTCTGCGCTCGCGGCCGGATCGCCGGAAGCTTCACGATTTCTTGTTCGATATGAAGTGCGCCCCGTTCGCGAATCCCCGGGCGAACCCTTGTTTTTTAGCTTCGCGCCGAGGCAAATTCAAGAAGAAAGATGCGGCAGGCCGAAGTTTCCGGGAGGAAGGTCGGGCGCACGGCGTCGCGGCGGGCGACTCCGCGGCCGCCGTGCGCAATTTAAATGGGCAACAACTTGACATCGTTTCGATTCTTGCCCTATATAGACACGGGGGCGATCCATCGACGCTGGAC
>Ga0181520_10007787_pt1 | contig 15586 bp, 22 predicted proteins | sample PEATcosm2014_Bin_29_FD_132451 | JGI IMG/M metagenome (GOLD analysis project Ga0181520, IMG submission 132451) | Peatland microbial communities from MTU Mesocosm Facility, Houghton, MI, USA - PEATcosm2014_Bin02_30_metaG | ecosystem: Environmental > Terrestrial > Soil > Wetlands > Peat | place...
CTAGATGACAAAACTTCCCTTTTTACCCACTATAGCGTACTCTCTGGTCAAACTTCGAACGCTTTTGTATAATCTTCTCGACTAATTGCGTACTATTAGTACTGGGCCATCAATTCAATGGGGCGTGGCCAAGTGGTAAGGCGCCTGCCTCTGGAGCAGGAGATCGTAGGTTCGAATCCTTCCGCCCCAGCCAGTTTTATATTAATTATTGAACAACTTGTAAGAATTTAGTTGCATTTACAATCTTTACGCCATCATAAGCTTTTAGGTCAAGTAAGTCTTTGTCGCCACTCACAATATATTGACAGCTCCCCGTCATAGCCGTTTCAATAAATTTGTCATCATCTGGATCGCGGCTAATAGCTATGGTATCGTTGCCAAGAGGTACCCAGATCGCATAGCGTCGAAGTAACTTCTCATATATTTCAAGTTGAGGTCTCGCCCTGGGAAATCTCTCAACAATCACGCGACGTAATTCTGTCATCAGCTCCTCAGACATAACTGGCCTGTATACTCTATCTACAATCAGATCAGTAACCTGTCTCGGAGCTCCACCAAAAATTAATGCCGACACAACAATGTTAGTATCAAGAACGACTCTAATTTTTTGGCGACTGTTTTGCACGCTTATACTCAGCTAAGATGTCATATACTTGTTGTTCGCTCGTAATACCCATCTCACGACCTATTTTATTGCCGCGGTCAAAGAGTTTATTCCACTCGCGGCGTCGCTCAAGATCATCAAGCGCTAACCGGCGGAAATATTCACTACGACTGCCCATATCTTTTCGAACGGCTGCGTCTATTTCTTGAATGAGCTCCTGATCGAGAGCAATATTTAAAGTTTTGGTAGCCATGGTGTGCTCCTCTTATTGATATAGGTATATTGTATAGAAATTGTATAGTGCGTGTCAACTCGTTTTATCTACTATCACGACCCACGTGTTGGGGTTCGAGTCCCTCCGCCCCAGCCAAATGGAAAACTAAAAATGCATATCTGTTAAATTGGCCATTTTGGGTTTGGTAAATTATAGGGCATAAGGACCTTCCAAACTTTTTGATATATTTATGCCCTTAGACAAACTGTAAAATTAAGAATAAATCGTATTTCGCTGTTTCCAGCTCATCAGGATAAGACATACACTTATCGATACGTAAGCGATGACCTGGAGACTGTACTGCACCAATGCAGCAATCAATCCAGGCCACCACCCGGAGAGGTTTGGAACAAAGTGTCCCTCTCCTCTCCGGGAATCAGACCAGTATGGTCAGCCTCCAAAAGTATTACGGTACCAGTTCGAAATCTCCCACTGCTCGAACTGAACTTGATGGCGGTTGCCATCGCGGTGTACCAAAATGACTTCGTCGCCCGCCATTGTAGCGTCATGGAAGAACTTGTAGAGGCTAATGGCGCGACGAAAACCTTCCCGAACCGTGACCGCTTGAGCCTTGGAGACAACGAACAGTGCCCTCCATTCATCAGGCGTCACCCGAAAACTGACTTTGCGGGTGTTACCCTCAGAATGAGAACTTTCGTCCTTCGGGTCGTTACCGGATGCCATAGTCTTGACCTCATGTGGTGTTGGTGCTGAGGTACGGTGTAACCCAACTGTTTAGCTATCCTGATGCCGGGTGGCATGAGGGAGATCTTCCAGAGGAAGTTCTTCCTGACTGCCGTCAGCGTGTTCAACGTAGAAACGTGCTCCAGGATCATCCACCCTGATCTTGAGTATGTAAGCCTCCCAATTCAGGGCCCGTATCACCAGTTTCGTGGCGGAAGTACCAGTGAACTTGGCCGTCTCCTTTACGACTTGCCACAAGAGCTTTGGCAGGACGATGTGAATCTGAACATGATTGTCATCGCGCTTGCGGTGGCCCTTGAAGAGATTGGTGATGGGCATGGGTTCCTCCCGGTGCTTTGTTTGGGTGTTTTACCGAGGATCAGAGTTCCGACCAAGATCATCCCGATGATGATGCGTGGTATCGGTCCAGGTCCCTCTGGAGATTTCTCCGGTGAAGGCTGTTGCGTGTATGCTTCTTGAGCCAACCACTTGAGTGTGGTATTTCCTTGAAGTTGACCTTCTGGACAAGTAGTCCGAAACGTGTCGGTGTTACCCGTACCCAAGCATGTTGCTCGAAGTTGCTGCTGCCGAGCTCTGGGTTGAGTTCCGCCGGGATGACGACTTTTCCGCCCAGGGAGATCGGTATGAGAGTACCGCCGAGGTCTAGATCCATGACTACTCCTTAGTTTCGTGGCTCTTCAGAGGTGCTTGCAGGTTTACTCCACTACGAAGTAGGGCATGCCTCCGGTATTTAGATCCGGTCGATGTTGTCGAATACTGGACCGAGCCAGAACACGACGGTCAGGGTAGCTATTCCGATCAGAGCAGCACCTACGCCCCAGGGGAACTTGCCGTTGGTGAACACGGTCAGCCCGATACAGCAGAGGCCGCCGAGGAATGACACTGCAAATAGGGCAACCTGCCACCACTTGACGGTCCTAGTTAGGATGGGCGGCCGGTAAAAGTCATGGCCCGGGTCGTTGTGGCGGTCGGTGTTGTTTAGCACAGGTCTCTCCTTGTGATTTTTGGATTTGTCTGCAAAACGAGAAGTAAATCAGCAAAAATATTGTTGTAAACTTGCTTCTCGCTTTGCTATCTGGTCTGATTGTTAAAGAACTTCGGAGATAGCTAATACCACCTCAACAAAGTAATGGATATTTTAACATCACATAGTTAATGAAGCAAATTTAGTTAGGTGCAGAAAATCAAGTAGTTGTCGTGTTAATTGTCTGGAGTCAATACGTCACATCATTTCACAGCTGTCATTATGGGAGAGAATATTAAGACTGCCCTCCCAGAGTGTTTGTTTGTCAATAATGGCTAGTTTCCTATGGTGTCTAATGGTATATAGAACTAATACCCCTAATTCCTGTAGTTCAGATACAGCTTCACTAAATTCATTCTTGTAGTAGGTATCTTCACCATCTAAAGGATCACGGGCATTAACGGTGACATGAATCCCCCTTGAGTTAAGGTTTTTTAAGGATGGCATCAGTAATGACAGTCTCTTTTTTGTAATGAAGGGGCTTTCTATGATCACTTCTTTTTTAGCCTGGTTGAGATCAGCAATAAATGCCTTATAGAAAGTATTCTGGTCGTATAACCGTGTTTCAGCACCACATAAATATATGGAGCGATGCTTAGGTATTAGTTTACTCAGGCTTAGCATCTTTACCCTCCAATAACTCTCTTATTGCCTGGGTATCTGATGCCTTATCTTTTACTGTGTCAAGCTCTTCAAAAGTTTGGAATAGGTACCCTCTCTCCAACCAATGCTAGGATTGTTGAGGTCTATAAACGTACCCACCTGAATCCCACTCGTGCTGAGCCCAGAACGGCAGGCCTGGGTTAAGCTCCAGTGTCGTATCAACGGCTTTCCATTGTTCATGGAGAGCTTCTAGCTTATCTATGTATGATTCGAAGTTGTATACCAAACTTACACCGTAAGCTACCAAACCAGCGATTGCTAGACGGCCAGTATAATCTGCCGCGTACCGTTTTCTCAATTCATCAACATCCGCAAACTGCAAATTTTCAGCTTCACCCCACCTATCGGCAAGGTGTTCCCTGCGGCTACTAGTATTACCTTGGGAAGAAATACCAGCCCATACTGGCATGTTCCCGTGGTCATTACTGTCCGGGTGATGCATGATCAACGTAACATGGCGAGAATACCCGGGCCTTCTGGGTAATGGAATGCTGACATGTCTTCCAATTAACCGACTAACCGCAGGGCTATAATAGTAACTTCTTCGGTAACTTGTGCTGGCACCAATAGCATCAAGTTGGTCGTAGCCGTCAATTGGCTGAGCTCTAGGCCCATGATTATAAAACAGACTAGGGCTGGTTAGCGAAGTCGGTGCGGCTTCTCGAGTCACATCGGTGACCCACCGAAAGTTATTACCTATAAGAGGGTGGTTCGATGTGTAGCGGCTAATACCGCCGTGCCTTGGGTAATTGTGTAATTGTGAATACAAATCCAGGGCTGTCTTACCGATCAATTGGCGTGATTCTTTAATCAGCGGCTGCAGATCTTGTCTAGCTTCCCTTAAGTCAACAGACTCAGATGAACTCATTAAATTATCATCTAACAATAATTGTATTAAGTCAACTTTCAGATATACTTACGTTTTCTTTGTCTCATCTACTGCAGCTAACCAAAGTATTTTTATTAACTTGACTTTTATACTACATAGTATATACTTCATAGTATGAATACGGTCATCAGCGTTAAAATAGACGAGGATGTTAAAGCGTCCGCTAAAGAAGTCGCTAACAGTGCTGGGTTAACACTAAGCACCCTTGTTAATGCTTATCTACGACAGGTTTCTGCAACGCGTCGAATTGATCTATACGCTCCAGAGCCGATGACGCCAAAGTTAGAGAAGTTGGTTGCTGAAGTAGAAAAAAGCATTCAGGCTGGAAATGTTAGCAAACCTTTCGACAATGCGGCTGATTTTGTGGCCGACCTTGAATCATGATAATCAAATACGAAAAACGATTTAAGCAACAATACAAAAAACTGCCAAAAATATTTCAACAGCAATTCTATGAAAAGTTAGAGCTTTTCCTGATTGATCCAACTGCCCCCCAATTACGCGTTCATCCGCTTAGGGGCACTTTTGCAGGCTATTGGAGCATGAATGTTAACGGTGACATTAGAGCGCTTTACACGATACGTGGCGAAGAACTTATCATCTTTGCTTTGATTGGTTCGCACAGTCAATTGTACGGTTATTAATTTATATGATGGAGTCCATTAACACCAACCAAGTATCATCAAAGTCGCCAAGTACATCAACTATAAGCAATCAAAATAGCTAGAATATCTATAGTTATGATTTAATATTCTTGGAGGAATTATGGATAAAGAAAAAACAACTAAGCATTGGTCCAAAAAGAAGCGGGCCACCAAAGCTGGTCGTGGCGAACTAGCCTGGTTCTTGGGTTTTATCGGCGCAGTATTTTATTATCTACACGTTCACTCAGGAACTTTTTGGCTTGTTATCTTAGCCTTTCTAAAGGCCTTCATTTGGCCGGCTATTTTGGTCTATCACCTGCTACTATTTCTAAAAGTGTAACATTTAACGCACTCGAGATGCCGAGGTTTACTTGGCCTTGGCTGTGGTTTTTATCTTTTGCCGGATGACTTTATCGTTATCGTCAAAATAGATGTCGGCTTTGACAAAATTACCTTTCAGAACTTCCGGCAACCAGTCTTTATCGGCAGACCACATCTTGTCGAAAGGTAATTCGTTAACGCTAAACCATTTGGGAGCCATCTCTTCTGTCTCGGTCGGTTCACCCAACCACTTATCGCAAAGATAAACCACAGCCGTCTGATTCCAGTTTGACTTATCTTTAGGGAAGTAAAAACTAATGGCGGCTGTCTTGATCAGCTTAACTGGCATAACCGTAATTTCTTCCTGGCATTCCCTGATGGCCGTCCGTTTAATCGTCTCGCCCTCTTTGGGTTTGCCACCGACACCGTTCCATCTGCCGACGCCAAAACCTCGTTTCTTCATAGCCAGCAGAACCTTGTCACCGTCAACCAGAAACAGTAGTGTAACGTGCCTCATAATTGTCTGATTTTATTATAAGTCAACTCTAGAACAATGCCAGACAATCCTAGTCAAATAGCTACCGCAACGATTTAATTGTTTATACTGATACTTAGGTTGAATCAAAATTAAGAATCTCAAAGGAGAACCATGAATAAGCAAATCTGGTACATCAAAAAACGGGGCAGCTACTTGCCAAATTCTTGGCAAGGCTGGTTGTCTTATGTACCCTACATAGCCTATATTGTTGGAGTTTTGGTTTACGTCGAAGTCAATCAAGACAGCTTCTGGTTAGCCGTTTTTACGACTATCCCCAACTGGATTGCCGCTAGTGTTGTCATGACCTGGCTAGCCCGTCAACGCAGTTAGCTAAGCCTCATTTGTTTTGTCTTGCGAATCCTTGTGACTAGTTGATAAGTAGACAACAAAGATAATCAGCACAACTGTTAGACATAGGCTGACTTTGCCGTCGCCGACGCCGAGACCGCCCAGACTGTGCGGTTTAGCTACCCAGTCGGCAAACGAAGCGCCGATTGGCCTAGTCATGATATAGGCCAGCCAAAAGGCCAATATGGCATTGATTTTGAAACGCCAATAAGCCAGCGCCGGAACGGCAAAGATGACTATAAATAATATCAAAGAAGTTACGTAGCCGAGATTGGCTGTATAGGCCGATAAATCGCCTAGGGCCGTGCCAAGCGCAAAGGTCGCCATGACGGTCGCCCAGTAAAATACCTCGCGTTTTGGGGTATAAATACTATGGATCGATAAAGTCTTCTCGCTGCTGTACCAGACGACAAAAACTACGGCTAGTGTTACTGCGAAACCGGCAGCTGAAATTATGTATGGCACACCTAAAGCAACGTGTAGCACGTCGGCGGCCATTGTACCGGTGATGGCCACCATAGCCGCCGTCAGCCAGTAAACCCAGGCGATATAGCGACGGACTGAAAACTGCAAGACCAAAACGGCGACCAGAGCAACAAAGCCCAGTGACACAGCCAAATAGGGATTAATTTGCTGGACCGAGAAGTCGGAAGTAGCCTCGCCCATGGCGGTTGTCAGTAGTTTAACAATCCAAAAATAAGCCGTTACTTTGGGCACCTTAGTCATCATTGGCCAAGCTCGGCGGCCCAACTGTGATGAAGCGGCTTGAAGTGGTGACATAGACTATCCATTATAACTGGTTATCGAACCGACTTTGAAGCGCTTGAACCCAGTTAAGCCTTGATTCTCATAGCCCGCATCAAAGCATTCATGGCCGCCGTAAAACTGCGCAGACCGCCGCGGTAAATTACGTAGCGACCGTTCCACTGGGGCAGATATTTAGCTTTGAACCGATACAGGCCGTTAAAAGAGTAGAAGCGACTGCCATTGCTGTAGACGAATTGCAACAAGCTATTGACCATATTGCGTGATTCTTGACTGGGTTGATTAAGACCGGCTAACGGACATAATCCTAGATTAAGCCGGGAAAACTTAGTCTGGAGGTGTAAATAGTCCAAAAATGAAACCAGCACAAAGTCATTGATATTGCCGGGGCTACCGGCCTCATAACGCAGTAAATCAAAGTTAGCTTCTTGTTTATCAAAAGACTGGATCTGATTAAGAAAGGCTTTGATGTTACCGGCTTTGTCACGGGCTACAAAAATGTTTGACCGCTGCATATAATCTTTGGAAAAATAACCCATCGCGAAACCGCGCTCCGTCCGACCAGGTAATTTCAACCAGTCATTGGAAATCTTGGTCAGTTGAGCCAGTAACTGATCGTCATGTGGTGGCAATAGTAATTGACTGGAATAGCCGAGCTTGTCAAAGCGGTTGATAATATTCCGAAAATACTTGTCGTGCCGGGTATGGTTATAAAAATGATCGATATTAACAACTGCCTCCTCGCCAATTTTCTGTGTCGTAAAACCAACCTTCTTAAACAACTGATTCCATTTCGGCTGACTATGAATAAAGGCTACCGCCCAGTCGTTGGTGAAGCATAACTCATTAAAGGCCGCCAGCAGCGGCTCGATAGTCTTCCGTTCACCAACCGGATTACCGACAACCAGAGCGATACCGTGCTGAACTTTATAAGCCAGTCCAGCCGTACCGGCTTGGTTAAAAAAATACAGCTTGTCTTCGGGCCATAATTTAAAGATATCTTCACTATCACCGCCCTCTTGATCAAGCAGTTTTTTAAGTTTGGCTCGATCAGCTGCAGTGTTGGCCTCCAAGCGAGCCCGCAGCGGTTGGAAGAAAGATATGGCGACGTAGCCCAAAGATACGACGCTGATAAAACTTAGTGAGTCTAGAAATACTTGGGCCCGCCGGGTATAAGGTTTAAGAGCACGGCTAGTGGTCAAGTCAAATTGGTCAATCGTCCGGTGAATCGCTTCGGGAAAGCTAATTTCTTGGTGAAAGTCATGCTGATCCATCAGCATAAAACCGGCCGTGCCGTAAATCAGCGTCACCGATAAGATGACGACCGCAAAACGAACCGCCGAACGAAATGACCTAGTATCGCTTTTGGTAGTAAAATCCTGACGGCATAGCACCAAAATTGTCACAATGCCCAGCGGTAAGATCAGTAACCTGATTAAGCCCGATAAAACAAAATGGGGATGACGGCTGACTAAATCGGCCAGTTGAACCGCGTTGATACCGAGCATAAAGGCATAAACCAAAACGGTTACGCCCCAGGCCGTCCGTTTATAGCGCCGCAATAAGGTACTTAGATAAATCAGAGTTAGGCCAAATAGAATTGGTAGGTTAATTAAGACGCCGCTGGTTTTCAGTAAATGGTGTACGTTACCGATGTTCAGGTCACGAAACAGATTATCGGCAATGATGATCAGCCCGTCTAAAGCCACAATGTAGGCGACCGCATTTAAGATTAGCCGCCGGCTCGGGTTGAAAAGCCTCTTCAGGGTCATAACAGTATTGTACTGCAGTGGCACGATAATTCCTGATTGGTCGGGTATACTTAAATGGATGAGGAATTTAGACGGTAAGGTGGTGATCGTGACCGGAGCCTCCGGTGGTATTGGGCTAGCCACGGCTCGTTTATTGACTGGCCAGGGCGCTAAAGTGGCTCTGGTAGCTCGTAGCAAAGATAAACTGCAAGACTTGGCGGCCGAATTAGTTAACTCCTACGCCGTCACGGCCGACATGATGAAACCAACACAGGTAACCGCCATGGTTAAGGCAGTTCAGCAGTACTATGGCCGGATTGACGCTCTAATCAACAACGCCGGCCAGGGTTATGACTCAATGGTTGAAAAGTCCAATCCCCTAACCTTGCATAAAATCTTCGATTTGGACTTCGTTGGCCCACTGCTGGCCATGCAACAGGTTATTCCCATCATGAGACACCAAAAAAGCGGATCAATTATCAACGTTAGTTCCGGTACTGCCTTAATGCATCTACCAAGCATGGGTATCTATGCCGCCATTAAAGAAGCGCTGGCTCACCTTAGCTTAACGGCCCGCGAAGAGCTAAAGGCCGACCATATTAACGTTAGTGTCGTTTATCCCTACATTACTCTGACTGACTTCGAGAAGAATACAATCAAAGAGCCGGCCTTGGATTACCACGACGAAGGTCAAGGTTCATACCAGCCTCCTGCAGCTGACAGCGCTGAATTTGTCGCCCAGCTGATTGTTGATTGTCTCAAAAACGGCACGGCCGAAGCCTTTGCCCACCAATGGATGAACTCCAAATCCAAAATCGGTGAGTAGCACGATAAAGATATGTCTAAGATTGCCGAGTCTGTTAATGGAATTTTCGGGCTAGAGTTTTTAGGATATTACGGCGACTAACTCGTAAAACAAAATTAAAACAACCGATTTACTGCCCTATGAGATAATTGGAGTATGGTGAATGATAAGACTAAAGTTACGTGGTTGTATGTTGACGCTTCAAACCTTTATGGTGCTATCAGTGACTTACTACCCAACGGAAGTTATATAGATTTTAAAGAAATACTGTCCTGTGTCAAAGAAGATTTTTATGTTCATAAAGTAAAAGCCTACGGAACTTATATGTCCGATGAACCCGCATCACCTCCCACACGTCGGCGTTTTATTGGTGCACAAAATAAATTTTTTCAGTCAATGACACTTACTCCTGAAGTTGAGTTTCATAAAGGTTACTTTTCTAGTACCTCAAAAAAAGAAAAAGGAATTGACGTTAAAATGGCGGTTGACATACTTAAAGATTCTTATGAGGGTTCCTATAAAACCGCCGTTATAATGACTGGGGATGATGACTTTCTATATTCGATTGAGTGCGTAAGAAAGATTAACTTGCCCGTTCATTTAACTGCGTTTGCAAGTCGTTTTCCAATAGGCATAGCTCATAATACAAATCTACGTTACGTTTATGACTTGAATGACTACTTTAAAGACAATGTACTGCCGGCAATTAAAAAACCTCCGGCAGGTATAGTAATTAAGAATATAACGAATAAAGTTACGATAAAAACTGTCTAAACTTAAAGCCCGGCACCATAAGTGCCGGGTATGTGCCTAAATAGTACACCCAATGATATAGTGGGTCAAGTAATAATTGTTGCTGTACGTCAAATGTTGTGGATAGTTTATGATCTAACAATCCTACTCAACAACACCTAACGCAATTAGCTGTGAGCAGCCAAAGATTGAGCCCATTTTTCGATGGTTGTAACCTCAGCTTCTCTCGGAAAAACTTTCTCCAGCAGAAATTGATGGATTTCATCGTCATGATCGGCGCAGCCATCAGCTAAAACGGTCACGGTGTAATCGTTGTCGGTGGCCTGGCATAGCGTGTGCAGCACCACCCGGCCAGTCGCCACACCGCAGATCACCAAGTGGTTAATGCTCTGAGCCCGCAATATCATTTCCAAATCGCTGCCGGCAAAAGCACTAACTCGTTTTTTGGCGATCACCAAATCGTTCTCACCAGGCGTAATGACTGGTTGAGTGCTCGAGCTGGTTTCGTCCATGGGAGATTGTCGGTTGCGTTCCCGGATAGCGGCAAACATCTTATTGTTCGGATTGACTTCGGGGTAACCCTTGCGAAAACGGACCACTATAAAGAAGACCGGCAAATTAGCCGCATGGGCGGCATCAACTGCTGTTTGGACCCGTTTAATATACTCGGACGCTTTATCGCCTAAGTTGCTGATGATTCCATTTTGCACATCCAGAACTAGCAAGGCTGTTTTATCTTGACCCATTGATTGCTCCCTCCAATAGTTACCTGTCTAATTCTACCGCATTGTTGGCGGCAGCAGCGTTGCTATGTTTGCGTTTTAAATACTTTTGATATAATTCACATTTGTCTGTGACGATAAACAACTAAATTAACCATCTAGGAAAAAGTATCAATTAATATGTCAGCCACTTGCCCGCACTTTGCAAAAAATGTTTTCTTCAGCTGCATGGATGACCGTCTGGTTAAACCGCATCGGTTGTTTGTTGACGAAATCGGCGGCGCTTTCTGTCCATCACTTGCAGGCGGCGGTCTGGCTTTGACCGCTCCCGAGCAACGTTCTATCGCTCTACAACAGATCGTGGCGGCTTACAAAATTAATCATATCGATCACGTCTATATTGAGAGCCATAGCAATTGCGGGGCTTATCGGTTGGCGGGTGTTGTTTTCAACAGCCACGAAGAAGAGATTCAACGGTTATATAGCGATTTGAATATAGCCAGAACAGAAGTTCGAACAGCTCTCGCCCGAGCCGGAGCGGTTGACGGTGAGATCACGATAGTCACCAGAGTTGTCGACCCGGAAGGTCAACATATCCCCAATCAATCTGTTAGCCAGCCGGCTCAACCGGTTTTGTTATAAAAATTTTAACAGGGTGAGATCATCGTAGCAATAGTAGTTATTTTGTTGTATACTCAGCAATACTAGAAAACTTGCTGCTGTTTGGGTTCTAGTGTTTTAACAAGTAAGTTTCGTTTTAGGGAGCAGCTACTGGATGTACTTTGGTTGCCAGGTGCCTTGAACTGAACATAAGCAGGAGTAATATGGCAACAAAACTATTTGTCGGTGGACTCGCCTATGCCATCACCGACAGCGGGCTGTCAGACTTTTTCGCAAAAGTCGGGACAGTAGAATCCGCCAAAGTAATAGCTGACCGTTTTTCGGGTCAGTCTAAAGGTTTCGGCTTTGTCGAAATGAGCACGGACGAAGAAGCCCAAAAGGCTATCGCCGAGCTAAACGGCAAGGAACTCGAAGGCCGAACTATTACTGTCAGCGTGGCCCGACCACGCACCGACGAGCCCCGCTCGTTTGACGGTAACAGAGGTGGCGGTGATCGAGACAGGCACAGTTCAGGTGGCCGTGACTGGTCTCGCCGTTAGAATCATTTAGATATTTGATATTTAATGATCAAAACAAGCGGTCTAAAATGGCCGCTTGTTTGTTTTTTGGGCTTAGCTTTGGGGCGTGCTATGCTTATTTTGAGACCATTACTGGGCTAACCTCACTAATAGCTGCAGATGTCAAACAAAAAATCAAACCAAAAAAATATGAGGCGCCAGCTGTCGCCGAAAGCCCTCGCCAAACGAACCGTTAAAGGTCGACGGCCTTTACATAAGCGGTTTCTGCTACACCCGATCACGGTTTTCGGCCTGCTGTGCTGCGGAGTTTTACTGGTCAGCATGACACTGCGCAGTATAGCTGATTCGTACACGGTGACCGGTACCATACCAGCTCCAGCTTTAACTGAACCGGCTATCATCACCTCACCGGCGGGTAATACGACCATTACCGCCACACCCATTACAGTAACTGGCACTTGTCCGGATAGTTCTTACGTAACACTAAATATCAATGGAATATTTAGTGGCGAGAATATCTGTACAACTAACACTTTCAGTATCGAGATTGATTTATATTCCGGTCTTAATCAACTCGTCGCCCAAGACTATAATTTGACCGACCAGATTGGACCGACTTCGCCGGTTGTCGATGTGACCTATAGCCCGCCAGCCCAGTCTCAAACAACGCCAACAAAAACTGGATCGACAACCAAAACTTCAGCTAGCACTTCGACAACTTCAGTAACACCTTCATCGCCTATCATGAGCGCTTTATTTAAATATCGTGTTTTTCAGGTTGGGCAGGCTTTCCAATGGACGATTAACGTCAGCGGCGGACAACCGCCCTACACCGCTTACGTAGCGTGGGGTGACGGTAATTCCTCAATTATCCAAGTTGGTGATGCCCAGAGCTTTACGATTAGTCACGTTTATTTTTTGGTCAACGATCCGACTATCAAAATCACCCTGACTGATGCCAGTGGCGCCAGTACTTTGCTACAACTAACCGCTGTCATTAAAGCCATGTCATTACCGGGGGGCGTAATCAGTGGCGGCACATCGTCTTCGAGTACCACCAGCTCGCTAACTGGACTTCAGAAATGGCTATGGCTGGTTTGGCCGGTTTATGGCACGGTGGTGATGATGGTCGTCAGTTTCTGGCTGGGAGAATACCAGGAATCTTTTAAACTCAGGCGTAAAATTGCCGCCAGCCGAACTTAAAAGAGTCATATTGTTTGATAAGCCAAGCGTCGTGGCATAATTGTATTAATGAGCCGACGGCTAGTAATTATTCTGGGTTGTTTGGGATTTGGTGTAGCTGTTATCCTGGGCGGCTTCGTTTTGTTTATTAAACAATTCAGCCAACCCTCCCAAGCAATCATTAAAGTCGGCAACTCTGGTAGTAGCCCGCCTGCTACTATTACTGTCTCGTTAGTTCCTACTCTTGTGTCGGATAGATATGCTTCCTTTGATTATCCTGCCGGGTTAAATCTAAAAACCGGCACGCAAATTTATCCTCCATCAGTCGCAACGCTAGACTACAGCGTTAAAGACGTTGAAAGCTGGTTTTTAGCTGTCGATATTAGTAGTAATCCATCTGGAAATCTGAGCAATAACAGCGCCTATCTGGGTCGGGTAGACAATCCAACTGAATTTCACCAAAGCAACACCACTATAAACGGTCAACCGGTAATAATTTTCACCGATACCCAAGCAGAGGGCTTTAGTCAAATAGCCTTTTTAGTCCACGGTACTTGGCTAGCTACTGTTTCGTTAATTGGCGATGACGTTAGCGGCACCCAACCGCTGCAAACCAGTTTTAATATGGTTCTGCAGACCTGGCACTGGCTGGTCTGAAACTACGCCGTGTATAATGAAGCTATGAGTATGTGGGGACCTTTTATTATGGCTGCAGGCCTCCTGTTTGCATCTTTTTCATCGAGCAGTACTTATTCATTGAAAAGCTATAGTGTCGGTCCGGGTGGTACCAATAGTGCTGCTTCGAGCACTTATCAAACCCAATCTAACGTTGGCGAGCAATCTAACGGCAGCAGTTCCAGCACTACTTACACTTCCCATAACGGTGCCATTCAAGCCGAACAATTAAACGTTCCGGTTGCGCCAACCCTAAGTAATGGCTCGAATACTTATTACAATATGTTGAACTTTACCATCAACACCACTAATGAGCCGTCCGATGCCACTTATGCTGTAGCTGTTTCCACCACCAGCAATTTTGCGACGACTAATTATATTCAAGCTTCCGATCTGCTCGGTTCCGGCCAGGTTTATCAAGCCTGCAATGTTTCCGGTTGGGGTACTAGTTGTAGTGATAATCTAGGCGGCCTAGCGGTCAATACCACCTATTATTTCAAAGTCGCCGCCATGGAAGGAAAGTTTACTAATACCGAATTTGGCGCGGTCGCTTCTATATCAACGGTTAATCCATCAATCACTTTTTCGGTGTCACCTAGTTCGTACGGCTTCGGAACTTTTGTGCCTAATGTTGTCGTCACCAGTACTAACCTATCGTTCACTTTCGCCACCAATGCCGTATCAGGAGGCAATGTCTATGTTTCTGGTCAAAATGGCGGGTTTAAAAGTTCCGCTCATACAATTGCAGCTGTCAGCGCTAACTTAGCTACTCAATCGGAAGGCTTTGGTGTTCAAGGAACCAATCCCGGAGAATCTTCCGGCGGGCCGTTATCAGTTGTTAGCCCCTATAATGGAACTGGCAATACGGTAGGTATAGAATCAAGCAACCCGGCAAATATTTTTACAACTTCCAATCCGATTGTCGGCGGCATCGCCAATGCTAATGTTCAGGTTAAAGCTGCTTATACCGACCCGACTTCTGGTAGTTATCAGGAAGTACTAACTTTTGTGGCTTCCGCCAGTTTCTAAATTTTCCACAAGCTATAGCCGATCATTGACAAACTCTAGGGGTTACATTAGGCTTATGTTGAGTAATCTGTTATATGAAACAAAGAAATTTATGGTCTAAGTTACGAGTCCCGATCATATTCGCTATGGTGTTGGGCCTGTTGACTGTCTATGCTTCTGGTTGGCAGCCGGTGTTTGCTGGTACATTAACCAAATCAACTATCTTAGAAACTAATATGGTGGCGGGTGGCACTACCAATATCGCTATCGAATTTACTTCCGCAACTTCTGGCGGTACCAACGTTAGTGTCAACTTGTCTAATCTGTCAACTAGCTTAACTGCTAGCCCGACGGTTAGTGGCTCATCCCTAAACGGCTGTCAAGGAGCTAACGGTATATTTTCAGGCACCATAACGGCTATTAACGGCACTTCAGTGGGCGATGGATCGGGTATTGTAACTTTTACTTCTTCTTCAACTTTTGCGTCTGGTACAACCTACTGCACGATTATTACCGCTTCGGGTGGGTTAATGACTAACCCTGGAGCCGGAACCTATACTGCCACAATTACTGCCGGCTCTGACAGCCAAACCCAAGGATTGGATGTTATCTCCAGTGACACTTATACAATATCCGGAACAGTCGCTCAGACATTCACTATGTCCCTGGGTAGTGGTTCCGACACATTTACTGGTAACCTATCTTCCACTACAGATACCCTCACAAACGGTGAAACAGTAACCATTAACACCAACGCTGGTTCAGGTTGGATGTTA
>Ga0181520_10007791_pt1 | contig 15573 bp, 15 predicted proteins | sample PEATcosm2014_Bin_29_FD_132451 | JGI IMG/M metagenome (GOLD analysis project Ga0181520, IMG submission 132451) | Peatland microbial communities from MTU Mesocosm Facility, Houghton, MI, USA - PEATcosm2014_Bin02_30_metaG | ecosystem: Environmental > Terrestrial > Soil > Wetlands > Peat | place...
GACGAGGAGGCGATGGCGGTCGCGGTCGTGCTCGGTGTCACGGCGACCACTGCCGTGCCGGGCGTCGAGGTAGGGGCGCTCGCGGCCTTGGCCAAGCTCGACCGCCTGCTCCCTCCTCGCCTACGGACCCAGCTGACCGCCTTGCGGGCCGCCACCGTGCCCCTCGTGTCCCCGACCGAGGTGGTCTCGACCGAATGCCTCGTCCAGCTGGCCCAGGCCTGCGCGAGCTGCCAGCGTGCGAGGTTCTCCTACTCGGCCCAAGGCGGCCTGCGAAGCGAGCGTCGTGTCGAGCCCCACCGGCTCGTGGCAACCGACCGGCGGTGGTATCTGGTCGCGTACGACCTCGAGCGGAACGACTGGCGAACCTTCCGGGTGGACCGGATCTCCGAGCTCGAGGTGCTGGGACACATCTTCGTGCCCCGCCCCCTCGACGATCCGGCACGGATGGTGGCAGAAGGCATCTCGACGGCTGGATACAGACACCGGGCCGTCGTAGTAGTGAGGGCAGCGCCCGAAGACGTTGCCCGCCTGGTCACGCCATACGTAGGCGTTCTCGAGCGCGAGGGCAACCACACCAGGGTAGAGATCGGCTTTGACGACCTCGACTGGGCTGCTGGCTATCTGGTCGGCCTCGGTCTCGAGTTCGAGGTGGTCGGACCTCCGGCGCTGCGCAATCACCTCTTGGCCCTAGCTGAGCGTCTGAACCGCTCCCACGGTGGGCTCGTGTAGAGGAAAGGCCCGTCCCCTCTCGCCTGCGCCGGGTGTGCTGGCGGATGTGGTCCGTACAGCTTTGTCAGCGCTCAGCTTTGCGGACGCCGATCGCGATCCCCCGGGAGCTGGGCAGAGCGGCGCACCTCTGTCAGCCACTGTGCCGGAGTGCGGGACCGTACTCGCCGGCGCAGCTCGGTCGCCCGGGCCCGGCGCTCTTCGTCGGTCAACGAGAGGCCGTTTGCCAGCGCCGCGGCCGTCCCGGTCACGTCGAAGGGATTGACCCCGACCGAGACGTCGGCCAGCTCGTCGTAGGCCCCCGCCTCTCGTGAGAGCACGAGCACTCCGTCCCGTTCGTTTACGACCGGGCCTTCCATGGCGACAAGGTTCAGCCCGTCCCGGATCGGATTGACAAGGAGCATGTCGTAACGCCGCAGGGCGGCGACAGTGGCGACAAAGTCGTCCTCGAGATCGAGCACGACCGGCGTATAAGAAGGCGTGGCCCAACGTTCGTTCAACGTGGCTACCACGTGCTCAACCTCGGTTCTGTAGGCGAGGTACTCCGGCAACGACTCGCGTGAGGCGTAGACACGGGCGAGGAAGACCACCCGCCCCCGCCAGCTCGGCAATGCCTCCAGTAGCTCATCGAAGGCGAGAAAGCCGCGGATCAGGTTCTTCGAGAGCTCTACCCGGTCGCTGCGCAGCAACAAGGTGCGACCGTCGAGGGTGTCCTCGAGTCGCTCGAGGCGTGATCTGCAGGCCGCAGTGCCCGCCACCTCGTCGAGCCGGGTCGGGTCGGCACCGAGCGGGGCGACAAAGGTTGCGGGCGGCGCCACGCCAACCGACGCGGCACAGCGCAGGTAGGCGTCGCGCCAGCGCGCCACGTGGAACCCGCAAGCACCGAAACAGCCCATGGACTCCATCAGCTGAAGGCGGGCCCGGTCTGGGAGCATGGCGAGGTCCTCGGGAGGGCAGAACGACGTGTGGGAGAAAAATGCCGTAGCGAGGTCCGGGCGCAGTCTCATGAGGTAACGGCCGACGAGGGCCAGGTGATAGTCGTTCACAACTACCGTCGCGCCATTCGCCGCCTCCTCGGCGATCGTGGCTGCAAAAGCCTCGTTGAACTGGCAGTACGCGTCCCAGGCTTCCCGCCAGACGCGGTCAAAACGCGGGCGGCGGGCGTGGTCGAAAAGCCCGTGATAGAGGAACCACAGCGTGCCGTTGGCGATCACGTCGTAGGCCGCTCGTCCGATCTCGGGGGCGACGTAGACCGTGCGCAGCTTCAAGGACTCCTGGCCCGTCGCCACGGCGCCGGCGGAAGCATGGAGCCGGTCGGCTTCGGTGAGGGCCGCCGCCACCCAGAGCGCCTCGCCAGCCGAGCTGAGCGACTCTCCTGCGAGCGCGCCGCTCAGGCTCGGCGCCATTCCTCCCGCCGCAGGCACGACCTCGACGGCACCGCTCGGCGCGCTGCGAAGCGTGAACGGGCCGCGGTTCGACACGACGACGAGATCGAACCCGCTCACCGACGCCGCACTCCTGCACGACCAAGGACGACCTCAAGCACGTCACGGGCCTGCGGGGCCAGCTCTGAAAGAGGCCGGTTGCGGTGCGTGCGGACATCGAGGTCGACCTGAGCGATAGCCCCTATTCCGTAGCGGCGCGAGATGTCGATCAGCATGCCGACCTCGACGCCGTAGCCGTCGGCAAGCTCGATGTGCTCGAGCGCCTCACGGCGAACTGCCACCTCCCCTGCGAGAGGCTGCACGACACCGCGGAGCTCGGGAAACAGCAGCGCCAAAGCGGGCCGCGCCACGAGCTCGGTCACTCGACCGCCCCCCGTCGGGCTGTCTCCGATCGGGCGCCGGTAGCACGCCTTCACCAGCATGGTCTCCGGGTTCGAAAAAACGGGGCCAAGCAGGCCGGTTACGAAGTGGATCCCGAAGTTCTCGACGTCGCCGTCGAGGAAGACGATTATGTCTCCCGTGCTCGCCGCCAGCCCGAGACGCATCGCCTCGCCCTTGCCGGCCCGCACCCCGGCGACGTCCGGCACCGACACGACGCGAGCGCCCGCCCCGTAAGCGACGAGGGCGGTGGTGTCGCTCGAGCGGTCGTCCACTACGAGCAGCTCGTCGACGAGCCCTGCGCCTTCGACGAGCCCGCGGCGCAAGCTTTCGACGATCGGAACGACTGTGGCCTCCTCGTCGCGCGCCGGGATGCAGACTGAGACCCGACGGTCCCTCTTCATCGCCTGCAGCTCGACAACCGGGAAGTCCCCGTGGTGGTAGGAGGCGATCGGCGTCGTGACGTCGGAGAGAGCGGCCATAATCGCTCGCCACGTTAGGGCCTGTGGCGGCGCCGGCGCCCTCGTGTAGAGACCGATGGCCGGCGCTCGCACCCGAGGGAGCGCCCTGTGACGGACTCGGGGCACGGGGGGGCTTTGACGCGAGGCGAGCCGTAGTCCAAACTTGGGGTCAATCATCCAGAGCGGCCGAGGGATCGGGCCTGACGAAAGCCGCGACAACCAGCACCAGTCCCTTGGGCGGTGCCAGGTGCCAATGCCCGCACGATGAGGAGGGACCAGTGGGTCACGTAGTGGGTCTTCGCTGCCGGGAGTGCGGACGCGCATATCCGGCTGAGGCGCTTCACGTCTGTGAGTTCTGTTTCGGGCCCCTCGAGGTCGCTTATGACCGCGAGGGCATCCGGGCGAGTGTGACGCGCGAGACAATCGCTGCCGGGCCGGCGAGTATGTGGAGGTACGCGGACCTCCTCCCGGTCTCGGCGAAATCGCCCGTCGACCTCGGCACGGGCATGACGCCGCTCATCCTCGCCGACCGTCTCGCCGCCGAGCTCGGCCTGCGCCAGGTGTGGGTGAAAGACGACACCCGTAACCCGACGGGCTCGTTCAAGGACCGGGTCGTCGGCGTCGCCTTAACCAAGGCGCGCGAGCTCGGGTTCAAGACTGCCGCCTGCGCCTCGACCGGCAACTTGGCGAACTCTGTCGCCGCCCACGCCGCCCGCGCGGGCATGGAGTCGTTCGTGTTCGTCCCCCACGACCTCGAGGCGGTCAAGCTCATAACGACCGCCGTCTTCGGCGGGAACCTCGTCGCCGTCGACGGCAGCTACGACGACGTGAACCGCCTGTGCGCGGAGCTGGCCAGCGAGTTCCCGTCCTGGGCCTTCGTCAATGTCAACATCCGGCCTTATTACGCCGAAGGCTCGAAGACACTCGCCTTCGAAGTCGCCGAACAACTCGGCTGGCAGCTCCCCGACCATGTCGTCGTCCCCATCGCCTCGGGAAGCCAGCTGACCAAGGTCGACAAGGGGTTTCGTGAGCTCGTCGACTTCGGCCTCGTCGAGGCCCGTGACGGCGTGCGCATCTCCGGCGCCCAGGCCGAGGGTTGCACGCCTGTGGCCACGGCTCTCGCCGAGGGAAGCGACCATGTGCGGCCCGTCAAGCCCTCCGGCATCGCCAAGTCGCTAGCCATCGGCAACCCGGCGGACGGCTGGTACGCCCTCGAGGCGGTCCGGCGCAGCGGGGGGGCCATCGCGGCGGTCACCGACGCGGAGATCATCGAGGGCATCCGCCTGCTGGCCCGTACCGAGGGGGTCTTCGCCGAGACCGCCGGCGGGGTCACCGTGGCGACGCTAGCCAAGCTCGCCAGCGCCGGTGTGATCCGGCCGGACGAGCGTGTCGTCGTCTATGTGACGGGCAACGGACTAAAGACCGTCGAGGCGCTCGCCGATTCGGTGGGACCCTCGGCGACGATCCCACCCACACTCCAAGCCGTCGCCGGCCTGATCGACGCTGAGGGGCACATGAAAGCGGTGAAGCGATGAGTGTCATGGTACGCATCCCGACCCAGCTCCGAGCTATGACCGGGGGTGTGGGCGAGGTCGAGCTGGAAGCCTCCACGGTGCGCGAGGCGATCGACGCCCTAGAGCGCGAGCACCCCGGTCTCAAGTCGCGCCTGCTCGACGAGAATGGGGCGCTGAGGCGGTTCGTCAACCTGTTCGTCGCGGACGAGGACATCCGTTTCCTGCAAGGACTCGACACCCCCCTTCCCTTCGGCTCCACCTTGTCCATCATCCCGGCTGTCGCCGGAGGCTGACCCGGTCTTCTAGGGGGCGGCGCTGGTGCGCCTAATCGAAGCGAAGGCCTCCCGGGGACTGACCACCCAGGTGCCACCAGGCGCTCCCGGCTTGTCCTTGGTGGGGCGCGTAGGCGACCAGATGTCCTCCTACCAGGGTGTTCCCGGGTGCAGTTGCGCGCTGCCCTCCGGCGTGGTTTGCTATTAGCACTCGAACCATGAGAGTGCTAACGGTTACGGATCCGTGCAGCCCAAGGAGGACATCCCCAAAATGCCGAAGTTGATCGCCTTCGACGAGCAGGCCCGCCGGGCCCTCGAGAGTGGCATGAACCAGCTCGTAGACGCCGTGAAGGTCACGCTTGGCCCGAAGGGTCGCAACGTCGTGCTGGAGAAGAAGTGGGGCGCTCCGACTATCACGAACGACGGCGTCTCCATCGCGAAAGAGATCGAGCTAGAAGACCCGTGGGAGAAGGTCGGGGCCGACCTCGTAAAGGAAGTGGCGAAGAAGACCGACGACGTCGCGGGCGACGGAACGACGACTGCGACCGTGCTCGCGGGCGCCATGGTCAGAGAAGGCCTGCGCAACGTCGCCGCCGGGGCAAATCCGATGTCGCTAAAGCGCGGCATCGAGATCGGCGTCGAGACAGCCGTCGCCCGTCTTAAGGAGGTCTCCAAGGAGATCGACGCCAAGGACCAGATCGCCCAGGTGGCGTCAATATCCTCAGCCGACGACGAGATCGGCTCGATGATCGCCGAGGCCATCGACAGGGTCGGCAAGGACGGTGTCATCACTGTCGAGGAGTCGCAGACCTTCGGCATGGAGATGGAGCTGGTCGAGGGCATGCGCTTCGACAAGGGCTACATCTCCCCGTACTTCGTGACCGACCCGGACCGGATGGAGGCCGTCCTCGAGGACCCGTACATCCTGCTCGTGGGCTCGAAGATCTCGGCCGTCCGCGACCTGCTCCCGGTGCTCGAAAAGGTGATGCAGACCGGCAAGCCTCTCATGATCGTGGCCGAGGACGTCGAAGGTGAGGCGCTCGCCACTTTGGTCGTCAACAAGATCCGCGGCACGTTCCGCAGCACGGCCGTGAAGGCGCCCGGCTTCGGCGAGCGCCGCAAGGCCATGTTGCAGGACATCGCGATCTTGACCGGTGCCCAGGTCATCACCGAAGAGGTGGGCCTGAAGCTCGAGAACGTAGCCTTGGACCTGCTCGGGCGGGCCCGCAAGGTCGTCGTGACCAAGGACGAGACGACCGTTGTCGAAGGTGCCGGTGACGATGCCGACATCAAGGGCCGCATCAGCCAGATCAAGTCCGAGATCGAGAACACCGACTCGGACTACGACCGGGAGAAGCTGCAGGAGCGCCTGGCGAAACTCTCAGGCGGCGTAGCTGTCATCAAGGTCGGAGCGGCGACGGAGGTCGAGCTCAAGGAGAAGAAGCACCGCATCGAGGACGCCGTCTCGACCACCAAGGCTGCCATCGAAGAGGGCGTTGTCCCCGGCGGTGGCGTGGCCCTGCTGCGGTCCCAACAGGGCATCTTGGACGCGGCTGAGAAGCTGGACGACGACGAGGCGACCGGAGCCAGGATCGTGGCACGCGCGGTCGAAGAGCCCCTTAAGCAGATTGCCGTCAATGCCGGTCTCGAGGGTGGCGTTGTCGTCGAGAAGGTCAAGGGCCTCAAGGGCGCCCACGGCCTGAACGCCGCCACTGGCGAGTACGAGGACCTGTTCAAAGCTGGTGTCATCGACGCCGCCAAGGTGACCCGGTCCGCCCTGCAGAACGCCGCCTCGATCGCTGCGTTGTTCCTCACCACTGAAGCGGTCGTCGTGGACAAGCCCGAAGAGAAGGCACCGGCGATGCCTCCGGGCGGTGGGATGGACGACTATTGATCCAAGGTTGAGACGTCTTGAGCGCCGGATCGTACAAAGGCGCGAGGGCGTTGCAGCACTTAAGTGAGCACCGGGGGCGCCACGCGGCACCCCCGGTGTCGCGTTCGCACGGCGCGCAGCCGCGAACCGTGGCCGTTGGCCGCAGCCCGACCTCGCCCGCTGCCCTCGGCCCGGGCCGTCCGTAGACTCCCTCTTCATGACTGGCGGGACCCATGACGAGGAAGCGCCTCTGAGCCCGGCGACGGGCTGGGGCGTGCTGCACCTATTCTGCAAGCCCCGGGCCGGCTCGGACAGGCGGGCGCTCCTGGACGCGATCGACGAGGCGCGAAAGCACGAGTGCCAGGTCGTGACCGCGGCCATGCTGGGTCACAAGGCAGATGTCTGCGTTCTCGCCCTCAGCGTGGACTGGCGGCGGCTCCGAGCCCTGCAGACCGGGTTGCAGGCGGCTGGCTTGGACGTCGTCGACTCGTACGTTTCGTTGACCGAGGTGTCCGAGTACGCAGCAGGAGTGCCTGAGGAGATGAAACAAGCTCGCCTTTACCCGCGTCTGCCGCCGGAGGGCATGAGCGCCCTGTGCTTCTACCCGATGTCCAAGCGGCGCTCGCCGGGAGCAGAGAACTGGTATGGGCTGAGCTTCGAGGATCGGATGGAACTGATGAGGGGCCACGGCAGCGCCGGTCGCGCGTTCCGGGGCCGCGTGCTGCAGCTCGTGACCGGCTCGGCAGGACTGGACGACTGGGAGTGGGGAGTCACCCTTTTCGCGGTTCATCCCGACGACCTCAAAGACTGCGTCTATTCGATGCGCTTCGACCCGGCGTCGACCCTCTACGGTGAGTTCGGTACCTTTTACACGGGAATCGTCGGAGATGCCGAAGACGTCTTGAGTGGCGTCGGCATACGCTGAGCCAGTGCCTCGAGCTGACACACCAGCGCCGCCGAGTCGGGAGGCCCTCGGCCGCTTGGAGGCCGTCCTCGCCGATCTCGGGCCCGCCGTCGTCGCCTTCTCCGGTGGGGCTGACTCTGCCTTGCTCGCCGCTGTCGCGACCAGAGTGCTCGGAGCTGGGCAGGTGCTGTGCGCGACGGCCGTCTCGGCCTCACTTGCGCCCGAGGACGAGAACCACTGCGCCGCTCTGGCGGCCGAATGGGGCCTGCGCTGGGTGGCAGTTGCCACGCACGAGCTCGATGATCCTGCCTATGTTCGCAATGATCTCGACCGTTGCTATCACTGCAAGCGTGAGCTGATGGACGTGCTGGCACCGCTGGCCGCCTCCGAGCGGGCGACGGTGGCGCTCGGGGTCAACCTCGACGACCTCACTGAGCACCGCCCGGGCCAGAAGGCCGCCGCCGAGCGGGGGGCGGTCTTCCCGCTCGTCGAGGCGGGGCTGGACAAGGCTGCCGTGCGTTCGGTCTCGCGCTCGCTCGGGCTGCGCACCTGGGACCGGCCTGCGGCCGCCTGCCTGGCCTCCCGGGTACCCCACGGGACGCCGGTCACCTTCGCCATCTTGGACCGGGTTGCAACGGCGGAATCGGCACTGCGTCGCCTCGGCTTCACCGCCTTGCGCGTGCGCCACTACGGAGACGTCGCCCGGGTCGAGCTTCCCCTCGCGGACCTCGATCGTGCCATAGTTGCCCGGGAGGAGGTCGTAAGAGCGGTGCGGGAGGCTGGATACGCCTATGTGACCCTCGATCTCGAGGGGCTGCGCTCGGGCAACTTGTCGCGAGCCGCGGCGGGCGAGGACAGGCGATGAGCACCCGGGTTCGGCTCACCTTCCCCGAGGAGCTGGTCCGCGAACCGGTCGTGGCTCAGCTCGTCCGCCGCTTCGACGTCGAGCCGAACATCCGCCGGGCAAGCGTGGAAGCCCACCAGGGCTGGATCATCTGCGAGCTCGACGGCGAGCCCGCGGCTGTCGAAGGTGCAATGGCCTGGCTCGAAGAGGTCGGCGTGAGCGTCGATCGTCTGGGCGACGTCGTAGAGGGCTGAGGACCCGACGGCGCCATGGAAGCGCCGAGAGACTCAACCGTCACAAGCCAGGCTCACCGGGTCCATGGCAAGGATGGGGCCGCCTATTTGGGCCTGGTCGCCGCTGGTCCCTCGTCCCCCCGGGCGCGCACCTGCCAGCCGCTCGTTGCCGTCTTGCGGGCCTCGTAGAACAGACAATCCTCCGGGCAGGCGAACGGTACCGTCTCAGCGACACCGAGCCTGCAGCGCTCGGTACGCTCACCGGCGCGCACTGTCTGCATGACATAGTGGCGGCAATCCGCCTTGACGCTCACGCAGGCCATGATCGCGCACCGACGGCCCCGTTACCCCCACATAGCCGCCTAGCGTTAGGGTCAGGCGCGTGGATGAAGTGCCGGCGTCGACGCGAGACCTCGTGCGGTGGGGCGAGGCCCTCGCTGCCATTGCGAGAACTGGTCTCGCCTTCACGAGAAACCTCTTCGATTCAGAGCGCTACGAGGAGGTGCTGAACGTCGCCGGCGACATCCGGGCGGCCGCCGCCTTGTCTCTCGCCCGTTCGGGCCAACCGGTGGCGGAGCCGGCCGACGCGGAGGACTTCGTCATCGAGTGGATGAGGGACATCCGCGAAGGCACCCGGGGCTACGTGACACCGAAGGTCGCCGTGGGTGCCATCGTCGGCAACGACAAAGCCGAAATTCTGCTCGTCAAGCGGTCGGACTCCGGGGTCTGGCTCTACCCGACCGGTTGGGCGGACGTGGGCTATTCGGCCGTCGAGGTAGCGGTGAAAGAGGTGCGCGAGGAGACGGGCATCGAAGCCGAGCCTGTGCGACTGGTCATGGTCTTAGACGGCCTCCGTCTCGGTTTCACACAAGTGCCGCTGTACTCGGTCGTCTTCCATCTCCGCCACCTGGGCGGGGTATTGAAGGCCCATCCGCTCGAGTGTGCCGACGTGGGATGGTTCGCCGAGGACTCCCTGCCTGTCCCGCTGGCGAATGCAGGCATCTGGAGCGCGCACGCCTTCGCCGCCGTCCGCGGAGAGCCGGTCGAGGTCCTTTTCGACTGGCCCCGCGACCCGATCTGGCGGCGCGACGACTCGCCCGAGCCGGCCGAGTGAGTTCTTCGCCCAAAAGCGATGGCGAGGTGCTGGGTACACTCGCCCTATGAAGGCCAATGGCGTCCTTGTGGAACGTGTCTCGGAGGTCACAGACGAGCTCGTGGATGTCATGGCAGCGCTTCTGCCGCAACTGTCCTCCGCCGCGGTGGCGCCTGACAGCTCCGCCTTGCAAGAGATCGTCTCATCACCGACTAGCTCACTGTTGGTTGCACGCCTCGCCTCGCACCCAGATGTCATCGTCGGCGCCATCACCGTCTTGGTCTACCGGATACCGACCGGACTGCACGCCGTTATCGAAGACGTCGTCGTGGACGAGTCCGCCCGGGGCCACGGCGTCGGGGGTGCCCTTGTCCAAGCAGCTGTCGAGCTCGCCCGTGGCCGGGGCGCCCGTCATGTCAACTTGACGTCGCGCGCCTCGAGACAGGCCGCGAACCGTCTCTACCAAAGGGCTGGTTTCGAGATACGAGAGACGAACGTCTACCGGCTGAACTTGAGCTGACCTGATCCGTCGTCTGACACGACGGCCACACTCGCCACCGCCGTGTCCGTGGTCGCGCTGTCGTTCTTCTTGCCCGCGACCGCCAGCGTCACGAGGCCGAGCACCACACCGGCGAAACCCGCGATGCGAAGACTGAGAGGCCCGGGCGAGGTCGGCAGGTGTTCGTTGAACAACACAGTCCCTACCGCGATGACATAAGTCGTGGACGTCACGATGTTCACCGGTGACACGACTGCGGCCGAGCACCGCTGCAGACCAGTTTGGAACAGGACGAGGCCGGTGGCCATGGAGACGGCGAGCAGGTAGAGCTCGGGCGAGACCAGCAGGTGCGGCACCGAGCCGATGAGGCCCCAGCGCTGCACGAAGGTCGCCGCCGATTTGAGGCCGAGGCCGGCGACGCCGTAGAGCAAGCCTGCTGATATGCCAAATAGCGGGCCGCGCAGCTGCCTGAGCCGTCGTGTCGAGCCATGCGCCCTGTCGGCCATCACGAAGACCGCCAGGCCGACCGCGGCAGTCGGGATAGCAGCAAACAAGAAGTACAACAACGGAGCAGGCCCGCCTGCGTGGTCGACACGCGTGTCGACCGACAGGCCGAGCAGCACCAAGGCGAGCACGATGACGGCCAGGGCGCACCACTCCACGCGCAACAGGGGATCGCGGAGCACGAAATGCGACAGCACGAGCAGCAAGACGATGCCGGACGCGAAAATCGGCTGGACGACCGAAATCGGTGCCAGCGACAGGGCCAGACCTTGGCAGACCAGTCCGCCCAGCAAGAGCCCACATCCCCAAAGCCACTGCGCCGAGCTGCACAGAGTGCGGATCATCTCCCAAAAGCGCCTGGCGTGGATCTCGGGAAGCCGTTGCAGGGCGATCTTCTCGACGACTGTGCCCGTCCCCGTGAGAAGCGCCGACATCGCTGCGATGGCGATGCCGGCCGAGGTGTGGGCGTCTCCGGTCATAGCGGCCGCCGGGCCGAGGCGAGAAGGATCGAGGACAGCCCGGGTGTGCGGCAAAGAGCCCGGTCAATGGGGCGCAACGGGCGGGGTACGTCGTGATAAGGCGCCCCCGCGATGTCGATCTCGACGAATCCAGCCGACGCGAGCAGCTGTTCGAGAGCGCGACGGGTGAAGATGCGCAGGTGGCCGGCCACCTGGCGACCCGGGCGGCCGTAGATGCCGCGCAGGCTCACCTCGGTGAACACGGGCTGGATACCGAGGACGAGGAGCACGCGGTTGTACCAGGCCGCCAGATTGGGTGTCGACAAGAGCAGTCTCCCGCCAGGCACGAGGACCCGCGCGGCTTCGTCGAGGGCGGCGTCGGTATCGACGAGATGTTCGATCAGCTCGCTCATGATGACCACATCCACACTGCCAGAAGCAAGCGGAAGGCCTGGGCCGCTTATGGCGGCCCGTGCCACAGAGATTCCGCGCCGGCGGGCGAGGGCGAGGGCGGCGCACGACCAGTCGAGGCCGATAACGCTGACCTCGGCCCCCGGGGTCAGTTTGCAGCGGGCCATGGCGACAGATGTCGCCGTGCCGTCACCGCAACCGACATCGACTGCGACGAGGGGCCGCCGTGACGATGCCGCCGCCGCGGCGAGCATGGCGGCTTGCATCTCGGCCCTCTCCACTCCGGAGCTAAGGGGCGTCTCGGGGTCCTCGTAAAGCTCCTTGAGGGCGGGCTCGATCATCGCTTTTGGCCCATCCGACAATGCTCCTCGACACGCTCGGCGACTTCCGCGACGCGCCAAGGTCGTTTTGAGGCCTGGCGTTCGCGTCGCAATCGAAGGACTCCTCCACCGGAGAGGGGCTTGGGACATCGCCCCGGGAGGGGCACTTAATGCTACTCGCCCGGCACCAAAGCCGACCGGCGCCATCGCCCAAGCGCTGGGCGAGGCAATCGCGCTCCTGGCGGCAGGGGGGGCTCGCCTCCCCGGGGTTCGCCAGGGGCGGTCACGGCCATAGGATGGGGCGACGACGGCAATGAAGCTCGTCAACCGCAGGCCTGGGTGCCGACGACGTCAGCCTGGCAGAAGCCGACAGGAGGTGGAGTCGTGGTGGACAGCGTGACGATCACGGACAACCGCAACGGTCAGACAATCGAGATCCCGATTGTCGACGGCGGAGTCTCGGCAGAGGAGTGGAGCAAGCTCCTTCCCGGCGTCTGGTTTTACGATCCGGCGTTCATGACCACGGCCGCAGCCGAAAGCGCGATCACTTTTGTCGACGGCGACAACGGGATCCTCGAGTACCGCGGCTATCCCATCGAGCAGTTGACAAAGCAGTCGACCTACCTCGAGGTCGCCTATCTCCTGCTGCACGGCGAGCTGCCTACGGCACCCCAGCTCGAAGCGTGGGTCACGGAGATCACCTACCACACGTTCATACATGAGAACATGCGCAAGAGGTTCCTCGAAGGCTTCCATTACGACGCCCACCCGATGGGGATCCTCGTCTCGGCGATCGCGGCGCTTTCGACCTACTACCCAGACGCGAAGAACATCTTCGACCCGGCGGTGCGCCACAAGCAGATCATCCGGCTGATCGCGAAGATGCCCACGCTGGCAGCGGCGGCGCACCGCTATAGCGTCGGAATGCCGTTCATCTACCCCGACAACTCGCACGACTTCCCGTCGAACTTCTTGTCGATGGTGCTCAAGACCCCAGAATCGCGTTTTGACGCCGACCCGAAGCTCGTGCGGGCGATGGATGCTCTTTTCATCCTGCACGCCGACCACGAGCAGAACTGCTCGACAGCCGCGCTGCGCGTCGTCGCCTCGTCCCAAGTCGACCCCTTCTCGGCTTGTGCCGCGGCTTGCGCCGCCCTCTACGGACCCCTCCATGGGGGCGCCAACGAGGCTGTGATCCGCATGCTCAGCGAGATCGGGTCCCTCGAGAACGTTCCGGACTTCATCCGCTCGGTGAAAGAGGGGCACGGCCGCCTGCAGGGCTTCGGGCACCGCGTCTACAAGAACTACGACCCCCGGGCCAAGATCATCCGAGAGATCGCCTACGAGGTCTTCGAGGTCACGGGCAAGAACCCGCTCCTTGAAATCGCGCTCGGCCTCGAAGAGGTTGCCCTCGGCGATGAGTACTTCATCTCGAGAAAGCTTTATCCCAACGTCGACTTCTACTCAGGTCTGATCTACCAGGCCATGGGATTCCCCGTCGAGATGTTCCCAGTGCTGTTCGCGGTCCCGCGCGTGGCGGGGTGGGTGGCGCACTGGACCGAGCTGATCGAGCACCACACGAAGATCGCCCGGCCGAGGCAGCTCTTCGTGGGAAGCCCCCGACGCGACTACGTGCCGATGTCGGACCGCTAGCTACCGAGACCTGAAAAAGTCCGGCGGACATACTTCTGCCGACCCGAGCACGACTGTGGGCGAGAGCCTGGACGCAGTCGGGGCCTGGAACGCCCGCAACGGGCCTCACGCGATCATTTAACGCGGGCTCTGGCTCGCAGAGCTGCGGCGCGATGGTGATGTATCAGTCCGACAATTCGGACAACGAGCTCGGGCAAGATTCAAGGGGCGGCGCCGGCTACCGGTCCCCTCAGGCAGCACGTCGGTCAGAAGCACGCACCGTGGGTCTTTTCGAACGACGACCGCAACGGTGCGGTCAATCGCCCTGTGCGGAACGCTGGCGCGCCACCTCGAACATCGCCACGGCGCCCGCCGCCGATACATTGAGGGAATCGATGGACCCGTGCAGGGGAATGCGTGCGAGCACATCGCACCTTTGGCGCGCCAGCGCCGCGAGGCCTTTCCCCTCAGCACCGATCACGAGCGCCAACGGCCGGTCCCCAAGGCGGAGGCTGAACAACGGCTCGGGCCCCCGCTCGTCGAGGCCGATCGTGAAGACCCCGAGACGCTCGAGCTCCAAAAGCGCCCCCGGCACACCGGGGACGACGGCGATCTGGACGTGCTCGACGGCACCGGCGGCGACCTTTGTGACCGTCGGCGTCACATGTGCGCTGCGGTGACGGGGCAACACGATGCCCGTCGCACCCGCGCACTCGGCACTGCGCAGCAGGGCGCCCAGGTTCTGCGGGTCGGTCACGCCGTCGACGACGATGAGAAAGGCCATCTTGTCCTGCCCAATGCGCCGGACCACCTCGGCCTGACCGGTTCTCGCCGGCCCGGGGTCGGCCGCGTCAACCAAAGCGGTGCCCGCGGCGCCCGCAGGCAGCTCCGCCGTGGCCTCCGCCTCCTCTAGCGAAGAAGGGACTGGCTTCGTTGCTTGCTCAAAGTCGAGACCGACCAGAGTGGACAGGTCAGCCTCGCTCAACGGCTCTGCGAAGGCGATCACGCCCTGGGGAGCCTCGGATCCCTGGGCAAGTTGGATCTGGCGCTGGGTCACGAGCCGCACCGGGACGTGGCTCGCGCGGGCGAGAGACTGGATCTCGCGCAAGATAGCGGCGGAGTCCGAGCCTTCCATCATCCAGACCTCGTGCACCGCTCGCCGTCGGGCGGCCAGAAGCTCCCGGACCGCCTGGCGACCCTCGACCTGGTCTCCGCCCAGCTCACGTCGGCCCTGGGCAGAGCTGCGCTCAGCCGAGGACTTCGCGAGGCGGCCGCCACGAACAACTGGCTTGCTCGGTCCGCCGAGGCTGCGCCGAAGCGGCGACGGCTTCTCATAGCCTCCAACGGAAGACGTCCTGCGACTGGTGCTTGGCCGGGGCGCGCCGGAAGAGCGCGTCGCAGCGCGACTCGTCCCGCCAAAGTCACCTCGCGAGGCCCGCGAGGGCTCCGAGCGTGGCGGGCGCGCAGTCCCGGGCCAAAGCTTGCGACCCGTCGTAGCCGCCCGCCCTATCGAGCTCGGCAACGGCCCCGAGTCGGAAAGAGCTTCACCGCGTTGCTCCCAATGGTCTGCTGGCCCGTCGCGTCGGGAGGCGGCCGGACGGTCCCGGCGCGGTCCGGGACGGTCCCAGCCGCCGTTCGGCAGCTCGCGCCGGCTATCGCGTTGTGGGGCAGACTTGAACGACTGCGCCTTGCGGCTTGGAGCCCCACTGCGCGTGGCAGAAGAACCTGCCGCCCTGGCCCCGGCAGGTCGCGGGCTCCTCGGCGCGCCCGTGCCCGTAGAAGCGCCGCGATAGGTCGCTCCCGTACCCGCACCACCTGGGCCGCGGAAAGCACCCGGGCGGCCCTCTCCTGATCCCGAGCTGCGATAACCCGCCCCCGAGGAGCGGTAGCTGGGCCTAGATCCACTCGTGTCTTGTTCGGGGCGGTTCCGGCCTCTGGCCTCGGACGATCCCCGCGCCGAAGCCCGGTCGCCGCTCCAGTCCCGGGCGCTGCGAGAGCCGCCGGGA
>Ga0181520_10007794_pt1 | contig 15567 bp, 10 predicted proteins | sample PEATcosm2014_Bin_29_FD_132451 | JGI IMG/M metagenome (GOLD analysis project Ga0181520, IMG submission 132451) | Peatland microbial communities from MTU Mesocosm Facility, Houghton, MI, USA - PEATcosm2014_Bin02_30_metaG | ecosystem: Environmental > Terrestrial > Soil > Wetlands > Peat | place...
CAGTACTACCGCCTGGTGGCCGCGCACTACAAGCTCGACGTCCGCCAGTATCACCGCGTGGAACGGGTAGCAGGCGCCGACGGAGACTTCACCGTCCATCTCGTCGACCGTTTCGGCCGCCCCAGCGCCCTGCGCGCCCGCAAGCTGGCCCTGTCCACTGGTTATTACGATCTGCCCAACCTTATGGGCATCCCCGGCGAAAACCTCAGTAAGGTCCACCACTATTACGTCGATCCTCATCCCTACTTCGAAATGGATGTAGTCGTCATCGGCGGCAAGAACTCGGCGGCCATCGTGGCTCTTGAGCTCTGGCGGAGCGGCGCGCGCGTCACCCTTGTTTATCGTGGACCGGGGATTCAGCCGCACGTAAAGTACTGGATCAAGCCGGACATTGAAAACCGCATAAAATGCGGCGAGATCAAGGCGTATTTTGATTCCAATGTGGTCGAGGTCAGCCCGGACACAGTGTCGGTAAAGACGCCGCAGGGCCTTGTCACGCTCAAGAACGATTTTGTCTTCGCCATGACCGGCTATCACCTCGACTTCAGTTTTCTTGAGGCGATGGGCATTCGTTTCGAGGGCCCCGACCGGCTTCCTGTCTGCGATCCGGAGACCCTGGAAAGCAACGTACCTGGAATCTACCTGGCCGGCGTCATTGTGGCGGGCATGCGCACCAACGAGATCTTCATCGAAAACGGCCGCTTCCACAGCCACCAGATCGCGCGCGCCCTGGCCGCAAAGCTGGCCCCGGCCTTTTGAACCCCATGCCTTTTCGGGCCGGATTCCCGTACACTGAAATTCCTCAGGCGACTGAGCCGAAGAGGAAGCCGATGCGATTCTGGCCGCGGTCAATTCGATGGCAGATGCTGGCCGCCCTGTTGTTGCTGGAGGGCCTGTCCATCTCGCTTTTTGCGGTGCTCATGATCCGCCAGCAGACCCGCGACATCTACCAGCGCGCGCAGCGCCGCCTTGCCTATGAGGCGCGGTCGCTGGCATTGCAGTCGCGCGAAGCGCTGCTCGAGAATCAGCCGGGCTGGATCGCTCACTCGGTGAAGATGATGGGCCAGGGCCCCTCGGTCTTGCGCGCGAAGGTGACTGACAGCGCGGGCAAGGTGCTCTACGTCAGCAAGGGCAATCCAGCCGAGACCGCACTTACCCCGGTCGAGCGAGCGCAGATTCCGCTCCTCAAAGGCGATCAGGCGCAGACCTTCTCGCTTGGCGGAGATTCCTGGGAGGGCGCCGGGGCCATCTACACCGGCAACGATCTGCGCGGCTACGCCTGGATCGAGTACGACCCGACCTCGGCCCGCGAACTGCTGGGCTCCATCCTCGACGACACCATCCTATTTGGCGTGATCTGGATCGTGGCGTCCGCGGTCCTTGTGTTTCTCATTTCACGCTCTATCTCGCGCCCGCTTGAAGTGCTGCATCGCGGAACCCGCGACCTGATGAGCCTGCCGGAGAGCGGCCGCAAATTTCCGCTCCCCATCGCCGTTCATAACGAAATTGGCGACCTGATCGAAGCCTTCAACCGCATGGTTGCCTCCCTGGCGGAGCAGCGCGCCGGCCTAAGTGACACGTTGTCTCTGCTTGACTCGATGCTGGCCAACGCGCCCATCGGACTCGCCTTCTTCGATCGCCATTGCCGCCTTGTCCGCGTCAACCAGGTCTTCGCGGACATGACGGGCATTCCGCTTTCGAGCCACCTGGGCCGCACGCTGCCGGAGCAGCTCGATCAGCCGATTGGCCAGCAACTGGAGGATGCGGTGCTTCGCGTCTTCGCCCAGGAGAAGCCGGTGAGCAACCTTGAACTCAGCGGGCCCCTTCAATCCGGCGCGCCAGGCAAACAGGATCTGACCTCGACCTGGCTGGTGAGCGCCTATCCGGTCCACACCACGACTGAACTGATGCGCTGGGTCGGGGTCATTGTTCTGGACGCGAGCGAGCGCAAGCGCAACGAAGAGGCGCTGCGCAAGACCGAGAAGCTCGCTGCCACAGGCCGACTGGCAGCTTCCATCGCCCACGAGATCAACAACCCCCTCGAGGCCATCACCAACCTCCTTTTCCTGCTGCGCAGCTACTGCGGCCTTCAGGATCCCGCGCTCAACTACGTGGTCATGGCCGAGCACGAAGCCAAGCGCATCTCCGAGATCACCCAGCAGACGCTGCGCTTCTATCGCCAGTCCACTCTGCCCGGCCGCGTCAGGATGGGCGAGCTGCTAGACTCCGTCCTCAACCTTTATCCCGCGCGCATCAATTCATTGAAACTCCAGGTTGAGCGGAAATATGATGCGGAGCTGGACATTTTCTGCTACGCCGGGGAATTGCGCCAGGTCTTTGCCAACCTGGTGGGGAACGCCATCGACGCAAGCAGCGCCAACGGCAAGCTTATCCTGCGCGCGCGCCCCTCACGCAATTGGAAAGACCCTGCGCAGCGCGGAGTTCGCTTTGTGGTGGCCGACAATGGCTCCGGCATGGAGCCGGCCGTACGCCAACGCATCTTCGAGGCGTTCTTCACCACGAAGGAGATCACTGGAACGGGCCTCGGCCTTTGGGTGAGCCAGGAGATTGTGGAAAAGCACCACGGCCTGATGCACGTGCGCAGCCGCACCGGCGCCGCGGGCAGATCGTCCGGGACGGTCTTCCAGATCTTCATCCCCGACGACCCGAACCTCGCCGCCCCGGCAAAGCAAATGGCGTCGGCTTCGGTGTAGCAAGGCGCGGGCAATCAAAGATTAATCTTTGCAGCTTCCCGTCGTTATCCCGCGCCCACTAGAATGAGTTGCACCCTGGAATGGGTTCAAAAAGAGGAGAGCCGCCCGATGCCAGTTCCCGCACAAATCACCTCCGCCGCTGCCATGTTCCGCCACAACGAGGTCTTGCTTCCCAAGGCCTATGAGGGTGTGACCGGGGAGGAGTGGAACCGCCGCCCCAACGAGACTTCGAACTCGCTGCTCTGGGAGTTGGGCCACATTACATGGGCACGCGGGTGCACGCTTTACATCCTTGGCGTGGAGTGGAGCACGCCCTGGCTGAACGAGTTTGGACGAGGCAAGAGCGCCGAGGATGTTTCGCAGTACCCATCGGCGGAAGAGCTTTTGGCGGCATGGAAAGAGGCCTCGGCCGCGCTCACTGCGGCTCTTGAGTCGGCGACCGTAGAGGCGCTATCAGCTCCGATACCAGAAAAGGCGCCGCCGTCGCTGGATGGCACCGTTGGCGGAATCGTCGGCTTCATGGCCCACCACGAGACGTACCACGTGGGTCAGGCCGCCTATGTGAGTCGCTGGCTGGGCCACGGGCAGATTATGGGCTAAGGGACCTGACACCGAAACCAGCGTTCAAATCCATCAGGCGCGTTCAGCTTCCTGGGTGTTGTCTTTTCAATGTTATGGAGTCGAAACTGTCGGTCGGTTTTGACCTTAACGCCGTGTGCCTGCAGATGTAACTTCCTGATTGGCGACAAACCGCCCAGAACTGCCCTTCTGTGGCACGCTGGGAAATGCGCTCGACATTCCGGGCATGGGACTGTGCATTCCGATCTGGACGATTTTCCCGCCCCAGTTCTCCCACTCGATTGCCTCATCCTCAAGTTGCATGTTTACAAGGTGCATCTCATTCACCGTGATGCTGCGCACCGAGAACGAATGCGAGCACAGGCTAACATGGCCTCTCATGGTTTCTGGAGGTGTGGCCCTGACAGATCAAGTTGTGGAGGTACTTCGCGATCGAATCCCATACATTCTGTTTGGTACAGTTTTCCTGTTTATCGGATTGTGTATTTGCGGCATCGCCGCGATGCGGCGCCGGAGCGAAAAAAAATTCTTCCCCTGGCTCGGAATCTGGAGTGCGATTGAGGGAACCGAATACCTGTTTGGTTCGTTGGCCGACCTCGGACTTTTGCCGCATTGGCTTTTGGGCAGTCTTCCATACGTGGGCACCATTTTGTCGTTCTCGGTCGTAGTGATTGCCTTGCTGGCCTTTCTCGACCTAAGCCAGGACAAACTGCGACTCTTTCTTCAAGGAGCGATTATGGCGGGGCTCGCGATTGCTGTGGCAGGCATTGCTTTTTTCTTATCTACCGGCTCTTCGTTCAAAATCATGCCATACAACCATCTCCTCGCAGCGATTTCGCTCACGGTCCTGGCAATCGTCGTCGCTGAGCCAAAGCTCTCTAGGAGATTCCTGGTCCTGTCCAACCGCGCTGTCCTTTCTCCAGGGATCCTTCTTTTCGCTTTGGAGGCGGTTTATGGCAACTTGTCGCTTCCACTCAGGCTCCCGAGTCCGCCTGAGATCCTGGACCCGCTGGGGTTCGCTGTCCTCCTATTCTGCTTTGGATATGTTGCCGTGCAGAGATTGGAAATGAGCTCGTCAACCTCCGCAAGGTTTTGAAAGCGTGTCGGCATGCCGGTAACCCCGTCTTCTCTCGTCCGATTCCTGAGACAGCAAATCGTTTACATCGCGATCTCGGCAATCGCCGGAGCCGTCTTCTGGGCCATTGGACAGCAGATTAACCCGCTCACCGTCCTGGTCTATTCGATTGCGATTGGGAATATTGTGGTGCCTGTAACGCAGAGGTTGCACAGGTACTATTCTGAAAAGCCATTTCCGTACAACTGGTTCTTCTTTCTCCCGATCCTGCTCGTTCTCCTGATTCCGGTTTACGTCCTTTCGTCGGTGGTCGTTTGGATTCTTGCGCCACCCACGCCACAAACTCTGGGGCACTTGCTCAGAACGGGCTGGAAATTTCCGGTACTGATCACATTTGTTGCGAGCGTGCTGATTTTTCTTTACCAGACCACAAAGGAGAAGCTTGAGCGGCGCAATACAGAACTGCAGCGCTCGGTGGATCTCGGTACCGCGCAGCTTGAAATGCAAGAGCAGGAATTGCAACGCGCACGGGAGATTCAGCAATCGCTTCTCCCCAAGGAGATTCCCCAACTGCCCGGATTCGAGGTCGCGGGAATCTGGCGCCCGGCTCGCGCGGTCAGCGGCGACTACTATGACGTCTTCAAGCTGGGCAGAAATAAGCTGGGCATTTGCGTAGCAGATGTTGTCGGCAAAGGAGTGTCGGCCGCACTGTTGATGGCCAACGTGCAGGCTGCCGTTCACGCCTTTGCGAGTGAATCGGAGAGCGCGGCATGGCTATGCGGGAAGGTAAACGCGCTGCTTTGTGAAAATATTGCCATCGGGAAGTTCGTCACCTTTTTCTATGGGGTGCTCGATGGCAGCGCACGGACCCTGCAATACTGCAATGCCGGAAATCCTTACCCGGTCCTCGTCTCTCGTGGCCAGACCGGGATGCTCGAAAAGAGCGGCGCTGTCCTGGGTGTTTTTCCTTCGTGGACCTATGAGGATGCGACGGTTGACTTGCAGCCGGGAGACCGTTTATTGCTCTTCACGGATGGAATCACCGAAGCATCCGGTCCGGACGAGCAGGAGTTTGGCGAAGAAAACGTTGCGGAGTTTGCGCGTACGAACTCCGTCCGCTCAGCCGGCGAACTGAACACCCGATTGCTCGCTTGTGTTTCGGGATTCTGCGGAGACCATTTCCAGGACGACGCAACTCTGCTGGTGATTGCCGCCAACTAGAGTCGATTGATGATTTATCGCTGAACCGGGTCTCGAGATCAGTGCCAAGGAAAAGCGTGCGGATTCCTGGGTTCCCGGGTTCCCGGTTGGATAACCAGCAATCCGGAGGTTACGTCCTTTTCCAATTTCAGGTTTGAATGGTCTCGATGGCCTGAGACGTCTCTGGCTGGAGCAGCAGAGCCCTAAAACCGTTCTCCGGGGCCGGCCTCGCGTCCGCGGGGCCAACCCCTCTGCACCTTTCGTTTAAATAAACGCGCAACGCCCCTGCGGGCCAGCCTCTCGGCCGGGCGAGCCCAGCCTCCAAAAAATCCACAAAAAACCAGTTGCGCGCTCACCATTCTTGTGTGTTACAGTCAGTAACACTATGACGAGTAACACTGCAATGAGTCACGATCCTTCGGAGCTGGGCGAGCTGGAACGAAGCATCCTCGCGGTTGGCTGGCAGAAGACGCAAATCACCGCCGAGCAGGTGCGCGAGGAACTGGGGCGCCCGCTCAAGGACTCCACCATCCGTACGGTTCTCAGGCGCCTTGAAGAAAAGGGCTACCTCGAGCATTCCCTCGAGAACCGCACATTCCTCTACCGTCCAGCGGAATCCCGGAACCGTGTCGCCGGCCGCGCGGTGAAGCGCATCGTCGACTGGTTCTGCGAGGGCTCAGTGGAAGCTCTGCTGGTGGGCATGGTCGACTCCAAAGTTCTTGATCGGGCGGAGCTTCAGCGGCTTGCCGAACGCATCGCCGCGGCTCAGAACAGCGTTGGGAATCCTCACGAGCCCTCACGCCGACCGAAGGGAGCAACGAAATGACAATGGCCCCGTTTTCAATGCTCATCGAAGCTGCGCTCCGGGCACTGCTGGTGGCGCTTGTGGTTTGGGCTGGCCTTCGCCTGCTCCGCGTGGGCAATGTCCTGGCCCAGAAAACCGTGTGGGCCCTGGTTTTGGCCGCCGCCGTGGTCATGCCCTTGTTGATGCGCTGGCACGGCCTTCCCGCATTCGTCTTGCTCCGCGTTCCGATGCCAATGTTGCACCCGGGGCCGCAACCGGCGCTGACTGCAGAGTCCGCCGCCCTCGCTGAGCCTACAGACGCTGTTTCAGCCTTACCGCTGCCCAAGCCAAGGGCCGCGCATCAGTCGTTCGCTGCATTGGGAGGCCGCTTTCCCGCGCCCTCGATCTCCAAGAGAGAGTACGGAACCTCATCCCCAGCGGGCTTGCAGAAGGCAGAATTGGGACCGGTTTCCTCCCGGGATCCGATCGACCATCGACGAAACGCCCCTGAACCAGTCGTGCGTCGCATCCCGTGGCAATCGCTGGCCGGGGTTCTTTATTTCGCGGTCGCCGCCGCACTCATGCTGCGCGTGATCTTCGGTCTGGCCGCCGCTCTTCGGTTATGGCTCGGGTCGCAGCCTGTCTCCCTTGAAGAGGACCGCGATGGTTTTCCCAGGCTGCATCTCCGTTGCAGTCCCGCCATCGCCTCCCCGGTCACCCTAGGCTCGGCCGTGCTGCTGCCCGCCGACTACGCCGAGTGGGACGCCGATAAGGTCCGCATCGTCCTCGCCCACGAGCGCTCCCACATCCGCCAGGGCGACTTTTACCTCCAGCTCCTTGCCGCTCTCTATGCGGCAGTCTTCTGGTTCAGCCCGCTGGGATGGTGGCTCAAGAGCAAGCTCCGCAACCTGGGCGAGGCCATTGGCGACCACGCCGCCCTCAACCATGCGGCCAGCCCCGCCTCCTATGCCCAGCTCCTACTTGAATTCGCGGCCTTGCCGCGCCCAACCCTGATCGGAGTAGCCATGGCCCGCCCCAGCACCATCTCGCAACGCATCGAGCGTCTGCTCAACGACTCCACTTTCCGCCAGGCCTTTGCTGCCGGCAAGAGCCGTGCCCTGGTCGCAGTCCTCATCGTCCCCGTGGCGATTTTTGCCGCGACCGCCCTGGTTCGGGTGGAAGCAGCCGGTGTCGCACAATCTCAAGCTCCATCGCCCGCAGCTGCCCCGTCTCCGGCGGGCACTGCTTCTGCGCCAGCTCCGGCAGAACCCGCTAGTCCGGCCGATTCGCCCCAAGCTCCTGACGCCGCTTCCAAGACCGATCCAGCTTCCGGGGCAGATTCGGCATTTCCGCCTCAACCGCCGTTGGTGCAGGCCGTGCCCCGCAAGCCGGGTCAACCCAACGTGCCCAATCCACCCGATTTGCTCATCATGCCTGACGGAGGCAACGCGCCTGACCTCGTGACCCTACCCGACCAGGCAAACGTGATCCTCCTCCGCAACCATGCCCAAATACAGGCTCAAGTGAACGCCCAGGTGCAGGCTCAAGTGCAGGCGCAGATCGTGGCCGCTAACAAGTACTTGCAGGACGCCCGGACTTACCAGCTCAAAGGGCCTGACGGCGAGCACTCGTACTCCTACGTACTCTCAGATAGTGGCGATTCCTACGCGATCGTCTCCGGACCTGACACCAAGATGGTGTTTTCAGGCGATTGGAACGGAGGAAGACACGAGGACATCGAGAAGGCGCGCAAGGTGGCGCACGGAAAGTTCCTCTGGTTTGAGCATGACGGCAAGTCGTATATCGTAGAGGACCCGGCGGTGATTGCCCAGATCGAGGCGATGCGGAAGCCGATGGAAGACTTCGGCCGCGAGCAGGCGGAGCTCGGCAAGAGGCAGGCTGAACTCGGCAAGCTGCAGGGAGAGTTGGGGAAGCAAGTTGAGCTTGCGAAAATTACCGCGCCGGACATCTCAAAGGAGATGGCCGAAATCACCACCGCAATGACCAAGTTGCAAACCCAAATGGGGAAAGAGATCAATCGGGAAGAATTGGCTGAAGTGCAGGGCAAGCTGGCTCAACTTCAGGGAAAGCTGGGCGCATTGCAAGGCGGATTTGCCTTCAAGAACAGCGACTTCTATTTCAAGATGGGCCAGCTGGGCGCCGAGCAGGGCAAGCTTGGTGCGAAACAAGGCGAGCTCGCGCGTGACGCCGACCAGAAGGTCAAGGCCCTCATTGAGGAGAGCCTGAAGAACGGAAAAGCGAAGCCTGTCGAATGATGTCTAGTTCAGCCTCAGGCTCCGTGGCCCCAAGAGGTCTTGGAGACTGAAGCTGGACGCTGCTCCGCCGGTTGGCTTCGCGGTGCAGTGCACCCTCGGATGGATCGGCGTTGCATACGACCGCGTCACGTGCATGCGGTCCATCAGGATGTAGCGCGTGCGCACGCCGTTGATCGTTGCAGGCATGCTGGCCGGAACCACCTTGCGGTCCACGTAAATGATCAGCGCGGCCTCGCGCGGATTGTCGAGGCTTTGACCCACACCCACGCCAAAGAACGCCGGGCGTTCCTTCATGAGCCTGCGCGCAACCTGTTGCTTGGCGCTGAGGCCGACGCTCAGGGCCGACTGCGAAAGCGTAGCAGCACTTGCGGCAACCCCCGATTCGGCGGGCGACTTTGGCGCTGTTCCCTGGGCCACAGCTCGCGCATTGGCCGGAATCACCACTGTTCGCACGCCGCCGATGGTTGCCGGCACATTGGCGGGCGACAGACTGACGCTCATGGCCTCGTCCACGTAGACCACCACCGCCGCTTCGCCGGGATGATCGCTGCTGCCGCCGGCGGCCACACCGAGGATGCCGGACTTGGGATCGACCAGCAGACGTGCCTGCGCCAGGGCACGATTGCCGCGCGCAGCTTCCGCGCTCGCCAGCGGCCGGCCCTGGGCTTGGAGCACGGCTCCGGCGCCATAGTTCAGGCAGCTCACCGCGTGGTCGGTACCGCCGACAAACGAATACGTCACGCCATTTCCAGCAAGCGCCGACAACTCGCTCAACACGTCGCCAGCCGGGCTCGCAACCGCCTGGCTTGTCCCGGCCATATCCATTCCCCCGGTGAAATAGAGCCCCACCGGCTCGGCATTTGCGATGTCTACCACGAGCGCCCCGGAATCGCCCGCATCGGAGAACGCACTGCCCGTGAGCCCGATCTGGTTGGTGAAGGTCTTGGTCAGGTAGGGCTTTGTCTCCGCGCAGTCGTCATAGTAGTCCACCGTGACGTCGACGTTCACCGCGGAGATCGCCCCGCAGGTCAGCCCCGTTGTCCGCCCGCTCTTGGCCACGGCGAGGGCCAGCGGCCCTGCCTCGCCTTTGCCTCCTGTCGAACTCACCCCTGGCGGCGCGGCGGCCAGCGAACCATCCGCCAGCCGTGCTCCCAGTTCCAGGATGTTGCCGTTCGCATTCACCGTGCCCGAGCCTACCTGCGCAATCGCCGCATCGGCGTTAGTTGAGGCCGCGCTCAGAGGCAGCCACGATGTGAGCGAAGCCACCGGCGTGGTTCCCGGACCATCCCCGTTCGGTGTGCAGCTGTTGTCGATCAGCCCCGGTTGAATAATGGCGTCGCCCACCCCGGCATGGTCGCTGCGCGCCAGCACGTGATTGTTGCTCAGCACATACTGCCGTCCGGTGGAGTCCACGAGCAGCGATCCGAGCGTGCCGCCGCAGCAGTCGGCAATCTGGTTCCCCGTCACGTCGTAGTCGTTGTTGTTCCCGCCGGAGCTGCCCAGCAGCACCGGTGTGGATTGCGCCGCCTCGTGACCCGCCGGACTGCTTGCCAGCCCCAGGCTGTTCAGCAGCAGTTGAGACGAGACGATGGAAGCCGAGTGGCCCACCGTGGCCACAACCCACGTCGGGCTGGTGGAAGAAATCGTGGCCGGGGCCGTGTAGATCACTGTGCAGGTTGTGAAGGCCTGCACGCTGCGCTGGCAGTTGACGTCGCCGAGCGACCCCTGTCCACCGTTCGATCCCGTCGCCGAGTTCGCGAGGGCGAACGAAATTCCCTCGTAGCCGCCCGCCTCGGCCAGCGTTCCAGTCACCGTCACCTGCCCACCGGAAGGGACGGCTGCATTCTCCGGCGAGAGCGGCTGCAGGAACCCCGGTGTCACCGTCAGCACAGCCGTTGCGATCACCGTCTTATTCATTGTCGCGGTAACCACCACCTGCGTGTGGTCCGCCGTCAGGTAGCCCGGCGGTGTGTACTGGCCCGCCGTGGTGATCGTCCCCGGCCCACTATTCGCGTCGCCGCCGGAGACCGACCACGTCACCGTTGCCGGCCCTCCGCCGACGAGTGTCGCGGTGAACTGCTCTACAGCCGCGGTCTGCGCGTTTGTCCCGTTGCAGCCCGTGCAGTTGGTGTCGATCGAGGCTGTCCCAGGTGCAATCGAAAACGTCGGGTTGCTGGGGTCGGCACTGACGCCGCCCCCGGCGCAGCCGGCCAGTACCAGCAGCGCCGGTACCAGCAGGATGGCAGGAATCCGCGTCAGCAGCCCCCTCAAAGAAGCCGATGGACCGCGCATTGTGGATTTCAATCCCGCCATTTCAATCTTGTTCCGCCCGCGCTTCCCTCTCGCCCTTAAGACGCGAGAAGGGGAAGTTTGCATCATGTCTAGAATAGCGTAAACGATGCGCGCGCATACCGCTCCTTGCAGGGTCTTTGAAGCCTTATGAAACCAGCCTGTTTCGCGGCGGCGAGAGGCTCACGTCATCCTAGACTCTCACCAGAGTCCCGCCCTCCGCGCTGGGAGTTTCTTGTTTACGGATGAGACCCAAATCTACGCCCGATTGATGAAATGTGGGGCAAAACCATCGTCCTTCTGTGCCAACGCCGCGTGAAAATGTAGAATCTCCGCAAGGCCTTCATCAAGCTAGCCCTGAATTGCTCCTCTATGCCCGACACGTTTTCCCAGTCTGAGCGAGATGCGGACCGCGCTTTGAGCGTTGGCGGGGAGACCCATGCGGCAGAGTATGAGGAATCAGGCGGCCGCCGCAAGACTTCGGCGTTGGACTGGATCGTCCTTCCACTGATCTCAGCTGCCACGATCGCCATCTTTTGCGGCGGGATAAGGCTCATCAGTTACCTGGAGTTTGCCCATCTTAAGTGGCTGCCCGGCAGATGCATCGTGCAATCGGGATCGGTCTTACACGGAGTTCCTAACTCGGTGTGTACTGAGCGGAACTACTACAGCCAGCTTGTGGAATACAGGTTTAACTCCTGCGGCGATCGCACCCCGTTCGATTGCCGGCAAAAGCCAGAAGGCGTCTATCGAATTGTCCTCATCGGCTCATCCAATCCCATGGGCTACGAGGTTCCTGCGGAAAGCACTCTTTCCGAGCGTCTCTCCGCCGCACTCTCGCGCCGGACCGGGCGCCGCGTCGAGGTCTACAACGCCTCCTTGAACGGGTCCAGCGGCGCACCCAGCAATCTGGCCAACCGAATGTCCCGAACCATGGCGCTCCAGCCCGATCTCATCCTCTGGGTAATGAATGCATGGGATATCAATCCCGATAAGAGCGAAGATCAGATTCGGGATGAGGCATTGCAAGGAAGCCCCCGAATATTGCGTGCACTGCGCCTTCTTTTCACGGAGACCAGAGCAGGTTACTGGATGAGAGAGATTCTCTATCGCAGTCAGAGCCTGTATACAGCTGCCTATCTGAAAAGAATTCAGAATGAGGCTCAAACTCATGCAACACCCAATGACGAGGAACATGAGCGGATGCGCCTGGTCAGCCTCGATGTGAGAACCATTGTTGACCGAGCCAAGGCGGACGGTGTGCCGGTGGTGGTGGCGTTCCTGCCGGATCGTGCCGTAGCGGATGCGTTCTCAATGAGTCCCCGACCGGCAGGTATCGAACCCGATCGATTGAACAACGAATTGCACACCGTCCTGGCCGGCAAAGGCGCGATCTTTGCCGATGTCGTGCCGGACCTTCGCAAGGCCCTTAATCTGGATGGTCTTTACGACCCGTTCGGTGCACATCTGAACGCCGAGGGCCATGCGTTCCTGACCCAGATCCTGGAGAATTTCCTAACCAGCGGCGTCGTGCCCGCACTTTCAGTAAACGAACAGGCTCAGTCTGAGAGAATTCAGCAATAATGAATTAAGAAAACGCAAAAGATATGAATATGGATACAGCCTCGTTCCAATTCGTGCTTTACGGCCTGGCAGCAGCTCTGCTCTCGAACCTGAGCCGGTCGCGGTTGTGGCGCTCGATTGTGCTCTCCGCTGCCACCGTTGTGTTTCTTGCGCTCCTCGATCGCAATCCACTTCATTTCATCCCGCTGGCCGGCTTTCTCCTGGTTGGCTATGGAGGGCTGTTTCTCATCCAGCGTGGCTTGCCAAAGGCCCAGGTACTCAGCATTCTCGGGGTGATCGTCGCTTACATTTGGCTCAAGAAGTACTCCTTTCTGCCCGCGGCGAGCTTCCTTCACTCGTTCTACTTCACGATTGGGCTTTCCTACATCTTCTTTCGCGTGCTCCACCTGCTCATCGAGTCCGGCGACAGGGGTGAAGAGCCCCGTGTCGGCATCGGCGCATACCTTCTCTACACACTGAACTTCACAACGCTCGTCTCCGGGCCAATTCAGCGTTACGACGAGTTTGCGCGCGACCAGTTCGCCGAACAGCCCATACCGCTCGGCATCCGCGTTGTCGGCCTGCAGATCGAGCGGATCATTCGCGGCTTTTTCAAGGTCAACGTCCTGGCGATGATCCTGAATTTTGCGCGCGAAGACGCGTATATCCAACTCACGCACCCCATGCCGCCCGGCCTGAAGCTCTACGCCGCGTTCCGCCTGGTCATCATCTACCCCATCTTTCTCTACGCCAACTTCTCCGGATACATTGATATCGTCATCGCCCTTGCGCGCCTCATGCGCGTGCGCCTGCCCGAGAACTTTGACCGCCCCTTCTCGGCGTCTTCGGTCATGGATTTTTGGAATCGCTGGCACATGACGCTCTCCAACTGGCTCAAGAACTACGTCTACAATCCGCTCCTTCTTACATTGATGCGCCGCTTTTCCTCCCCGGGCGCCGGACCTTTCCTTGGTGTGTTCTGCTTCTTCGTTACGTTCTTCCTCATCGGGGTCTGGCACGGCCGCACCTCGGAGTTCATCTTCTTCGGCGTGCTCACGGGCGGCGGAATGTCGATCAACAAGCTATGGCAGATCTGGCTGGTGAAGGTCCTGGGCCGCAAAGGATACAAGACGCTGGCCGCGAATCCGGTCTACATCGCGGCAGGGCGCGGCCTCAACTTCAGCTGGTTTGCCTTCACGCTCTTCTGGTTCTGGGCTGGGTGGGCGCAGATCAAGACGGCTGCCGGCTCGCTCAGCCCGTTGCAATGGCTCGGAGTCTGGGCAGCGGTCTTCCTCAGCGCAACGGTAGTGCTGGCGGTGTGGGAGAGTGTGCGCGCCTTGCTTCTCTCCATCCGAACCAGCGAAGGGCCAGTGCTCACCAGCCGCTACGCGCGCGTGGTCTACGCTTCGGCGCTGGGCTTTGCCGCCTGTGTGCTTACCATCCTGCTGAACCAGCCCGCGCCGGGACTCGTCTACAAGGCCTTCTGAGGGCGGGCTCGCCGATTCTGCCGCGATACCCGGTCCCCAACATGGTTGCGCGCCTACTTCTTCAGCGCTTTGCTTGTGGCTTGCAGCGTAAACTCCAGAGACTCGCGCGGAACGGTCTCGACAAACGGATTGATCGCCCAGTCCAGCTCCGCGGGGATCGAGCGTGCAAGCGATACCGACTCAATCTGCATGTAGAGCCCTCCATCGCGTTCTTCATAGCTCCAATACGAGTTGAGCCGCCACAGGAATCCATGCTGGTCGCTGCCGCTCATCGCGTGTTCGTTGTTGGTTTCAGCATCGGCAATCTCAGTGACTCGCGTGCTGCGGGAGGCGCTGTACCCGTGCTGCGCATCGAGGCGCGCGAGCACCACGTCGTAGTCAATATCCATCACCACGGTAATTATGTGGCGCTCCTTCACACGAAACGAAGCCTTGATGAAGGTTCTGCCGCCTTGGTTCTTGCGGCTGAATACCTTTGCCCGCACAATCTCGGGGGCGAAGTTCTTTGGAAAATCGGCGAAATTTTCCATCAGGCGCTCGTAGTCGGCAACCTTTACGCCCGGCACAAAGGCGGTTCCGCGCCAGTGGTACAGCGTGGCTCCCGGCAACGCTGGGCCGCCTGAGGGGCGAATTCGCTCGACGATCGGCTCTCCGCGTTGGAGCTTTGCCCGATTGTCCGGATCGGAAAGGACCGAGTCGATGAACCCGTCCTGCGACCGGTGCTGTCGGTCGATTCGCGACTCGAGTGCAGCAATATAGGTGTTGAAGCCCGCGGTTGCAGCGGCTGTGGGCTCTTCCGCACTGGCGGCAGTCGCCGCAGCAAGCACGGCGAAGAGAACAACCGCAACCCGAACCCGCAGAAAGGATTTCCTGTACGGCAGCGTGGCTCCGCTAGTGCTACGCAATTCGATCATGTTCAGCCCGCGGGAAGGAGGAAATGAAATCATCTTGTGTTAGACCCTCGAATCATTCGATTGTGACCACCAGCTTGCCAAAGTGGCTGCCTTCGGCCATTCGCATCAGCACTTCGCGCGCCTGCGACCAGTGAAAGTTCTCGCCCACCGGCCGCAGCCCGACCAGCGAAATCGCTCGATTCAGGTCTTCAAAGTCCTTCCGCGAGCCAACGTAGATGCCCTGCATGTTGACCCACTTGTGAAAGATCGACGCGAGAGGGAAAGGGACCGGATCGCCGCTGCCCGAAAGAACTCCAATCTGCGCCACGGCGCCGCCCATGCGAACCGCCTTGAGCGAGCGCGGCAGGGTCTGCAGGCCCCCCACCTCCACCACCAGGTCCACGCCCACGCCATCCGTCTGATCGAGCGCCCATTTGTCCCACTCCGGACTGTCAGTGTAGTTCAAACCCGCATCCAACCCCAGCGCAAACGCCCGCTCCAGCTTTCGGTCGCTCGAAGAGATCCCCAGGACGCGCGCCCCGCTCAGCCGCGCCAACTGGAGCGCAAAGATGGAAACCCCGCCGGTGCCCTGGATCAGGACCGTCGCCCCGGGTTCGAGCTTTGCCGTCCGCAGCGCGTTCCAGGCCGTCACCGCCGCGCAGGGCAGCGTTGCGGCTTCCTGAAAGCTCAGGTGCTCGGGGATGCGA
>Ga0181520_10007795_pt1 | contig 15567 bp, 16 predicted proteins | sample PEATcosm2014_Bin_29_FD_132451 | JGI IMG/M metagenome (GOLD analysis project Ga0181520, IMG submission 132451) | Peatland microbial communities from MTU Mesocosm Facility, Houghton, MI, USA - PEATcosm2014_Bin02_30_metaG | ecosystem: Environmental > Terrestrial > Soil > Wetlands > Peat | place...
CTTGCGAGCCATTTGCTGCCTCCTTCGAGTGTCGTCTTGGTAAACAACATCCTAAGGAATCCGGCCGGTGGCTCGCTCAAGCCACTCAGACGCTTCTACAGAACTTTACGGGCTTAATCGATCCACAAAAGGTATAGCCACGCACTGGGCGAAGGTTCTGATGAAACATATCCACCGCCCTGCATATCGAAGAAGTCCACCGTGAGATCTGGCTTCCAAAAGATTACTCTGATCTCATTTGAGGCAGTCGGTTGACGAAGCTCCGGGCTGATCATTTCGACGTATCTCTTTTCGAGTGTTTCGTAAGCTACCTCCTGAGCGGAATCATCTTGACCCACCACATCTAACTTTTTCGCATGAGGATCGCCGACATAAGATGTGAGGGGATGCCAAAAAACGATACCATCCTTTCGGGCAGCGAGCAGCAGTGCCTGCTCCCGCTTCACGATTTGCTCGGTTGTCAACTCCTCATAAATCTTATGCTGATAACGCTCTGACGGTACGTTGCGCAAGAGCTTGTAAGCTTGAAACCCTCCGACTATTGCCCCAAGCACGCCTATAACTATTGAAAGCCGGCGCATTCCTTGATTAAAGTTCATGATTGCCTCATTCTCGAATCTTTAGTCCCTTCTTGATTTCTTCACCCTGTCCTTATTTTTAGGCCGCTTCCATTTGATTTCGAGGTGCATCAGCCAATCCCGGTTCTGATTTTGAGACCTCGTATTTTTGCGATTCTGCGAACAGCTTTTCTCACGTGGCTCTGACTTTGTAGATTGCGGTTTGTCGTTCAGCATTTGTCGCTCCCATAGTCTAATTGGAGCACTAATCCAGTTGCCTTGCCACAAGAAAATGCTCTTCGACCGATCACCGGCTTCCCGCGATCATCTGCGCGGCGTGCTGGAGGCTGGTTTCGGTGACTTTTGCGCCGCTTAGCATTCTGGCAACTTCGTGGAGGCGGGAGCGGTCGTCCAGGAGGCTGACCTTGGTTTTGGTGCGGCCGTCGGATTCGCGCTTGTCGATTAGGAAATGCTGGTCGGCGAAGGCGGCGATCTGGGGCAGGTGGGTTACGCACAAAACCTGCTGGCCGCGGCTTAGGGATTTGAGCTTCTGGCCGACGGCTTCGGCGGCGCGACCGCCGATGCCGATGTCGATCTCGTCGAAGACCAGCGTGCGCGGCGTGGGCTGCTTCTTTTTGGGCTTGACGGCGCCTTCTTCCACGCTGACTTTGAGGGCCAGCATGACGCGGGACATTTCGCCGCCGGAGGCGATTTCATGCAGGGGCTTGAGGGGTTCGCCGGGGTTGGTGGAGATGCGGTATTCGACGGTGTCCCAACCGGTGGAGGTCCAGTGGGCCTGCCGGTCGGAGGCGGTGATGGCGACCTCAAATCGGACCTTCATGGCGAGGGAGTTGATCTGGGCTTCGGCCAGGTGGGCCAGCTTGTTGGCGGCGGCGGCGCGCTCGGCGCTGAGGGCGCTGGCCGTTTCTCGATAGGCCACAACTGCTCCGTCGAGAACAGCACGAAGTGCCTTGAGAATTTCGTCGCGGTCCTCGACCTCGGCGAGCTTGCGGGCTACGTCTTCCGCGAAGGCGATGACCTCGGCGACGGTCTTGCCGTATTTGCGCTTGAGGCGGTCGAGTATGGCGAGGCGATCTTCAATCTCGGCGAGGCGCTCGGGGCTGGCGTTGATGGCGTCGGCGTAGTCGCGCAGGCTGGCGGCAATGTCCCCCAAAGTGGCGCGGGTGGAGGCAAGCTGCTGTGCTGCGTCCATGAAGCGGGCGTCGTAGCGGGCTAGCTCTTCGACGTTGCGGAGGGCGGCGCGGAGGGCGGCCTCGGCAGATGCGCCGCCTTCATAAAGCTGGTCGAATGCGCCCATGGCGGCGGCGTAGAGCTTTTCGGCGTTGGCCAGGACGCGCTTTTCGGTTTCGAGCGCCTCGTCCTCGGCTGCGACAAGATGGGCGGCTTCTATCTCCTTCTGTTGATAGCTCCAGAGATCGACCATGCGCAGACGGTCCTGCTCGCCCTGAAGGAGCTCGTCGAGCTTGGCTGAGGCGTCGCGCCAGCGCGAGTAGGCTTCAGTTACATTGTCAGTAGAAAGACCGCCGAAACGGTCGAGCAGGACGCGCTGTTGAGCCTGGTCAAAGCTGGTGTGGCTCTCGCTCTGAGCGTGGACCAGGGCCAGTTCAGGGGCAAGCTGGCGCAGGACGGCGACCGTGGCCGGCTGGTTGTTGACGAAGACGCGGCCCTTGCCTGTGGAGAGAATTTCGCGCCGCAGGATGACGTCATTGCCGCCCGAGTCGATACCGTTTTCTTCCAGGATATTTTCGGCGTTCAGGGTGGACTCAAAGACGCAGGAGACGACGGCCTTATCCGCGCCGTGGCGGACGACCTCGGCGGAGGATTTGCCGCCCATCAGCAGAGCCAACGCGTCGACCAGGATGGATTTGCCAGCGCCGGTTTCGCCGGTGAGCAGGTTGAGGCCGGGGCCGAAGACGGCGATGGCGTGATCGATGACGGCGTAGTTTTCAGCGCGGAGTTCTACGAGCATATGGATGGAACCTCTTGAGGCGCTTCGGTGATACCGACAATGGTAGGTTATCGCTTGAGCCTTGACAATCCGAGCGCAGCATAGCATGAAGAGCGCTGGCGCGGCTGAAAGATGCGGCCGAAAACGGCAGGGGGGACCAGAAGGATAACTTGGAAGGCAACAGGCCGTCTGATACCGTGAAGAGAGAGGTGAAGAGCGATTCTTACCGCTGCGATTTTTGTTGCTTTGCAGGCTGACGCGGGCGCGGCGCAGTCTGGTCCGGTATCCGTGCCGCCGGCCGTGGCTTCCAGCGCGCTGTGGGAGATGCTTTCCAGTAGCGGCCTGGTGGCGAGGGCCGTGCTGTTGCTGCTGCTGATCGCGAGCCTTTACTCGTGGTCGGTGATTCTGGGCAAGAGCTCGACCTTCCGCGCGGCGACCAAGGCGAGCCGGAAATTCCTGCATGGCTTTCGCAAGGCGACGCGCTTGCAGGAGATTGCCGGCCTGGCCGCGGAGTGCAAGGCGAGCCCGCTGGCGCAGGTCTTTGTGGATGTCTACGAGACTTACAAGCGGCAGACGGGAGGCTTTGGCCCGCCCAGGAATCTGTCGCCGCTGGAGCGCTCGGCACAAACTGCGGCAAGCGAGGCGGTGACCAGCTTGGAGCGGAGGATGACGTGGCTGGCCACGATTGCGTCGATCAGCGTGTACGTCGGCCTCTTCGGCACCGTGATGGGCATTGTGGATGCCTTTCATGAACTGGGAACGGCGGGGGCGGCGACGCTGCGAGCGGTTGCGCCGGGCATTAGCGAGGCGCTGATTACGACGGCGGCGGGGCTGTTTGTGGCTGTGCCTGCCAATATCGCCTACAACCAATTCTCGGCGCGGATCAGGGTCTTTGCCGCGGCGATCGACGACTTTTGCCGGGAGCTGCTGAATTCGCTCGAAGAGATTCCGGTGCGCACGGCTCCGGCGCCGAGGCCGGCCAATGTGGAGCCGACTCGCGAGGTAGATCGTGGCCTATACAAGTAGCACCGGGCAGACGCGGACTTCGCTGGCGGAGATCAACATTACGCCGCTGGTGGACGTGGTGCTGGTGCTGCTGATCATCTTTATGATCAGCGTGCCGGTATTGCAGAGCGGCATTGAAGTGAATGTGCCCAAGACGCGCACGGTGAAGGAAATTACAGAACAGCGGCTGGTGGTGACGATCGATCGCGATCAGCGGGTTTTTCTGGGCGACCAGCCGGTGAATATTCACGAGCTGGGCCGAAAGCTGCGCCAGCCGGGCGATGGCGACGCCAAAAAGGTGATCTATCTGCGCGCCGATGAGCGGGTTCCGTTTGGAGCCTTTGCCACGGTGATGGATGCGGTGAAGCAAGCCGGGATTACCAACATTTCGATTGTCACGCAGCCGCTGGAAGAGAAGGCCGGGAGCGGGAATTAGCCGAAGGATTCGCGGGCGACACATGGACATAGTGCTGGGAAGCGGTGAGCGACTGGAGCGGGAACTGACGCCGGAGCCGATGGCTGGGCCGGCGGCGGGATCGCTGCTGCTGCATGGCGCGCTGGCCGTCTGCCTGCTGACCTACGGAATGCTGGCCGGATTCTTTCATCACAAGGACTGGGGCGGCGATGGCGCGGGCGGCGCAATTCAGGTGAGCCTGACCAGCGCGCTGCCGCTGCCATCCGATTCTGCCCAACCTCCGAATCAAAACGTGCTCTCAACTGAGACGCCCAGCCAGGCACCGGCGGAAGTGACGCCGAAGGCCAAGCAGGCCATTGACGATTCGGCGCTGGAGATTGCCGGCAAGCAGAAGAAGCCGGAGCAGCAGACGGCGCACCGCACGCCGCCGCGCCAGACCGCGCCGCAGCCGGAGAACACGGCGCAGTACGGCGAGCAGGCGGGCTCGTCAATGGCGCGATCTTTGGCTCCGCAGGGCTTTACCGCCGGACAGACGACGGTGAGCGACAGCAGCTTTGGCAACATCTTCAGCTATTACGTGCGCGGCATCAACAGCAGAATGGGCTCCAACTTCTTCAAGCAGGAAGTGGAACAGCATACTTCCAGAGGGGCGCGCGCTTACATCGAATTCACGATTCACCGCGACGGCAGTTTGAGCAATATCAAGCTGGATCAGAGCAGCGGCAGTTCGACGCTGGACCGCGCCTGCCAGCTTGCCGCGCAGCGCGTGGATACTTTCGGACCGCTGCCCAGCCAATACAACCAAAGCACGGTGATGACGTCCTATTATTGTGAGTATTAGATTGCTCAGGACAGTGCTCCGCGGCAGAAGTAAAATGGAAGGGTGGGCAAGGCGTACGCTTTTAGTGCGGCTGAATCGCAGGCCCGGCAACATATTGGCTGCAACCGCGAGTCTGCAAAGATAGTCCATTCTTCAGCGAGGAAGGATTGCAAGTCTCATGAAGGCTCTTCTCCGGCGTTATTTTTTTGTTCTGACTGCTCTGGCAATTTGCGCGGCCGTGCCCGCGGCGGCTCAGGACTGGATACATACCGGCTCGAATCTTGGCAGTGAGCGCATTCGCATTGCGGCGGCTGATTTCAAGCTGGCCAGCAACGACCCGCAGGCGCCGGCGCTGAAGGCGGCCTTTGACGCCACGCTCTACTCCGATCTGGCCTATGCGGGAATCTTCGATCTGGTTTCAAAGAGCCTGGCGCCGCAGGCCACGCCCGGTTCGCCGCAGGAGATCAATTTGGCGCAGTGGTCGGATGCGCCCTCTGGCGCGGCAATGGTGGCCTTTGGTGCCGTTTCTGTGAACAAAGGTCGGCTGGCCGTTCAAGGCTGGCTGGACGACACGCGCAACACGGCCAATCCGCAGGTTCTTGGCAAGGTCTACAACGAAGAGGCGACACAAGACGCGGCGCGGATGATTGCGCACCGCTTTGCCGACGAGATTGTTCTGCGGCTGGGCGGCGGCATCAACGGCATTGCGGAAACCAAGATTTATTTTGTCAGTTCGCGCAGCGGAAGCAAAGAGATTTGGGCGATGGACTACGATGGGCAGAATCAGCATCAGGTGACGCACCTCGGGCAGATTGCGATCTCTCCGCGCATCTCGCCGGACAACTCGCGCCTGGCCTTTGCCGCGCTCGACGACCGGGGCTGGTCGATCCGCATGTTCTCACTGGATCTGAACCGGCTGGTGAGCTTTCCCGCGGGCACGGCGGGCGGAAGCAATCTCTCTCCGGCCTGGTCGGGCGACGGCGCCAAGCTCGCCTTTTCGTCGTCGCGCTCCGGCGATTCGGCAATCTGGGTGGCCGACGCGAGCGGATCGAACCTGCACCGCGTTACTAATTTTGCGGGGCCCGATGTTGCTCCGACATGGAATCCGAAGACGAATTTGCAGATAGCCTGGGCGGGCGGGCGCACTGGAGAGCCGCAGATTTACACGATGGATCAGGACGGCGCAAATGTGCAGCGGCTGACCGATTCCGGCTATGCCGTCTCGCCCTCGTGGTCGCCGAGCGGGCAGTTTTTGACCTTCAGTTGGAATCGAAAATACGGGCCGGGCGCGCCGGGCGGGCAAGACATTTACGTGATGGACATTGCCAGCAAGCGCTGGCTGCAGTTGACCCACGACGCCGGAAGCAACGATTATCCATCCTGGGCGCCCGACAGCCGGCATATTGTCTTTCAGCGCGAGATCGGCAAGCATATTGAGATATGGTCGATGCTGGCCGACGGAACCGAACAGCACCAACTGACGCAGACCGGCAACAACTCGATGCCCAATTGGAGCTGGCAGTAGATTTTGCGTTCAAGATAACTTTGGCCAAGACAGGTGGCCAGCAGGGCCCAATCAGGAAGGAGCACTTCATTGAACCGAATCAATCGCATCGTGACCCCAGTCGTTCTTTTCGTCGCCCTCATCGCACTTGCAGGCTGCGGCAACAACAACAAGAATCGGCCGCTTCCGCTGGAAGAGTCCGCCCCGGCGGTAACAGCGCCGGCCGCCGCGCCCACCGCGCAGATTACGGCCACGCCGACGCTGGTGATGAAGGGCGATCAGGTGCAGCTCAACTGGCGCACAACGGATGCCAACACCGTCTCCATCGACGGCATCGGCGAGGTGCCAACGACCGGCGTCAAGACGGTGACTCCCACTGAATCCACCAGCTATCATCTGGTGGCCAAGGGCGACGGCGGAACGGTTGAAGCCTCGACGCGGGTGACGGTGAATCTGCCGCCGGCCGTGGTGGTGCCGACCACGACGATGAGCGCCGAGCAGGAGGCCAAGGCCGGCATTCAGGATGCCTTCTTCGACTACGATACCTACGACATCCGCGGCGACGCGCAAGCGATTCTCTCGCGCGACGCATCGTTTCTGGTGAGCCATCCGGAGCTGAAGGTTGTCATCGGCGGCTACTGCGACGAGCGCGGCTCAAGCGAATACAATCTTGCGCTCGGGCAAAGCCGCGCCGACGCCGCCAAGGCCGCCCTGGTTACGGCGGGCGTGGCCGCAAATCGCATTCGCGTCATCAGCTACGGCAAGGAAAAACCCTTCTGCGCCGAGTCAACCGAGGAGTGCTGGCAGTTGAATCGCCGCGCCGGATTCACGCTGGACAGGTAAAATTGGAGTTGTCAGTTATCCGTGGTCAGTTGTCAGTTTTTTTGTTGGCAATGGTCAGACGCAGCCCTTGATCCAGAGTTTGAAGACCAGGGAACAAAGCTCATCGCTGGGCTCTCATTGCTGACGACTGACAACTGACAACTGATGACTGCCCTAAAGGTGATTCATGAAGAGAAAAACTATGCTTGGCAATCGAATTGTGACGGCGGCGCTGGCCGTCCTGGTAGTGGCGCTGACGTCCGCGCCGGCGCGCGCTACGTCGAAGGAGATCATCGAACTGCAGACGCAGGTTCAGCAATTGATGGACAATGTGCAGCGGATTCAATCGACGCTGGACTCGCGCTTTGGCGTGCTGCAGAGCCTTGCCCAGCAGACGGCCGACAACGCCAACCAGGTGAGCGCCACGGTGACCGCGCTGCAGCAGAAGCTGGCTGCGCAGAGCGAGGGGCTGAATGGCAAGCTGGATACAGCCAGTGGCCAGGCCCAGGCGTTGAACGATTCTGTGGACGAGTTGAAGTCGCGCATCACCAAACTGGACAAATCGATTCAGGATTTGCAGGCGCAGTTGCAGAATCTTGGCGGGCAAGCGCCGGTCGCCGCTCCGGCAGCCCCGGTTCCGGCCCCAAGCAGCGTGGCTCCGTCCGGCGCTCCTTCAGCCGCGTCTGCTCCGGCTGCAAGCCCCGCTCCAGACGCGGACCAGAGCGGGGGACAAGGCGAGGGACAAGGCGCGCCCCAGGGTGCAAGTCTAGCCGCGAATCCGGCAGCGGGTCAGGCGCCGCCGCTGGCCGAGACCTTTCAGTCCGGCGTGCGCGACTTCAATGCCGCCCGCTACGATATTGCCGCCGGCGAATTTCAGGACGTGATTCACTTCTATCCGCTGGACACCCTGGCCGGAACCTCGCAGTTCTACCTGGGCGAGATCGCCTTCCGGCGCATGAGACTCTCCGACGCCGTGAAGGATTACAACGCCGTGCTGGAAGGTTTCCCCGGCAACCAGAAAGCCCCCGCCGCGCAACTGCGCAAGGGGATGGCTCTGTTGCAGATGAACAGAAAAGACGCGGGAATCCACGAGTTCCGTGTCTTGATCCAGCGCCATCCGCAGACCCCGGAGGCCGAGCAGGCGCGCACCAAGCTGAACGCGCTAGGCGTCAAGATTGTGCCCACGGCGCACTGAGGTACAGACTGGAAAAATTGTGGTTCTTCAACGAATCGGCGCGAGCTTGCTCACGGCATCGGCCACAATCCCCGGCGTGAGCACCTCTGGCAATAACTGCGGCTGGCTCTGACCCGGCACATAGAGCGCGTAAGCTGGAACGCCGCTGCGCCCCAGAGCCGTCAAGGCTTGCGTGATAGCCTCGTCGTGACGGGTCCAGTCGGCTTTCATCAAAACCACATTTTTGCCTTGAAAGGCTTTGATTACATCAGGCTGATTGAGAGCCACCCGCTCATTCACCTGGCAACTCAGGCACCAGCTTGCGGTAAAGTCCACAAAGACCGGCTGACCTGCGGCAAGTGAACGGCTCACCGCCGCCTCCGACCATGGCTGCCAGAGGCCGCGCATCTCCGGAGGCGACAGAGTCTCCGGCGCGGTGGTCAACTTTTGCGGTGCCAAGGCGTCAAGAGCGACCACACCTAGAAGGATCGCGGCTGCAACAATGGACGACCACCGTTTGGCGGGCCAGCGGCCCAGAAACCAGCCTGCAACCGCCAGCAAAAGAAAGCTCCCTAACAAGGAAGCTAGCAGACCGCTCCCGTAACCGCCAGCCAGCACCCATGCCAGCCAGATCACAGTGGCGAAGATGGGCACGGCGACGGCCTGACGCAGCACTTCCATCCATGCACCGGGCTTGGGCAGCAGGCGCGTCCAGGCCGGTTGCAGGGTGAGAGCTACATAAGGCGCGGCCAAGCCCAGAGCCAGCGCCGTGAAGACGGCAAAAGTGACCGCGGCGGATTGCGCCAGCGCGTAGCCTACGGCCGCTCCCATGAAGGGCGCGGTGCAAGGCGTGGCGACAACGACGGCTAATACTCCGGTGAAGAAACTGCCGGTGTAGCCCTGCTTCTGCGCAAGCGCCCCGCCCGCGCTGGTCAGCGTCAGTCCGATCTCGAATTGTCCGGCCAGCGAGAGCCCAAGGAAGAAGAGCAACCCGGCCATCAGCGCCAGAAAGATCGGCGATTGGAATTGAAAGCCCCAACCCAGCGTGGCTCCGGCGGCGCGCAGACCCAGCAGCACGGCTACCAGCACCCAGAAGGAGACGAGAATGCCGGCGGCGTAAACCAGGCCATGTGTGCGCAGAGTGCGCCGCTCCTCGTTACCGGAGTTGACCAGCGCGAGGCCCTTCAAAAACAGCACCGGAAAGACGCACGGCATCAGGTTCAGCAGCAGTCCGCCGAGGAAAGCCAAGCCTGAAGCTTTGAGCATCCTCAGCCAATTCCCCGTGCGAGCCCGTTCCAGAATTCCCGTTCCACATGGTTGGAGCGTAGACTTGGCTCCCTGAAGGGCTGAAGCTTGGTAGGCCGGGGTTTCAACCCCGGCAACAAGAGCCCCCGTATCACCGGGGGCTTTAGCCCCTGCGGCCAGCTTTTCCGATGGCTCGGATCCCGCCTGCTGCGCAGAGGGCACAGCCATCCCCGGCGGCAATGCCACAATCTCGTAATTCCGCCCGCCAGAAAGCTCCAGAACCCCCTTCAATTGGGCCGGATTCGCGGTCAGACTTGCATCTTTTTTCAGGTCGAGAATCAGCCCATTTGCAGTCGGCGTTACCTTTTGCGGGGCAGGATTGTCGAGAATGTCCTGATCTTCCGGGAAGAATGTCGCCGTTGTTTCGCGCCGTCCGGTTTCGACGTTGAGGCGAAAGCCTTCCTTCGTGGGTTGGAAAACTGCGCGCTCATTCGCGGGCAGAGCATCGGGAAGTAGACGGGCCAGCCGCTTCCAAATCTCTGCGCCCGGCCCATCATCCGGCTCACTCACAGAGGAGGCTGAGAGAATCTTCTGTGTGATCTCCAGATCCGCCTTGCCCGGGATGCAACTTGCCCGGCACACCAGCCAATCAACTTTGGCATGGAGGACGGCGACTCCAGGCTTGACCGTTTTTGCAATCTCCAGTCTGAACGGAAAGACGACTTCGTCTTCATAGCCGTAATCCATCAACGGTCCAAGCGGCAGACGCTTGGGCGCGGTAAATTGCAACGGGTCCGCCGTTATTCCTTCTGGGAGCGTCCAGTGAATATGAGGTGGCAGGCCCGCATCGCCTGGGTTCTTCCAGTAAACGTGCCAGCCCGGCTCCAACTTGAAGTAAAGGCCACCGTGATCGCCAGCACCGGGGTAAAGTTGTGCGTTGCGGAATACAAGCTGCACATGCACATGGTCCGCATCGGCAGAACTCGACGCCGCCCGCGCGGGCAGGCCGGCGCCAAGCAGAAGAAAAAGCCCAAAGATCAATCGGAAATTGCGCATGGTAAGAATCTCTGACTCCCCATCCGTTGGACTCTGTGCACTCTATAAGAGTTACAACAAAGATGGAAGGCCACGGGCATTCTGATCTCTGACCCCTGATCTCTGTCTCTACACATCCAGATCGTCGCCGGCCTCGGGCGCTACGGCGGTGCCGCGCCGCTTGGCCAGCAAATAGCCGCGTAAAAACGGTTCCAGATAGCCGTCCAGTACCTTGTCCACGTCGCCCACTTCGACCTTGGTGCGATGGTCCTTGGCGATGCGGTAAGGCTGCAAAACGTAGGAGCGGATCTGCGAGCCGAAGTTGATTTCGAGCTTCGAGTCTTCCACCTTCCGGCTCACCGCGCGCTTCTTCTCGAGCTCGTATTCATAGAGCCGCGAGCGCAGCATCGACATCGCCTTGTCGCGATTCTTGTGCTGGCTGCGCTCGTTCTGGCATTGCACGACGATGCCGGTAGGAAGATGCGTCATGCGCACGGCCGAATCCGTGGTGTTGACGTGCTGGCCGCCTTTGCCGCCACTGCGATAGGTGTCGATGCGCAGGTCTTCCACCTTCAGGTCCACGTGAATCGTCTCGTCAATCTCTGGCGAAACATAGACGCTGGCGAAGGAAGTGTGCCGCCGCTTGGCGGAGTCAAAGGGCGAGATGCGCACCAACCGATGCACACCGCTCTCGCCGGCCAGTTGCCCAAAGGCGTACTCGCCGGTGATGGTGAAGGTGGCGGATTTGATGCCCGCCTCTTCGCCATCCTGATAATCGTTCATCTCGGTTTTGAAGCCCTGCTGCTCGGCCCAGCGCAAGTACATGCGCAGCAGCATCTCGGCCCAGTCCTGGCTTTCCGTGCCGCCCGCGCCGGGATGCACCGTGACGATGGCGTTCAGCGGATCGGTCTCGCCATTCAGCATCGTCCGGGCTTCCAACTCTTCGTTGAAGACGGCCAGGGCTTTGATCTCCCTGTCGAGTTCAACGAGGACATCTTCGCCCTCGCGGGCCAGCTCCATGTAGGTCTCGATCTCCCCTGTGCGGCGCAGCAGCTCCTCGTCGTCGGCGACCATCACCTCCAGGCGCTTTTTGTCGCGCATCAGAGGTTTAGTCGCGGCGGGATTGGTCCAGAGTGCTGGATCGGCTAGCTTGGTTTCTATTTCGGCGAGTTCCCGGCGGATGCGAGCAGGGTCAAAGATACTCCCGCAGGTCGCGAACTTGATCGCGGACGGGAGCGTAAGCGAATTCTAGATCGTTCAGTGACATGGCTTGGCTCTGTGACCTGACTTGGAATTGAAGTGTGGGGCTGCGTTTTCCTGACTGATTCAGAATATCACCACTTGCGGTGGGCCCAGCGGCCTTCGGCATGGATACTGGGCGGATTCTTCCCCGCTTCCAAATGCGGCATCTAATGCTGCCGGCGCATAGCGCGCTTGACATTTGTATATATTGGCGGTGTAATTTGTAATACGCAAGGAGCGGAGGATGAGTACTGCAATTACTTCCATTCGACTGGATAAGAAGCTGGCCGATGAAGCCGTGCGCGCCCTGGGCGTCAAATCGCGCACCGAGGCTGTGCATATCGCGCTTGAGGAGATTGTCCGGCTGAATCGCTTCAAAAAGCTGATGAAACAAAACGGCGGCAAAATGACCTTCGCTAACTACGACAAATGAGATGGTGATCTTCGATAGTTCAGTCCTCATCGATCATCTGCGCACGAACTGTCACGCTCAGCGCATGGCCGCCCTCGACGATCTGGTGCGCTACTCCGTGGTTGTTCTCGCGGAACTCTGGCGAGGGGCAACAACGCAGGCCGAGCAGGCACTCCTTCACGCCCTGGAGCGGAACTACCCAATCTTCGCTCCAACCGAGAAGAACTGGCTGGAGTCTGGCCAGCTTCTCCTGAAGATGCAGCGCGATCACGGCTTCGAGGGGCGCAAGCTGCGCGATCTGCACTTCGATGTCCTGATTGCGTTGACCGCCCGCTCTCACGGCGCAACATTGATCACCTCCAATCGCGCCGATTTCGAGCTGATTCGCGAGTACCGCGCCTTCAAACTGGAGCTCTGGTAGTGGTGATCGAATCGCGCAGTTCTACCGCAACACCCCGGTGTACTGGCTTAATCTGCAGCAGATGCACGGCCAGTCCAAGGCCCGGCTCGAACTGAGCAAGAAGATTGAGCGGGATGGTGAGGCCTACGCCGCTTGCGGTAAGCCCAGCGGCCTTCGGTTCGGACTGCGAAGTGTTGTGAGAATCCACCCTTCGCCAGAAAAAAGGCGAGGAATGGGGCACCCGGAATGACCGCCCCTTCAGACTCCTCTTGTATTGGAAGTGAGCAGGATTTGCTTCAACCCCCCATTTTCGGCGATACTTAGATGTTGAGTTCCGCGCGGTCGGGCGTCCTTGCCTTTCCGCATATTTGGATCGGTGCGGCAGGATGAGCTTGATGGCAAGCTGCCGCCCTCTGGAAATATCCCTATCGAGCGCAACAGAAGCACGCAACAAGAGCATTGGAAGTCGAAAGGAACCGTATCGCCGTGGTGATGATTCGTTTGGCGCGTTTTGGCGCCCGCAAGCAGCCCTACTACCGCATCGTGGTCATTGAAAAAGACCGCGCCCGCAATGGCCGTTCGATCGAGGTCGTCGGCACTTACAACCCCCGCACCAACCCCGCCACGGTCGACCTGAAGCACGAGCGCGTCGCCTACTGGCGCGGCGTGGGCGCGCAGCTTACTCCGATTGTCGCCAAGCTGATCGCCAAGAATCCCGCGCCGGTTGCCGAGGCCGTTGCAGCCTAGCTTTCCCCACCCACTGACCCGGTGCGCCAGCGGTCTATGCCGCGGCGCACTTTATTTGCTGACGGAGATGGGTCTGTGCTGTTAACATGCGCGCACAGACCCAAATCGTTCCTTTTTGTTCGCCAATTATTGGACGCATCCGGTCAGGGGTAAGAGCATGACCCAAAACGCTATGGTCGAAGTGGAAGAACTGGTCCGCGAGATTGCGCGGGCTTTGGTGGATGAGCCGGCAGCCGTGGAAGTGGAGAGCGTGGGGCGCGAGGAAAACACCGTCCTCAAGCTGCGCGTTGCGCCAACAGACGTGGGCAAGGTGATCGGCAAGCAGGGACGCACCGCCCGCTCGGTGCGCACCATTCTGGGCGCCGTCAGCATGAAGCTGCATCACCGCTACACGCTTGACATTCTGGAAGAAGACGACGTCTGAGATGGCTGCTGCCGACGTGTCAGCCTCTCGCCGGAGGCAGCGATGACCGTGCCTGCGCAGCCACAGCCGTGGGTGTGGCTGGCCAGGATTCGCCGCCCGCAGGGGCGCAAGGGCGAAGTCTTTGCCGACCTGCTCACCGATTTCCCTGAAAAATTTGGTGAACGCAAGCAGCTTTGGCTGCTGGGTGCCTCCGGTGCCGGTGGCGTCGCGCTTCCGCGTGAAGTGGAACTCATCGCTCATTGGTTGCACAAGGGCGGCATCGTGCTGCATTTTGCAGGGATCGACTCGATTACCGCCGCCGAAGCGCTCAAAGGCCTGACCGTCGCCATTCCCCAATCCGAGCGCGCTGCGTTGGCCGACGACGAGGTTTACATCGCCGACCTGATCGGCTGTGCGCTGATCGACGTGGCCGGAGCCGAGCCGGTAACGGTCGGCGAAATAGAAGAAGTAGACCGGACGGCGGGGCCGGTGGCGCTGCTGGTGGTCCAGGGCGCATCGGGCGAGGTGCTGGTTCCATTTGCTAAAAGTTACCTGCGCGGCATCGACCTCAAAGCCAAGCGCGTCGAGATGGCCCTGCCCGAGGGGCTGGTGGATCTGAATGCGCCGGGGAAGACGCCGTAGCTTCTCGCGATGCTACCGGGTTTCGTTCCGGATCGCCTCCAACAGCTTTTCATCCTCTTTACTCAGCGTCGCGCCAACCAACAGATCCGGGCGATTGGCCAGCGTCTTGCGCAACTGCTGCTCGCGCCGCCAGCGGCGAATTCCCGCGTGGTCGCCATTGAGCAGCGTCTCCGGCACGCGCAGGCCTCCAAACTCGGCGGGGCGCGTGTAGTGCGGGTAGTCCAGTAAGCCGCCCGCTCCATGCTGTGAGCGCGGGATGCCGTCGTCGGCCGTGGCAATCTCGGCGTCGGCAACGCCAAAGCTTTCGAATTCTCCTGACGCCTCGTTGCCGAGCACGCCGGGAATCAGCCGCATCGTCGCGTCAACAACCACGGCCGCGGCAAGCTCGCCTCCGCTCAGCACGTAGTCGCCAATCGACAGCTCCAGGTCGCAATAGAGATCGTTGATTCGCTCGTCCACGCCTTCATAGCGGCCGCAAATCAGGACGACTCGCTCCACCTCGGCCAGCTCCCGCGCCAGGGCCTGGGTGAAGGGACGGCCCTGGGCGGAGAGCAGGATGACGCGAGTCTGCGTTGTTGGGGATTCTTCCGGATCCCTTCCCTCAGGGGCTAGACAGGCTGCGGAAAAACTCAATTCGGAGGGAGGCGGGGGTTTTAACCCCCGCATAAGGCCCTCCAAACGCTCCGCCTTGGGCTGAATGCCCAGCGAGGTCAGCGCCTCGGCCAGCGGTTCCGGCTTCAAGACCATCCCCTCGCCACCGCCAAAGGGGCGGTCGTCCACGGTGCGATGCCGATCGTGGGTAAAGGCGCGCAGATCGTGCACGCCTATCGTCACCAGCTCTTCGGCCAGCGCGCGGCGCAGAATCCCGTTCTCAAAGATGCCGGCAAAGAAGCCGGGAAAGATGGTGACAATCTCAAAGCGCATACAGGTCCATCATAGCGATTGGCGCGGCATTGGCTCTTCACAATCGCCGGCGTAGGTTGAGACCGACCCGGTGAAGACGGCTTATCCTGAAAACAGCAGTTGCAAACCGTCATCCGTGGCCTGCATCCAGGTTTGGAGCCTCTGAAACTTGTTGCTTTGTAATCAGGGCCCGACTTCTAGCCTGCCCTGAGCGGAGTCGAAGGGGGCCGCAAAGGGCTGAAAGGAAAGCTGGGCTTTACAGGCTGCGGAAA
>Ga0181520_10007797_pt1 | contig 15566 bp, 14 predicted proteins | sample PEATcosm2014_Bin_29_FD_132451 | JGI IMG/M metagenome (GOLD analysis project Ga0181520, IMG submission 132451) | Peatland microbial communities from MTU Mesocosm Facility, Houghton, MI, USA - PEATcosm2014_Bin02_30_metaG | ecosystem: Environmental > Terrestrial > Soil > Wetlands > Peat | place...
ACTATCCCGGGAGAGACCTCAGGAGGAACGAACTCTCCACCAGAAGGGGATTTTATGACGCCCTTGATCCCAGGCACAGGATGGGTCAGGACCGTGGAGTAGCAGAGGTTGTGGGCCATCATGATGGTGGGGTAGAGGGACTTGTAATCCAGGATGACCAGGTTCTCCAGCAGGCCTTTTTCTGGGGGCAGGACTGCGCCTCCTTTGAGCTCGTCGCTCTCGATGTACCTCTCCTCGGACTCCCCTGAGTCAGGCTTGGGAGGAACTACTCTATCCCTATCCCTGAACTTTCTGAGCAGGAGGCTCTCCACCATGCCGCTCTGGCCGCCGTTGACCACATCCTGAAGAAGGGAGCCGCTAACGTGGGAGAGGGCGACGTACTTATCCATGAGGCGCAGATCCAAGAGAAGTCTCAAGGCCAGGACAGCGTCACGTCGGGCGTACTTTATGAAGCCGCCAAGCCGATCTCCTCCCTCTTCCCATATGTTCTCGATCTCCTTAGGGTCCATGTCGTACTTCTCCATGTTCTTAAGGAGCTCTGCAGCTACGTTTCTGAGGGTATATCTCTTCAGGCTGAAGGAAGAACGGATAATAGGCAGGAGGTCCATCATCACGCGGCCGGTGATGGATACATTGGTGGTGTTAACCACGGGCTTGATGTACCAGGAGCTGCCGTCTCTGCCAGGCCTCAAGCTAACTCTTAGCTTCTCCAGACGCTCATTCATGTAAGGCACGTCGAACTCATTGGAGTTGTAGCCTGCCATGATGTCGGGATCGAACTCCTTTATCACAGAGCCAAACCTGGACAAAAGTTCCTTCTCATCGGCGCAGGACTCCACATCCTTCCTGGTGCAGTCGATCTTCTTTCCTACCAGGACCAGGTTATCCAGGCCCTTGTACGGAGGCTTGAAGGCCAGGCTTATAAGTATCACGGGATCCGAGTCTGGCTTTGGCATCTCGCCGTGATGGGGTCGGCACTCTATATCGAAAGCCATGTACCTCAGGGGCGCATTGGACTCGCGCTGAAGGGGTGTCAAGGATTTCCAACTCACCATGGGATGCTCTTTTCCTGAGGTCCACTCAGGTAGGTCCACATTGACCCAGCCCATGCCGCCAAGGCCGGTGTCTATGAGAAAACGGTTTTTGAAGAGGATATCGGTCTCATAGACCGCCTCTACCCCAGGCAGATCCCTTACCTGCTCCCTGAGGGTTCTGACTGATTTGGGGTCCTTGGCTACGATCGCTAGCATCCTGGAGGGCTTGGATTGATAGCCTATGGGCTCAAATCTCTCTAAGATCTCTACGCCTAGATCCATGGAAGCCAGCTTTCCCGATACCTCCTCTTGCATGCCCTTGGCTACTCTAGCGTAAAAGTAAGGCCTAAAGCCGCCGACCTTAATGGAGGCGGACTTCCCTTCCTCAGTGATGCCGAAGAGCTGGACAAGAGGCAATCGGTCTTGAGTCCCCGGTTCATAGGTGTAGTTGGCATCCAGGATCTGAAAGATCATTCCTGAATTAAAAGGGTCAAAGGGCCACTTATACTTTACTTCATGGTCTGCTTAACGGCCTGGACCTTTGTTATATCTAGCAGGCCCCCAAGAGAAATGAGGTCATGGAGGCGAAGGAGGCTCATTAGCCACAGAGGTTCCGGCGTTCTCCGAGGGCATTGATGAGACGGGTACCTAGGACCCTATAGGAGGTACTGCAGCGCCTTCGATGATCACCGATTTATATATGTCTTCAACGATCACCAGCTGATATATGTAGTACCTCAGGGTAGGCATTATCGGAGGTCTTGATACTGATGCCGTTGGTCAGCTCTATGCTCTTGTCCCTGAGGAGAGTAATCAGGTTATCCTTGTTGTCCATGGTGATGATGCCCCTGGCAGAATCAATCCTGGCGATCCTCATCCTGCCGTAATTAGTGTTGACCTTTATCTGGGCTGGGGTGTCGGAGATCTGCCACTGTCCATCGACGGTGGCCAGATCTTGTTCAGCGCTTCTGAAGGCGTTCTTGAAGTGGACGGCAATGGTTACCAGCTTGCTCTGGGCGCCCACGTTGGCAGGCCTGTAATAGTAGGTCTTGTCGGCGATCTTGCTCCATCCCTTGATGGGGAGATGGCCTTGGAGTCCACGGTCATTCCATCCTTGATGAGCTCGAGGTATACATTATTGCCATTGATGTCTATGGATTTTATAGCAAGCTGGTATCCCTGTTTGATGTTCAGGGGAGTGCCTGAGTCGATGGTCATCTCGGTGTCGTCGTCGACCAGGATCTCCTCGAGCTGCTCATCGGAGAGGGAGTTCTCATCGGTGGACTGTTCGTAGAGGATATGGTTCTCGGCAGGAAGGCGTCCGTCCTTAACGTATCCGGCGAAGTATTTCTTGGCCATGAAGCCCATGACCTCGTAGGATCCCCAGTCCTCGAACTCGAAGCTCTTCCACTGGGAGCTGGTCTTGTAGGTGACGCCGTAGGGTGAGTTGTCGGAAAGTTTGTTGCCACCGGTGACGTTAGTGGTCAAATTTTCAGTGCCTAGGTTGTCCTTTATGTCGTAATAAAAATCGGCGAAGTTCTGGGGATTCCAGGCAAAGCCGCCTGTGGCGACCTGTCCTCTGATCTCCACTGAGGGTACCTGACAGGCTGCAATCATAGCTGATGCCAGCACCAACACTGCAGCCATGAGCTTGAGGGTAAACATTCTCTTCATATTCAATCTCTTCATCCGAGTTGAACGCCTTAAGGGATAGTCTCAGAGGAAACATAGAAAGCATCAGAGGCTTATCAATCTATCAGTCGGTCGCCTTCCGCTATTTGCCTTTAGGATAAAGTTTTCCGATGTTTTTAACAACCTAGGTAAAAGCTGTTTCAAAGTAAAAGGCCGCAGGAATACCGTTATCCTCTCGTCGAAACATCGAAAAATAGAAAAAAGCATGGGAGAACGCAGACCGTTCCCCGTGCTCACTAGATCCAACTATATCTAAGCGCTTTTCTTAATGCTGGACTGGCTGGCTATGCGGCTGCTGGTGGCATTGATGCCGAAGCTCAGATCCAAGGGACCGTATCCGTCGACGCTACTCATGGATCTCTGACGGGAGGACTGGTTGCATGTAGAGGTGGCCATTGTTAGCTTGGTGCTTACGATGTCGTTAACATCGGCGGTGGTGTTGGCATATCCTTTGGCAAAGGCCTCGCCGGGGCTCTTTGAATCCCAGGAGAGGCTGAGCTTGTCACCGGAGGCCGAGTTCAGCATCTGGTAAGGTGCAACACTGTTCTTAGAGGCCTCGCCAAGGCCCGATTAGGTCATGGAGCCGAACCCTAGGGTTGCCTTCACCGAGGTCACCTCGCCCAGGAGGTTGGAAGGGGTCGTAGAGCACTCGATATCCGTTCCATTCTGAACTGCTGCGTATTCCCATGCCTGGACGTAGTGATTGCCTCTACGAGCCATGCTCCACAGACAGCTGTAGCTCTCGGAGTGGTTGGTCCTGGCAGCCACGGTCATGCTCTCGTTTCCTGAGAACGAGTTGGCAGTGTGGGACTGAAGGAAGTCACCGCTGCCTGCATCAGATCCCATAAGCTGAGATCCGTTGGCAAAGCGTGTACTTATCTTGCTCTGGACGCTGTCCAAAAGCCCGGCGTTGAAGACGTTGGTAATACCGATGGTGTTTCCGCTTCCGCAGAAGAAGCTGGTGCTTATTCCTAAAGCTCCGGAAGATGTAACTAGCAGAGCTAAGGTTAATAACGTTAGAGCCTTTAATACCACTTGAAATCCCTCGGATTGAGGATCGAGAGATTATTGATAACATGTTTGATAAAATATGGTAGTAACAATATTAAGGTCGTTAGTCGCATATGTAAAACTAAATTAAATATCGCATTATCAATATCGGGCAATATTGTAGATATTAATTAAAGGCCAGAGTTATTTTGAGATCGATTGATCTATATCAAAATGATTATGGAACAACTAGAGAATATATTATAAAAAGCATTTGTACGCTTCCTCTGAGAAAGGCATAATCGGGTGTGCATATTAAATGATGGCTGGATATAGATCGATAATAGAGTTGCTATGAACAATTACAAAACGGCCGTGAAGTAATGATCCAATGAGGTCAGAGGCATAGGGGCAGTTAAAAAATATCAATCAGCCCTTAGACCAAGTCACATCTACCTCGTCCGGCCGATATCCAGGATTCACCTTGGACTCGGCGATGGGCGTAGTGACTCCGCTCTTGAGCATGATGAGCCCCGTATATGCGATCATAGACCCGTTATCACCCATGTACTTTTTTTCAGGTAAGAAAAACTTGGCGCCGCGCTCTTGGCACATTGAGGTGAGCATATCCCCCAGGCGCTTATTAGCTCCAACGCCCCCTACCAACAGGCACTCCTTCTTCTCAGCGTGTGCCATGGCTCTCTCGGTCACCTCGACAAGCATGGCAAAGGCAGTCTCCTGGAGGCTGTAGCACACGTCAGGTAGGGGATATCTTTTTGCAGCCTCGGTGGCCGCCGTGGACAGTCCCGAGAAGGAGAGATCCATGCCCTTGACCGTGTAAGGCAGGGGGATGTAGTCCTTGGCTTCTTTAGCTAAAGCCTCCACCTTGGGGCCTCCAGGGTGGCCAAGGCCAACAGACCTAGCGAATTTATCTATGGCGTTGCCTATGCTTATGTCCAGGGTCTCTCCAAAGATCCTGTACCGCCCCCTTCTTAAGGCCAGGACCTGTGAATTTGCCCCAGAGACGTAGATCATCGCAGGGTCCGTCGCTCCACTCTGCCACTTTCCAACCTCGATGTGGGCCACGCAGTGGTTCACACCCACCAGAGGGACCTTCATCTCCAGAGAGAGAACTCTAGCGGCGGTGGCCACGGTCCTAAGGCAGGGCCCAAGGCCCGGGCCCTGGGAAAAGGCAATTCCATCTATCTTTAGGCCCTTATCCCTTGCCTCCCGGAGGACTTCCCCCACCACCTTGGCCATATGCTCGGCGTGGTGCTGGGAGGCCTCCCTGGGATGGATGCCGCCCTTGGCGGGCACATAGGTGGCCATCTTATCAAAGAGGACCTTCTTTTCATCCACCAGGGCTGCAGAGAGGTTCCAGGCCGTGCCCTCCAGGCCGAAGATTATCACTTCTGGCCTCCTGAAATCTCCGGAGTCTCCTGGACATAACCAAGGCCGATATCCCGCCTGTATCGCATGCCATTGAATCTTATCCGCTTAATGTTCTCATAGGCTTTTGCCCTGGCTTCCTTCAAGGTGCCTCCCCGAGCCACCATGGTCAATACACGGCCTCCGGTGGAAAAGAGCCTGCGTCCGCCCTGAGCATCGCTGCTAAAAGCAGTGCCGTTGTGGTAGACCAGGACGTCAGTCTCCACTTTGTCCAGTCCCGTGATGGGCATGTTGGTGAAGTGGGCTCCAGGATAGCCTGGAACCTCCCCTCCGCCGCTGGAGAGGGGCTTTACTACGCGGCCGCTGATGGCACAGATGCCAAGACAGGAATCCTTGGACCACTCCAGCTTCATGGCATCGAGCTTTCCATCTAGGAGAGCTTCCGAGAGCTGGTACATGTCGGTCTTGAGCCTGGGTAGTATAACCTCTGCCTCGGGATCTCCCATGCGGACGTTCACCTCCAGGACGTAAGGCTCCTTGTCGGGAGTGACCATGAGACCGAAATAGATTATGCCGACGTAATCGTGGCCGGTCTTCTCCTTGAATCCCCGAATCGTAGGGATGACAATCTTATTCATGATCTTCTCGGTCAGCTCCTCGTCCAGCCAGGGGTGAGGAGAGAAGCCACCCATGCCGCCAGTGTTGGCGTTATTATCCACGTTGGGGTTGCCGATCACCTTATTGAAATTCCTGATGGCCGCCTTCTCCTCGGGGGCGAAGGCCTGCTTGTAGTCCATGGCAGACTGGAGGGGAAGGACGGTCTTGCCGTCGCTCAGGGCAAAGAACATGAGCTCCCTTCCTTCCAGCCGCTCCTCGATGTCCACCCTATTCCCGGCGTCTCCAAAGAGCCGGGGGCTGATCATGATCCTCTCCACCGCCAAGAGAGCCTCCTCTGGGGAGCTGCAGACTATGGACCCTTTGCCTGCGGCCAGGCCGTCGGCCTTGACCACCAGATTCTTTTCAGGGTTAGAACTACAGAACCAGCGGACGTACTCACCGGCCTCTTTGGGATCTGAGAAGTTGGCAAATGTCGGGGCGGGAACCCCCAGGGATTGGAGCAAATCCTTGGTGTAGCACTTGCTCCCTTCCAGGATGGCGGCCTCCTTTACAGGACCCACGGCCCTCAATCCCTCTGCCTGGAAGGCATTGATGATTCCATCGGAGAGATAACCCTCAGGCCCCACGAAGGTGAGGTCGACGTTCTCCCTGGCAAAGGAGAGGAGATCCTTTATGGATTTTAGATGACTCCTTTCCTTCGTTGCCAGGCTGCATTTTTCCATAAGCCCGCTCCCGGCGTTTCCCGGGGCTACGTACACGTGACTTACCAAGTCGCTCCTGGCGAAGGCATGGGCTATGGCGTTGCCCCTGCCCCCGGAATCGATAACTAGAACCTGATGCCCTGGCATTGAATCTCACACCGGTCTCAAAGGGTATAGCATCTAGATGGCGTATTAATATACCTAACTGCGGGCATAGGGCTATCATCCTTTTTACGACCGCGAATGCACGCATTTTGGCATTGGAACTACGCGGATATACATAGGCTGGGATAGATATTGGAGCCATCCCAAAAAGAAATGCCGCTCAATGGTTCTGCCGAGAGATATTTAATACAACCTAAATAATAGAATCTTCCGAGGGATTATTTCCATATCTAAAACCTCAGAAGTGCTGTCTAAGGGATACATGATAGTATTTCACCTTATAGGGGGAATCTTATGAAAATCTGCTTGGCAATAATCAGATCGCTTTCCATCCTGATATCGCTATTAGATGCTTCTGCTGATGATGTTCGGATAAAGACCTCTAACAGCAACATCACTGTTGCTGTAGATAACTCTGTTATATTGAAGAACGAGGTTATCTTAAATCGAGACAGCACAAACTACACTGAGGTAAGGCATATCTTTCTCAAAGGGATCAATGAGCAGATCAGCAGGGCCCTAGGTTAGACCGCTCAGAAAGATTACAATGTCACCACTGAACGGTTTGTGGATCCAGTATATTCCAAGACCAGATTGATTTACGTGCAGAGGGATTATCCTGCTTTACACCATGGATGAAGGGCACGGCAGAAGCTTATAACATATCCCTCAACATCACAGATATAGATCTTAGCGCTCTTCCATACGACCTGGGAACGCTAGGCTGCTCAGTAGTCTATTTCCCGCCATCGGTAACCTCCAATTGTCATTCCATGTCGTGTAGAAACATGGATTTCGATACAGTGCCCATGATCTCATGGGCACCTTCTTCCAGGGGATCAACTCTCAGGGCCTGGCTGTAGAACTCTTCGTCGACTCCAGCCCTTCTTTATTGATGATTCCTCTAGGCGGCGCAGCATATCTAGCTGCCGTTCAATGATGCTGGCGACCAGGAAGGTCCTGGGTGCCTGCAAGAATATAGAGAAGGCCAAGGTAGCCCTGCTCAACAACAGGGTATATTCTCCTCTGATTCGCGTCCATTTCCTCATATACGACCCAGGCAGCGACTCCACAGTAGAGAAGTTCTTTGCTGAGGATAGTCTCACGTCGAACCTGAGGATAAGCCAGGCTTCTATGGGATAACGTCCCATGATGCCTTTCTGCACATTTATTGGCCTTTCTAGATTACATATTTAATATCTCTTTATATAAAGTTGAGGTGTTGGTGCCCCGTGGATCTCTAGGTCCGAAGTACCATCTTAATGGCAATACGCACCCATGGTGCCTATGTTCTTTGGGTGAGCTTCATGGGTTTCGGTAAAGGAGGGTAATATACCAGCGCTAAGCTCACTGGCAAGAGATTATCTTACTTAGTAATAAAATGTCAGATAATAATAACGCCAAGCCCCTGCGAAAGATCCCACTGTACCAATTTTAGATATTACATAAAATTAATAATATTAACTACCTAATCTCTCTTATCCAATTAACGCAATGAAATCTATTGCAAGTTCGTCTGTTTCGATTATTTTTAAACGAACGCCCCACGGCTTATTGTGAAGTGCGCAAAGCCGTGATCTTCTTACCCATGATGATCTCCTCGCGGGGGGTAGGCCGATCTGTTGTAGAGGCTTAAACCTTCGAGGCCTGGCGTGGTTTCTGGAGATGGGGCGAGAGGTGGAATAGGGATGATCTGTCAGGACTCCTAGGAAGACGATCTCTATCCCTTCGCCTATTGGTAATGTATTCCACACATATTTCAAGATCCTATACCGAAACCCGCAAATGTTGCTCTCAACATGCAACATTGGATCTCTAATCTTGCTAAAGTTACTTTCTTGGAATAATATATCTCTAATTCTTCTATTATCACAACTAACCGATGCCTATAAACCTGGTAAAAGTTATACCAAGTTGGTGCAAATCACAGCTTATGGAGAGAGCACTAGTTCGATGTTCAATGTTACGCGCAACATTACTTGAGCACTAGGATCTGCCAGTTCTTATGAAGATGAAATGGCTTAATCTCGATATAGTCTTCTTGAGTATCTAAGAGTCTAGAGAATACCTTTCTAGATAGTCTCATCTTCTTCCTGGCTTCTGTCGCCAGCATCTTGCTACCATTGGCAGCAATCAGAGCTCTCAGGATCTCGTCCCTGTCCTTAGATACCAACCATATGCAATTTGGTGAATTCGAAAAAATAGGACAATTAGGGTCTAAATAAAGAGTATTGGAGAAGTTTTTCATCTCACCCCTGGAGTTTATTTCTCTCTTCCTTTATCTTTATACAAATTTTGATAGTTTTATGGATTTTGGCCTGATTTCACCATCCCATCACAAAGTCGGTTGCGGTCTCGCATGCTCCCGGAATCTTCCTAATCTCACTTAGCGTTTTTGTGGTTATATCTTCGTAGCTGTTGCCTTCAATCAATGCCAATAGATCATGCGACCCGGTTACGAACTCCGCACTTATCACTCCTTTTATCTTTTTCAATGCTTCTCTATCTTCCTGCTTCCAGATTAGCTTTCAAATATGCTTTTGCCATTTATGTCGCCTCACGTGTTGTGCACCAGATAATAGTACTATATTGTATTTATTGGTGTGCAAACGCACGAATATAGCCATAATAGCAAGGTTTAATAACATGATCGTGCCGTTTGGATGTAACAGGGCAGAGGATGACGATGGAGAATATGATGGGCATGACCATGAACGCTCCCTGCATGGGCACGAAATAACACGGCTTCGACATTTTTTTTTGTATATCTGCTCCATTCTTAAGCGTTAAGCCGTTTCATCGAATTTTGTAGCTCTATTTCGCTCCTGAGACCGCCAAGCTATCCGATAAAGCCAAGGTCCGGAGTCGAACCGGATTGGTATTGCTCTGCAGGCAATTACGTAGCCGTTCCGCCACCTTGGCGAATAAGTAAAGGAGGTAAAGGAGGAGGCCAGGATGTTTTACTTGGCCAACACCTTCTTGCTAGCAGCAATCATCTCATAGTGGATAGCACAGGCGATCTTTTGATAAAATGCCCTGTTTATGGATGCCATGTTTTCGACTTCGTTCAAAGCCCATCAGCTCCCAGCCACGACTATCTCAAAAACGAACCTGTCAAGCTGCAGTTTAGCAGGTGGCAGGAACTGATATATCTTGAGGCGATTCAGTTCAACCTTAGAGTCGGCAAAGTAGATCCCTCATATTCCGCTCACCAACTTCTAATTGGCATTGGCAATCAATAAATTCTCAGGTTAAGGCAACATTTGCGGGTTCACATGACGGTGTGTGACTTCCGCTCTCGCCCTGATCACGAGGGCAAGTTCAAGCCTCAGGACATGCTATTAAATTGCACTGAGGTGGAGATACCGGCCTAGGGCCACCGCTAACTCCCTGATGGATCTGACCAATGGCATAATCGCAGTTCGGTTTTATCAGAGGGATGGGCCCAAGGACCCCCTGCTTGGAGGGCCAAGCCTCGCCTTCTCATGGTTCTTTAATTTTACTTTAGAGAAGCAGGTTAGGACCGATTGAGAAACGAAGAATGAGAGGTTGGGGCTTAGGGCAGTGATTTATGCCACCGTGCATGAGGGTCTGCTAACCCCGTCGCCTCTGGGCCCAGTTTCCATAACTATCGGCTGTATAATCGGTTGTATACCCTTTAACGCCGCCACCGCGGGCATACCCATCGTAGAATTATGGCCTCCTTTTCAGATCTTCTGCCGCTAGGCGGGCCGACATGACACGACCTGTAATACTGCCTGCCGGGAATGCCCTTGCCAGCCGATAAAATAGATATATACCCCGGTAGTTATGTGGATTCATAAAACATCATATTAATCGCCGCGGTGCTGTCCTGGGGCAGGCCTAGAGGATAAACTAAAGCCGTTCCTGATAGCGCGAAGGAGAAGATGAATAATGAGTTCTAATGAGCAGATCGTCAACACCGTTCGCGAGAAGAACATAGAGACTATAAGGCTGCAGTTCGTGGACATACAGGGCATTGTGAAGAACGTCTCGGTCCCCCCCAACCAGCTCGGAATAGCTCTCAAGAGCGGCATATCCTTCGACGGCTCGTCCATAGAAGGCTTTGCACGCATCCAGGAGTCAGACATGGTCCTCCGGCCGGACATATCCACATTCAGCCTCCTTCCCTGGAAGTCCAAGGACGGCTCCAGCGAGGCCAGGTTCATTTGCGATGTCTACACCCCCGGTGGAAAGCCCTTCGAGGGCGATCCCAGATATGTCCTTAGGAGGTCCCTGGAGAAGGCCAAGGAGCTGGGCTACCACATGAACGTGGGCCCAGAGCTTGAGTTCTACCTCTTCGAGAAGCAGGACGGCGGCATGGCCACCGTACCTCAGGACTTCGGAGGTTACTTCGACCTAGGACCCGTTGATCTAGCCGAGGATATAAGGAGGCTCATAGTGAAATCCCTGATAGAGATGGGCTTCACCATAGAGGCCTCCCACCACGAAGTCGGCAAGGGCCAGCACGAGATAAACTTCATCTACGATGATGCCATCAAGAACGCCGATAAAGTGGTCACATTCAAGCACGTCACCAAGACCATATCCATGAAAGAGGGCCTGAGGGCCACCTTCATGCCCAAGCCCATTTACGGAGCGGCTGGATCGGGCATGCACACCAACGTCTCCCTCTTCCGCGGCAGCGAGAACGCCTTCTACGATCCCCAGGCGCCGATGGCCCTCAGCGACCTGGCCAGGGGATTCATAGGCGGCCTTCTGGAGCATGCCGGGGCCATCACCGCGGTTGCCAACCCACTCATTAACTCCTACAAGCGCCTGGTATCGGGCTTTGAGGCCCCCGTTTACGTGAGCTGGTCAGGGCCCAACAGATCCTCCCTGATAAGGATACCTGCGGGGCGTGGAAACAGCACCAGAATAGAGTTTAGGTCCCCTGACCCATCCTGCAATCCATACCTGACTTTTGCCGTGGTCCTGGCAGCGGGCTTGGACGGAATTAAGAGAGGCCTGGATCCGGGCGAGCCGGTGGACCTAAACGTCTACGACCTCACCGCGGAGGAGCGCAAGGTGCATGGCATCGGCCTTCTGCCCGCCAATCTGAAGGAAGCCCTGAACTGCTTGGAGGGGGATACGGTCCTCAGGGAAGCTTTGGGCGAGCACGTCTACCAGAATCTGATGAGGCTTGGAGATCTGGAATGGGGGGCGTACAACACTTTCGTCCACCAGTGGGAGATAGAACGGTATATAAATATAATATGATTATAGAAGTAAAGACCCTCAGATCTCAGGTTAAAAACTATCGGGCGGTTGGAGGGCAGAACCCAGCCACCCGAAAGGTTTATAACCAGCATCTGCATTGGGAAAGTCCGGGCTGGTAGCTTAGTCAGGTAGAGCGAAAGGCTCTTAACCTTTAGGTCGGGGGTTCAAATCCCTCTCAGCCCGCTTTAAAGGTTTGATGGATCGTGGGGCTGTGGCCTAGCCAGGTAGGGCGACGGGCTCCAGCGGTATAATTTGATGATGAGCAACGGGTCTTGCCGAGGATCTCTCGACGGGGAGGTCTAATGACGATCCGTTGGAGCACTGAGAGTTATCGTACAGGCTCACTATCGGAGAGACCCGTCGATCGTGCGTTCGAATCGCACCAGCCCCAGAACATTTTTCGCAGCTCTTATATACCCAGAATGGAAGTTTTAGGGCCATGTACAGGGATATCCACACAATATGCTGGTCCATCAAGCAGGTCAACAAGAACCTGGGGGACAGAAAAGCCCTGGCCGACTATTCTATAAAGTACCTCAAGAACGCCTGCGCAGGGCTCTCGGCTATGGTAAAGGAGGCGGGAGCCAAGAAGCCTGACGAGGCCCTCGAGGTGATGAACAAGAACGGAAAAAATAAGACCTACTCCCTGGCTGAGATATCGGATATGCTCCTGGATGCCCGGAAGATCATGGAGCTAAACCTGATAGACAACATCGATAAATGGGCCAGAGCCAATATGGACTGGGAGGCTGCCAGGAGACAAAAGATCAGCTAAAATCTTTTTTAGAGTGAGTAAGAGAGGGTAGGCTGAGTAGGCTCTATTAAGTTTGTATACTCTAACCTCTAACTTCCTTGTGGCTTTTAGCTCCCACGATGATGGATCTCCAGAGGTGCGGAATCCAAAAGCTGGCGGTTTAATCTGTACGTTTTTATTACATAATGGGAATTCAAAAACCGAACCCTGAAAAAGAAACCTTTTAAACTATGCAATAAATGCCGAGTGTGTCTAACATATTACGGCTGTAGTTTCCAAGTTTTTCATCTGACCCCGTCTTATTATACCCGTTTCATTCTTTTCTTAAATTGATTAGTGAATATGTTCTATTTGTATTATCTCTATATAATCAAGTAATATCACTTCTGTCTTATATCCCCTCCTTATGTAGCAAAACTAAAAACTTGGAAACTACAGCAACATGATAAACACGCTCAATAAATACCTATATTCTATCAACCGCAACTCCAGCATCCTCGCCTTTTAAGATCTCAGCGCCTCAGAACTCATAGGGCTCATCATACCTCAGGCTAGTTTTCTCTTCACGGGCGCCGGGACGGTATCTTTTGGGCAGGTGAATATTAAGATTTGTTCACGGCCCATTTTGCTCCAGACCTTTTATCTCGCAAGACGCCTTGAGATGGCCCATGGTAAAAGTAGGGGTACACGTCTCCATCGCCGGAGGTTTGGATAAGGCCGTTGACAGGGCCGTGGAAAAAGGCTGCGACGATTTTCAGATCTTCTCCAGAAATCCAAGGGGCTGGAGTTCCAGGGATTTGTCCCCAAATGAGGTGAAGAGGTTCTCTGATAAACTCAAGGCCTCGGGCATCTTCCCTGCAGTGGACCACATGCCTTACCTCCCCAATCTGGCCTCGCCCAAGGATGACATCTACTCCAAGTCGGTGGAGATCCTCTCCTCAGAGCTCATCAGATGTAGGGACCTGGGCATCCCCTACCTGGTCACCCACCTGGGCAGCCACACCGGCGCGGGCTTTGAAGATGGCCTAAGCAGGATCACGGGAGCCATGAAGGAGGGCCTATCCAAGTCCAAGAACGGGGTCATGCTCCTCCTGGAGAACGCCGCAGGCAGCAAGAACAGCATGGGCGGGTCCTTTAAGGATATCGCGGCCATCCTGGATGTCGTGGGATCGAAGAGAGTCGGGATATGCCTGGACACCTGCCACCTCTTCGCCGCAGGATACGATATAAGAACCAAAGAGGCATTGGAAAAGACTCTCCAGGAGTTCGATGACCTCATAGGCATGGGCAGGTTGAGGCTTCTTCACCTCAACGACTCCAAAGGGGCCTTGGGATCCAACCTGGACAGGCACGAGCACATAGGTCTTGGGGGGATTGGTGAGGAGGGATTCGCGACGATACTGGCCCATGAGACCTTAAGGAATCTGCCCGTGGTACTGGAGACTCCTGTAGATGCTAGAAGGGACGATGTAGGGAATATCATGGCGGTGAGGGAGATGGCCTCTAGATCAGAGCGCTGAGGGCTGGAATACATTCTCCAGGACCAGCTTTAATGCATCAATAGATACGGGTTTAACTAAGTAAGTTCTCGCGCCCAGATCGTAGCTTCTCTGTATATCATCATCGGTGTTAGATCCAGTCAGCATGACCACTGGTATGGGCTTTAAGCTGGGATCCTTCTTAATCTCGGTCAGTATGTCAATGCCGCTAAGGTCTGGCAGGTTTATATCCAGGAGGATGAGGCCTGGGAGATCGGACCCGGCCTTGGCAAGGTGCTCTAAGGCTTCCCTGCCTGTAGAGGCCAGTATAAGGTCTCCACCGAGGCCACTCTTCCGCAGGACCCTCCTGGTGAGGGCTATATCCTCGGGGTTATCCTCCACCAGCATAATTCTCGAAACTCTTGTTTCCATGGCATGTCCATAGCGCTCTACTCTGAGGCTGGGCAATGTTAGAATCTACCCACAAAAATAGTTTTCTCACTGAGATGATACCTAAACTATATTAAATATCGAGCATGGTCTAATAAAATTTGTGGTATTAACAGAGGCGAATGATACTCTATGGGCGTTAATAGAACCAAACATTCCACTGCAAAGCCAATAACAGGTAGATTAAGGGCAGATTTCTGTAAAACATTTAACGAAGTTCTATACGTTCTGATAGTTGGCTGCAGTTGGTCAAATGTGCCTAGAATCCATGGAGCCAAATCTACAGTCTACAGACTGCATTTAGAGTTATGCGAATCGGGCGCTTATGATGGAATCTTCAGCGTTTTTCGCCCAGTCGGTAATAAATTAAATAAATTAGATGTTATTCTTTGTAGCGTTGATACTAAGTCTACCCATGCACGTTGAAAATGGTAACTTAGGACATGATGGCCATAAAAAGATAAAAGGCGTTAAATTAGGCGTGGCTGTCGACAGATTTGATCTTCTGATATCGGCGTTTATCGCCCCTGTAAATACAAGTGACTCCAGGCTCTATTTTCCTATTATAGATAGAGTTAAAATAAGATCGTTGCATGGTGAAGCCATAACACAACCTGAAGCTGTTATTGCGGACGCCGGCATTTATACCAAAGAGATACGAGAATATGATCAAGAGTGGGGGAATAAATGCTGTAATCCGAGTTAATATCATAGATCGAAAGAAAAACAAGTCTGAAAGGATAATTCAGCTCGATAAAGAGCTTTTTAAGCGGCAAAGCTCAATTGAGCGTTTTTTCAGCCGTATAGAGGTATATAAAAAGATTTACCCAAGGAATGAACAAAGAGCGGATTCTTATCTAGGACTGGTACAGATGGCGTGTGCTCTTATTATCTGGGAGAAGGTTTTGGGATGATCTCACTCCTATTATAATTCCTTTACAGGGATACAGCCGATCGGATATTACGCCATAGTGATGATTTTATTTCTAAATGTTTTCATATAACGGGAATATTCCATTAGATTTTCCCTGAGTCTTGAGAAATAGGATCGGTA
>Ga0181520_10007798_pt1 | contig 15563 bp, 9 predicted proteins | sample PEATcosm2014_Bin_29_FD_132451 | JGI IMG/M metagenome (GOLD analysis project Ga0181520, IMG submission 132451) | Peatland microbial communities from MTU Mesocosm Facility, Houghton, MI, USA - PEATcosm2014_Bin02_30_metaG | ecosystem: Environmental > Terrestrial > Soil > Wetlands > Peat | place...
CAGCACGCAGTCGGCAATTTTCCCGCCCACGCCGCGCAACGTCATCAGCTCGGCACGGGCGGTGGAGTAATCCAGCCGCCGGATTTTTTCGAGATCGAAGCTGCCGCCGGCGATCTGCCGCGCGGCGGCGAGCAGGCCCGGCGCGCGAAAGCCCATCTTGCAGTCGCGCAGCTCGGCTTCGGATGCGGCGGCAATTTTTTGCGGCGAGGGAAACGATTTGCAACGGCGGTCTGTGACCACCGACCTCATGCCATTCGCCAAATGCTGCGACAGTCGCAGACTGCCGCTGCAGACCGCGATAGGTTCGCCAAAGCGTTCGCAGAGCAGGGCGACGATCTGCCGGATCTGGACGATTTGCTTGGTCGAGGAAAGGATGAATGACGCGAGACATTCCCACGGGTCTTGCCGCAATAATCTTAATCCGTGACAGGCGGCGACGGCGTGGCACATCGGCTCGTCGTCGGGAAAAGTTTTCAGCACGGCGGCCAGATCAATTTCAGTCTGGAGAAACTGGCGCAGCCAGTCCCAGCTTTCAACCGGCGCCGTGGTCGCGGCGCGGATGCCGTCAGGCGTCTGCGTGAGCCGGACGAACTGTCTGCCAATGACGCCGTGCCAGGAATTTTCAATTTGTCGCCAGCGGAACACCTGGCCGGAGTCGAGCGTGGCCGCCAAATCGTAATCGCGGACGGGCAGGAGAATTTCCGTCGCGGCCATTTTATTTCAAATGGCAGCAGCCGAAGATTTGAATGCGCTGGAAAATGCGTCCGTCGCACAGGGGGATTTCGCGCACGCCGAGGTTGGTGACGGTCTCAAATTCAGCGGCAATGCGGTCGGGCGCCGGTCGTGGCGCGGGAATTTCACGGTAGTTGACCGGCTCATGGCGCAGCCATTTTCCGATCCAGCCGGCTTCCAGCTTGTAAGGTTCGAGCCGCAAAACGAAGATGGCATTCTCGCCGTGGCGATGCGCCCGGTAATTGTAATCGTCCCAGTAAGGGAACTGGTTGATGGGCTGGTCGGAATCCACGCAGTAAACCAGCGGCGTGGACGTGGCGGCGGCCGCGCGGGCGGGCGGCGAATAAAAGGAATACAGCCCGGTGGTGCCGTAGTGGTCGGCGATGATGAAGGCATTGGGGTCAAACTTGGCGCGCTCCACCTCGACCGCGAGCGCGGTTTCGCGCCAGCCGCGCACGCGATGCGACAGGTCTTTGTCGCCAGGCAACTTGCCGGCCGCCAGCCGGCCAAGCAGGTCGCTGTCATGCATGAAAACAGAAGCGGTGATTCCGAGCAGCAGCCCGGCGGCGAGCCACGGCTTGAGGCGGATTTTGCTTTCGGTCCAGACGGCGGCCATCAGGCAGAACATCGGCGGCACGGCGGCGGCAATCCAGTTGGGCTGCACGCGCGAGTGGAAGGAGAACAGCCAGTGGCCGAAAAACACCGGCGCGCCCAGGCAGAGGAGGAAAAACCAGAGCGGCTTTTCCTGCCGCCGCCGCCAGGCAACGATCATCGCCCAAAGCGCGGCGATGAAGAAAACGGGGTTGAGCAGTCCGGCTTCATCGCCGGTGAACTCGAGGAAATAATTCAGCGTCGGCCGCCACGCGCTGTGCATCCCGGCGTCGCCGGCGACGTGATTGACCGTGATCCAGCCGTGCTGCGAATTCCAAATCACCACGGGCAAAGTGCAAAGGCCAAACACGAGCAGGCCGAGCCAGGGGCCGGTTTTCTTCAGCTGAATCCGCGCGGACGGTTGCAGTGCGAAGAAAATTATCCAGCAGATGAGCTGTAGCATCGCCGTGTATTTGCAGAGGAAGCCGAGGCCGAGCGCGAGGCCGGCGACAAGCCAGTCGCGCGTTCTGCCGTCCGCCTGCACCGCGCGCCAGCCGGCGACGACAGCCCACATCCAGCAGAGCACCAGCGGCGGATCAATCGTCATCAGGATGGAGCCGACGACGAGCAGCGGCGTGGCGAAGGTGACGAGCAAAAGGCAGAACGCGGCGCGGGCGCCGATTTCACGCGCCATGAACCGCAGCACCAGCACGCTCAAAATTGCGGCGAAGACCGGTGAGAAAAAACGCACGCCGAAATCCGTGTCGCCAAAGAGCGACGTGCCGGCCCATTGGATGAGCGCGATGCCCGGCGGCTTGCTGTAATACGAGAGCGCGAGGTGCTTCGACCAGAGCCATTGATACGCCTCGTCCTCGCTCAGGCCGATGAGGCCGCTGGCGAGATAAATCCAGCGGCCAATGAGCGCGAGAACGATGACGAGATGGCCGAGACGCAGCCATTCGATTTCCGATTTCCGATTTCCGATTTCCGATTGGGAAACAGATTCTGGATTTAACAGACCCGGCAGTTGCGCGTGCCAGCCTGGAAAAAGCTTTTTGCCGATGATGTTCCAGAGCGTCTGCATCAGCACAACGAAGGCGATGGCGTAGCCTGCGCCAAGAACGGCCCCGATCAGCACATCGCCAGGATAATGCACGCCGTTATACACGCGCGAAAAGGCGACGCCCGCCGCGAGCGGAAACATGAACCACGCACTGCGCCGGTAAAACAGAAACGCGACCGTCGCCAGCGCAAACCAGTTGGCCGCGTGGGCGGAGGGCATGCTGTGGAGGTTGGCGGCGGCCGGCAGCGCGCCGTCGGCCAGGGGCGCGACATAGCCTTTGCCGGTCTCGCCGAAGAGGCGTGCATCAGGCAGGGTGACAAACGGACGCGGGCGGGCCACGGCATCCTTAATGGTTCCGACGACGAGCGGGTCGCCGAGGGCGACAACCAGCACCATGAGCAGGGCGCAAATTTTCAGCCGGGCGGAGCCAAAATAAAGAATTGCCGGCACGGCGACGACCACGGCGATGAGCCACGGCACGCCGCGTCCGCTCAGGACCGGCATGAGCCAGTCGAAGAACGGATTGGCGAGCGTGCCGTTGATGAAATGAAACAGCGCGGTGTCAAGTGTTTGCAACCAGTGCATTCTGCGACAGTGTAACGGGCGGGGGAATGAAACCAAAATTATTTCCCCGCCGGCGGGCGCGGTTCAAAAAAACCTTCCCGGCCCGGCGGCATCATTTTGTCGCGGGGATCAGCCTCATCGCTTCCGCCGTGAGCGCGGTGATCCGGCCCCAGGATTTTTCCGCGACGAGTTTGCGCCCGGCCATCCACGAGCCGCCGACGGCGGCGACCTGCGGAATCGCCAGATAATCCGGCAGCGTGGCCGCCGTGATGCCGCCGGTGGGAATGAATTTCACGCCGGTGCGGCCGAACGGGCCGATGAGCGCCTGCAACGCCTTCACGCCGCCAAAAGTTTCGGCGGGGAAAAATTTCAGATGCTTCCAGCCGAGTTCCAGCGCGCGCATGACTTCCGTCGGCGTGGCGACGCCGGGGAGCAGCGGCAATTGATTTTCCTGCGCGGCCAGGGAAACAGATTCGCTCAAGCCGGGCGAGACGCCGAATTGCGCGCCCGCGTCCACGGCCCGTTTCACCTGGTCGGCGGCGAGCAAAGTTCCCGCGCCGACGACGGCGTTTGGAAGCGAACGCCGGATGCGCGCGATGGAACCGGCGGCGCCCGCAGTGCGAAAAGTGACTTCAATGCAGTTTAATCCGCCGGCCAGCAGCGCCTCGGTGAGCGGCACGGCGTCTTCGGGCCGGTCAATCACCGCAACGCAAACGAGCCGTTGTCTGAGAAAAGCTTCTGCGTTCATAAATCTGGTGAACCGATGATACAGGGCGGCGGCGTTGAGTGAACTTGAAATCGAAGCGCGATTTTGGTTTTTAATTTTTCGTTTTTGATTTTTAATTCCGCCGTGAACATTTCCGTCGAACATATCGCCATTCCCGCCGCCAGTCCGACCGCGCTGAAAAACTGGTATGAACGCGTGCTGGGTGCGAAACCGGTCTGGGACAACGGCCAGAATCCGCCAACGTGCCTGATTTCATTGGCGAACATGTGGTTTGAGATATATCAGGCGGAGGCGCCGCTGGCGGCACGCGGCCACAACAAACTGGCGGGTTTTCGTCATCTGGCGTTGCGCGTGCCGTCGCTTGCGGCGGCAAAAGCAGAATTGGAAAAACGCGGCGTGAAATTTACGGGGGAAGTCCGGCCGGCGGCCGGCGGCGGAAAAATTTTGTTTTTTGAGGACGGCGAGGGAAATCTGCTGCACTTGGTGGAACGTCCGGTGGATTTCAAGTTGTAAATCGCAGCCGGGGACGCAAGCGCGCCCTGGTTTCACTTGAATGCGCCAAAGCAATGAGCCGGCCCACGCCGGCGGCAAGCGGATCAAGTTTTTTTCCGGCGGCGCAATTCTTTCGCCCGGAGCAGGAGCACGGGCACGCTGACGCGGTGCCGGACGTGTCTTGACGCGCTGCCCAGAAACAAATCGCCGAGGAAGCCGTGGCCGTGCGTGCTCATGGCCACGAGATCGCAGCCTTTTTTCTCGACCCATTTGACGATTTCACTGGCCGGCTCGCCGTAAGCCAGCTCCGCCTCGGCGGGAATGCCGGCGGATTGAAACTCCGACCGAACCCGCTCCAAATATGCGGTGTCTTCGGTGATCTCAGGGCTGACCGCGTCCGGTCCAAAGGTGCGTGCCGCCCAGCCGTCTGCCACGTGCAGCAGAACGACGCGACCCTGCGTGAGTTTCGCAAGTGGTTTGATGTGTTCGATAATGGCGCGGTCGGTCGGTGTGCCGTCCAGCGTCACGAGAATGGTTTTATACATGCGTCAGGCTTTTTGAGTTTATCCGCCTTTGACAACCTGCCAAGCCTGTTTCACGGCGTCGGGCAGGCCGTAAAAGTCGAAGGCGGTGATCAGCAATGCCGAACCCCACCCGGCGATGAGCAGAAACCAGCCGAGCCGCCATTGTCCCATCCGCTTGCGGGAACTGGCGAAGTGCAGCAGCGGGATCATCGCGAACGGAAGCTGCAGCGCCAGCACCACCTGGCTCAAAACCAGCAGATCGTTGATGTCATTGCCACCACGGATGGCGATAAAGATCACCGTGGGAATAATGGCCAGCGAGCGGGTGATGAGCCGTCGCACCCACGGCTTGATCCGCCAGTGCATGAAGCCTTCCATCACCACCTGGCCGGCCATGGTGCCGACAATGGTGGCGCTCTGCCCGCTCGCGAGCAGGGCGACGGCAAAAAGGATGCTCGCGGCCCCCGTGCCCAGCAGCGGTGCCAACGTCAGGTAGGCTGCGCGGATCCAGTCCGTTGAGTTGTTGAACTGAACCACCTGCCCGCCGGCGGCGGTGACGCTGCTCTTGCCGTAAAAGACGATCGCGGCCAGCACCAGGATGGCGGCGTTGACCAGGAAGGCGACCGACAGGTTGGCGATGACGTCAAGGGTGTTGAAGCGGATCGCGGTTCGGATGGATTCGTCGTCCTTCTGGAATTTGCGGCTTTGCACCAGGGCCGGGTGCAGATACAGCACGTGCGGCATGACCGTCGCGCCAATGATGCCGATGGCTACATAGCCCATGCTGGCCGAACCCAGACTGGGCGTAATCATCGCCCGGCCCATTTCCAGAAAACTGGGCTGCGTCTGTGGCAGAATAAAAATCTCAATGAAGTAGCAAATGCCGATGGTTGCCACCAGCAGCAGCACCACCGCCTCAATCATCCTCATGCCCAACCCCTGCAAGGCCAGCAGCAGCAGCACGTCAACGCCCGTGATGATGACCGCCCAAAGCAAGGGAATATGAAACATCAGGTTCAGCGCCACCGCGCTGCCCAGGACTTCGGCGAAATCGCAAGCGATGATCGCAATTTCCGCCATGAGCCAGTTCGGCACGCGCGTCCACCTGGGATACCAATCATAGCAGCACTGCGCCAGGTCACGCCCGGTCGCCACCCCGAGCCTCGCGGCGATAATTTGCAGAAAGATCGCCATCAGGCTGGCCAGGCCGACCACCCAAAGCAGTCCGTATTTGAACTGGGCGCCGCCCTGGAGATCAGTCCCCCAGTTGCCCGGATCCATGTAGGCCACGCTGACCAAAACCGCCGGGCCGAAGAATGCGGCCATTTGCCGCCAGAAGCCGGCGCGCGAAGACGGCACTTTTACGCTGCCATGCATTCCTTCCAGCGACACCGCGCCGGGGCGCGAAACCGTGGCGATTCTGTCCTTCGCCGGTTCCCACAAGTCCGTTGGGGTGTGATCGTCTTTGCTCATAAAGTCCGGTTCATTTGCTGAAACTCCCAGTGCAGCCGCCCGCTAAATACCGACACCGGTCCACAATCCTGGTTGAAAGCCGGATCGCTGATGAATTGATAATCCAAAGTGTGCGGACGGCTTTCCAAATTTTGAAATCGTAGTAAGTTTCCAGAATTTTCCCCCAGCCATAATTCAAATTGCCGCCGCCCGCCAGGATGCCGGTGCCGCCGGCCTCCACAAATTTCTGATGCGCTTGGGAGATGCCGTTGAGCGCGCCGGCGAGGTCGAACGTGTTTGTCGGGCACGTCCTCCTGCTCGCCGCCCAAGCCGATGGTCTGGCGGATGAACAGGCGCGTGATGGCGCCGTTGGGAACGCTCGTGCCGAGACGAAACGCTTCGCCGTTGGGAAACCCTTCCACATCGAGCGTGTTGTTCACGTCAAAACCCTGCCACAACATCCCGTCAATGTGCGCTTCGGCCCCGCGCCAGAGATTGACCCCGGCCAGCAAATCCAGCGAAACCGATTCTCGCGCCTCGCCGCCGGGCGGCAGGCTGTTTGGCCCGGAATAATTCGCCGGAAAGCCGGGATAACCCTGCACAATGTCGGTGTTCTGAACGTGCCAGTTCCAAGTCTGCACCGGGGAGTTGGTGGAACTTGCGAGCGGGGGAGATTCCTGCGCCGTTGCGCCCCAGACCGTCAGCGAATGAATGAGGCCGGTGGCCGGGGTTGGGAACAATCTGTTTTGCATCAACAACAAAATATGTAGCTATGGATACAATTTAAGCCCCGGGCTGTCAACAAGAATGTAGCTTGGGTTACAAAATAAAGGCTGGACGTCAAAACGGCGGTGGGATTCACTCTTTCAAACTATGCCGCGTGCCACCAAGAAATCATCCGCTTTTGAGCGGGCTGCCGCCGGGAATTCGCCGGCGCAGCAGGCCGAGAATTTCCGCCGTTCTCGCCGCGACCGCGCCCTGGAGACGGCGCAGGATTATGTCGAGGCCATTGCCGATTTGACCGTGGCGCTGGGCGAAGCGCGGGTGGTGGATCTAGCCCGGCGGCTGGGGGTGACTCATGTGACGGTCAACCGCACTCTGGCGCGTCTGAAAAAAAGCGGGTTCGTAAACACGAAGCCTTACCGCGCGATTTTTCTCACCGAGGCGGGAAACAGGCTGGCGGAAGAGTGCAAGCGGCGGCATGGAACTGTGGTGGCTTTCCTGCATTCGCTCGGAATTGCGGCCAGAACGGCCGAGCTGGATGCGGAAGGCATCGAACATCACGTCAGCCCGGAAACCCTGGCGGCCTTCGAGCGCATGTTGAAACGACCTGGCTGATGCGACCGCTGGATCTACAACCTATCGGGAATGAACTGGCCATTCGATGGGCCGATGGCGGCGAAAGTTTCATCGTGCTGGACAAGCTCCGGCGGGCCTGTCCCTGCGCCGGCTGCAAAGGCGAGACGGACGTCCTGGGCAACCTCTACAAAAACCCCGAAAAGCCGCTGACGGTGAAGGCGTTTGAACTGGTCAGGATTGTCAGCGTGGGCGGCTATGCCATCCAGCCCGTCTGGGCGGACGGCCACAGCACGGGCATTTACTCATTCGACTATCTGCGGCGTTTAGCCTCTCAAGCCTGACCGGCGGCGGGAAGGAATTGTTTCGTAAATCTTCACTGGGTTGGAACCACGCGATAAAATCGCTGAGGTTCAGCCCCCACCTGGACCGAAGCGGCACCCGTCCAATTGGAAGCGGTGATGGTCGTCAAGTTGATCCATGCAGCCTGGGTCAAATTGGTTTTATACTGCACTTGGTAGGTGTTTCCGGCCACGGCACTCCAAGTCAGGGCAAACGCATTCAAAGTATCTTGCTTTTCCAAACGAACAATCGAGGAGCTGGGAGTGAAAGGCAACACGGCTCCGCGGATGGTGTCGTTGTTTGCGTCTGACACATAGACATTGGTGTTGTTATCCACCGCGATGCCAAAGGGTCCGTTCAAACGCACCTTGACGCCAACCCCGTCCATACTGCCGGAACTTCCGGCCAGTCCGGCAACTGTGAACACGGTCCAGCTCGTTCCCGCCGGGGCCAAACGGCGGATGGTATTGTTGCCATAATCCGCCACATAAAGATTTCCATCCACGCCGGCGGCAATGCCAGTGGGCTGATTGAATTGTGCGGCACTGCCAATGCCATCAGCACTGCCAGGAGGACTGCCGCTCTTGCCGGCGATGGTGGTCACCACCCAGTTTGTGCCCAACGGCGTCAGTTGTCGGATCGTATTGAAATATTTATCGGCAACAAAAATCATCCCGCTGGCATTTACTGTGATACCATAAGGGTTTCCGAACTGCGCACTCCAATTGGTGCCGTCATTTATCCCAAAACTGCCGCCAGCAACGGTGCTGACTGTCCAGAACACCCCGTTAAATGTCATTTTTCTGATGCTATAATTACCTTCGTCCGCCACATACAGGTTGCCACTTTTATCTGCGGCAATACCCATGGGCAAATTGAAGCGGGCATTGCTGCCGTCGTTGGTTCCTTTGGTGCCAACAAGCCCGGCAATGGTGCTGACCATCCAGCTGGTTCCAGACGGTGTTAATTGGCGGATGGTTTGATTGTAGGTGTCCGCAACAAATACATTGTCGCCAACACCCACGGCGATGCCGTAAGGTGCGTTGAAGCGGGAATTGGTGCTGGTGCCATCAGCGCCACCGTAATTGCCGGCCAGTCCGGCAATGGTGGTGACGGCCCAGCCCGTCGCGGACGGGGTCAATTCGCGGATGACTTGATTATACATGTCCGCCACAAAAATGTTAGTATGACTGTCCACCGCAATGCCGTGGGGATTGCCAAACAGTGCGTTGGTATTCATGCCGTCCGAGCTGCCGCTGGTGAGAGCCAGCCCGGCCAACGTGCCAAGGTAAACAGGTGTAGAGTTGTTCACGCTGACGGCAAGCAAGACAGGTGCGCTGGTGCCGCTGCCCCACGAATTGGTTGCCACGCATTGGAACGGTTTTCCGTTCATGCTCAAATCCACTGGATTGATGGTTAAAGTAGTGGTTGTGGAACCGCTGTTCGTTCCATCATCATTTACGTTGACCCATGTTAAACTGCCGCTGGGCTGGTATTGCCACTGATAGTATAAAGGGGGAGTTCCGGCAGCAAATGCACTAAACGTGGTGTTTGACCCGTCCCCGACAATTTGATTTTGCGGTTGGGTGATGAAAACCGGGGCTAATCCGGTTACAGTCAGCGTGACGGGTGGAGCGCTGGTGGCGCTGCCCAGAGTATTGGTGACCACGCATTGGAACAATACTCCGCTCATGGTCAAACTTACCGGATTAATCGTTAAATTAGTGGTTGTGGAACCGCTATTTGTTCCATCATCGTTGACATTGACCCAGGTTGAGCTGCCGCTGGGCTGGTATTGCCATTGGAAGAATAGCGGCAATTGACCGGTGGCATCAGCAGTAAAAAGAGCATTTGCCCCAAGGATAACAGTTTCATTTTGCGGCTGAAGGGTGAATGTCGGCGGTCCCTGCGCCGGAACCAAAGTAAAGTTGGCTCCCCAAACATTGCCGCTGGTTGTTCCGGAGTCGGATGACGTGGTTGTGCTGCAGCTGCTGCTGACAGGAAAATAGCCCATGTTTGTCACCGTGAGCGTGTAAGTGGAAGCAGAAGGCACTCCCGCCAGAGCATAGATGCCGTTGGAATCCGTAATCGCCTGATAAGCGCCACCTCCGATGCGGGTGGCTGTAATGCAGGCATCTTTGACAGGCAATCCAGAGTTGTCCACCACCCGTCCGCTGATGATTTCACCGCTACCATTCGTATAAACGTTGTAAATACACTCGGTGACATTCCAAAAGTAGGAATAAGTTCCAGAAACTGGATCATACATGTCAATAATAGGCAACTGATACCAGGCGTCATAGGCTCCGCTCCAGCCCATGTTCAGGTGATGATAGAGCGCACCAAAGCAATACCCATAACCGTCACACACAATGGCATGGGCCCCTGGATCGCCAGTGATGCCCAGCAGAACCGGCAACCGCGCGTCCAAATTGGGGTTCATCATGTTGAACAAACTGCACTCAAAACACCCAGTATCCAGATTTGTTACGGAATTTACAATAACATTGCTATATTTAAACGTGCTGATCAGCGCGGCTTTGGCGTCAGTCATGTAAGCGCCGGATGATGCCGTTGTATACTGCATGTGAACCGCAACACCGGCATCGGCGGTGAGCGCGCCAACAGACTGAGCTTGAAGGGGGGTGAGTGAAAAGTAGTCGGGGGCCAGAGGCATATCGCTCCAGTCATAAGAGCCTCCGCTGCCGTCGCCGCCGCGCAAATTACGCCCCACTGAGTTGCCATTCGCTGTGACCGTAAAACATGGAGTCCCAACGCCTGTTGATGGACAATGAAAGTAATACATCAACTGCGCCATGGCGGTTGCCACACACCCGCAAACATCATTGTCCGTGTTTCTCGGCTCGTGGGGCGGAGTGAAATAATTATAGCAGGCCTTCGCGTCACTGACGACCATTTTTATTCCAATCGTGGTTAAAACCTGATGTGTGACAGCATTGCCGGCTGAACCAGTCGCAATGTCAGAAAAGACTCCGTTTCCGACCAAAACCTGATTGGCGATAACTTGGCCGAATTCATTGGTGAACACAATGGGGATGGTAACGGTGACGGAAATCGAATTGGTAATATTATTGTCTGGTCCGTTGTCGACACTGACACTAACACTCTGGCCTCCAAACCAATAGTTGACGGGATTTCCGGGGCCATTGGTGATAATCAATGTGCCTTGCACGTTTGTGAATGCAACACTGGTGGTTGTAATGTCATTGAGTGAGTTGGTTACAAAATGTGTTGTGATTGCAACTGTATTGGTGACCCAAATCATGTTGGTGACGGTAGTGTAGAGATTTCCCTGGTCCCAGAGAGTATTGATAAACGGAGCAACCCGCAGATCTGAAATTCCAATGCTTCCACCAACCCCCACCGCGTTCGGTTGCGCCCCGCTGGCCGCATATTGCGCTAATTTTTGCCATTTAATGCGGTTTGCCTGCCCCTTCGGGCTGCCGCTACCCTGCGCTCGCGCTCTTGCCATCCGAACAGGCATGTCTCGGCTGATCAAAGCTCCCAAGGGATTTCGAAGTGACGGGTCAAAACTGCCTTTTTCGACAAAAGCAACGATGGGTTCGGCCAGGTCCTCCGCCGACACAATCACAAAGCCCGACGGTTCCAGATTAACCACATGATACAAAGGGACCCCTGATCCATCTTTGAAGGTCTCCACGCTTTTGACCTTGTTTCCCAGCTTGGTTCCCAATGGTGAAGGTTGCAACTGAAGCCAGCCTCTGGTCATGAATGCGGCTGTGGCAGAATCAACTGGAGCGCCAGAGGTCATAAGCGCGAAACAGAGGAAACCAACCAGCAAGGCAAGACTTTTGATAAGTTTCATAGTTCAAAAAGTGTTTGAAAAAATGATTTTCATGGGAGAATTTGCACGCGGTAGAATTTCACCGTGCCAGTGGAGTTGTCGTCAAACTCCATGTCTGTCCCGGTGCCGGTGTTGGTGGCGATGGCCGTCCACTTGCCGGTGAAAAGGCTGCTGGAGCTTTGAACGACGTATTCAACCCCGTTCACGCTGGGCCAATGTATGGCCGTGGCGGAACCCGACGGCACTGGCGTCTTGGAATTCAGACTGGGGAAGTCATTGGCAGTGTTAGGGTCAACGCCGGCCACATATTTCATCCAGTTATTGATGTCATCACCTGAAGGGCATGCGTTGGAGATCGAGAGGTAATTGTTGACGGTGCCAAACCAACGCAGGCGCCAGGAGTCAGGAATGCCGTCAGCGTAGCTGGAATTGGTGTGGCTCGCCAAGGTGATGAGACCGGTAAGGGTCTGTTTCGGAAACGAGGCCAGACCGTTGGGTGACGCCGAAGCGTGGTCGAAATGCACGGCGTAGGCGGCATTGGTCGAGGCGCTGGCAGGGATGGTGACGGTCAACATGCCGATGGTCACGGTGCCAGTCAGGCCGGTATTAGTGCTGTTGAGCCAGACGGCGGAGAAATTGTCATTACCGTCGGAGTCGGTGGTCAAGGGAGCTCCCAGCACGGTTGCAGTTTGTGTGAATTGAACCGGAACGGCGAGGTCGGGGGAACCGTCCAGCGGCGAGACAGTCAAATTCAGCATCAGCACACGAAGCGGGTAGCTGCCAAAGATGGTCGCATTAACGGGCACCTGGATGGTTTGACCGGCGGAACCTTGAACGTCACCTGCCGTGAAATTAACCTGCGGGTTGGTGGCGGAAACAGTTTTAGCCTCGCTCTGGATGGGAGACTCTTTGGCAGCCAAGTGCGAGGCCACATTGGGCGCAATTTCTGCGACGCGCTGGCCGTTGTTCCAATAACGATCGAAGCAGATGAGGCTGGAATCGAGCGAGCGGCGGAAGGTGACATACACATCGCACACGTCCAACACGCCGTCACCAAAAGCAATCTGGTTGATGCTGGTGTCATTCCCGTCGAACAGCGGGTTGATTGCGCTGGGGCCTGAGATATATGAGTTAAACTCCAGATAGCCATGTCCCAGATCCACATAAGTTCCACCGCAGGAATCCATGGCGTCGAAGAAGTCGCTGCCGGGTGGCGGGCTGTTCAAACCGTAAATGGCGGATTGAAATACTTGTTCAACATCGGCATTGACAATGTTGCTTGAACCGAAATCCCCGGCGTTGAACCAACGGAAGGGATAGACGCTGCCGGCAAGATAACTTCGCTGGCCAACGGTGACAACCTTCAGGGCATTGATAGGACCGCCGCCCGCAGTTGAACCGTTGGTGGGTGCGGCGATGAACACGTCTGCCCCGGGTGCGCCAATTCCATCCGACGTCGCCGATGGACGACCGATCTGAATTTGATAAGTCTGGCCGTTGGTGGCACTGGTCGGAATTCCGAACGCATAACCGCCCACTTCCACACTTCCGCTGGCGGATGTGTGCAAAACATCATGGGCAATTGAGTAAGTAATCAAGTCTTGTGACGTCGTGTCGTATAAATTGGTTTTGCCGGCTCGCTCCAGCCAGCCGACGGCCAGCAGGTTGTTCAAGCTGTTCGTAGCTACAAGACTTTCAAACCAGTTGCCCTCGTAGTAAATACTGTTCGAGGTTGGCGGAGGATTAAGGCCGGTGGTTACATATGCATACGGTGGAATCGGGACGTAAATGCCTGGCTCGTTTGGAACCGGCTTCATGAGCATGCTTTGAAAGTTAAAATTATTGGGCGTAATGGCTGGACCAGGGTTGGGGCCGGCATTGGTCGCGGTCAAATTGAACTGAAGACTGTATATCGTTGTGTTTGGCAGGGTGGAAAGGGTTACCGGAGCATAAAAAGTCTGGCCGGGCGCGGCGATAAAATCGCTGGAAGCCTCACCCGAGGCGAAACCGAAACTGATGACGTTGGCCACAAAATTTGAAGGCGAGAACGAAGTGCTCACAGTGGCACTGGGCTGGTAATGGTCACGAAAAGCTGTGACTTTGAACAGGACATTGGTCGTAATGGGGAATCCGACGGTCCACAGATTGGTCGCGCTGGCCACTGTTCCCAAGTCAACACCATTGTTGGTGGACGGGTCAGATCCATCAATTGTATAATAAAGATGCGCATTGGCTGTGGCATCGCTGATGGTAAATTGCGCCGCATTGTCCCCGGTGATGTTGGGATTGGCGGTGACAAACTGGAATCGGGCCTGAACAATCGCACTGTTGGGACTGCCATCACTCTTCGCACCAAACGCCTTGATGGTCACGTCGGACAGTGAAGGGTTTATCGAATAAATGGCGACCTGACTGGGGGAATCTCCATCCTGATAGCCCACCGGTGCTGAGGCGGAATTAGTGGCCGGATCTGGAATGGTGCTAGCCGTAGGCCCGTAAGTATAATATGACTGGCTGCCTGCCGCTCCGACAATGACAATAGGCGCATCGTTGTTAAAAACAAAGGACGCAACCGGATGAAAGACCGAGGTATAAAGTGGATAGGTTGTAGCTGGGAAGTCAACATAGCCAATTTGCGGGTCGGGCACCGGTGGCAATGGAGGTTGGATACTGGCCACCGCCGAATTTGGACTTTCCCCGCCGGCATTTACCGCTGAAACAACATAATAATAAGTCGAGCCGCCAAACACATTGGTGTCCGTGAAAGTGGTGGTGCCGGTGCTGCCAATCAAGGTGTAAGTTGCGTTGGTGGAGGTCGAGCGTTTGACGTTGTAATTAGTTGCACCGCTGGAGGCAGACCAGTTCAAGGCAACCTGGCCATAAGTCGCCGTTGCCACCAAGTTGAGCGGGGCGGGCGGCGGCGGTATCGGCGCTTGTATTCCCGTGCTTAACAGGCCGCGGATGTCCTTGTAAGTATTTTCCGAGGCAAAAACGGTTCCGGCAGTGCCGATGGCAATGCCCACCGGTGAAAGCATGGAAACAAAATTTGGACTGCTCGCGCTTACGGGGTCAATTGGCAGGCCGAACCAAAGAGTGGCGTTGGTGGAGTTAAGCGCCGAGGCAACGGTTCCCAAATCGTCGGCCACCACCACCCGGTTGTTGCCGGAGTCTGCGATGAGCAGCAGGCCGCCGTTGGCCTGGGCCAGCCACATCGGCTGGTTCAATTTGGCAAAACCAACGCCACCAAAATTAGTGCCGGAAGATCCGAGGACTCCGGTGAACAGAACGGCATTGGTGGCCGTCGGCGCGATCTTCCACAAAACCTGGTTGCCGGCATCGCTGACGACCACGGAACCATTGTCGAGCACCGCGATGCCTTGCAACTGAACATTCCCGTTCGTGGTGATGGTCGTCAACGTGTTGGAACCACTGGAACTGAACTTTTGAACCGCGCCGTTTAGTTCCGACACGTAAATGTCTCCTGAAAAGGTCAATTTCATTGCTGTCGGTAGGGACAGCGAAGCCGCATTGGTGCCGAGCAAGTTGCCGTATTTGTCGAATTCCACAATAGAGCCATCGCCGCCGGTTCCCTGATTGAGCACATATAAGTTGTCGCTGCTATCCAAGGCGACATCAACTGGTTGATAAATGCCGCTGCTGGCATCCAGAAAAACAGTCGTCTGATTATTTGCCAGATTCAACTGGCTGATTGTGTTATTGGTTAGATCAGCAATATAGAGTTCCGTGTTCTCGTTATTCAAGGCGATACCGGTCGGACTGGAATAAACGGGCAGGGGAACACCCGGATTAGAGGGCGGGTAATTCACATCCGTTGCGGTCAAACCGCGAATATCTTCATAATAGGTTTCCGAGGCGAAGACTTCGCCGTCGTTGCCGGCGGCCACGCCGGATGGTGACACCATGGGAACAAATTTTGGACTGGCGCTGGTAACC
>Ga0181520_10007799_pt1 | contig 15562 bp, 9 predicted proteins | sample PEATcosm2014_Bin_29_FD_132451 | JGI IMG/M metagenome (GOLD analysis project Ga0181520, IMG submission 132451) | Peatland microbial communities from MTU Mesocosm Facility, Houghton, MI, USA - PEATcosm2014_Bin02_30_metaG | ecosystem: Environmental > Terrestrial > Soil > Wetlands > Peat | place...
TACGTTCTCGAAGAGTACCGCCACCGGGGATTTGCCCGACGGATCATGCGGCGCCTGATCGAAGAGTGCGGCCGGGACGGGGCCCTGTACCTGTACGCGAGGCCCGAGCACCTTGACTTCTACCGGGAGATGGGATTTGGAACAATAGATGAGTCAGGTCTTCCCGCGAGCATCCGGGCCGGAACTCCGGGCGCGGGTGGGGCAGGCGCCAGTCCCATGAAGCGCGATCCCCTGCCACCGGCAGGAGACCTGCACGAATAGCGGGGAGATGTGCTGATGCCGGGGCTGCTGTTTTTAATTGCGATCTTCATTTTCCTTGCCGCAGCAGCCATTGCATTTGCGGGAGCAGGAAGGGATAGCCGGATTTCCCGCCTCCTTTCGCTTGCCTGCGTTGCGGGAGCCTCAGCGCTCCTTCTCCTTTTTGCACTCATTGTCCTTGTGACCGGCATACCGGAGTCGATCCCTGCATGGCAGCCCTTCCCGGGAATCTCTGTTACCTTTTTTATCGACCGGCTCGCCGCGTTCTTCCTTGTCCTGATAGGCGCGGTCAGTGCGTGCGTTGCGGTATACTGCACCGGGTACGTTGAAGAGATGGAAGGCGCGGGCAGACGCAACATTCTCTGCGGCTGCACTGCGCTCTTTGTGCCTGCCATGGCGCTCGTGGTTGCCTCGGCGACAACGATCTCTTTCCTGCTTTTCTGGGAACTGATGGCAGCGGTCTCGTTCCTCCTCGTGATGTATGATTATGCAGATGCCGGGACAACACGGGCCGGCATCTTCTACTTTGTCATGACCCAGCTCTCCACGCTCTTTGTGATGCTTGGGATCATCCTGCTCTTTTTTGCCACCGGTTCCTTTGCCATTGCCCCGGCGCATGTCACCGCCGGCTCCCTGCCCCTTGTCACCGCCGCATTCCTTGCGCTTTTTGTGGGATTCTCGGTCAAGGCCGGGATCATCCCGTTCCACAAGTGGCTCCCGTATGCCCACCCGGCCAGCCCCTCCCCGGTCTCGGCACTCATGAGCGGCGTGATGCTCAAGGTCGCAGTGTACGGCCTAATCCGGTTCCTGGTCGCGGTCTTTACTCCCGATCTCTGGTGGGGGATGGTGATCCTTATCGCCGGGATCACCTCGGCGGTCCTCGGGGTGATCTATGCAATCAAAGAGGACGACATCAAGGGTCTTTTGGCGTATTCGAGCATCGAGAACATCGGGATCATTTTTGTGGGCATCGGCCTTTTTGTGATCTTTTCCTGCACGGGTCTTCCAATGCTTGCCACCATCAGCCTGCTTGCCGCTCTCTTCCACTCCCTGAACCACGCACTCTTCAAAAGCCTGCTCTTCCTCACGTCCGGATCCGTGGTGCACGCCACGCACACCCGGGATATCGAGCAGATGGGCGGACTTGCATCACGGATGCCGGTAACCTCTGCCCTTTTTTTTGTGGGTGCTGCAGCCATTGCCGCACTCCCGCCGCTCAACGGGTTTGCAAGCGAACTGCTGGTGTACACCGCGTTCTTTGAATCGGTCACCGTGGCCGACCCCTTAATCAAGATCCTTCTCTTTGTCTGCCTTGCCCTTTTCGCACTGACCAGTGCACTCTCTGCCGCCTGTTTTGTCAAGGCCTTTGGCTCCATCTTCCTTGCCCGGCCCCGCTCGCAGGAAAGCAGGGAGGCACGCGAGGCCGGCCGGGCTATGCTTGCCGGCCCGGCCCTGCTTGCCATCGCCTGCGTGGTGCTCGGCGTCTTCTCGTACCAGATCCTTGCCGGTTTCGGGTATATCTTCCCCATCCCCGACCTCCTTCTCGTGAGCGTGCTCCTCCTTGTCATGGGAGCGCTCACGTACATTATCCTGTACGTCACCGCATCGCACGCGGAACGGACAAGTGAAACCTGGGGGTGCGGTTCCCTCTCTCTTCCGGCATCGGCCGAGTATACCGGCCACGGGTTCTCCGAACCGATCGTCACGATCTTTGCCCCGCTGTACCGGACAAAAAAGACCGTGACAAAGAACTATTACGACCGGCACGACTGCATCGTTGCCGGGGGGACTGCGGAGATCCGGCTTGTAAAATTCTTTGAGGAGTATCTGTACCTCCCCCTTGCCCGGGGCGCAAACCGGGCGGCAGGATATGTTGCACGCATGCAGAACGGGTGCCTTGACACGTATCTCCTGTACGTCTTCCTTGCCGTTGTTGCCGTTATTATCTTTCTCGGGGTGACCGCATGAGTTACGACTTCCTCATGTACGGGATCGTCAACACCCTCTGTGTTGTCCTTGTCGCCCCGCTCTTTGTGAGCGTGGTAAAAAAAGTCAAGGCATGGACACAGGGGAGGCAGGGGCCATCGGTCTTCCAGACCTATTACACCATAGCAAAACTGCTCAAAAAAGAGGTGATCTATTCCCCGGATGCCTCGCGGATCAGCCGGTTCACGCCATGGGTCTGCATGGCGGCCATCCTTGTTGCCTCGCTCTTTGTCCCGCTTGTCTACGTCACGGCACCGGTCGGGGGGATAGGCAATATCATCCTCTTTTTGTACCTGCTCGTGCTTGCCCGGTTCTTCATGGCCCTTGCCGGGCTGGACGCGGGAAGCACTTTTGGCGGGATGGGCAGTTCACGGGAGATGAGCATTGCCGCAGTCATCGAACCCACCACAATCATCGTCTTTGCCGCGCTCGCGTTTGTCTTTAAGTCCCTCAATATTATCGACATGGCAGGGATTGCTGCCACCACCGGTACACCGGTAACCCCGGTGCTCATCCTCCTTGGGATCTCGCTTTTCATCATCCTGATCGTGGAGACCGCACGGATCCCGGTGGACAATCCCGAAACCCATCTCGAACTGACCATGATCCACGAGGGCATGATCCTGGAGCAGTCCGGAAAGAACCTTGCCCTGATGGAGTACTCCGCGGCAATAAAGCAGGTCATTCTCATGGCTCTGCTCATCAACCTGGTCATTCCGTGGGGAATTGCAACCACGCTCGCCCCCGCAGCTCTCGCAGCAGCAGCCGTCCTCTTTGTCGCAAAAGGGCTTGTCCTTGCGCTGGTGATCGGCCTGTTTGAATCCTCCATGGCAAAAATGCGGTTCTTCCGCCTGCCCGGCCTCTTTGTGATGGCGTTTTTCTTCTCTACGCTTATTATCATCGTCGAGGTGTTCGCATGAGCGACCCCGCATTCTTTGACGGCCTTGTCAAGATCCTCTTTGTCTGCGTGATCGTCACCTCCGCGTATATCATCACGACCCGGAACCTGGTCTCTCTTGTCCGGGTGTACGCGCTCCAGTCGCTTTCGCTTGTGGCAATCGCGCTCTCCCTTGCATGGTACGAGAATGCGGCCATCCTCCTTGCAATTGCCCTTCTCACCCTGGTCTTCAAGGTGATCGTCATCCCGTACTTCATCGCAACCGTCCAGGAGAAGATCCGGATAAAGCGGGACATCGAGTTCCATTTCCTCAGCCCGGCAAGTTCCCTCCTGATCTCGCTTGCCCTCATGATCGTCGTGTACATCACGCTCTCCCGGGTAATCTCCCCGGCTCCCGCTGAAGGCAGCCTCTTTTTCTTCGGGGCGGTCATCGGGATCTCGCTTGTCATGATGGGCATGATGGTGACGTTCTCCCGGAAAAAGGCGATCACAAAAGTGCTCGGGTACCTTTCTATGGAGAACGGGGTGCTGCTCTTTGGGCTCTTTGCCACCGAGCTCCCGTTCATCATCGAATTTCTGATCGTAATAGACCTGGTCATCCTCATCCTGTTAACCACCATCCTCACGGTCGGGATCGACTCTACGCTCGAGGATTACCATAACCGCCTCCACCGGTTCTACCTCTGGGAAGACCAGGAGGAATCGCCATGATCCTTGTTGCCTTTGCGCTCACTGCTCTTGCCGCGATCATCCTTGTTGCCCTCAGCCGCACGCACAACCAGATGAACGCCGCCGCAGTCGGCCAGGCGCTGGTCTTTGCCGCACTTGCCTTTTACATTCTCTTCTTTGTCCGGGTGCCGGTGGATACGTTCATCGTAGGCAGCGGCTACTTCTTCATCGACCACCTTGGGCTCCTCGAAGTCCTTGTGGCAACATTCATCTTCGTGCTTGCCGCCGTGTACGCCCGGGGTTACGTGGGCAACCTGCTCATAAGCCACGAACTCGAAGCAGGGAGCCTGAAACTTTTCTATGCCGCATGGTGCCTGCTCGAACTGGTCATTGTCCTGGCGTTTTTCTCCGACAACCTGGCGCTCTTCTGGATCTTTGCCGAGATGACCACGGTTATCTCCGCAATGCTTGTCGCCATCCTCTCGGCAAAAGAGAACATCGACGCGGCGCTCAAGTACATCTTTGTGGCCTCGGTGGCGATGATCTTTGCCTTTGTGGGCCTCATCTTCCTCTATGAGATCACGCGCTCTGCACTGGGCACCGGTACCCTCAACTGGACGGTGCTTATGGCAAACGCCTCCGCCCTTCCATCAACGATGATGGCTGCGGCATTCCTCTTTATCTTTATCGGGTTTGCCGCAAAGTCCGGGATCTTCCCGTTCCACACGTGGCTCCCCGAAGCCCACGCAAAAGCGCCGTCGGCAGTGAGCGCGGTCCTCTCGGGCGTGCTCCTCAACGTGGGGATCTATGGCATCATCCGGGTCTTTGCCATTGCCCGCCAGACTGCTGCCGCGGCAATTGTCGTGCCGGTCATCCTTGCCTTTGGTATTTTCACGATCGCGATCGCCGCATTTTCCATGCTGCCGGAAAAGAACCTCAAGAAGCTGGTCGCCTTTTCAAGTATCGAGAACATGGGCCTCATGCTCACCGGGATCGCAGTTGCAACCCCGCTTGCGATCTTCTGGGTGCTTGTGCAGGTGATCGCCCATGCGCTCACGAAAGCTTCGCTCTTCTTCTCGGCCGGCATCCTGCATCGCCAGTACCGGAACCACCTCTCGGCCGATGCGCCCGATGATATCCATGATGTTTTCAGGTTCCAGCCGCTTGCTGCATGGGGGATCGTCCTTGGAGGACTTGCGATCATCGGTATGCCGCCGTTCCTGGCGTTCTTCTCCAAGTTCTTCATCCTGCTCTCGCTTGGCTCAATTTCGCCGTGGGTACTTGCGCTTGTCCTTGTGCTCCTCTTTATTGCCGCCTCTGCATTCGGGTACTTTGTGATCCGCACGTTCGGGCGGACCACGCCACCGGGTGAACCCTGCGAGCCCGTCCCCTACCATACACCGCTCTCCATGCAGGCGCCGATCGTGATCCTGCTTGCGCTGGTGCTTGCCCTTGGCCTGATGTTCCCGGCAGGCGGATATGCATTCATTACGCAGATTGTAACGGAGCTCGGATTCTCATGACAGGAAAAGATACCGGTGCAGCAGCCACGGCAGCGCAGGAGATCTTTGGCAGCGGTCTCTCCGGCCGGCTCGCGTACGGGAGTAGCAGGGAATGTATCCTTGACGTGAATGCAGAGGAGCTTGACCGGGCCGTCCCCGGCCTTGCAGCCCGGAACTTTGTCCTGTCCGCACTCTTTGCCACTCCCGCGTACGGCGGGGAGGGGTACGTGCTCCGGTACGTCTTTTCGCATGCCGGGAGCATCCTTGTCCTCTCCCGGGCCCTCAGCGGAAAACAGGCAAAATCCATTGCCACGATCTTTCCCTCGGCCACGTGGCCGGAGCGGGAGTGCAGGGATATGTACGGGATTGAATTTGAAGGCGCATTCGATACACGGCGCCTGGTCCTGCACGAGACCTGCCCGGCCGGGTTTTACCCCTTGGAAAAATCCTTTAAAAACGCACCTGTTGCAACCAAAAAAACCGTTCCCCCGGCCGAAGAGTACCCGTTCCGGACCGTGAGCGGCGACGGGGTGTACCAGGTGCCGGTGGGGCCGGTCCATGCCGGCATCATCGAACCGGGCCATTTCCGGTTCAGCGTGATCGGCGAAACCGTTTTCAATCTCGAGATCCGCCTCTTCTACACCCACCGGGGCATCGAAAAACTTGCCGAAGGAAAAGATCCGGCAGCGTGCGTTCGGGTTGCCGAAGCGGTTAGCGGCGACGAGTCGGCGGCAAATGCAACAGGCTTCTGCATGGCCATAGAACGGCTCTCCGGGATTACCGTGCCGGACCGGGCATGGCACATCAGGACGGTCCTGTGCGAATCGGAACGGATCTGCTCGCACCTCGGCGATCTCTCCGGCATGCTGACCGATGTGGCATTTGCCCTTGGGGCCAGCCACTTTGCCGTGCTGCGCGAAGAGTTCTTCCGCGAGCAGGAGAAACTTTCCGGCTCCCGCTTCCTCCGGGGCATGATCCTGCCGGGAGGAATCAGCCGGGACATTCCTGTCGAAACCCTTGCCCGGTACCGTGAATTCCTTGCCCGGTTTGCAAAAGAGTTCCGGGCCGGCCTTGCGATCGTGCTCTCCACCCCTTCCGTGATCGACAGGTTTACGCAGACCGGAATTATCAGAAAACCGCTCCTGGGCCCGCTCAACATCACTGGCCCGGTTGCCCGGGCCTCGGGCAGCGGGCGGGACGTCCGGGTGGACAGCCCCTATGGGATGTACGACCGTTTCATACCCGTGCCCCATCCCTTAAATGACGGGGATGTCCTTGCCCGGTTCACGGTCAAGGCTGCTGAAGTCCTTGACTCCCTTTCCCTGATCGAAAAAGTGATTGCAGGAATGCCGGAAGGCCCGGTCATAAGCGCGGACGGGGTCGGTGACGGGGCGGCACTTGCACTCGTGGAGGGGCCGCGGGGAGAGAACCTCTGCTGGGTGGAAATCAGGGAGGGCAGGGTTTTCCGGTATAAGGTAAGGACTGCATCGTACTGCAACTGGCTGGCCATAGAACATGCAGCGCCGGGCAATATCATCGCGGATTTCCCGGTCATCAACAAGAGCCTGAACCTCTCGTACGCGGGAACGGACCTGTGAGGTGAGATACGATGGTAAATGCTGTATCCTGCATGCTTGGAAAGAAAGTGACCGGCCCGCTTCCGTTGCGGGACGAAGAGCTCGAACGGATCGGACGTGAGATCAGGCGCGAGATTAACGCACGGTTCGGCCGCAGCCTTGCCATACGGGAGCTGGACGCGGGCAGCGACAACGCGGCCGAGATCGAGATCAACAACCTGAATAACGCGTACTATGATGTGGAACGGTTTGGCATCTCCTTTGTCGCCTCGCCCCGGCACGCGGACGTCCTCCTCGTGACCGGCGCCATCACCTGCAATATGGCGATCGCTGCACAGAAAACCTACGATGCAATGCCTTCCCCGAAATTCGTGGTGGCCGTGGGCGACGATGCCTGTGATGGCGGGATCTACAAGGGCACGTATGCAGTCCTTGGCGGTGCGGATGCGATATTCCCGGTGGATCTCAAAATCCCGGGCAATCCCCCTGCACCGATCCAGATCCTCACGGGCCTTCTTGCCCTGATGCGGAGCGCCGGGAAAAGGACCTGAAAACGGTTCCCGGATATCAAAAAAAATCCGGCCGGTTATCCTGCCGGCCCTGTTCTCCATTTTCCCGGAGGAATGGACATCTCGAAACGGGTGCCGGAACCGGGCACACCGGTCTCTTTTATCATGATACCGGTAATGGAAAGGATGTCCCGGACCAAAAACAGTCCGAGCCCGGAGGTTTTTTTGGGGCCTGACGACGTGGTAAACCCGCGTTCGAAGATGACCTCTTTTTTGTCCTGCGGGACTCCGACACCATCATCTTCGTAGGTAAGCGTACACCCGCCGGACTCATCCGGCATGGCGTTCACCCGGATGCTCCGGACATGTACCCCGTGGCGCAGCGAATTGTCAACGAGATTATAGAGGACTTTGGCAAACATGGGATCGGCAAAAACAGAAAATCCTTTTCCCGGGTCCTCAAATGCGATCGTTCCGGCATCAAGGTGTGACCGGATATCGGCAAGTATGGGCCCAAGATCCTGCCAGGCGGGGGCTGTTCCGCCCAATGATTCATAATCCCGGGTAAACTCTATGTGGTGGCGAATTGCTTCGGCCGAGGCCTCAGCCTTATCCAGAAAGCCAAGCAGCAGGGGATCGCGCAGGGATCCCCGGAGAAGATCCAGGTACCCCATCACCCCGGTCAGTTTGTTCTGGATGTCATGACGGGTGATGCTTGTGAGGATGCCTAATTTATGGTTGGCATACTCAAGAGCCGCTGTTGCCTGGACCCGTTCGGTGATATCATAGGTATAGATACGGAATGTATCCTGCCCCGGCGGAATGCAGATAGTCTCGTAAAACGAGCGCTCTTTGATCTGCACCACGCGCTCAGCCGTTTTCCCGGGCTCCTTTTTCAGGTCCAGGGCAATAAAATCAAAATCGGCAGGCAGGAAGGTCTCCGCATTTGCCGGGAGGCCCAGGTCAGAAAGAACAGACAGGGTTGCAGGATTTGCGTACACAATCACGCGATCGGCCCCGACATCGATCACCGGGTAGGGATTTAGTTCTGAAAATATCGACAAACGCTGGTTCTCGCGGAATGCCCGGCCAAGATCGGTTTTGTCAGCAATAACGGCAAGGATCAGTTGCCCGTTTGCTCCGTTTACCGGTACAAGGGTGACCTGTCCTTCCCTGAACGGACCACCATCTCTCCCAAAAGTCCAAAGGAATTCCTGATGCATTCCCGACCGGGCTGCTGCAAGATACTGCTGCACAGCCTTGACCGAGACCCGACCGTCAGGCTGATCCCGGGGCGAATACAAAAACGGTTCCTGCCCGGCCAGTTCTGCCCGGGTGCAGCCAGACAGCCGGGCAGCCGCATCATTGCCATCAAGAATCCTGTCGCCGATAAGGAGTATGGCCTCGCCTGCGGTCTCAATGACCGCTCGGTAAAGGTTCTCCAGGTACCTGCACGATTCCTCTGCCTGGCGGGCTTCATGGATATCGGTAATTATGCAGAGTGTGCGATCCCGGACTGCACCGGGAATGCAGGTCTCACGAACCCGGCGGTATTCGCCGGAATGGTGCATAAGCCGGTATTCCGATACAACCGGCGTGCCCGGATCGGACGCGGTCCCCGGGGTCCGTCGGTATCGGTCGCGATCGCCGGGAAATACACTCTCCTCCCAGCCGCTGCCCCGTTCCTGTTCAGGAGTCCGACCGGTAAACGCGTACCATGCCCGGTTGAAATACGCACAGTCATCCTCATTTTCGGTCAGCCGCACCGGAAAGGGAAGGCTTTCGAGAAGGGCAAACGGCGTTTCCTGTTCCTGCAGCCGTACGTCCGCGGTTTTTTTCTCTGCCGTGATATCCCGGAATACAAGGATCAGTGCGGGCCGGCCGTTCTGCTTTGGGAACTTTTTTGCCTCCGCATACACGTCAAGCCCGGTACCATCCCCCCGCAACAGCCGCATTTCCCCGGCAGCCCTCCCGGATTCCCCGCAGAGCCGCGCAAGTTCGACAAAACGGGGATCTCCGTCACCGGTAAGCCCCTTCCCTCCAAGTAACGAGATCTCGCGCCCGGTCCGGCCAAGCAGGCTGCAGGCAGCCGGGTTTGCATACAGGATGTCACCGTCAGGAGTGGCAACTACGACCGCAGCGACAGTCTCCTCTACAATCGTGCGGTATTTCGATCGCTCTTTTTCAAGCGAATCTGCCTTCTGCTCCTTTTCGGATACATCAACAAGGAAGATTCCTACGCAGGGCTGCCCACCGGTCTCATCGGGAACGGCCTGGAGGATCACCTCAACTGGTACGGGAGTACCATCCTTTCTTTTGACCGTGCACCCGTACCGGTCCGGCCTCTGCGTGGCAAGCACCTGCAGGAACCGGTCTTTCTCTGATTCCTGAAAGGAAAGAACGGACAACAGAGGAAGCCTGATCAATTCCTCCTCGGCATACCCAAGGAAGGAGCAGAATGCCGGGTTTACCGCACCGGTGCTCCCGTCGGCATGTACTGCCGCAAAGGGGAGGGCTGCGGATTCGATCCCCCCGGCAAGGAACCGGGTGCGTTCCCAGCTCCCGCGCCCGCCTTTTCCGGCCCGGCGCTGGAGTGTTTTTTTATCGAGAAGATCGAGCGCAGACGAAAGCACGGACCCAAGATGCACCAGCGCATCGCTATTCCCGGAGGAAAAGGCATACGGTTCCCGGGAACACAGGGTCAGTGCACCTACCACTTCGCCTTTGAACCGGAACGGGAGGGCTGCCAGGGACCGGTACCCGTTCCGGAGTGCCTCCTCTTTCCAGGATCCTGCGGCAGGATCGGTGCTGATATCGGATACAATACGTGGGCTTCCCGCCAGGATCGCCTCACATGCCGGGCATGCTGCGGGATCTTCACGGGTAACCGGGTATCCTTCTTTTGGCAGATCACTTTCCGTACCGGCCTGTGCCACCGGACGGAGAATTCCGGCAGCCTGATCGAATAAACCCATCCAGGACATACATAAGGTATCCCCGTCAACAGCATTCCTGCAGGTCTCATAAAGCACACGATCCAGCTCGCGGAGAGATCCGGCATCCGTTTCTGCCTGCGCACCGATCGCATAGAGCCTCTGGTCGGTACCAAGTTTCAGGAGTACCTTTTTACGTGCAGTAATTTCCTGTACGACCCCGATGGCACCGGTTATTGCACCGGCCGTAGTGCGGAGCGGGGAAAAGATCGCCCGTAACCATCCCTGTTTTCCCACTGCAGGAAACTCGTACCGGAGATCCGGGGTTGCAACAATTTCCCCGGTACATGCACGCGCGACGGCATCCCTTCCTGTCTCCCCAAGGAACGGCAGGAGAGCCTCAAGCGGCTTCCCGATAGCATCCGGTGCAGAAATACCCGTAATATCTTCCAGGGTCGGGTTCCAGCGGCTGACATGACGATCCGGTGTACAGACAAGGATCCCGTCGCGTGCCCCGGTGACCACAGCTTCCGCAGCGGAGATGGCTGCCTTAAGGTCTGCATCTTTTCTTTCCTGGCCGGAGATGTCAGTGAGGGTGACAAGAATCCGGCATGTCTCCCTTTTGCTCCCGCGGATCGCAGCCCCGGCAAGGGATACGATAACAGGGTTGTCTCCGGACAGCCTGACGACAAACTGCTCCTTATAGGTTGTACCCGAGCCGACGGTTCCTGCAAACCACGCAAGGAGCCGCGCCCCTTCCTCCGGTGCAAAAAAGTCCGCAAGGTTTTTCCCGGTGATCTCCTCAGGGGAGGATCCAAGCATCACGGTCCCGGCGCGACTGGCACCGGTCACACGTCCATCGGGAGAGAGCACCAGCTGGGCTGCCGGTGCATACGTAAAGAGTTCCTCCCAATCCCTCTCCCCGGGATTTATTGTCTCTGTCTCCCCACAGGAAATACCGGTAATCTGTCCAGCGGCCCCGATAAACTGCCCGTGATCGGTCCGCGGCCGGAACACGGCACGTACACTGTGTACCTTTCCCTCCCTGCCGGCGATCCGAAAGGCAAAGGACGGTGTCGCACCGCTTCTCACTTCACCAAGCCGGCGGGCCACTGAAGGAATATCCTCTGCAGAAACAAGCAGGGCAAAGTCCCGGCCCGTCAGGTCTTTTGGCTCATGGCCGAACCTGCGGATACCCGGGCTCACGTAGGTAAAAATGCCCTCTTCATTTACAGTAAAGACGGTATCGTCGAGCTGGTCCACAAGCGAGCGGAATGTCTCTTCGGATTGTTTCAGGGCACGCTCACTCTGCCTGCGTGCAACTGCAGATCGGATCCGGGTCTGGAGCTCCGCAACCTGGGCACGGGGCGAACCTTTTTTCTGCACGTAAAAATCGGCGCCTGCATTGAGCGCCTCAACGGCAACCTCTTCCCCGCCATTCCCGGTAAAAAGGATAAAGGGCATCCCGTTGCAGCGGGGGCGGAGGTACTTAAGGAGGGAAATCCCGTCCATCTCAGGCATCAGGTAATCCGCAACCAGGGCATCGTACCGACTGCCTTTAAGTTTCTCGATGGCTTCCCGTGCCGATATCGCGGTGTCTACCGTAAACTCCCCGCCTCTCTCCATACCATTTTTTGTTATTTCGAGAAGTGCAGACTCGTCATCCACGTACAGGACCGAGATCATGGCAGCCTCCGGCAGGGCCGGGTCGGGATTTCACCTGTTTTGCAATCGTTTTCCGACATGATTAAGGGTACCGCCTGCAAGCAGTCCTGGGGGAAAGACCCGGTACGGGGCCTGTAAAATTCCGGCAATGAACGTGGACGGAACAAAACGTTCTCTGGCACTGCCGGTTATCCCAGAAACTTCTCAATGGCTGTCCTGAGTTCATTGAAGGTAACCGGTTTCTGGAGAATACCCACGAGAGGATCGTTGAGGGTTCTCATCTTTTCCGGGACATTGGGGGATGCGGTAAAGAGAAGTACCGGTATCTCCCGCAGGTTGTACTCCGTCCGCAACCGTTCCAGAAATTCCCAGCCCGAAAGCGGCGACATCATGATATCGAGCAGGATCAGGGCAGGTGGATCCGCTTTTACGGCGGACAAGGCATCAAGCCCGTTTGGTATGAGAACCGGTTCGTACCCCAGTTTCTTTAACAGGATCTCCATGAGATCCAGGATTGGCTGGTCGTCTTCAACGACAACAATCTTACGCGTCATGGTAATTCCGTCCCGTCAGGTCGTTTTTTGGGGATATGGAGGGTAAAGGTGCTCCCGATGTTTACCATACTGTCCACGCTGATATATCCCCCATGCAACTGGACATACTTTTTTGCAATGGCAAGTGAAAGGCCAGTACCGCCGACACCTTCACGTGCCGGCCCGGTTCCTCCGTCGGATTTGAAGATCTCATCAAGCTGGGCTTCAGTGATCCCGACACCGTTATCCTGGATAGCAAGCCGGTGGAAAGGGTGCGATGGCGAGTCGCGGTACGTAATCCAGATCTTCCGTGGCGGCTTGGAATATGCCACCCCATTTGCCACCAGTACATCGATAACGTAGCTGAGTTTCTGGCGATCTGCATCAAAAAGAAGATCTGCCGGGACATCAACTGCGATCTCTGCCTTGAGTGCATACCCGCCTCCTGAGATTACGTTGTTTATCATACCGGCAACGGGAAAGACCGAGTAGTCAAGGCTGGATTCCTCTTCTTCGAGAACCGAGAGTTCAAGCATCTGGTTGATGATCTGGCGCTCGCGGTCCACGCTCTTTGCACACCGTTCAAGGATCTGCCGGGTCTCCTCAGTCACCCCAAAAGCGGGAGGATCCTGAAGAAGGAGGTTAAGGTACCCGAGCACCGGCTGGAGTGGGGTCCGCAGCTCGTGGGCAACCGCCCGCATCATCTCGCGCCTCCGCTCCTTGGTCTGCTCCACCCGTTCGCGGTATTCCTCCCATTCGGTATTGTCAATGATATTGACGAGTCCTGCAGGACGGTTATTCCGGATAATCGGGGTAAAGTAGAGCACAGCCCTCCTTGTCTCCCCGTTTTTGGTGAGAAACCGGAATTCATCACGATCAGGGGCAGGCTCCACAAACCCCCAGCGATCAGAAAACGACCGGAACCGGTCTTTGTCTTCAGGAATGACCAGATCAGCAAGATTCATCCCGGAGCATTCTTCCTGCCCATAGCCGGAGAAGGAAAAAAACGCCGGGTTTGCAAAGAGGATTGTGGTGCGATCCGTGATCACCATACCTGTGGGCGAGTTTTCGGTCACCTGGCGGTACTGGATCGAACTGTCTGCCGCAAGTTCCCGTGCAGATTTCTCCGCGTCAATATCGGTGATTGAGCAGCTCACGATGGTGTCATCGATCCGGCTCCAGGAAAGGTTGACCCAGTGTGGCCTTTTGTCCTTTGTGACAAAACAGGTCTCGAAATTCCTGATATCCTCACCGGATCCAAGGTGCTCAAAGAACCTGCGTTTGAAGTCCTGCGAGAAGAAGAGATCGGAGAATGCAATCCCGCCCAGTTCCTCTGCCTCATATCCGAGCATGGTTGCCACCTGCTGGTTTGCAAGCCGGATCGTAAACCGGTTCTTGTCAAAAAGGATGATCCCGAGAAGGGAATTTTCAAAGATGCTCCGGTACCGGGCCTCGGATACCCGGATCAGGTTGGTGAAGTAAGCCACGGCAAGCGCGATGCAGATAAAAAGGATGGCCTGGGCAGTAGCCGACCAGAGTGCAAGAACATCCGGGTAGAGCGAGAAGTAGACCAGGCATTCGTAGATGACCCCGCAAAGGCCGGAAAGGATGATCCCGCGCTTGGGATAGAAATACGTTGCATACAGGATGGGAAAATAGAAGAGCTGGGGATAAAGGTCCCCGGCATTTTTGGCAAGAGCCAGTGCGGTTATCAGGATAACAGAAACGGTCAGCGAGGCAATGACGATGGAACGGACCAGATCGGTATGCGAGAATGAATATCCCCGGAGGGTAACCTGTCGTTCCATGCTTAACCTTTGAGTTTACCCTGATACCCTATAAACCTGTCATTGACTCCGGAAAAGAGGTCCACCGAAGGAGGAAATACCTCAGCTCATCCGTGTACCTGTCTACAAACCGGGGAATGTGTCCCGCCGGCACCGGAGAAGTTAACGCACAAGTGGCCTGAGTTTCCCAATCACCCGGCTGACCTGTGCCGCGGAAGTACCAATGTAAGAATCCGGTGCAAGGAGGGTTTCCAGGTCGTGCCGCGAACAGTACCTGAGCACGTCCTGATCTTCCCCAAGCACATCTGCAAGCGGCCGGTTTTCCGCAAGCGCCTGCATGCTTGCGAGACGTATCTTTTCGTGGGAATCCTGGCGGTTCATGCCGCGCCGGGTGAGTTCGATCATCACAGACTCGGCCATGTTGATCCCGTGAAGGAATGCAAGATTCCGCCGGATCGCTGCACGGTTGATCTCCAGATTGTCGAGGACCGTGGTCATGAGCCGGAGGCAGTGATCGGTAAGGATGGACGCCTCAGGGAAGAGTACCCGTTCGCAGGAAGAGTTGGTGAGATCCCGCTCGTCCCAGAGTGTATTATTGAGAAGTGCCGGTTCGACCGCAGCCCTTACGATCCGGGCGAGGCCGCAGACCTGCTCGGATTTTATGGGATTGCGCTTGTGCGGCATGGTGGAGGAGCCCACCTGTTTGGCACCAAACGCCTCTTCCACTTCCCCGATCTCCGTGCGCTGGAGCGAACGGACCTCGACACCGATCTTGTCCAGGGTCGTTGCGACATTTGCAAGAAACATGAAGTATTCCGCGTACCGGTCCCGGGAGATCACCTGGTTGGATACATCCACCGAAGAGAGATGGAGGATCTGCATGGTCGCTGCCTGCACCTCCATGCCTTTTGGCCCAAGCGCTGCCTGTGTTCCCACAGCGCCGGTCATCTGCCCTACTGCCACCCGGGGGCGGAGCTGTTCAAGGCGTTCTATATGTCTTCCCACCTCGCTTGCCCAGATGGCAAACCGGAGGCCGTACGTGGTTGGGACTCCCTGCTGCCCGTGTGTCCTCCCCACCGCAACAAGGTTTGTCGTCCCTTCGGCTCTCCGCAGCAGCACCCCAAGAAGTTTGCGCAGTTTTTCATCGATGAGGTCCAGCGCCTGCGCCAGCTGGAGGCCGGTTGCCGTATCGAGAATATCGTTGGAGGTGGCCCCATAGTGCACCCACCGCCCGGACTCCCCGGA
>Ga0181520_10007800_pt1 | contig 15555 bp, 17 predicted proteins | sample PEATcosm2014_Bin_29_FD_132451 | JGI IMG/M metagenome (GOLD analysis project Ga0181520, IMG submission 132451) | Peatland microbial communities from MTU Mesocosm Facility, Houghton, MI, USA - PEATcosm2014_Bin02_30_metaG | ecosystem: Environmental > Terrestrial > Soil > Wetlands > Peat | place...
GCCGTCTCGCTGACGAGCGAGCCGCTAAGGGTCAAGGGGCATTTTCGCAGGCAGTAATTCGAGGCAACGACGGTCATACGATGAACTCCAAGTTTGAACAAGGCCAGGGGCCGGATTTGACTCCGGCCCCTGGCCGAGCGAGGGAGAGATCGGTTAAGCCGTGACCGTGTACGTGACCTTCAACTGGTCGCCGTTCTGCACCGTCACGTTCCCTGACGTGAAAGCGGCGGCGGACCAGAGCGTCCCGCCCGTGGTGTGGTCGCTCTTCGTCTGGCAGGCGGTGATGCCGCCGCAGATGAAGAGCCCGGCAATCACGCCGCTGCTGGTGATGTCGAAGACGGCCGTGGTCGCATTCGTGACCTGGGCCACGTTAGTGTTGACCGTCGCTGCACCTGCACCCCATGCCGGCCGCGTGTTCGCGTTGCCGCTGTTCAGGTCGTCGGTGTAGGCGGTGTTCTCTTTCCAGCCGTTGGTGCCGCCGATCTGGGCGTAGGAGTCGGTCTGGTTGTAAGTCGAGAAACTCACGGTGTCCACCAGCCCCATATACCAGGACGTGATCTGCGTGCCGGTATGGGCGAACATCAGGTTCAACAGAAGGGTGCGGCCTTCGTTGGTGATGAAGTTCGGAAACTCGTAGTCGGCGATTTTCACGCCGCCGCGCCAGTGCTCGACCGTGAAACGCCCCTTGGGGCTCACGTTGTCCGAAAGCGACTTCGGGGCACGCACCAATTCGACGCCAGCGGACTGGCCCATGTTCAGGTTGTCTTTCATTGTCGGGTTCTCCCAGAGATTGGTTGAATGCAAAAAATAAGGGCTCGTAGGTGCGGGCACCTACGAGCCCTTGCCGGTTTTGTCGAAGCCTTACGAAAGCGTCGAGGAGCCACGACGCAATTCGCGTCGGATTTCCGTGGCCACGGTCCTGCCCAGGTTGCGGTCGCTACCGCCGCCGTGGACATTCACATTGATGTCGCCCACGTTGGTGACGCTGCCGCCGTGGCTGTGATAGCTCGGCTTGACGTTGGCGTTCATGGCCGTGAGTTGCGCGCCGAACGTCCGTGCGGCGTGTGCGTTCATCACGACCTCGCCGGGCGAGAGCATGGCGTGCAGGGTGTCCGTGCCTCGCGGCGTACCGCCATCGGCCAGGAAGTTCCAGGCCGTGCCGCCGTGGGCACTGTTGGGCATGGAACCACCGCCGGCCGGGACCGTTGCAGCGCCGTTTGCGGTGCTGGGGAGGGCATTCTTCAATGCCTCCGCATTCCGCTTCATTTCCTGCAAGCGGTCATTGGCTTCTTCGAGTCCACGGTTGAAGCCGGGGATGTTCGCGTCGTCGGCCTGCTTGAAGAGGTCGTTGATATGCTCGGTGTGATGCGCCGCCTCCTCGATGCTGGTGATGGGGCGTGCGTCCGCCAAGCTGTTCAAGTGCTGCTGGCCTTGTTCGGCTTTTCCTTCGACGTTCATGGCCGCTGCGGCTTCCTTCTTCTTGATGATCTCCTCGTACAAGTCGAGAATCTTCTTCAGGGCCTCCATGCTCTTGTTGATGCCCTCAACGTCGAAACCGAAACCAGTCGGTGCGTTTTTGCCAAACTCAGACGCCCTCTGAGCCAAATCCTTCATCGCATCCGGCGTCATGGCTCCGGGATGCTCGGAATAGAAGCCAATGTCCTTATTGATCTTGTTCCGATCCTGCATGGCGTCGTCATAACGCATCCAAGACAGGGGATTTGCCCCATTGGTCATCTGCCTGGCCCGGTTGATGGCGGGGTCGTCCACGACTTCCGTAAGGCCCTTGATCTTGGCAGCTTGAGTAGCAATCTCGCGGTATCCCTTGTCCACGTCGGCCAGCGATTGCCGCCACTTGTCCGTGCCTTCACGCTCCTTCTTCAAGTATTCGAGTACCGCTTGGCGGGCCTCGGGCTCGGTCTTGCCGGTGAAATCGACCTTATCGCCGGTGAACTGCTTGTAGAGTTCGATGATCCCCAGTCCTTTGGTAATCACTTCATTGATGTTCTTCAGCGTGTCCGGGGCGACACGGAGCTTCTCGATCTGCACGTCCGAGATGGCACCCTTCATGTTGTCCATCATCTTCGTGCGGAATTCCGTGAAGTTGATGTACTTCGACACGTCCCAGTTGCCGGTGCCAAAGGCCAGCTTCTCAAAGCTGGCCATGTCCTTGGCGACGTTCTCAAGGTTCTCTTTGCGCTTCTTCGCGTCTATCGGGTCGCCCTTCTTGTCGAAGGTGCTCGACTCCTCGACGATCTTCTTCATCAAGGTCCGCATCTGGTTGGCGTCGGCCTGTTCCTTGGCCTGCGCCCCCCGCGCCGCCATCGCCTGCTGGTCCTTGAGTGCGCGGAATCTTTCCTCGCCCTTCAAGCGTTCTTGCTGGATGCTGAGGAGGTAGCCTTCGGCCTCTCTTTCAGCGGAAAGCGTGCCGAGTTTCTGCGCGGCCGCCATCGCCATCTTGCCATAGGCTTCCGCCCGCTTGATCGTAGACTGGGCGACTTGCTCCTCTTCAGGCGACTTTGCATTGGCCAACTGGCTCGCCCCTTGGCGAGCAAGTTGCATGGCCCGTGATTCGTCTTCCTTCTGATGGTAATAGTCGCCCTTATTGTCGTGCTTCTGGGCAAAGTCAAAACTCATATCCTCCATGCTGGTCTTGATCTCGGCAGACCGCTTGAGCGAGTTTTGAATCTCTTTGTCGGCTTCCTTCACCAAGTCCTTGAGCAGGTTGACGCCCTTTTCCTTGGCCGAGATCAGGGACTCCATCGTGCTCTTGGTTTCCGCCACGAGTTCTGCATCGGCGGTCTTGGCAATGTCGATCTGCTTGTTGTAGCCGGCAGCGATCGCCGCCACCTGCTGGTTGGCGTTCTGAACGATGGCCTCGTTCATCTGGTCCATCGCTTGCAATTCCGCCCGCCGCGCGGCATCCTTCTTGTCGTTAATCTCCTTCGTGGTGCGGTCGAACTCTTGAAGGGCCTGGTCGAGAGACGCCTTGTTCTTCTCGTTTACCAAGCTGATCGCAGCGTAGGCCGCCAGGACCATAGTGGCGGCACCGGCCGCTGCGCCCAAGAGGGTAATTTTGCCGGCGAGCAATTCCGTAGCAAACGCGGACGCCTTGCAATACGCAATGTAGGTCACGAACAGTGCGCCGGCGGCTGCTAGCGGCCCTACCAGGGCATTGATCGCAGACGTGAGCGTGCCGACGCCACCCGTCATGGAAAGAAAACCGGCGACCGCATTTACCAAAGTCGGCCCCAGGTCGGTCGTCATCCAGACCTTCAGTTTGTTCAGGTCGGCGGAAACCTTTTCCGCATTGGTGTCAATGAAAATCTTGTACGCCTTGTTCAACGACTCGGCGTTGGCGGCCCGCATCTTCTCCAACTCTTTGGCCGTCTTACTGGCATAATCACCCGTCTCGCGGAGAATCGTGTTCTGGGCGCGGATGTTGGGGAAGAGCTTCACGGCCGATTGAATCGTGCCGTCCGTCGAGTCCCGCAATTTGTCCAATGCGCCGGACAGGCCATAGGCGGCAACAATCTGCTCGCCGGAGTCGAAACCAAGTTCGCGGAGTTCCTTCTTCAAGTCGGCGGACGGCTTAATCAAGGCCATCAAGGCGCTGCGCAATGAGGTTGAGGCTTCAGGGGCCTTGACGCCGGCCACGGTCAACTGCACGATGGCCGTGGTGACTTCATCAATGCTCACGCCCAATTCGGACGCCACGGGCATGACCTTGCCCAGGGACGAGGCAAGTTCCTCTCCCCGCACCTTGCCATCCTGGATCGTCTGAAAGAATTTGCCGGCTACGGTTTCCGCCTGACTGGACGACATGCCGTAGGAATTCAAGGTTGCGGCAATGAGGGTCGTCGCCGTGCTGAGTTCCATGCAGCCGATCTTGGCCAGCTTCAAGGAAGCGGTCATAATGTCGGCGCGCTGGGCGGTGGACGTGAATTGAGCCGATACGGCCTGGTACTCGGCCTCGGCCACTTGGCTGATGGGGAAGTTGAATTCCACCGCGAGGGCGGCAACGCTGGATTTTAGGCCGTCCATGTTTTCCTTGGGACCAGCCATAATTGAGTTCAACTCGGAAATCCGCTTCTGGAATTCCATGTTGGACGTGATGGCCTCGCTGATGGCATCCCGAATGCCGCTGATCGCCCGCACGATGGCCTGGGTAATCACGATCCGCGAGAGCATTTGCAGGCTGACGGTGAAACCGCCTGCCTTGGCTTTGGTCTTGTCTAGTTCCTCGCCGACCTGTTTGATCGGCGGCTTGATGGCCTCGATCTCTTCTTTGACGCCGGGCGGCAGCCAGAGTTGTTTTGAGGGTTCGGGCGGGGTTGGGGGCGGGGGTGGTGCGGCTTGGCCGCTGCCGCCCGTCTTCCGCATGTTGGCATTGAGCTTCGCCACGGCCGCCGCCGCATTGTTGGCGTGCTCGGCAATCGCCTTGAAGCATTCAATCGTGGGGGCGGCGCTGGCATTCCAGTCGGACATGGCCTCGGTCAACGAACCGAAGGTGCCCGCCATTGCGTTCATCTTCTGGTCCATCTTCTCCAGCGCCGCGATGGCATCGTCACACTTGAAGCCGAGTGTCGAGAGAATTTCGTCTGCCATAGTGTTACACCGTGATCTTCGTAGACGTGATAAATGGGGCGACACTCGGCAAGTCAACGGACTTGGCGAAATTGACAAACGCCATCAGGCCCTTGGCCTGGAATTCGTAAGGACCGGGCTTCCACAACTTGGCGGGCGGTGGGTACTTCGTCGGGTCCGGGTCCGTGTTCGCGTCGTGGTACTCGTTCCAGATCAGGTGCGGCAAACTCGTCTGATAGGTGAACGTGTAGTGGCCGGGCGGTTCATTGAGATTCAACTTGCCCTGGCTCGCGCTGTCCCCCATGAAGGAACGAGTGTCCTTGTGGGTGACATTCATGCCGATCGTGCTGGCAAGTTTTACAAACGTGGCGCGGGACGCGCCGGTCCAGTCGGGAATCTCCTCCAAGACCCTGTTGAGCCATTCCATGACGGCCTGGGCAATGGCTTCCCGCATGGCCTTGTCCAAGGCCGTGCGGTAGCCAATGAGATCAATCCGTGGTGCGCCGATTTGTCCCGTGAATTTCATGGTCAGAAGCCTCCGCGTCAGGGCATCCGTGCCCCTGCCATTGCGGCATCCCGTTCCGATTCGTCGTAACTCCGGGTCTGGTGGTAGGCGATAATCAAGGCTTGAGCCTCAGTACCGCAATCGTCCCAGGCCGGCTGGACGCCCGGCGGCAGAATCCCTAGCCGTTCGCAGGCACCCCAGACGGTGTACTCGCCTGTTCGGTCGGAAGGCCAGAGGAGTTTACGGCTGCCCGCTCCTGACCAGCAAGAAAAACCGCGCGAGCCTTTTCGATCTTGTCGTCGTCGAGGCTGTTGGCTTCCAGCACGAGGCCGGTCACACGGTTGCACTCGAACTGGCTGAGGCCAGCGCTCTTCAGGTCGTTTTCCCAGTTGCCCCACGTCGCCGGGTTGGCGATGTCCACCGTGTCCCACTCGATCTCGGTGGGTTCCAGCGTCTTGATGACCATGAAGCCCAAACGCTTGGTGCTCCACTGGGTCAAGACCTGTTGGTAGGTGGGGTCGTTGTTGTTGGGAATGAAACCGTCCTTGGTCAGCTTGCCCGGTGGCTTGGGCAACGGACAGATCGCGGTGAACTCGCTCATGTCCTTCAGGCCCTTGGCACGGAAGACAATCTGCGATTCGCCACGGGGCAGAACCAAGAGGATTTCACGAGACAGACTATTGGGGTCGATACCAGCGATCTTCATGTGCGTTTCTCCCTCGCAATGAATAGGTGAAAAGAAAAGAAAAACAGAGAGGGCAGCGCCGGCACCGGTGCCGGCGCTGCATATCAAGGCCCGGTCCTTTAGGCCGGGTCAACCGATCTCAGAGGATCGGGGAGTCGTTAGGCGGCTTGCGGCACGCGAGACACAACGGCTTCGGTGATGTTGCACTTGCCGTTGCAAGAGATCATGGCCTTGTTGTAGTCGATTTCCCTGGACTCCACGCGGAAGTCGGGGAAGGACGTGATTTCGATGTCCTGACCGGAGCAAGGCGGCGTGTAGGTGATGGTCACTTCCACGGCATGGGGTTCGCACGGATCGGGACCGGACGTGACCCACTCGGCCGCGCCGTACTCGCCCTTGAGGGCGTCCATCGGGCAAAGCTGCTCGCCCGTGCCCGTGGTGATGTGCTCGTAGACACACTCGAACTTCATGTCCACGGGGACTTCGTTGCCTTCCCGCACGGCGTCCAAGTTGCCGCGCTCCAGGTCGTACTTGTACTCCTTCTTCTCGGTGTAGGTGCAGTTGCCTTCGCCGATCTTGATTTCCAACTGCTGCGAGAGGATCGTGAGCACGTCGCCGATGGCGTAGGCGGTCGTGGCCGCCACCAGGGGCGGCGAGAAGGTAATCGCGGTCGTAATCAGGCCGGTCGTGTCCATCGTGCGGGCCGTGACGACGTGAATCGGGTTGCCCAGTTCCGAGGCCAGCGTGAAGCGAGCCCCTACGGGAACCTTGGTCGTGACTGCGGCGCGGGGAATCACCACGTCGTTGAGCGTGAGCGAGGTCGCGCTTGCGGCGGCGGCCGTGGTGGCGACCTTGGCGGTCGGCATGGTGACGCCATCCGAGCCGGGCAGGCCGAGACCGTCCTGAAGGATGATGGTGCAGTATCGTAGTTCAATACGTGCCATTGGAGTGCCTACTTTCTTTTATTGTTAAGATGCCGGGCAGCCTAGACGTAGGGTTGCCCGTCGTTGGAGAGATACAAGAGATACCGAGCATCCACCAAGGATTGCTTGATACGATTGGTCAAGTCCGCCTGCCCAAAGTGCATGACACGCACTGCCTCGCCCCGATTCTTGCGGGGCTCCATGACGCCGATGCAGACGGTTTCATCGTCGCCTGGTTCACTGCCGTACTTGAAAATGGGAATGGGGGCATCCAGGGCCGCTTGAAACTTGCCGATGGCGTCGAGGATGGCGTACTTGTTCTTGCCGTCCTCGTAACGACTGATGAAGAGGGCGTTCGCATCGACGCCGAGTTCGTAGTAGTTGTTGCTCAAGTCCCGCGTAAACGGTCCCGTGATGCGGATTTCCACCCGGTCAGTCGCTTCCATGAAGGCCGTGGTGCGTTCGTCGAGGCCCTCCACAAGGCAGGGCAATTGGCACTCCTTCGCCAGGCTCTTCAACATCGTCGCCAACGAGGCGAAGACCCAGCGAGTCCAATTGGGATTGACACTCATGTCGGGTCTCCTATGGATTGGTGCCGGTGTCAGCCAGCGTCAGGGCGTTCGTGGCCGTCAGATGATAGGTATCCATGCCCTCCACACGACCGCGCAGTTCCTTGCCGATAACGACCCAAGCAGTGCTGAATTCGTATTCGGTGAGGGTGTCGATGTCGTAGTGCTTGTTGTCGAAGACAATCCAATCGTCTTTTTGCAGCGTGTAGCCGCGCGGGGCGTCTTTGCGGTCGATGATGAAGGTCCGCTTGCCTACGTCGAAGCCGCCGCCCTGAACCATCTGCTTCTGGGCCGTGATAAGCGAGATACTCTGCTTGGCGTCTCTCGTGACCACCCCTTGCAAAACCACCGCCCGCTGTATCCGCACAGTCTGAATGGCGAGGCTGGTTACGCCGGTCTTGGGATCGGCGTCAGCCATCGTCTTCCGGCGAATCAGGATTAGCGCCCCATACTGCCGCTTCATGGCATAAATGTTCGCCGAGACGTTTTGATTCGTGACGTAGTTGTAAGGGGGTTTCATGTCGGCCCTCTACTCCGGTTTCGCGTGTGCGCAGGTATGCTTCAGGGGGCAGTCGAAGCGCTCGTCGAGGGCCTTTTCCAGCCGCTCCATGACGTTCGTGTTTTGCGTAATGACTTCCGTGCAGCGCTCGACCATCGGCAGGAGCACGTTCCGTTGCTCGTCTTCCAAGAGGTCGATGCGGTTGCCCATGCGGGTCTCACGGTTCCATCCCTGCCAGAGCAGGAACACAACCACCAGGACCAGCGGGCCGTATTGCTTGAGCAATGGGAAAATCTCGGTAAAAGTGACATCCGCGATTAGACAGGTCATCGCCGTTGCCTCCATTCCTTCGGTAAGAGAAGGCTGCCCGCCCGGATTGCTCCGGGCGGGCATACCTGTTTCTTGCTAGATGTACAGCGTCAAGGTCCAAGGTGGACCAGCGCTGGGCTTAGCCTTGCAGAACGACGGCCAGGTTGGTGTCCAGGATGGCCACGCCAGCGAGGATGTCGAGGTTGACCATCGTGCCGCCGTTGGCGATGCTGTACTGCATCGAAACCCGCATGGCGATGTCGTTGTAGACACCGACGTGCGCCAACACGCCCATCGCGTTGTTGGGAATGGCCAAGGGGCGGGTGACGAGGGCCAGGGCGTTCCGGTGGAAAGCCATGTTCATCGCGCCAGCCGGGCCGGGGAAGGCCAGGTCGGCGTTGTTGATGGCGTTCACCAGCGGACGGTCGAGGATGATGGTCTGCTGGTTGGTGCCGCTCGAATAGGACTCGATCACGGTGTAGTTCACGCGGCCCCCACCGGTGCCGAATGCAACCAACTGGCCAATCGACGGAGCGACCCAGCCGGGGTCCGTGCCGTTGGGTCCGACCACGACGCCGGAGCCCCAGCCAGCCGCGTAAGCGCCGATCGCGCTGCACGCCTTGTAGACGGACAGCGTGGCACCGGCGGCGGTGGCGTACTTGTTGGCCTCGTTCAGGGTCACGGCCGTGGTCGCGCCAGCGGCGCTGGTGGCGGCGGTGATGAACGTGGGCTGGTCGTTGCCAGCGACGGTGGCGAACTCGCCGACGTTGGCGGCATAGGCCAGGGCGACGGCCTGCGAGGCAGCCGCACCACCCGAAGCCAGGGCGTCGGTCACGGTGCCAGCCACGACTTCGCAGTTGGCCAGCGTGGCGCTGTTGACGTTCTGGTCCATGTAGGTGTCGAAGCCGAGGATACGGCCGAGAGTCGCGCTCTCCAACGCCGTGCCGAAGTCACCGCGCTGCTGAGCGGCGATGAAGAGTTCGTTCTTCAACAGGGCGGTCTCGCTGACCGGGGCCAACACGAGGTTGCGGCCTTCCAGCGGAGCCTTGTTGACGTTGAGCTTCTCGCGGGCTTCCAGCACGTAGTCCTTGCTGTTAGCGGCACCGAGGTTGGCCAAGCGGCCGACGCGCCCGGTGGGGCCGGCGAGGAAACCGTGAACGCGACCGAGAACGGCGCGGTCCACCGAACGGGCAATCGTCATCATGCCCGGACGGAGGTAGATGTCCACCAGGTCTTGGAAGGACTTGCTGGCCTCCCCGTCCTTGATGGTGAAGTTGGTGTAGAACCACTGGTCCAACGGCACCTGCACGTTGGTCGCCGAGGCGTCCTGGCTGGACAGGACATCGCCGTCCTGCTTACGCCGAATCTGGAAGGTGCCGGGCCGGCGGGTGTTCACCACGTCGCCGAATTGGCGGATTTCGTTCTCGAAATCGCGGTGGACGAGGTTGGCGATGACCATGTTCTCTTGGAGGATGGCCAAGCCCTCGTTCGCCCACAGTTCGGGAATGAAAGCGCTGTTGTCGTTGTCGAAGCAAGCGATGCGGGCGCGGGTCACATAGAGAAGATTCATCTTTTCAAACTCCATACGTTGTTCTTCACTCAAGAAATGCCGAGGGCCGCCTACATTGGCGGCCCATTGACACGGCGATCTCTCAAGAAATGCGAAGGCCGTCTGAAGCGACGGCCTTACTGGACGGAATGACAAACAACCCCTGACGTTGGCCGCTTAGACATTGCGGCGCTTGTCGCGGCGAAGACCGAGCAATTCAGGGTTCTTGGCTCGGACCTCGGCATACTGCTGAGGAGTCAGTTTCCTGACATCCAACTTGCCACTCTGACCCGACGCGAGGCCGCCGGTTGCCGACGAAGACCCGATGCCGGACACGACACCGCTCTTGAAGAGGTTCCCGTAAATGGCGGGCAACTCCTTCATGCGCTTGACGGCGGATTCGGGCGTGTGAAGGGTGACAATCGCTTCCCCGGTCGTGGGATCGGTGTCCGGGAAATCGACGACAACCTTGAACTTGCCTGTCCCCTTGCCGGTCTTCTCGTCGGTGGACTCGCTGAGCCGAGTCATCTGACGCAAGATCGTCATAACCTGGGACGGCTGGAAAGCATCGCCGGTGACGGCCGCATCCTGCAAGGACCGCTCGACCATGCTCTCACGAAAACGGTTCTCCCATTGCACGCGGCCCTTCTTCTCCTCCTCCAACTTCGTGGCGTGCATCTCCTCCATCTGCTTCCGCTCGTGGGCCTGTTGCTGTTCCTTGGTCCGCGTCTCCTTCTGCATGTCTTCCAAACGCTGGGCCAGTTGCTCGCGCTCCTGGGTGGTCAGGTTCTTGCTGGCCAGGGTCTCTTCCAAGGTCTGCTGAATCTTGGCGACCTGGGCCTGGTGCTTGCGGCGGTCTTCGGCCAGGATTTTGTTCAAATCCTCTTGGCTGAAGCGGGCGTCGGTGGCCGAGGCGGCAGCGGCAGCGGCGGCGGCCTTGGCGTCGGCCTGGGCCTGAGCCTGGGCGGCAGCGGCGGCAGCAACAGCGGCAGCGGCGGCGGCGTCGGCGTCACCATCGAAACAGACCAAACGAGCGCGGTTTACGAACTTCTGCATTGCAATCTACTTTCATCCCGACCTGGTTATCTTGGCGTCTGGATTCGTCAGCCTGTCGGTTGCCGTTGAATCACGCCACTCCCGAGGTTATAGCCGACCGGGTGAGGCTCGCCGCCGAGGATTGCATCCCCGGAAAACAGCAATTGGACGGCTGCTACAGCAGCCAGGATAGTTCTTAAATGCGAGACAGCTTCACAGCGTCCCCGTCCCTCAAGAAGGGCCGGATCAGGTTCCAGGCAATGGGGTTCGGAACCATGTTAATCAGGTGTTCAATCGGCACTTGGGAGCGTTCGTAGTGCGTTCGCACTTCGCCATAGCCGTGGGCCGTGACTTGGAGATTTTCGAGTTCCATTTCCGGGTCTTTGCCGTCCAGCAGGCTGTAGGCAATCTCGTAGCAGGCGCGGCGGATGGCGTCGGGGACTACCGTGTCGCTGCCTCGTGGGAACTCCAAGGGCTGCTCCACTTCGGCCGCTCGCACCTGGGCCTCGCGCTCCCGCCACAGCCACTCGCTGATAAACACGTCGGTCGGATCGTAGTGCGGTCGCAGGGACTTTAGAAGCACCCAGACCGTGTGGCGATGGCCTTTGAAGTTCAGGTTGTCGATGATGCGCGTGGCACCGTAGAGGGCCTTGGGCTTGTCGCGGGGGTCGGCCTCTCGCCAGGCGTGCTCGTGGAGCCGCATTCCGAAATACTGCTCGGCCTCGGCCAGCGTGCCATAATAGGACAGGTCCAACATCGCTTTGTTCCTTAAAACAGTAGTCAGTACGCCGGCCAGCACCACGGCCACGACTGGCCGGGCAGGGTCGCGGGCAGATCGTCCGTGCTTAGCTGCGTGATTGTGCCGGCATCAATGATGATTGAGCCTGCTATCGTGCCCGGCGGCCCGCTCGGGCCGCTCGGCCCAGGGAAGTTGTCCGTGCTTTCCTGCGTTATCGTGCCGGAGTCAATGATCTGAACTAGCGTGCAGGAATCACCAATCTGTATCGTGTCGCTGTTCTGGCCTGTATCCGTGCTCATGCGTAGCCTCTCAGCCAGTGTTCATCAGGTGTCGGGTGGGTGGTGTACCAGCCGGCGGTCCACAGATCGTGGAGTTGCTTGAAGTAGCTCTCATAGCGCCACTTCACGTTCTCCATTGCGTAGCGGGCAATGGCTCGCTCGCGGATGTAGAACGGGTCGAGGGTGTGGGCCTTCTTGGCGGCCCACACGAATTGATCGAGGGTGCGGCAACAGTAGCCGGTCTTGCCGTGCTCCACCGTCTCGGGGAAGGCCCCGAAGTCGCTGGTGATGGCCGGGGTGCCGGCCAACTGGCTCTCGACGTTCACACCGCCGAAGGGTTCCAGGTAAAGGGTCGGCACGAAAGTGGCGATGGCGTTCTGATAAAGGTTGGCCCGTTGCTCGCCGATCGCGCAGCCGACGTACTCGATGTTGCCTTCATAGACCTCGCCGTCCGCACAGTAAAGGCGTTGTCCGCCGCCGGGGAGGTTCTCGGTCTTGAGGCAGCCTTGTCCGGCGACCTTGAGTTTCGCTCCAATGCGTTTACACGTTTCGACGGCGACTTGGATGCCCTTGCGTTTAATCAGTCGGCCGAGGTAGAGATAGTAGTCGCCCTTGCGGGCCTTGAAGCCATAGTCGGCGGGATCGAAAAAGTTGGGAATCACTACGTCGCAGTTTCGGCCGTCCGGGTCGAAGCCGCCCTCCGCGCCCCAAATCTTGTGCATGTGGGCGTAGGACTCGAAGACCCGGTACTGGGCGAAGGTGCCGTTGTAGCCGATGCCGGTCTCCACGACCAACACGTCTTTGCTGATTTGCTCGGCCAAGGCTTGCTGCACGTTGCCGAAGGCGAAACAGGCAAAGTCGCGGGGCTGCTTCCGCTGGTTGATGGCGGCGGCTGCGCGGTCGCTGGTCAGCTTCCAGTAGTCCGCCTTGCCCGACCAGTCGGCGCTATAAAGGGCGTTCCCATCGTGCTTACCGAAGAACCCTTCCTGCTCGCTGCGCGATATGATCTGGACGTGTTCGTCGCAGGCGACCTCGCTGCCCTCGGCCCCGTAGTGGAAGACCGTGTGGCCGAGGCTCTTCATCATGTGGCAGAAGTGCAGAATCTTCATCGTGAAGGCACAGGCCGTATGAATCTTGTTGGTCTGCGTGTGCGGCAAGGCGACGATGTGAAAACGCATGTGAACCTCGTTGAGACAGATGAACGCTAAACCGGCGTCAAGACGAACTCGACGGTGATGTCACCGCCAGCCGTTTGATTGCCCGTCTGCACCACGTCAATCGTGAGGATCGCTCCGGCAGGGATGGTAGCCATCGCCGGGTCGAACACCGTTTGCGAGCCATCAACTTGTCCATCGGGGACAGTCAGTTGGTTAGCCAAGTTGTCGGCCCAAAGGCTGGCACCGTTCACATTGATGTTGAGGATCAGATTCGATCCGACCGGTGCCGTGCGGCAGCGGGCAACACACTTTGTCGGTGTGGCCGTGACGGGTACGACCAACTCATTGGTCTTGTTCGTGCCGATGCTCGTCAACGTGCCGCGAGCCAGTACCCAGTTGGCCACCGTCAGTCCGCCGCTGCCACTGCCCGCAGGGCCAGGAGGCCCAGACGGTCCCGTAGCTCCGGCCGGTCCCGTGGCCCCGGTCGGGCCGAAACGCCCGAGAGGGCCGATTGGCCCCTGCGGTCCCGTAGCTCCCGAGGGGCCGGTGGCCCCAATCGGGCCGGACGGCCCACTGGGGCCGGTGGCCCCCGTATCGCCCGTGTCCCCCTTGGGTCCGACTGGGCCGGTTGGCCCTGTCGGTCCACCGCCCGGTCCTATCGGGCCGGTTGGCCCCGGAGGGCCGGGCATCGGGTTATCAAGCTCGAAATTCATGGCTTACATTCCCGGCAAGGGCGTGAACAACTGCCAAGTGTAGGCACCGCCGTTGATCTTCAGGTAATAGCAGCCGTCGCTCGTCGGGGCGTTCGGCAGAAGGAGTTGCGGACCAGCGGGGCCAGTCGCCCCTTGGGCTCCGGCAGGGCCGCGTGCCCCGGTCGCCCCTACGGCTCCGGTCGCTCCGACAGGGCCTTGGTCGCCGACTTCGCCTTGCGGGCCGGTCGCTCCGGCAGGGCCGGTTGCCCCGGCGGGGCCGCTCGGTCCCGTGGCCCCGGTCGCGCCAGCGCCCGTGGGGCCGGTCAAACCGATGGGTCCAGTCGGGCCAGTCGCTCCGGCAACGCCGGCAGGACCACTCGGCCCGTTCGCTCCAGCAACGCCGGCAGGACCACTCGGCCCGGTCGGGCCTTCGATGCCTTGCGGCCCGGTCGGTCCACCACTGGGTCCGGTCGCGCCAACGGGGCCACTCGGTCCCGTGGGTCCGGGTGCGCCATCGGGGCCGGTCTCGCCAATGATTCCTTGCGGTCCACTTGGTCCACTCGGTCCCGTGGGGCCGGCGATGCCTTGCGATCCGGTCGGGCCAGCCACGCCTTGCGGGCCGGTCGGACCAGGAATGCCTTGCGGGCCTGTCGGACCAGGAATGCCTTGTGCGCCGCTCGGTCCAACGTCGCCCGTGGGTCCAGCGGGACCGCTCGGGCCTTGAATGCCTTGCGCACCAGTCTGTCCGATGCGGCCTTGAATGCCTTGGGGTCCAGTCGCGCCTACCGGCCCCGTGGGTCCACCTGACGGGCCGGCAGGACCGGAAGGTCCAACGGCCGCTTCCGGGTTGTAGTAGTTGATCGACATGGTATTACATCCCCATCCAAGCGAGGTCTTGATTCGGCGACTGCGAGACCGCGAAAATCAGCGAGGGATCATCCACGGGCAATTCGAGCACGCCGCCGGGAAGCAAGGGCATCCCGCCAGTCGCGGACGTGTCGGCCGTGACTTGGCTCAGGCCGATGTAAATGACATCGGTGTTGGGCGTGGGATCGTTCGGCCCTGGTGCTCGCAGCAGGAGTCCGCGCACTAGCTCAACGCTGTTAGGCGTGACGGGGGCTGCGGTGGGGCCGATTACCGTGTGGCCGTATTTCAAGTCCCTGGCCGGGGAGGTTTCTTTGACTTCAAACATGGCTGAACCTCGCTACTTGTTTCGTTGTTTTGTTGGATCGGCCGCTTAGCTGTTGCTTAGCCGATAGTGCCGAAATCACTGCCGCTGTCGTCGTCACTGCCGCTGGTGTCAATTTCCACCAGGGCGGGCGACGTGGACATTTGATTGCGGATGTTGACGTTCGGCGTGAAATAGAGTTCGTCCAGGAAGTCGCCATTGGCATCCACGGCGATCAAGTTGCCGCCGCTGATATTGCAGAGGGCTGGGGCCGTCGCCGCTCGCGCGTCGAAGCCGATCTGGGCGTTTTGCAACGTGGCCGTGATGCCGGTGTAGATGTCCGTACCCAAAGCGTCTTTGCCGGTGGCGGCCAAAAGCGACGGGTAGATCATGTTCTGTTGTTCGGCTTCCATGCTCCGAATCGTGTCCACCAAGTCCTGAATCACCAGGTCAGTGGAAGGGGCCGACACCAGGACGATGCGGGGTGACGTGTCCCAATTAACCGTAATGTCGCCACGGATCATGTTTCACAGCCCTCATATCAAGAACGATTACGTTCGGTTTCTTCGAGAAGTCTTCCTGAATGATCCTGGACATTTCTCGCAGACGAGCAATCGTCACATCCTCTTGGGCAATCGTCTCGCGGAAGAGGCGGACGTTCTCGTCGCACTTGGCGATGTTCGCCCGCAGAGCGGCAATGTCATAGCACTGCCGTTTGCCGGCCTTCGCCCGCCGCTCCTCCTCGCGGACCAGGTTGCCCAACTCGATTTGAGAGCCGTGTTCCTCGTCAATGGCAATAAGGAAGTTGGTCTTGTTCGACTCGGCCCGCGCGATCTTGGCGTCGATGGCCGTCACGTCAC
>Ga0181520_10007801_pt1 | contig 15554 bp, 14 predicted proteins | sample PEATcosm2014_Bin_29_FD_132451 | JGI IMG/M metagenome (GOLD analysis project Ga0181520, IMG submission 132451) | Peatland microbial communities from MTU Mesocosm Facility, Houghton, MI, USA - PEATcosm2014_Bin02_30_metaG | ecosystem: Environmental > Terrestrial > Soil > Wetlands > Peat | place...
CACCCAGGGATTGGTGCGGCTCTCAGTGGGCATCGAAGACAAAGATGATCTAATCTCCGACCTTGGCCAGGCCCTCGCCGAGGTTTAGAAAACGCGCTCAATGCCCCATCGGCGTTGCCGGGGTCTTCGCCGGCCGCCGCATCAAAAACGGCATCGGCACCAGCAGCGCCGTCAGCGCAACCATAATCCAGATCACGTCTACATACGAAAGCAGTCGCGCCTGAACCTGCGCCATCGCGTAGATCTGTGCCCCCGCGTGTTGCATCGCGTCCGGCGCTCCGCCTCCGCCCTTTTGCAACCAGGCGCCCGCCAATCCTCTTCGGAATGCCTCAAACGGCCCATTCCCGCTCACCGTATGCGCCCCCAGCATGGCCAGGTGTTGCTGCGTCCGCCGCGCCAGCAGAGTGGTCACAAAACTGATCCCCACACTTCCGCCCAGGTTCCTCATCAGAGCTGAAAATCCGCTCACCTCGTTGTACTTCTCCTGCGGAATTCCTGCGTAGCACAAGGTGTTGATGGGAATGAACAGGAAAGGCAGCCCCAGCGCGATCACCACCCGCCAGCTCACTGCCACGCCGAAAGGAATATTTAGATTGACCTCGGTCATGCGAAACAGACCGAACGTGGTGATGCTGAACCCCATCGCTACCAGCCATCGCGGATCGAACTTCGGCGCCAGAAACCCCGCCACAGGAAACAGCACCATCAGCGCAATTCCTCCGCTCGACACAGCCATCCCCGCCTGCTCTGCCGAGTAGCCCATGATCTCCTGCAGAAACTGCGGAATCAATACCGTCGACGAGTACAGCGACACTCCCACCATGAACATCACGAACATGGTTGTCCCTACGTTCCGTCGCATTAGCAGCCGCAAATCCAGAATCGGATGCACCACGTGCAGTTGCCGCCAGATAAATATCGCCAGCGTGATCGATGCAATCACCATGCAGGTGATAATGAACCGCGAGCTGAACCAATCGTCCTCCTGCCCTTTATCCAGCAGTACTTGCAGCGCGCCAATGCCCACCACCAGCAGGCCCAGTCCCCAGTAATCCACGCTCTCCTTGCGTTTTCTAATTTCTGCCAGGTATGGCGGATCCTCAACTACGCGATTGGTCAGATAGAGTGACAGAATCCCCACCGGAATGTTGATGAAGAAGATCCACCGCCAGCTGTAGTTGTCCACGATCCAACCGCCTACCGTTGGCCCCAACACCGGCGCCAGCACCACAGCCATGCCATAAACGGCAAACGCCATGCTCCGTTTTTGCGGCGGAAATGTATCTGCCAGAATCGATTGCTCGCTTGGCTGCAACCCGCCGCCTGCCGCCCCTTGCAGCACTCTGAAAAACACCAGAATCCCCAGTGTTGGCGCCATACCGCAAAGCAGCGAAGCCAGCGTGAACAGTGTCACGCAACTCATGTAAAACCGTTTGCGCCCAATCCGGTTTGCAATCCAACCGCTGATAGGCAGCACCACCGCGTTGGCTACCAGGTAGCTGGTCAGCACCCACGTCGCCTCATCGCGGCTGGCGGAGAGCGATCCTCCGATATGCTGCATCGCCACGTTGGCAATCGACGTGTCCAACGCCTCCATAAATGTCGCCAGTGTCACCGTGATCGCAATGACCCACGGGTTGGCGCGCGGCCGCCAGGTGTCATGAAACGAGAGTGTCGCTGCGGTTGCCAGAGCTGGACCTTTCTTAACGGTTAAGGGAACCAATTCAGTGAGTTTGTCGACCCCACCAGACTACCGGATTCGGCCTGCCCTTGGAGCGCGCCCTGTGCCGGTGGTCCTAAGCTCACTCCGGGTGTGTATATGGTCGGTCGGGACGGTGTCATCTACGGCGCGCACATCTTCGAGAAAGCAAGAGCCGCCGCCGAAGCCAAGGCGAAGGAAGCCGCGCAATCTCCACCCGCGCCACCTCTTGAAGCCCTCGTTGAGCTGCGCAAAGCCATCGCCGCCGCAGGTGGCGTCTATTGGCTCGCGGAAATATCCGTGCGGCCCTAGTTTGCCGGGATACCGAGTGCCCCAGGGGCTCGCTTCTGAGACCTGGGAATGCAAATCTCTGCAAAGTAAGCGCCAACCGATCTGGGGCCCCTGCTGCCTGCTATGTCATGCTGAGGAAGTCATGGAACCCATTCCTCTACCCGCCGCACTGTCACCTCAATCCGCCGCGCCCGAGTCCGTCCCGCTCCTGCTAGCCATCGACACTTGTGGGCCCTCCGGTTCCGTGGCCCTCGGCTGCATTCGCGACCCCCAGCTTCAAATCCTTGGCCAGATCGAACTCGAAGGCCGGAGTTACTCCGCCACCCTGGTCACCGCCATCGCCGACTTGCTGACCCAAAACAAGGTCGAACTGAGCAACCTCGCAGCCATCGTCGCTGTCAACGGCCCGGGCAGCTTCACCGGCGTTCGCGTCGGCCTCAGCACTGTGAAAGGTCTGGCCGAGCCCGCCCAAATCCCGATAATCGCCGTCTCCCGCCTTGAAGTTCTTGCCTCGAAGTCAGGCGTCCCCTCCTCCGCCATCGACGCCCATCGCCACGAGATCTTCCTCCGCATGCAGACCCCAGGAGAGCGCGCGCGCGAACTGCTGGCCAGTTCAGCCGAACTCGCAGCCATCACCGCCGCGCCAGTTCGCATCGCCGTTTGCGACGATGCCGCAGCCCAACTCCTCGCAGCAGCCTGGCCGTCAACAGGGCTGATTGAGGCCGCAGCACCCACCGCCGCCGATGCCCTCAGACTCTGCGCGTCACGAGTCTCCGCCCGGCAATTCGTCGACCTTGCCCTCCTCGATGGCCACTACCTTCGCCGTTCCGATGCCGAGATCTTCGGCCAACCGATTCTCCAGCATTCCAAATGAGCTCACCCACGCAAGACGTCCAAATCCGACGCATGACCGCGGGTGACCTAGATCAGGTGATCGCCATCGAGCAAAGCCTGAAGCAAGCACCCCATTGGTCTCACGCGGCCTACCTGTCCTCACTTGACCCGTCCAGCCTCCCGTCCCGCTTATTTCTTGTTGCCATGGACTCCTCAACCCACTCGGTCCTTGCCTTCGCCGTTGCAAGTGTCCTTCCTCCTCAGGCCGAACTGGAAATGATTGCGGTTGCTCCTCTCGCCCAACGCAGCGGCCTTGCGAGCAGCCTGTTTGCCTCTCTCCGGGACAGCTTGACCGTCCGAAACGTCTCCGAAGTAATCTTGGAAGTGCGCGCTTCCAACTACCCAGCCCTCGCGCTTTACCGCCATCTTGGATTCAGCCAGACTGCCCAGCGCCCCCGCTACTACACTGACCCGGTTGAGGACGCCCTATTGTTCACGCTGCGCATCTCCTGATTGCCGCCTCCGCTCGCCGTTGGGCAATTGCCTCCACCCTGCCGGCCCTTAAGGTGATTCAGATCACTCAGAATCCGCTTCTGACAAGAATTCCACAACCTCGATCACTTTCTCGATTTTTACCACTTGCCGATTGCGCCCTTGCGGCGGTATATGTAATTGTTCTGTAACAAACGGAGGTGCTTGATGGACGAAATACAAGACGCCACGCTGAGCGAAGAGATTCATCGCCTGCATGCCGAACATCATCGCTACGCTCAGCGGCTGGAAGACTTGCTTCAAAAACCCTATCTCTCCGAAGACGAACAGCTCGAAGAAGTTCGCTTGAAAAAGCTCAAGCTGCATGCCAAAGATCTCATCTTTGCCCTGGAGCGCCGCCAGCCCGCAGTAGCGTAGGCTCGAAGCGTTTCTTGAACATGTAGCTGAATCGTCTGATCGTCGCCGCACCATGCAGTGTGGCCCCTCCACGGATGTTTGCGCTCCCGGCGCCTCTCGTGCTCCGTATCGCCAATTCAGCAAGATAGCCACTGGCCCGAGTCAATCCACCGTATAATCGTTGAGGACGATGGTTCGTGACGGTTACATTTACGGTTTGAGCTTGCTCGCAGTTGCTGGTTTGGTGGTGTGGGCTACAGGCAGTTGGGCGTGGTGCATCGTCCCTTTGCTGTTGGCGGCGTTTTTCCTATGGTTCTTCCGCGATCCTCAGCGCAAGGTTCCCAGTGGCCCCGGATTGATCGTGTCTCCTGGCGACGGGCTGGTCACCGAGACGGTCACGATCTCCACGCCTCAAGGGCCAAGACAGCGCATCAGCATCTTTCTCAGCGTGTTTGATGTCCATGTGAACCGCTCGCCCATTGGCGGTGTCATCAAAGCCGTCTCCTATAAAAAAGGCCAGTATCTCAACGCCATGAATCCCGACTCCGCCGAGCACAACGAGCGCAATATTGTGACCGTCAACGGCGGAGGGATAGAAATCACATTCAAGCAGATCGCCGGCCTGCTCGCCCGACGCATCGTCTTCAATTTGAAAGAGGGGGACGCCGTGGAGCGGGGACAGCGCGTCGGCCTCATCAAATTTGGCTCAAGGGTCGATGTCCTCCTTCCGTCCGAGGCATTTCTCAAGATCAAAGTAGGCCAGCGCGTGAAGGGCGGACTCAGTGTCCTTGCCGCAATGCCCGACGGTGAGGGCCAATGAACGGCCACGACATTGCAATGGCCAAGGCCAATACCAAGGCCCGCCTGCGTCGCGGCATGTACCTGCTTCCCTCGCTTTTTACCGTGGGCAATATCGCTGCCGGCTTCTTTTCAATCACTGAGACCATCAAGGCCATCAGCGGCGAGGCGGCAACGCATCTTGACTTTGCGGCAATTGCTATCATCCTCGCCATCCCGTTTGACGCCCTCGATGGGCGCATCGCCCGCATGACCAACACCACCAGCGAGTTCGGCAAGGAACTCGACTCACTCGCGGACGCCATCACGTTCGGCGTGGCTCCTGCGCTTCTTGCCCTCATCTGGGGCTTTCACTTCCTGCCTGAATCGATTAACCCGCAGTTGCGTCTCGATTTGCAGCATGCAGGTGCCTTCATCTGTTTCTTGTTCTTGATCGGCGGCGTCTCACGCCTGGCGCGATTCAATATCAGCCACGACGCACAGCCACGCAATCCCGGCCGCCCTGGACGAAAGTACTTCGTCGGCATGCCCATTCCCGCCGCGGCGGGCTTCTTGGCTTCAACCGTTCACCTATTCTGGGGCATTCCAATCCCGGCGTGGTGGGTTGCCATTCTTTGGCTGGTTTTCGTCGGGCTTAGCGGCTTTCTCATGGTCAGTACCTGGCGCTTTTGGTCTGGAAAGGAGATTAACCTCTCCCGCAGTCATCCATTCCAAATCCTCTTTGTGCTCTCCATCATTGTTTACATCATGGTTCGGTTCTCACATTTTGTCTTTTTCGCCATCGGCGTGACCTACGTCTTCTCCGGCATCTGGGCCCGGGCGGCCTACGGCTGGTCCCGCCGCCGGCGTCGACGGCCATCCGGTTTCGACGAGTCCGGCGCCAATGCCGCAGAGACTGATTCCGTGAGACCCGCGTAACCAAACCAGCCAAAGGACGCCTGTGTACAAGATCGCCATAGCCGGAGCCTCTACCCTTTTAGGCCGGGAACTAAAAGACGCCCTGTCGGAGTCGCCCCTGGCGGCCGCCGACCTGATCCTCCTCGATGATGCAGCGGCCCATGGCCAACTGGACCAGGTGGGTGACGAGGTCACTTTTGTCCACGCCATTGAAGCAGATGCCTTTGAGCACGTCGACTTCACATTCTTCACTGGCACTGAGGACCTGACGCGTCGGCACTGGCGGCAGGCGCTTCGTTCAGGCTCAACGGTGCTCGACCTCTCCGGTGCACTCGATCAGGAGTCGGGCGTGCTGGTGCGCGCTCCCTGGCTTGGCTCTGAGGCCGCATCTCCCGATCTCTTCACCCCGGCAGTTGTTCCAGCCCACCCCGCCGCTCTTGCCTTGGGTCTGCTCCTCGACCGTTTGCAGTTGGCCGCTCCGGTTCGATTTGCCGCGGCCACCTTGCTGGAGCCTGCAAGCGAGTTCGGGCGCGCGGCAATGGACGAACTCCATCAGCAGACCGTAACCCTGCTCAGCTTTCAGGCCCTGCCCCGTGCCATTTATGACGCCCAGGTCGCCTACAACGTCCTCAGTGGATTTGGTGAAAACTCCACCATCAGCCTGGCTCCGGCCGAAGCCCGCATTCGTCGCCATTATGAGGCTCTGTCTGCCAGTCGATGGCCGGAGATCGCATTGCACGTACTCCACGCGCCCGTCTTTCACGGTCATGCTTTTTCCATCGCCGTCGAGCTCGAGCGGCCCGTCGATATCTCCGCGCTCGAAGAGGCTCTCAGCGGCGACCACGTCGACCTGGTCCTCGAAGACACCGATTCCCCTTCCAACCTGGCTGCCACCGGCCAGAACGATGTGCTCGTCCGCCTCCGCCCTGAGTTCGCCCCCCGTAACTCCAGCCAGGTCTCCCGCCTCTGGCTCTGGGCAGCTTCTGACAACCTTCGCCTCAACGCTCAGAATGCGGTTGAGTGCGCCCTTGACCTTCGCCGCCTGCGCCCAAAAGGCACCGTGCAGTGATTGCAACCTCAAGCATCCTCCCCCGCAGCCCTATTGATTGTGGCGTTCTATTTTTTTTTGAGACGCAATGCAATTCCCGCGACGCTTGTTATCTTTGGCTCGCTACCCCTTGCCACCGGAGTTCTCCCAAGCCTGCTCGATAAAGCTGTCCGTCATCCCGGCAATGTAGTCGGCCACAGTCCGCGCCAGGCCTTGCATCGGAATTTCGTCCCTATGATCCTCAGGCAACATCCCCGGATCAGCCGTTAGCGCCGCAAACAACCCCTTCACTACCTTCGCCGCATGGTGGTGCGATTCACCCAGCCCCGGGGAGTTGTAGAGATTGTCGAAGAGAAAAGCCTTGGCCTCCGCCCGTGCAGCCTCCATCTCCGGCCCCAACGCAACCATGCGCCCGGGAGCCCGCCGAACTTCTTCCAGCGTAGTTGCCCCAATCGCAGCCACACCGGCTCTGACTTCATTTATCAAGTCGGTCACCAGTGCATTCAGCAATCCCATCAGCGCTTCATAGGTCGATGTTTTTTGTCCTGCGCCGGGGTACTCTCGCATAACGACGTCGTGAAAGCCTCTGAAAAGCGGCACTCCCTCACGAACCTGCTCAAGCGTCAAAATACCGGAATCCAGTCCATCGTCCAAGTCGGCAGTCAGATAAGCAATCTCGTCTGCCAGGTCGATCAGCTGCGCCTCAAGGGGTGGAAACTCGTCAAGAAAATACTCGTTCAGTTCCGGGTGCTCGGAGGCCGAATAGTCTCGAGAATGCTTGACGATGCCCTCGCGTACTCCCAGCGTCAAATTCAGCCCGCGAAACCCCGCGTAGCGCTCCTCAAACCAGGTCACAATGCGCAAAGCGTGCAAATTGTGGTCAAAACGCAGCCCAAATCCCCTGAGGCACTGTTCGAGCGCCTTTTCCCCTGCATGCCCATAAGGTGGATGGCCGATGTCATGGACCAAAGCCAGTGTTTCGGCCATCTCCTGGTTCAACCCAAGGGCGCCTGCTAGAGTCCGCGTGATCTGGGTCACCTCCAGGGTGTGCGTCAGCCGGCTCCGGAAGTGGTCGGCGGGCGGATCGCCGGGCCGCCTGGTAAACACCTGGGTCTTCCCCGCCAGCCGCCGGAATGCCCGTGCATGCAGAATCCTCGCCCCATCCCTGGCAAATGCCGTGCGATAGGGATGAAGAGGTTCACCGTACAAACGCTGCGTGAGTTCGCGGTCGTCCCCCAATACTGAAATTCCTGCTGGAAGCTTGGCCGCAGACATCCTGTCCGATTCCATCGCCCATCCTTGACAAGGTACTTCAGGTCTGTTTATACCGCACTCTGCAAATTCTTTACCCCAATCAGGTCTCTCGTGTGCTCTGAATCACGATCGATCACATTTGCCAGTGCTATAACGGTCCGAATAGGGCTGAGATTGGACAACGCCAATTCCGCAGGCGTACTATCCTGCCTGATTTTTTTCGGGACCCCCATTCGGGCGCAAAACTCCAGTGCCGGCCCCGGTCACACAGCATACTTGCACCTGGAGGCAGGAATGAATTCGATCCAAAAAGCGGCGCTTACGATGTTGGCGCTGGGAGTTGCATTTACCGCCGGCTGTGGCGATCGCCACTCCACCAAAGAGGTCTACTACATGATTTCAGCGCATACCTCTTTGCCATATTGGCAAACCGCGGCTGCTGGATTCAAAAAAGCAGCCGCCGAATATAAAGTGACCGCCGTTGTTGCGGGTCCTGACGGCTATGACCCGCAGGCTGAGTTGGTTGAGCTCCAGAAAGCAGTTGCCGTCAAACCGGCGGGCATCCTCATCTCCGTGGCCGACGCCGCCATCCTCCAACCCGGAATCGATGCCGCCATCAATGCGGGTATTCCTGTCATCACCATGGACTCCGATGCTGCCAGCAGCCATCGTCTGTATTTCATCGGAACCAACAATCTCGAGGCTGGACGCCTCGGCGGTCGCCGCGTCGTCGAAAAACTCGGCGGCAAAGGCAACGTGGTCTTTTTTACCATCACCGGTCAACCGAACACTGAAGAACGCCTCAAAGGATTCAAGGATGTCTTCGCAAGCCGGCCAGACATCAAGATCGTTGACGTGGTCGACATCAAGGACGACGTGCACAGCGCCTTCGACAAGACTCAGGAACTCATGATCCTGACAGGGCCCAAGAAGATTGACGCCTTTGTCTGCCTCGATTCGGCTTCAGGCAAGATGGTCTCAGACGCCTTCAAGCGCACCAACGCCACCGATCGCGAACTTGTCGCCTGGGACGTCAGCCAGGACACACTCGACGGCATCAAGGGTGGCACCATCGACGCAACTATCGCACAGAAGCCCTTTGCCATGGCATTCGTTGGACTCAAGGGCCTCGACGAAATCTTCCACGCTCCGCCCGCCCAGCTCAACAAGGACTTCAGCGCCGACTCCTTTTCGCCCTATCCGGTCTTTGTTGATACCGGCACATCAATCGTAGACAAGAGCAACGTCGATCTCTACATCGCCTCAGCCGCTGAGGGAACCAAGTAAGGTCATTGGGGACTTGACCTGGGTGAACGCAGGTCAGATTCGACGCAGTTTCGCAGCAAAAGAATGGCCGCATCTGGCAAACCAGATGCGGCCATTCTTCATATCCGATTACTCTGCAGCCCTGATCGCGCAGGCAAAACAGACCCCAAATCTTCATTTCGTTCACGCGGGACCACGCGCCTTACTCTTGTTTCACCGGACCCACCGTGTTCTCCTGCTTGGCCAGTTTCACCTTGGCGGTATCCAGCTTGTGCTGTACCTTGGCCACATCACCCGGCTCCAGATCGGCAGCCAATGACTTCGACGACTCCGCAAGTGAAAGCTCCCACTGCGCGGCTGCCAACCTGATCCGCCCGGTCTTCTCGTAAAGATCGCCGAGGTGATCGTGAACTGTAGGGTCAGTCTGGTCCCGCTCGACAGCCTGGCGCAAATTCTCCTCTGCCAGCTCATACTGCCCAAGCTTGAAGTAGACCCAGCCCAGCGAATCCAGATAGGCGCCGTTGGTCGGCTCCAACTCCACCGCCTTGCGAATCAGGCTCAACGCCTCGGTCAAGCGCGTGCCCTTATCCGCCATCATGTAGCCCAGGTAGTTCATGGTCATCGAGCTGGTTGGATCCAGATCGAGAGCCTGACGGAAAAACTGTTCCGCTGGCTCATAATGCTTCTGCCTCTCGGCTAACTCGCCCCGTAAAAACAATAGATACGTGCGATCTTCTTTCTTGCTGGTCAGTGCACCGGCCTTGGTGAATGCGTCGTCGGCATCCTTCCAGCGGCGCAACCGAATGTCCATTTGCCCCAACGCAATCCACACCGTCCGGTCATTGTCACTGTTGTCGAGTTGAGCTTTCGCCAGTGCAAGCCCTTCGTCAACCTTCCCTTGATCGGCAAGCTCACCCGCAAGAATCAGTTTGAACTCAACATCTTTGGCCCTGAGATCTGTATCCTTCGGGCTAGCCTGGGCCGCTTTGCTTGAAATCTCCACTGCCTTGCGCGAAACATCGAGCGCCTTGTCGAACTCTCTCGCGTCGCGGTAAGTATCAACTTCGCCCTGATATCCGCGAAGCGCCGTATCCCCGCCCATTTCGATCATTTTCTGGTAAGTGGAGATGGCATCTTCAGTCTTGTTCTGCTCGTGATAAATCGCCCCCAGCCGATCGAGGAAGATGCCCCGGTTGGTCTTTTCCTCAGCCGTATATGCGCCATTGGCATGCGATGTCAGGTCGACCATCTTCTCGTAAACCTGTGCTGCTTCGTCGTAGCGTCCCAGTTGATCCAGCAGGAGCCCTTCGTTGTAGCCCGCCTCCAGCGATGTCGCGTCGATCTTGCGCGCCTTGCGGACAGTGGCAAGCGCATCCTCATACTTGCCCTGCCGGCGCTGTATCTCACCGATGTGAACCAACGCCTCCGCATCCTCAGGGTCAGCGGCGGCAAGTGCCTTGAACTGCTTCAGGGCCTCATCCAGTTGGTTGTCATTGAGCAGAGCCTGGCCAAGTACGTCCAGCGTATGTTCGTCGCCAGGATCCAGGTCAACAGCCCGCTGGTAAGCGGCAATCGCATCCTTCGGCCGCTTCATCTGGTCGTAAGCCGCACCAAGCGCGCCTTCCATCTTCGGACTGCGCGCCTCCACTGGAACCGCCTCGATTACCTTCACAGCATGTTCCAGGTCTCCGCTCTCGGCATACACGCGGGCCAGGTTCAGCACCACTTCCTCTGAATCAGGCTCGATCGCCTGCGCGGTCGAAAACTCTTCTTCCGCCTTCTTCGGATCGTGCTTCACCGTGTAAAGCTGACCCAGAACCATCCGGTCTTCTACGCTGTTCGGCTGCAAAGCCACAATCTTCTCGAACTCCGCAATCGCCTGGTCAAGCGGATTGCCCGAAGGAGATGAACTGGAGACAGCGGTAGAACCGTCGCTCAACTGGCGTAGATAGATTTTCCCCAGCAGCTTGTGTGCATCAACATCGTTGGGAGAGCCCTTCAGCAGCCCCCGCGCCGTAACTTCGGCCTCGTGAATATGCCCGGTCCTGAAGTAAAGATCAGCCAAACCATCGTTCAACTGCGAGGATGTGGGATCAGCATTCAGCGCCAGCTTGTACTCCTCAATGGCTTGCGTGGCCAGTTCCGGTCTGCCCAGGGCCGCGGCATCTTCCTCGTAGGAATTAGCCAGGGCCAGGTGATAATAAGCCTTAGCGCGGTCCGCTGCCGGTTCCGTAGGCGAGGCAGGAGGAATCGTTGCATTGCTGCTTGCGGCCGGCTTGGCTGGAGCCGCGCTCTCAGGGAGCGAGCTTCCCGGTTCGGCCTGGCCAAAACTGTAAGCGGCAGACAGCAGAAACAGCGAAACGGCGGCGATCGACGGCCACGAGGGCGACAGATATTTCTTCTTTTTCATAGTCAAGGGGAATCCCTGCCTCTTCAGTCTCTTACGCGGCAAAATTCCGCTCCCGGAAACCGGGTGGCAGTGCTGGCAGCCGGTCAAGTGATGCTCCAATGGTGTTACCTCAAAACCTCGACCGTTGAGTTGCCCGTTCCCAAACGAAAACACCTCGAAACAAAGCCGGCAACGGCGTCTGAATTGGAGAACCGCGGTTGCTGCAGTTCTGCCTAGTTATAAAGACGATTCTAACCGTCATTTGGCTCAAACTGCACGCCGGATTGCCTGATTTTCCAACTCCAAGGGCACAGGCTCGTCAACCAAATCAAAAATCGCATCCAGATCGCACACTTTCAATGCCTGAAGTGCCGAATTCCGGTCAACACCATCGCCAATCCCAACCGATCCGCAGCGGCAATCACCTCCTCATCCTTCACTGACCCACCCGGCTGGATCACCGCTGTCGCTCCCGCAGCCGCCACAGTCTCCAGCCCATCCGGAAATGGGAAAAACGCGTCTGAAGCGGCCACCGTTCCCGCCAGGGGAAGCACCGCCTTCATCGCGCCAAACCGCGCCGCATCCACGCGGCTCATCTGTCCGGCGCCCACTCCGACGGTCTGCCCATCCCGCGCATACACAATCGCATTCGATTTCACATGCTTGGCTACCCGCCAGGCAAATAGCAGGCTCCTGAGTTCCTCCGCTTCCGGCGGCCGCCACGTCACCACCTTCAACTCGCCTTCAGTCACATGCCCAGTATCCGCATCCTGCATCAGCAGCCCGCCAGACACATGCTTCACCACCGGCCGCGGCTCAGCCGGTCGCACTTCCACCAACCGCAAATTCCTCTTGGCGCCAAATCGTTCCCGCGCTTCAGCCGTGAACCCCGGCGCCGCGATCGCCTCGACAAATAGCTTGGCAATCTCCAGCGCTGCATCCCCATCCACAACACGATTAATGCCCACAACCCCGCCGAATGCCGAAACCGGATCAGCTGCCAACGCCTTCTGGTACGCCTCCAGAATGGTCGTCCCCGTCGCCGCGCCGCATGGGTTCGTGTGCTTGACGATAATCACAGCCGGCTGCTCGAACTCCTGCGCCAGTTCCCAGCACGCGTCCAGATCCACAAGGTTGTTGAAGCTCAGCTCTTTTCCTTGCAATTGGGTCGCGCCAGCAATCCCCAATCCCGACCCGTCGGAATACAGCGCCGCCCGCTGGTGCGGGTTCTCCCCGTAACGCAAAGATTGCGCCATGGGAAAGTTGATCCGCAGTGTCGTCGGAAAGGCCGTTGCATCCAGCTCTGCCGAAGCCGATGGCAACGGCGCGTCAACAATCTTGTCCAGCGTATTCGCAATCGCCGAATCGGAAGCCGCGGTGGTGGCGAACGCCGGCCGCGCGAGCCGCCAGCGGGTCTCCCTGCTCAAGGTTCCGCCCGTGGCCTTCAACTCTCCAGCCAACCCAACGTAGTCGGCGACCCGCGTCACAATCGCGACATCTTCAAAGTTCTTCGCCGCCGAACGCACCATCGATGGCCCGCCAATATCGATATTCTCTATGAGATGACCGAAGGCAGCTCCGGCGTGCGCAGCACTTTTCTCGAACGCATACAGATTCACCACCACCATGTCGATCGGCTCAATCCCATGCGCGGCCACGGCGGCCTCATGTTCCACATTCCCGCGAATGTAGAGCAATCCCCCATGCACGCGCGGATGAAGCGTCTTGACGCGGCCATCCAGCATCTCAGGAAAACCCGTCAAATCGCTGATGTCCTTCACCGCCAGGCCAGCCTCGCGCAGCGCTCGCGCGGTTCCGCCCGTGGAAACAAGTTCTACCCCAAAGCCAGCCAGCGCCTGTGCAAATTCCACCAACCCGGTCTTATCCGTAACGCTCAGCAGCGCCCGCAGAATCCGCTTCTCTCCGCTCACAATTTCTCCCTTGAGTTTTGCTGTTCCGTTGAAGATCATCTGAAACTACTCACCTCAGCACGACAAACCCATTGCTGAAGAGTTCAGGCTGCGATCAATAAATACAGTCAAAAATCGTGCTGCACTTGAAAAGCTCTTCTTTCAATCTTTCATTAATATGTCACTGCAAGTTTTTGCACTCGGCAGCCGATTAGGAGTTTCCCCTGACTCCCATCCTACAGCGTCTTCGAAAATGCTTTAGAGTTAGAGGATGGGAAGTTATTCCCCAACTCCTGATCCTGAAGTTCTCCCACCCGGCACCGGTACACTCTCGCCGCCCCCGCCTGTTCGACGCCGGCGTCCATCCTGGGCCGCCGCGCCGGCCACCTACGTCCTCGTAGGCATCAATTGCGCCGTCTACTTTGCCATGGTTCTCAACGGCGTCGGCCCGGTCAATCCCACCACCGATCAGCTCATGCGTTGGGGTGCCGATAACGCCGGCTCTGTGCTTGTCAACGGTGATTGGTGGCGCATCGTCACCGCCATGTTTGTTCACGGCGGCTTCCTCCACCTGGCCACCAACATGTGGTGCCTGTGGAACCTTGGCCTGCTAGCTGAACCGCTCATGGGCTCGGCAGGCGTTTTGGCCGTCTACATTCTCACCGGAGCGGCCGGCAACCTGCTTTCGACATTCAAAAGCTGGGCGTCGTTTAATGGTGGGTGGCTGAGTTATCACGCCGCGGGCGGAATGGATCCTGCTGTGATGTTCCCCGCTGGCGTCGGTGCCTCCGGAGCCGTCTTCGGAATCGCCGGAGCGTTGATCGTCCTGCTCAAGTCTGATCGGCTTCCCGTCCCGCCCATGGAGCTCAAGAGGCTGCGCAGATCGGTCATCTACTTTGCGGCACTGAATCTGATCCTTGGCCTCTCCATCAACGCCGGCTCCAACTATTTGGGCTCGGGCCTGAACATCGACAACTTTGCCCACCTCGGCGGTTTCAGCTCAGGATTGCTTTTCGCGGCTCCGATGATTCCCCGCCTCGGTTCTCCGCGGCCAATCTTTCAAACCCGCCTCCGCATCGCTGTGGGAATGATGGTGGGCGTGCTGGTGCTGTTTGCGTTTTATCTCTCCAAGCTGCCCGGCTGAATACTCTTCGTTTCCCTCTCCCTCGATGAGTCAATCGCGCGGCGGCAACCGCTCCACTTACAATTGAGACAGTGCCGCAGACCTTGGTCAATCCGCAGGCGCAAGTCCGTCCTTTCTGCCTTCAACCTGTCGATCGCCCCCCCTGGGATGCGCCGGCGCCGATGCGTTTCTGGCACCTCGCCAGCCTCGATGCCCCCACGGTAGCCGTCGTCTGGACCATCGCTTTTGCCTGGGCGGCCGGTGTCCTCCTCCCGCTCAAGGCTCCTTTGCTTCTGGCTCTTGCGGCATGGGTCGTCTATGTTGGCGATCGCCTGCTCGATGCGCACACCGCCCTGCGCTCAGAGGAAACCAGCAAACTGCGCCACCGTCACCGTTTCCATTGGCGGCATCGGCGCATATTCATTCCGCTGGCCGTCCTCGCCGCCACCGCAGCAATCTGGATATTTCTGGTCCTTGTGCCACCGTTTTTAAGGCAGCGGGATTCGGCGTTGGCCGCGCTCGCTCTGGTTTATTTCACCAGCGTCCATTCAAGCCGCAAGCTTGCTTCATTGTCGCCTCAGCTTCTGGCCCCGCCCTTGCCGTCGATCATCTCCTCGTTCCCGACAAAAGAACTCCTGGTTGGCCTTCTATTCACCAGCGCCTGTGCACTCCCCAGCATTTCCAGGCTCCCCGCATCCACGTCGGCCGTGCTCCTCTTGGTCCCGATGGCCTTCTTCGCATCGCTCGCCTGGCTCAACTGCCACGCCATCGAATCGTGGGAGTCCGCGACCGTTGCACCACATTTCACCACTCGCGACTCCAGTCGGGCTGCAACCTTCACCGAGCCGCACCGGAGCTTGGCTCTAGTAACCACCTGCATTCAATCTGGCAGAACCAATCCCACCTTTCCCGTCGCCAGCCTCCTCGCGGTTGCCGGCCTTTTTCTGGCCTGCGTCGAGTTCCCGCTGCATCCCCGCCCAGCGGCATTCCTCACAGCGGGGGCTGCAAGCGCACTGCTACTTGCCCTGCTGGACCGATATCGCAATCGCCTGACACCCCTTGCCCTACGGGTGGCCGCCGACCTCGTCCTGCTTACCCCAGCATTGCTATCCCCGCTCGCGTGGATTTACCGATGAACCAGCCATCAAACTTCGACC
>Ga0181520_10007802_pt1 | contig 15554 bp, 13 predicted proteins | sample PEATcosm2014_Bin_29_FD_132451 | JGI IMG/M metagenome (GOLD analysis project Ga0181520, IMG submission 132451) | Peatland microbial communities from MTU Mesocosm Facility, Houghton, MI, USA - PEATcosm2014_Bin02_30_metaG | ecosystem: Environmental > Terrestrial > Soil > Wetlands > Peat | place...
AGCCACGGATGGGCTTGGGCTGACAGCGACGGGCTACATCAAGCCAGCTCGGCCAATGTCTCCGTAGTACCCGTAGTGCGTTCTTGTTCAGACATGCGCACGTAGCATGCTAGTCTACGGGTTGCTTCCACTCGCGGGAGGAACCCGGTGCACGTGCGATCTTCGCTTGTCGTATTGTTCTTGGCCAGTGCGGTCGCCTTAAGCGTTGCCCCGGGGCAAACCACGACGAACTTCGCCGGCCACACCGGCGATTTCAACCACGTGGCGTCGAGACTCATCTCAGTGACATATCGCCGTCCAAGTCACCGTCAATCGGCCCACTGCCTGGGTGATCGACCATGGCCAGCGGCGCGAACAGAAGCCCCAAGCCCACCACAGCCACAACTGAGCAAGCTGTGCGCGCCGGGCCACCCGAGAATGACAATCTCTGCGCCCGGTTAGTGTAAGTTCTCGTTCAGAAGCTTGGCTAAGCGCGCACCAGCCAGGGCGATGCGAGCTTTGGCATCTTGCATCGCAATGTCGTAGTAAGCCTGTGTGATGGCGTAAGAGGAACCGCCCGCCGGCGCCAGGCCCTTGCCGATGGGGGCGCTGTACGCGTCCTTCTCAGCCATGGTCAGCGACTCCTTGGCCCAGTCGTCTGGGTCGGTGTCACTGACGCCGTCCTGCGCCGCGGGAAGCGCCTTGGCAAATGTCGCCGCGAAGGGCAGGGCCGGAGCCGGCTCACCCTCGCCGGGCAGATCGTCCCAAAACGCATGCAGCTCTGCGGGCGCACTCTTCGATAAGGTGCCTTCGAACTGCTTCTTCATCGCCGTGGGCAGCTTGATCTTGATATCGTTGCCGCCTGCATCTCCTTTGTTCGCGAAGAAACGGACGGTGCCATGCAGGGGCTGATGGATGTCGCCAACCAGATGTTCCAGCCATACCAGTTCGTAGGACTTCAACAGATCGAGACTGGCATCGGTCGAGGCGATCGCGGTGCGCAGCACGGCGATCTGTGTGGCTGCGTTCGGCGCCGGCGTATCGGGCACCTTCGACCTGTCCGATGCGAACCCTGCGTCCACGAAATGCCAGTACCCATGACTGGCCGTGTCGGTGTAGCCAACGGCAGGTTCGGACGGTCCGCTATTCGCCGGAGGAGTATCGGAGTCTCTCAACCATTCGTGCTTAATCGTGTCGGGCCAGGTAGCGGCGCGCATGAACAGATAGAGATTCCGATCATCTTGCGAAAGTCCGGCCGGCAGATCGTTCACCCAATCCGCATAGCCGGGAATCGATTTCGTGTTATCGGAGTTATGCAACGTCGGCACCATCGCCAGAAGCTGCATGACCCGCTTTTGCATATCGGGATTCAACTGTTGCCAGGCAACGTATGCAACAGCCTCATGTCCGGTGTTCCCCCAGCCCCGAACTTGCTGAGGAGCCGCCAGCGCCAGTACCAGCAGGCAAGGCAGAACCCATCCCCGGACAGTTCTTTTGAGACCAGTGTGCGTCTGTTGAAGGAACATACTTACCTCCATTCGATCTATTTCTCGAGCCGGCAACCGCTCGCGCGGCCGAGAGTGTCACGTGCCAGCTTTCACCGCCGCGTTCGGCAGTGACCGCGGATCTTTCTGATAACTGTAGCGCAGAAACGCTGCCATAGCGAACACAAGTTCTTGCGCCCTCCGAGGCTTCCGCTGAAAGCCACGCGTTCGTAACCGAAGAGTCATGAGCCGGGCCGCCTCGGCGCGCGATCCGGCGTGGATTTCATATCCACTGGGTTAGGTGCATTGGACTCCGCGTGTGATCCGGACATTTGCCAGATACGGGCTTACTGGAAAGCGATTTTGGGCTGCGCTCCGCATGTCCGGTTGGGCGAGATGACCCCGGCCTCCCCTGCATGTCCGCAGAGGTCATCCCTCGCGCCAAAATAGCGCGCAGAGTGTCGACTGCTTTTAGGATCTCGGCATGTTGAACTGCCGAGACCATCCCAGTTGGCGGTGCCCAGACCTCGGCTTGTCTCCCGTTTTAGAACCTATAGCTACCCATCAACTGGACCACGCGGTTGCCGGTCGTGTAGAGCGGGCGGCCGCTTGTCGTGAGGTTGGCATTGGTGGTGCCAGGTACTGCGGCCGTGAAGGCCAGCGACAGGTCGGAACAGCCTGCCGTGCAGAACTGCGGAATTGGATGATTCAAGAAGTTGGTTGCCGAGGCCCGCAGCTCGATCGGATGCTCCTTGTACTTGAAGGTCTTGAAGATGGCGAGGTCGTTGCCGAAATAGCGCGGGCCGTGTATGTACGGCCAGACCGCCGGGCCGTTGGTGCCTTGCGGCCCCAGAGCGAAGCAGTTGGGGTTGAAGTAGTGGCCTGGTTGCAAACTGCTGCGCGGATCGCACGTGAGTATCGGAAGGATCTCCGCGGAGTTGGTGCCGAGCCATGTCCAGCTGTTCAGCGCACCTACCGTAACCAGATTCAGATTTCCGCCGGAGTTCGGTTGGATCGGAGCGCCGCTTTGCGCCTGGACTACACCGGAAACCGACCAGCCATTGAGCAGGGCGCCCAGAAACCGGTCGGCCTGATGAGTGGGCTTGGGGAATCTGACCGTGTACCCAACATTGAATATCTGCGTGTGGTCATACGCCAGCGGACCGTAATTGTCCTTCAGATTCCACGGATCTGTCGTGGGGCCGTTGCCGACGCCGTTGTCGGTGTTGCCGTCGCGGATTCCGAGCGCTTTGCCGAACGTGTAATTCACCATGAATGTGGCGGGCCCGGTCCGCTTGTTCCAAGTACCTTGCAGCGCATTGTAGTTCTGATATCCAGTGTGGCTGCTGACCAATACGTTCTGGTAGTTCCGATAAGGAAGGTAGTCCCGCCAGGGCACCTCCACCGAAAGCGGATCGTTCACTACCCCGGTGACCGGGTCGGGCAGGAAATAGGCGCCCAGCGGAGTTTTGTTGAGATTGCCGAGGTTGCCCGAAACGAGTAAATCACGACTCCGGTTGCCCGAGTATTGGATTTCGACAAGCGATCGCCATGGTGCGCGTTGGGATACGGTGAAGCTATAACTCTCCGTGTAAGGTGTGCTCGAGTCGCCCTGTTGTAAGGCGGCTACATTGCTGCCCAAGCCAGTCACGCCTCCATCCGGCAACCCGTACTGCGCGAAATTCCATCCCAGGTTCGCCGGGTTCAGGATAACGTAGTTGGGCCGGTTGACAGCCTCGTCGTAGATGCCATTGGTGACGGCGCTGTTGAACGAAAGCTGATAGCGGTACACTCCGAAGCCGCCGCGGAGAACCGTCCTGCCGGTTCCCAGCAAATCGAAGGCGAACCCGACACGCGGCTCGGGGAAAAACAGCCTCGACGGGAAGCCAGAGAGCGGAATACTGTTGTCTCTGGCGTGCCAAAGCAGGCCCGTCCAAGGTCCCGCCTGCGTGGTGTTGTTGTAGGAAGCCTGGTTCCATACAGCCAGCCCGGGGCCGCCGGCGGGATACCACTGTCCCATGTGATCCAGGCGGACCCCGTAAGTCAGGGTCAACCTTCGACGCGCTCTCCACTGGTCCTGCGCATAGAGCGAATACTGGCTGTACTTCATGTCGTAAACGCTCACACCGGGCACCTGCTCGAAAGACTGCACCCGGCCCGTCAGGAAGTCGGCCATCAGGTTCCCGGTGCTGGTGGCGCCGGAATTGTCGAAGTTGAGAAGGCCCTGGGGCACATTATTCAAGCCGCCAGGCTGGTAGTTCTCCGCGAAGTCCCAGTAAGCCCCAAACTTCATCGAGTGCGTGCCAGCTACCTTGGATAGGTTGTCCCCTAGCGACGGGGCTAGCGACATCTTCCCGAAATCCCCTCCGTAAAAAGTCGTGCCGAACGCCGGCGCATAGTAACCGGGGACGGCGTTGCCGGTGCTGGTAAGGTTCGGGATTTGCGGCGTATCCGGGTCCGGAACGAGCGGCTCATATCCCGTCAGCCCAACCTTGGCCGGATTCACCACCGATGGATTCGAGAGCCGCACCGGGTTGAGGAACCTCACCAGCGTGGCTACTGTTTCGTTAGTCAGCGTGGGACTCAAGATACGCGTGAGGTTCGCGCTGTAAACCTGCGTAACCTCATGCGCCGGCATGGCAGACGGGTAGGGAAGAGCGTTGTAAGGGAAGTACCATACGCCGATGGGGTTTTGATCGAATTCATCCTGGCGGTTCCACGAGACAAACAGCCTGGTATTGTCGCTGATGTTGTAATCCAGGCGGACCCTGAACTCAAGTCGATTTACCTCGTAGTTTTGGTTGAAGTAAGTGTTGTAGCCATTCTTCGGATCGGGCTGGGGGAGTTTCACCGCCGGGAACGTCGCCGCGTAGGCAAGCGAGGTCGGATCCAACAGCGACTGTGGGATCAGGCCGCCGGGGTAGGCACTCGCGGTGCCGTGCAGGGTAGGCTGCAACGCATCTTCGGCGTAAGCGGACGCGAAGCCTTGGCCGAGACTGCTGAGGTACGCAGGCGAGAAGTTTCCCGCCAGCATTTCGGCGGTCGGAACGAAATAGGCGTGTCCCTGGGGCGGCGGAACCTGGTTCATCCCCTCCGGCGCGATGTAAAAGAAGAGCTTGTTGCGCTTTTGGTTGAACTTGGTGCCGGGAATCAAAACCGGGCCGCCGATATCGCCACCCGGATACACGGCGCTGTAGTTGACGCTGTAGCCCTGGCTCTTCAGGTACGCGTCCTTCGAGTCCAGAGACGAGACATGACCGTAGACATAGAGCGCCCCATGGAACTGGGCTGCTCCGCTCTTCCCAATCACCTGGAAGGTCACCGGGCCTTTGGCGTATTCGGCGCCGTAAGCCGAATTGAGAAGTGTCATCTCGGCAATCTGGTCCTTGTTGATATTGCCGACGTGCGTTCCCTGGATGCCGGGATCGAGCATATTAGCGCCGTCCATAGTTATGGTCAGCGCCCCGTACGGCTGCGTTCCGTTAGCCGAGTATTGTCCTCCCGGACCCGAATTGCTTTGCGTAGTCAGACTGTTCCATCCGCTCTGCGTCAAACCACGGTTCATTCCCATGCCCGGCATGATCTTGATCAGCTCGGATGCATCCCGGCCCTCGATTGGCAGATCTTGCACCATGGCCGCGTTCAAGGTCTGGCGGGATTCGCCGGTGTCCGGAGGCGCAAGCGCTTCGGCGCCTGCAGCCACTTCAACTTTTTCCATGGCTACCTTGACTTGAAGAACGACTCCGGGCAACGCTCGGCTCTCACCCTGATTGAACACGATGGTTCTTCGCTCCCAGGTGGCGAAGCCGGGAGCCGAAATCGTCAACGAATACGAGCCGGGCTGAATCGCAACGATGTCGAAAAAGCCGCTGCCGTTTGAAACCGTCTCGCGCGCGCTCCCACTGTCCTCGCTGGTCAGCACGACCTTGGCGTTGGGCACCACCGCTCCACTCGGGTCCAAAACGGTGGCGCTTAGCGAGCAACTCGCGTTCTGGCCACGCGCGGCCACCGCCGGGAAAAGATAAGCCGCAACAATAACGATGATCATGCCGTGTTTCGACCTGTGCATGGCGACTCCTTTCGTCGATCGTGATGCCGCGCATCCCGCACCACTGCACATAGCGCACAATGCGACGGATCGGCAGACAGGCCGTGGGCAGGGCCACTGAAGCGGAAGCGGGCCGACGCCCGTTGCGCTGCCGGGCCGGCCAGGGCGGCCACCAGCCACCAGATACGGAAGATCGGGCGGCCCAGCTTTCTCCGATTTGATTGTAGGCGGACGACCTCGAACGTGCATAGCACTTTCGGAAGACTGGCGCGGCTAGCGGGATGGCCGGCAACCGGCGCACATGGCTGGCGGCGCGGGTATGGTCGCTGGAGCGCTGCTACACCCAGGGCGCGGGTCAGTTACCGAACTTTTCCGCCGAGTTTAATGCGATCGCCGGATTCGTGCGGCGGAGCAGCGGAACCGCACGAGCACCGCAGTGATCCGAGTTTCCGTGACCCGCTGCGCACACACCTGTTGCTTTCCCAATGGACATGTGAAATCCTCGTGTTGGCAAGCCAAATGACGGCACGGTAAAACGAGACGGCATGAAGCAAAAAATGGATGTCCAACAGGGCACGCTGGCCCTGATGGTGCTGAAGACCCTCGATGTGTTGGGGCCATTGCATGGCTATGGCATCGCGCGGCGAATTGAGCAAATCAGCGGTGATTTGCTCGCGGTGAATCAGGGCACGCTTTATCCCGTCCTGCTGAGGTTGGAGCAGGAGGGTGCCATCGCATCGGAGTGGGGTCCCTCGGAAAACAACCGCCGGGCGCGCTTTTATAGGCTGACGCGTGCGGGACACAAATTACTGGAAGCCGAAAAGCGCGATTGGGAGCAGACAGCGGCGATCATCGCGCGCTTCTTTGCAGTGAAAGCGCAGGACCTGGCATGAGGGCCCTGAATCGGTCATTCACACGCCTTCTCAACTTAACGACCAGGCGTCGCGGCGACGAACGGCTCCGCGAAGAGATGGAATCGCATATAGCGACCCAGACTGAAGAGAACATCCGCGCCGGCATGACTCCCGAGGAAGCCCGCCGCCACGCCCGCCTGAGGTTCGGGGCTGTGGAGGCGATTCGCGAAGACTACCACGCCGAAGAGGGCCTGCCATTTGTCGAAAACCTGCTGCTGGATGTTCGTTATGCGCTTCGCGTGCTTCGCAAGTCTCCCGCGTTCACGGTCGTAGCCTTACTCACACTGATGCTGGGGATTGGGGCAAACGTCGTTGTCTTCGGAGTGCTGAATGCGGTCCTGCTGCAGCCGCTCGATGTGAGCGACCCACAGAGCCTGTATCAGATTCGGCACAAGCAGTGGATGATCGGACGGCTACTGACTACGTCGTATCCCGCCTTTGAGGATTTTCGGCAACGAAACACCACCTTCAGCGGCATGGCCGGGATTTATGGATATTCTCATGCGGCACTGAGCTGGCGCAACGCGGTGAGGAATGTCCACGGCGATGCGGTCACTGGCAATTATTTCGATTTGCTCGGCGTGCAGCCGGAGGTAGGACGGTTCTTCCACGCCGCGGACGAGCATGGCCCGGATTCAGCGCCGTATGTGGTGTTGAGCGACGCTCTGTGGCGAAACATGTTTGATGCCGATTGGGGCGTAGTCGGGACGACCGTGGAGCTCGACAAGCGTCCGTTTACGGTGGTTGGCGTGGCGCCGGCGCGTTTCCACGGCGCGGAGCGGTTTGTGTGGCCGGACTACTGGATGCCCATGGTGATGGAGGGGTCGGATATCCTGCATAACCGGAAGTCCGTAGCTGTCACCGGGATTGGCCGGCTTAAGCCGGGCGTGACGGCGCGGCAGGCGACGGAGAATCTGAATGCGATTTCGGCCGAACTGGCGAAGGAGTATCCGGAGACCGACGACGGGCAGGCGCTGCGGCTCATCCATCCGGGACTCTTCGGGGACGACGGCGATGTCATTCGCGGATTTCTTTGGAGCGTGACCGCGCTGGCGCTGCTGGTGCTGGCGGCGGCATGCGCGAACCTGGCAACTCTGTTTGCGGCGCGCGCGGCCGACCGCAACCGGGAACTGGCGCTCCGTGTGGCCCTTGGATCGAGCCGGTGGCGGCTGGTGCGGCAACTGCTGACCGAGGCGGTGCTGGTGTCACTGATGGGCGGGGCGGCGGGGCTGGTGGGCGCGCGGCTGCTGTTGGGAGTGTTGAACCGCTCGCAGCCGTTCGTCGGCGCTCTGACAGTAAGCGTGGATGCGCGTGTGTACCTGGCAGGTCTCGCGTTGACGCTGGGAAGCACGCTGTTGTTTGGGATGCTTCCGGCGTGGCAGACGTGGCAGAGCAGTCCGTTGCAGATGATGAAGAACGGACCGGCGGATCGAATGCACCTGCGCCGGTTTGCCCTAAGGGACCTGTTGCTGGGCGCGCAAATTGCCATCTGCACGCTGCTGGTAACGGCCTCTCTGGTCGCGGTGCGCGGCATGGTGCGCGCTCTACACACTCCACTGGGCTTCCAGCCGCAGGGCGCGATGCTGGCCGATATCGACCTTAGCCAGGCGGAACAGACAGGCGACACGGCACTCGAGAAAAGGAAACAGATCATCGAGGCGGCGCGGGGCGTCCCTGGTGTGACGGCCGCGGGTACGGTGAGCCGCACGCCCTTCACCGGCGGGATGCATGGGATTCCGATTTTCCGGCCGGGGACGACAGAGTTCAAGCTGAAAAACTCCGTGCTGGCGCCGTACGTGTTTACGATATCGCCGGGATACCTGGAAGCGGCCGGTACGCGGCTATTAGGCGGGCGGGATGTCTCATGGCATGACACCACAAAGACACCGTATGTGGCGATCGTGAACGAAACCTTCGCACGCAAAATGTGGGGTGAAACGCCGGCCATCGGACAGCACTTTATTGTGTCGGGTAACCTGACGGAAGTGGTAGGCGTGACGGAGGACGGCAAGTATCACGACATGCAAGAGTCGCCACAGCCGGTGGTGTATGTGCCGTTGTCGCAAAGCGAGCAGAGCGAAACAGTCTTCGTGGTGCGGTCGCGGCGGGCGCCGAATGAGATGGCGGCGGCGCTGGCACGCACACTGCGCGGCATCGCGCCGAATGTGCCAATCACGGTCGAGAGCTGGCCCGATTCGTTGCGGGATGAGCTGTTCCCGGCACGGGCGGCGACAGTGGCACTGGGCGTCATGGGCCTGCTGGCGGCGATGCTGGCGGTGACGGGAATCTTCGGTATGGCGGCCTACAGCGTGAGCCGGCGGATGAAGGAGCTGGGCATCCGCGTGGCGTTGGGCGCGCGCAGGACGCAAGTGATGAGCGCGGCGGTGGGGCGGCCAATCGTGCTGCTCGGCGTAGGATCGGTGGTGGGTCTGCTCTCGGGAATCTTCGCGAGTCGCCTGCTGGGGCAGATCGTGTATCAGGCGAATCCGAGCGATCCGGCGGTGGTGGGCGGCGCGGTGCTGACGATGGCGCTGCTGGGCATTGCAGGGTCCGCCATTCCAGCCCGGCGAGCCCTCACCGTCGATCCATCCAAACTCATGCGGGAAGAGTGAGGCAGGTGAATAGCAAGGCCGGCGGACTGAGGAACCCCTTAGAAGATCCTCCACGCGCACCGGCCCAGCAACCCGGCGTTTCTTTCCTTGAGCGATTGCGAACAGTCAATGCGCTCATCCAACTCCGGTTCAGGGCTTCCAAAAGGATTCGTCCCGAAAAACGCCTTTGGTTCCGCGAATGGTAGCCATACCCAAAAGGGCCGTCCATCGGTTGTCCCGGTGCGAAGAGCCCGCGCCCCGCCAAACAAATCCAACGCCCACCGACAGTGATCACCTTCCCGGTTGATCGTGTTTGGCCTGTATCAACTTGCGTGCCGCAGCGCGGAAGAAGGGTCCGCCCAAGGCGGCAATTGCAAGGGCGGCGGCGAAGAGCGAGAGCGCCTCGAAGCTAGAGCGGCCTTCGCGCTCCCAGTAGACGTCGCGCAGATTGAGCCAGAGTGCAAATTCATCCAGAGTGAGCGCCGCCCCAACTCCGTACGCCATGGACATTACGCGGCCCACCCACGTTCGAGAGCCCGTGTCGCCGGTGCCGGCCTGCAGCAGCCACCCGTAGCCCGTGACCAGCAGCAGGAAAATGCCCCATACCAAGTGGTGAATGTGGCGCCCACGCATCTGGATGTCGTGAAATGGGCCGATTTCATTATGTATGAGGAACGTCAGGATCCGGACCACGGCTACAGCCACGAAAAACCCCAGCGCAGCCCAGAAGAGCCGTTCTCGGGGCGTCTCAGGAAACTTCTCGCGGTAGATGGCTTGGAAAGCCCGGCCCCGGATGAGCAAACTGGCGGCGAGAAGGATCAGCGCGATCAGCAGGGGGGCCAACCAATAGCTGTAATGGAACTGGGGCACAGTTGTTTTCTCGATTGTCGCAGAATGGAAAGATCCCGCGCACTTCCGGAGAGTGGCCAGCGCGATGTCGACTCGTAGGGATAGGTCGCTGACGCGTGTCAGGACCTTTCTCGAGTGGCCGCCAGCCGGCTTTGCCTGAGAGTTCGCTCGCGGAATCGGCCCCGCTAGACTCGGCCGCTTAACCGCTTCATTGCGGCCGCTTCATTTTGAAGGCCGTCGTGGCTTCGGTGTAATCCGCGGTGTAACCCGCGCGCTGACGGCCCAGCGTCAGAAGAGATGCTGCGTCTGTTGCAGAGCGTGCAGGGCCCGGCGAGCGCCAATGAACGATTGCCCTGATCGAAGTCGGTCAACGGATGCTGGCCTAAATCAGAAAGACCTCAATTCAGCCACCATCCAGACGGCCCCTGTAATGAGGAAAGTCAAGCCGAACTCGGACCAGTTCAGATGGGCTTCTGGGTGAGCGATCAGGCGCGGAACCCAAACCAACGCACCAAAGACTGCCAGCATGAGGGTCATCAGGCGAATCGCAAGCCGTGCCTGGCGATTGATGAGAATGGAAATCGCGGCGAGTGCAAATGCGATCGTCGTGAGTATCGCCCAAAAAGTCTGATTTGGCGGAATCCACTTTGGAACCAAGTCAGCTGTCACAGGAAGATAGAGTATCTGACTCAGCGTAAATGAAATCGCGCAGACTCCGAGTCCAAGGCGCGCCACTCGCCCGAACGTTACCGCCCGTGCTGCATTTGCCTCGGTTGCAGCGTACAGGGCAATCGCACCACAGAGTGAGCAAAACTGTTCGAAGAAGCTCCCGTAATGCACATAGATGGTCGGTGCGGCAACGACGCCAGGAATGCAGGCCAGGGAGAAAAGCAAATAGATGATGCCGAGAACGATCGACGCCAAACGCGCGGTCCTTGGGTACTGCATCCCAATCCCACCGGCAATTTGACCGATCATGAGACACCCGCCGATGATGGCTCCAAAAGGCAGGCTCCAGAGCTGACGCAGGGTTTGCCAGGTGTCAGAGTCGTGCCACATCAGTGCGATGACGCCGAACAGCACCGCCGACGCGCCAAAGACGATCCGCCCGTACAAGGCTGTTTTCATACAAGAAACAGTAACACTCTCGCACCGCAACCGTTGAAAGACGCGGCCTGCTGATTCTTGAATCTGGGATCCGGCCGAAACCTGCAATGGCGCCGCGGCAATGCTGAAGAGACCGGCTCGAAGCTATCCCAAGAGTTCGTGATACATTCGTTAAGGCACACCATGTTGACTCGGTTCGGAGAAGCTGGCGCGGACGCCTTCACCATCATGCGGATTGCAGGGCACAGTGGCGTCACTGTGTCGCAACGTTATGTACATCCGACTCCCGAGGGCATGGAGCGTGCGTTCGAACGGCTGGAGGATCTGAACGCAGTGCAGTTCGGGCAGGCGGAGTCCGAAGCCAAAGCGGAAGCGGCCGGGGGCTCCAGATTCCCTGCAAAAGTCCCTACATTCCAAAGAACGTTCGTTAGGTTTATTGTAAGTTGTTGATATAGAAAGAAAGGGCCCTTAGCTCAGCTGGTTAGAGCAGCGGACTCATAATCCGTTGGTCGAAGGTTCAAATCCTTCAGGGCCCACCAGAGTTCCGCCCCGCTTACCAACGGCCGCTCCCGCGTGATACGCTCTCCGTTGTGAATACACGTGCTTTGCCCGTCGCCTGCCTGGTCTTAGCGCCGCTCCTTTGCGCGCAAGACCGGCCCCTCACTTCCCTGCCTTACACGCCGAGCCTGGAGCTGAAGTTTCTCGATCGCTCGGTCGACCCATGCGTGGATTTCTACCGCTTCTCCTGCGGTGGTTGGAACAAGCTGAATCCGATTCCGCCCGACCAGGCGCGTTGGAACGTCTACAGCAAACTGACCACCGAGAACATGCAGTACTTGTGGGGACTGCTCGAAGAGTTTGCCAAGCCGGCGCCGGGCCGCTCGCCCAACCAGCAGAAGATCGGCGACTATTTCGCCGCCTGCATGGATGAGGCGGGCATTGAGAAGGCCGGCACGCGGCCGCTGGAAACGGGCCTGAAGGAAATCGCGGACGTCAAGAGCGCCGCCGATCTGGCGCCGCTCTTGGCGCGGCTGCACCTGGTTTCCGGCTCGGCACTTTTCGGCTTCGGCTCCAACCAGGATTTTGCCGACTCCGAGCAGGTGATCGCTTTCGCGGACGCCGGCGGGCTGGGCCTGCCGGATCGCGATTACTACGTCAAGACCGACGCCAAATCGGTCGAGACACGCGAGCGCTATCTCGACCACGTGACCCGCATGTTCGGCCTGCTGGGCGATGCGCCGGAGACCGCCCGCACCGAAGCCGCTACCGTGATGGCGATCGAAACCGAACTGGCCAAAGCATCGCTCACCCGCGTCGAGCTTCGCGATCCGTATAACCTCTTTCACAAGTTGTCCCAGGCCGATCTCGAAAGGCTGACGCCGCGCTTCGCCTGGCCGCAATACTGGCAAGCCATCGGCCTGCCCGCGCCCGCGGTGATCAACGTCACCGAACCCAAGTTCTTCGGTGAAGTCGAAACGCTGATCGAAGCCCGTCCCGTCGGCGATTGGAAGACCTACCTGCGCTGGCACCTGGTGAACGATCGCGCGGCGTATCTGGGCAAGGCTTTTGTGACCGCGAATTTCGATTTCTACAGCAAGTACCTGCGCGACGTGAAGGAGATCGAACCGCGCTGGAAGCGCTGCGTGCGACGCGTGGACCGGGACCTCGGCGAAGCCCTGGGCCAGGTGTTCGTGGAAAAGACCTTTACCCCGGAGACCAAGGCCAGCGCGGTCGCCATGACGCGCGAGATCGAAAGGGCCATGGAGGCCGACATTCAGCAACTCGCCTGGATGGGCGACGCAACCAAACAGAAGGCGCTCGAAAAACTGCACGGGGTGGTCAATAAGATCGGTTACCCGAACCAATGGCGCGATTACAGTTCGGTCGTCATCGCACCCGACGACTACGCGGGTGACGCCGCGCGTTGCGACATCTTCGAGAACCGCCGCCAGCTCGCCAAGATCGGTAAGCCGGTGGATCGCGGCGAGTGGGGGATGACGCCACCCACCGTCAACGCCTACTACGACCCGCAGATGAACGACATCAATTTTCCGGCCGGCGTGCTGGAGCCGCCGCTCTACGATCCGAAGCTGGACGACGCGCCCAACTACGGCAACACCGGCGCCACCATCGGCCACGAGTTGACCCACGGCTTCGACGACGAGGGCCGCCAGTTCGACGCCAAGGGCAACCTCAAGGATTGGTGGACCAAGCAGGACGCCGACGCTTTCGTCGCGCGCGCCGCGTGCGTTTCGACGCAGTATTCCGAATACACCGTGATCGATGACATCAAGATCAACGGCAAGCTGACGCTGGGCGAAGACGTGGCCGACCTGGGCGGCACGCTGCTGGCCTACGTCGCGTGGAAGGAAGCGACCAAAGACAAGAAGCTCGCGCCCATCGATGGATTCACTCCCGACCAGCGCTACTTCATCGGCATGGCCCAATGGGCCTGCGGCGACGAGCGCCCGGCGAGCAAACGCCTGCACGCGCTCACCGATCCGCATTCGCCCGAGGAGTACCGCATCAACGGCGTAGTCTCGAATATGCCGGAGTTCGCCAGAGCTTTCGCGTGCAAGCCCGGCCAGCCGATGGTGCGCGCCAACGCCTGCCGCGTCTGGTGAGATGGTGGGCGACTGGCCTCGGCGAGACCACGCCGGCCCAGGCCGACGGTACGCTGTTGGGGTTTCCACTGCCCAACAACGATCTGATCATCGGAGTCTACGCCAGCGATACCGTGGGAACTAACTGCCTGCTTTCCTGTGTCTGGCAGCCGTTCACAGTCCAGTATGCGGGACCCGCACCATACCTGGTGGCCGGGGCCAGCCAGATCAACCTTTCCGGTCGCCGACTATCCCGGCCAGATTTATGTGACCGTGCAGTCGAGCGGCAACGTCCGCGTCGGGGACCCACCCGGTCTCGCCGCCTGAGTCAAACCGATCGACACGCGGCGGGCATCGAAATGATATCTTGGGGAGAGCGCACATGGACCTGGCAAGAGTGCTTTCCGAATTGCGGCGGGAATTGGCGGACCTGGATGCCGCCATCGCCAGCCTGGAGCAGCTTCCGCAGGCGCGACCCGGGCGCGGCCACGGGCCGAAAGGGCAGACCGAGACCAGCCGCGAGGCGTGCGAGTCAACGCCGGCGGCCGCCGAAGCGAACGGCCGGAATCGCGACTCCGCATAAGCGCGGCGCAGGCACGGCGATCTATTCCTCGATTTCCCAAGGCCGGAAGCGGTGCTGGTGGACGTCCATGTCCACGCACTTGCCACGAAAGCGGACACCTTCCATTTCCAGGCGCATGCGCTGTTCCAGGGCGGCTTCGCCATGGAGTTTGATGGCGCCGCCGGATCCCAGCACGCGTTGCCAGGGGAGAGATCCCACGGGAGAGCCGCGCAGCAACTGCGCCACCTGGCGGTGATAAAGCGGGTAGCCCGCGGCGGCGGCGACTTGCCCGTAGGTGGCTACCTTTCCGCGTGGGATCTGGCGGATGGCTTTGCGGAAAGCGGCATCGCGTCTCGCATCCCTGGGCGCACGCAACAGGTAGCGGGCGGCTTCGCGCGGGGCGATGGGCCGGTCGGAACGGCGGAGCATGGCTGCACAAAATCGTAGCAAATTCCCCTCTGCCGGCGTGGCAACGATGGGACCCCAGGAAAGTGGGGCCAATCGATGGCAGACTGGCGCACGGAACCCGAACAAGACGGCGCAACGGAAGATGGGAGAACTGAAAGCGACCCATGGCGATTGATCTCAGAGGGTTGCAGCAGCTGCAAACTTGTCTACAGTGGACGAACTCACGCGCCGGCAACCTCCCGGCACCGACATGGCGGAAACTCGTGTCCGCCGCACTAGACCGCAGCCCAAGGTCTTTGCCCCAAGCGTGCGCTTTTAGCGTATAGTAGAGACGATGGAACGCGCGCCGATGACGGTCGTCGAAACACCATTTTTCCTTCGGAAGGCGGCTGGCCTGCTCGCCGAGGAGGAACGGTTGCTGTTGATTGCATTCGTGGGCGCTAACCCGGAAGCCGGAGACGTCATTCCGGAGTCGGGCGGCGTTCGGAAAGTTCGCTGGGCAGCCAGGGGCTGAGGGAAGCGCGGGGCATCCGGGTAGTTTCCATAACGAAGCGTTTCCCGTGTTCCTGCTAACAGTCTACTCGAAAAATCAGAAAGCCAACCTCGCAAAGGCCGAACGCAATGAGCTCAAGACGCTCGTGCCTTTGTTGGTGAAGAACTATAGCAAAGGTAGGAAGAAATGAAAAGCCGGACTACAGCAAAGAGGGCAGCCGGCCAGCGCAGCGTGGGTCAGGAGATCATAACCAGTTTGAAGGAGGCAGTCGCTTGGGCCGGTGGTGAAGATATTCCGGTGCGAGTGACCACCGTTCGGGTTCCGACGACTGATGTGCGTGCGTTGGGGCGGCGCCTCGGTCTGAGCCAGTCGGAGTTTGCCGAAAGGCAGGGTAAAAACATTTGCAGGCTGTTCGAAACGTGAGGATTTTGGGCGGCCCCAGATGGGCCGCAACTTATTGAGAAGATTGGTCGGGGCGGGGCGATTTGAACGCCCGACCCCCTGCGCCCAAGGCAG
>Ga0181520_10007804_pt1 | contig 15549 bp, 11 predicted proteins | sample PEATcosm2014_Bin_29_FD_132451 | JGI IMG/M metagenome (GOLD analysis project Ga0181520, IMG submission 132451) | Peatland microbial communities from MTU Mesocosm Facility, Houghton, MI, USA - PEATcosm2014_Bin02_30_metaG | ecosystem: Environmental > Terrestrial > Soil > Wetlands > Peat | place...
ACCCAGTACCCAGTACCCAGTACCCAGTACCCAGTACCCAGTACCCAGTACCCAGTACCCAGTACCCAGTACCCAGTACCCAGTACCCAGTCTTTCAGTCGATGCCGAGTTTGTGCTGGAGTTGCTCGAGGGTCACGCCTTTTGTCTCTGGATACAGGAACAGCACGACGAAGAACTGCAGGACCATCATGGATGAGAAGAACGCGAAGGGGGCGGCGGTTGAGTGTTTGGCGACCCAGGGAAATAGCCCTGAAATCAGTGCATTCATGATCCAGTGGGAGGAGCTGCCCAGGCTTTGTCCTTTGGAGCGGACGCGCGTCGGGAAGACCTCGCTGATGTAGACCCAGATCACGGCGCCCTGCGAAATCGAGAAGAAGAAGATGAAGCCCACCAGCAGCCAGAGCAGGTCGGACTGGTGGCTGTGCGCGGTGAAGATGGCCGCGACGCCCGCGAGGCAGACCGCGGTGCCGACGGAGCCGATCAGCAGCAGCGACTTGCGGCCCAGCTTGTCGATGACCGACATGGCGAGCAGCGTGGCGCAGAAATTCATCGCGCCCAGCAGCACCGCCTGCTTCGAACCCGATAATCCGCTGTAGCCGCCGAACGCGAAGATGTCGTTGGCGTAGTAGAGAATCGCGTTGATGCCGGCGAGCTGGTTGAACATGCCGATGGTGATGGCGAGAAAAATCGGGAGACGGTACTTGCGCTGGAAGAGCGGCTCGTTTTTGCTGGCGCGCTCGAGGTGGATGGAGTCGACGATTTCTTTGAGCTCGGCCTCGCTGTTGGGGGTGCCCATCATTTCGAGGACGCGGCGGGCTTCGTCAATGCGGTTCTGGGTGACCAGCCAGCGGGAGCTGCGGGGAATGCCGAAGAGGAAGAGGGCAAACAGGACAGCCGGAATGGTGGCGACGCCGAATTGCCAGCGCCAGGCGTCGGCACCGGAAACGGCGCGGGCGACGATGTAGTTCGAGGCGTAGGCGAGCAAAATGCCGGCGACGATATTGATCTGGAAGAGACCGACGAGACGGCCGCGGAGGCGAGCGGGGGCGAGTTCCGCGAGGTAGACGGGGCCGAGGACGGAGGAGCCGCCGATGCCGAGTCCGCCGATGAGACGGAACGAGAGCAGGGAAGGCCAGTTCCAGGCCAGCGCGCAGCCGGCTGCGGAGATGACGTAGAGGATGGCCATGATCCGCAATGCCTCGCGGCCGCCGATTTTTTGGCCCAGCGGGCCAGCGCCGATGGCGCCGATCACGGTGCCCCAGAGGGCGATGGAAACGGTGAGGCCGAGCGCGCCGGCGCTGAGGTGAAACACTTCGCTGAGCTGATGGGTGGTGCCGGCGATGACGGCGGTGTCGAAGCCGAAGAGCAGGCCGCCCAGCGCGCCGACCAGCGTGCTGCGGAGGAGAAGAGGATTGAGTTTCATGCCAGGTACAGGTTACAGGACAGACCGGAGCTGGGAGCCTGGAGCTGGGAGCCTGGGGCTGGGAGCAAAAGACGAGCTCGGGAGTCAGCGAATCTGCAACTCGCAACCGGTCCGCGGCCCGTCAGGCTGCGGGGATGGTTCCGGAGGTCGGCTCGGCGAGGGGCTCCTCGGCGAGCTCCTGGATCGGGTCCGGACGGGACGGGGCGACGATGGGGGCGACGCGGCTGGTCGTGTTCCGCAGCCGCAGCAGGAGTTGCATGGGATGGAGCGGCTTGTCGAGAAGCTCGAAGTCGTAGCCGCGGCGGCGCGCGTCGCAGAGCAGGTCGAGGGCGACGGATTGGCCGGAGAAGAGCAGGATGCGGCAGCCAAGGCCAGCGCGGCGCAGCGCTACTGCCAGGTCGATACCGGTCAGGTCCGGCATCATGACATCGGTGAGCAGGATGTCCGGCGGCTGATCCATGGCGCGGACCAGCGCCCGGTTGGGGTTGTGGAAGGCGTGAGCGCGAAAACCGTTGTTGGTCAGGATCGCGGCAAGGGTCTCGGCGATGATCCACTCATCGTCAACGACGTAGATGCGCGGGCTGTCGGACTCTTTGGAAACGGTCAGTGCCACCAGGAGCCCCCGGGCCTGTTCTTAAGATGAAGATGAAACAGCAACGTCGCATGCCTGGAGAAATGGACTACAGGGGGGGACAAAAACTGCCGGTGCAGCGGATCCGATGCGTTATACGAGCGGAGATGCTGAAGAGTGAGCCGAGGTTGCACGGCGTGACGAACCGGCGAGCCGCGGGGCCCGGACCAGCCCCTCTTCGGTACCACCGTAACCGATGGCCTGGAAAACCGCTTCCCAATCTGCTGAGCGCTTGCTAAACTATTGTTTAAGGGATCGTGTGGTCTACGATCCCTTTTTCATTGGCGCCTGTTTTTGTTTGTACCACGATTGCGGGACGACGGTAACAGACTCTAATGGGGGATGGCATTACGACAGTTTCGAATGGCCCATCCTGGAACAGCGGGAAATTGGGCGAGTTTTTCAGTATCGCCAAGTTGTGGATTTCAAAAGCAAAGGAAGGAGCGAGGAAAAAACGAGGTGCACCGAATACTCGACACGCAATTACCTGAGTACTTGGTCCCACGAATGGTAGATTGACCGCTCATCGGGCTGCTGTTACTTTTCAAGCCAAACATAGCAGCAAAACTGATTTTCTTCCTTGGCTTCAAGAGATCGATTCGAGGGGTTACTCCGGGAACATCCGGAAAACAGGTTTGCGCACGCGTTTCTACATCATTTTCGTTGCACGCGAGAAGGACGGGGCTCTGCGTAAGATTCCAGTGCCTCTTCATTACGCGGGGGTGTTTGTGGCGGCGGCCGTGGTGGGCGCCTTCACGATCACGGGTATGGCGGGCGCCTACTCCCGGATGCTGCTGAAGACGGCGAGCTTCAACCAGGTGCGGCAGCAGCAGGAAGCACTGCGCAAGGACTACAGCCAGCTCCAGCTTGCGGCGCACGAGAAGGACATTCAGGCCGCCTCGCTGGGCTCACTCGCCAGCGAGGTGAGCGCGCTTTACGGCCTGCGGCAGAACCGCTCGGCGAAGACCGCGGCGACGCCCGTAGCCCCGGGGAGCGCGGATAACTCGGCGCCGTTTACTGAACAGGCTTACGCTCAGTCGCTCGATCAGCTCGCTTCGCTGCGCAACAATGCGCTCTCGGGCAGCGTGCGGTCCTTCGATCTGGGCGTCGCGTCGGCGGTGCTCACCGACTGGGTTAATCTTGCCGGCGCGCCGTCGCTGTGGCCCATCGTTGGACGCATCACCAGTTCCTTCGGCGAGCGCCAGGATCCATTCAACGGAGAGGGTGCTTTCCACTCGGGGGTCGATATTTCGGGTGACTTCGGGGAAGCGGTTCGTGCTTCCGCCGACGGGGTGGTCGAAATCGCCTCCATGGCGGGCGGATACGGCCGCGAGATTATCGTCAACCACGGGAACGGGATCCAGACTCTCTACGGCCATCTTTCCGGCTTTGCGGTGACGGCGGGGCAGCAGGTGAGCCGCGGTCAGGTGATCGGCTATGTGGGCATGAGCGGGCGCTCCACGGGCCCACACCTCCATTACGAAGTGCGGATTCATGCCACGCCGGTCAATCCCTATCGGTATCTGCGGGAGACGATTCAACAGCTGGCTACGGCGGACGAGACCGCCGGTCTGGCCAAGGGCGGCAAGTAACACCGGGTGCCGGGCACCGGGCTCGCTATCCTATTCGATCTCGAAGCAGACTGAAGCGTCTATCTTCCGTCGAGACTGACGGAGCTGGGCGCCAACCGAACCTATTTTCTGAAAGGCTGCTGATCCGTAATCTTCGGGCGCTCTCCGGCCTGGGCCTGCAGCTCTTTTGCCGTCGCCTGCACGTCGCGGAAGAACCGCAGAAAATTTCCGCCCAGGATCTTGCGGCAATCCTCCGGGGAATACCCGCGCTTTATCAGCTCCGTCGTGATTTTCGGCAAATCTGCTGCAGAGTCGATCCCTTCGGGCGACGACGGAATGCCATCGAAATCCGATCCGAGCCCCACATGATCGATGCCAGCGACCTTCGCCACGTGATCGATGTGGTCGATCAGCATGCTCAGCGGCGGTCGCGGAATCTTCGCCGCCCACTGCTTATCCATCGTGTCGATCATGCCGTAGCTGACGGTCTTGCCCTCCGCCTTCCACTGCGCGATCTGCGCCTGCTCCGCCGCCTGGCGCTCGGCGGCCTGCGCATTCCACGCACTCCGCCACGCGTCGCTGATGAACCCCGAGTAGAAATTCACCATGACCACGCCGCCTTTGCTGTGTGGGCCGCCGCTCCGCGCCACCGCCCGGAGCATGTCGTCGGTCATGTTGCGCGGTACGTTCGTCAGCGCCCGCGCCGACGAGTGCGACGCGAACACCGGCGCCCGCGACGTGATCACCGCACGGTAAAACGTCTTGTCCGAGACATGAGAAATGTCGACCATCATCCCGAGGCGATTCATCTCGTAGACGACGTCCTTGCCGAAATCCGTCAGCCCGTCCTGCGTGTGCTTGACCTTCTCGTCGTCGACGTCGCCCGAAGAATCCGCCCAGTCATTGGAGTTCGACCAGGTCAGCGTCATGTAGCGCACGCCCAGCCGGTAGTAGTCGCGCAGCAGTCCCAGAGAATCTTCGATCGAGTGGCCGCCCTCGATGCCCATCAGCGCCGCCAGCTTGCCTTCGCGGTGGGCTCGCTCGATGTCCTCCGCCGACCAGGCCATCATCATCTGGTCCGGATGCTTCCGGGCTTGTTCCAGGACGGTGTCGATCAGTTCCAGGGTCCGCCGCGCGTAGTGGCCTTCGTTGAGCTTCGGTTCCACCCAGATCGAAAAAAACTCCGCGCCCAGGTTGCCTTGCTTCGCCGACGCAAAGTTGAGATAGCCGCCGTTGAGGGGCTCGGTCAGATCGTAGTGATCGTCGAGCATGCGCTGGGGGGTGTCGGCATGGGTGTCAATGACGATGGCGGAGCGATGGACCGCGGCAGGCGTTTCGGTTGAGGATGGATGGGGCACAGGTTTCTGGCTGGGCTGAGAAGTGGATTGAGCAAGAATGGGCAAGGTCAAAACGAGAATTGCAAACAGCCGCGTTGGCTTCATGACTGGATGATCCGGTAAAGGGATTGTAGCAACGAGGAGCAGCCTGCTCAGGGTGATGTGGCGCGGATTCCGAGCAGGTCCGCTTCTTTTCCGAGCCTGGTATCGGAAGTCCAAAGCACCGTTCCGGGCGTCACAAGGCAGGAAGCGAGCAGATGAGCATCGGTCAGGCCGATGCCCTTCGACCATAGCGTGCGGGCTTCGATCATGCGACGCACATCGCGCAGATCGACGAGGCGCAGCATCGGCAAGCTGTCCAGCTTTGCAAGGGTGGCAGTTCGATCATGCAGAGAACCGAGAGCCAGCTCTGCAACAACGCAGGGATGCATCACGATCCGGCGGCTCTCCAGCAGGCCCCGCATGCCTGGCATGCGAGAACGAAAGAACTCGATCCAAATGCTGACATCGGCAAGGATCAAAGATCGTCGACCCTGAGGCGGCGCACGTCTTTCAGATCCGGCATCGTGCCTTCAAGGGCGGCCAAACTGCGGGAAGCTTCTCTTTCGATTAACGCTTTGAGGGCCTCGCGGAGTAAATCCGTGCGCTCGGAGAGGCCGCTGTATTCCTGCGCCCGTCGCAGGAGTTCGTCGTCAAGAGATACCGTCGCTCGCACGCACCAAGTGTATCACCGTTTCGGTGATAATGCTGAGTACTGCGGTCGCCTTTGCAGCGGTCCGCGTGAGTAAAGGGGAAGGTGTTGAAGTATTCTCGCTGTCCTTGCGGGAATCCCATTGGTAGTTCAAAAAAAGTCCATGAGGACTAATACTCCTCATTCCGCTAAATCTCAGTGACGCGAATCATCTCGGTAAGGAAGGCCGAACGCCATGAGGAAAACTGGTACTATCACGGTCACCCGTAAACTCGGCGATCCCTTTCCGGAGACCAAACCGAATCTTCAAGAGCTTTAATTGACCAAACGCAAGATTGGTTTCCGACTTGGCAATGACGACTGAGCGAGCATTGTCGCGCTTGATATCCAACTTTATGCCGACCCGGTTCTCCAAGATGCGGTCACAAATTGCGACCGCATCCAATTCTTGGCGTACGATTTTGTCCGTTTTCCAAGGCAATCTACCCCTCTCTCCGGAAGAGTCGGCCGCTCTAAGGTCGCAAATTGCGACCTTAGATTAGAGGCAGGGCGGGGCCGGTACCCCTACTATTTCAGAACCTCTCGTAACGCTGCGCACTAACACTGACCATCCAGCGTCTTCATCGAGCAAAGAATTGAGGCGGGTCGCCATCAGAGCATTCAACTCGGCCTCTTGATCCGAGAGGAGCACCTTGCGTTGGGTTTGCAGGAGGTCATTCCAGGCTTTTGATCGCAGATGCGTTTTTTTGCGGGGGCCATGAATCTATTATCGGCGATGGGTGAGGTTCGAGGTACTGGGTTCGGGCTAACAGCGCGTCGAAATCGCGCGGTAATATCAATTATTCACAGCCCTCAATTCTCTAGATTGTTCGTCTCTAAATTGATTTGCTGGGTCTTATTACCGAAGCAAATGACATGCTTTCCATCAGCGGAAACTTGGAGTTTCGTAACGGAGTTATTCACTGAAATGCGCCTTACCACGGTGGCTGCCTTAGCGTCGACGACCGTCACTTCGTGACCCTCCAGATCTAGCACAAAGAGAAAACGCCCATCCGGCCGCGCCGCGAGTGATTCATTTCTGAACGACATATTAGGGATAAAGATGACGTTCCCGAGGGTCGCTGCCGAAAGTGCAGCAGTTAGAAAGATTCGTTTGGTCCGAATTCCAGCCATCTCGCCCTCGCCCATGGTCGGAATAACGGCATCGACCTGAAGGTTCTTCATGTCAATCAAAGCGACTTTGTGTAAAGAGCCTCCATTCCTGTTGGTGATTTGTATCGCCGCATATTCTTCGCCCAGGCTAATCGTCTCACCGGGAAGGCCATCCAGAAAGACAGAGCCTCCGCCTTCGTTGCCTTCATCCCCTTTGCGCGGCTTGTTGAGTGGAATCCGTCGATCCTCTAGCTCTCCTGTTTCAGATATTGATTGCATCTCATCGCCACCTAATATCCATGGTTCCTGCTTCGATCCGAGGCGAAACAGCTTCGTGGGCTGGGTGGTCAAGGCATGCGTGGCAAGTGTCCCTTTTGAAAGGTCCAAAACTGCAAGAGATCCAACCGTCCCTTTTTCTCCATCGACCGCCAGGAAAAGGTGGCTCTCATCGTTTGAAAAGAGCGACGCCACCACTCGTCCAGCCGAGTTTAGCGTGTCAACTGGGCGAGAAGACTGTCCCGAAAGAATTATGATCCGATCCTTGAGTAGCTTTCCCATCCGCGTGAATGCTACCGATCTCACGATCAAGCGCCCATCATCGCCAGTGCCAAGGATTTGATTTGTGAAGAACCAGTTTCCATGTAGGTCTGAGCTAAAGTCTGCAAGCCAGTCGTAGGTTGCGAGGACTTTATTCGATGCCACATCGATAACCGTTACGAGAGGCTGAAATGGGGGCTTCAAAAATCCTTCAGGATAGGCAGCGATGCCGCCGAGCTGCGAACCACTACCATACTTGCTTGCTGTGTAGCAGAATAAGCGGTTTCCATTGTTCGACAAGACCAGATTTACTTCATCGCCCGCGCCAATGCTAATTTGCTTGTCCACTCGGCTTGTCGTTAGGTTGACGGCGCTAATAAAGTGCGCGCCTTTGCTTTCGTTATGGGCGACGTAGAGGGTATTAGTGGACTTTGAATAGAGGAATGTCCCCGGGTCCTTGTCAATAGGAATTGACGCCAACTCGTTACCCTCAGCGTCCGAAACCTTAACAACAGGCGACTTTCCTGAGAGAACCTGGGCTGTGGCGCCTCCACTGACCTCTGTCCCGTTCACCTGAGGAAGCGCAGGCTGACCCAGGCACAACAGAACTGCAATTGCCCAATACGATCTCCTACGGAATTTCATACCTTGACCTTTCTTAGTTTAATACCATCCTCGAGTGCAAGGCGATGCTTGCGACGATTCCTGACGCTCCAGCGCGGGCGTATCTATTGGTCATCGAAGGAAATCCGCAAGGCGTGGCCGTGCTGCTGCAGGCAAGCCCTCTCGCGAGAAGCCTGGGGGCTATTTCTCCCCAAAAGTCCACCCGGTGACAGGAGTGATCGCCGTCACCACCTGCCTGCGCTCTTTCCACGCGCCCAGCAGATAATCGTGGTTCATCTTCGCGATTGCCTCGAGCGGAATCTCCTTCGGACAAACGCCCGTGCACTCGCCGATATTCGTGCAGCTCCCAAAGCCCTCCACGTTCATCTGCGCCACCATGCGCACAGCGCGACGATCCTGCTCCGGCCTGCCCTGGGGCAGAATTCCGAGGTGTGCAATCTTCGCCCCCGTGAACAACGCCGCCGACCCGTTCGGGCACGCCGCTACGCAGGCGCCGCAGCCGATGCACGCCGCCGCATCCATCGCGCGATCCGCGTCTTCCTTGCCGATTGGAATTGCGTTTCCATCCGGCGCATTGCCCGTCGAAACGGAAACGTAGCCGCCTGCCTGGATGATCCGGTCGAAGGAACGCCGATCTACCACCAGGTCCTTCACAAATGGAAACGCCCGCGAGCGCCACGGCTCCAGCACCAGCTCTTCGCCGTCTTTGAAATGCCGCATCGTCAACTGGCAAATGGTCGTCGCCGGCATCGGCCCGTGCGCCACGCCGTTGATCATGAAGCCGCACGTTCCGCAGATGCCCTCGCGGCAATCGTGCTCGAACGCGACCGGCTCTTCGCCCTTCTCGATGAGCTGCTCGTTCAGCACATCCAGGCACTCCAGCACCGACATTTCCCCGTTCACAACCTCCACGGGATAGCTGACGAACCGGCCCTTGTCCCCGGGGTTCTTCTGCCGCCAGATGGTCAATGTCACTTTCATCATTTGTAGCTCCTCTGGCTGGGGTGGACGTAGACAAATTCTAGTGGCTCTTTGGTCAGCTCCGGTTTGTTGCCCGCGCCCGTGTAGCCCCAGGCCGCCACATAGCTGAAGTGCTCATCGTCACGCTGGGCCTCGCCCTCCGGCGTTTGATACTCCTCGCGAAAATGCCCGCCACACGACTCGTTCCGCTCCAGCGCATCGATACACAGCAATTCACCCAGCTCCAGAAAATCCGCGACCCGACCCGCCTTTTCGAGACTCTGATTCAGATCGTCGCCCGAGCCTGGCACCGTCACGTTCTGCCAGAACTCCTCACGCAGAGCGCGGATTTTCCCGATCGCCTCCTTCAGCCCCGTGAAGGTGCGGGACATGCCGCAGTCGTCCCACATAATCTTGCCCAGCTCGCGATGGAACGAGTCGACCGTCCGCTTGCCCCTGATCGACAGCAACCTGGCAACTCCTTGCTGTGTGGACGCCAGCGCCTCCTGCACCGCCGGATCCGACGCCTTCACATCCTTCAGCTTGTTGCTCGCCAGATAATTGCCAACGGTGTAGGGAATGATGAAGTACCCGTCGGAGAGTCCCTGCATCAGCGCGCTCGCGCCCAGCCGGTTCGCGCCGTGATCGGAGAAGTTGGCCTCGCCCAGTACAAAGAGGCCGGGAATCGTGCTCTGCAGCTGGTAATCCACCCACAGTCCGCCCATGGTGTAGTGGATCGCCGGATAAATTCGCATCGGCACCTTGTACGGATCTTCGTCCGTGATGCGCTGATACATGTCGAAGAGATTTCCGTAGCGCTCGCGAATCGTCTCAACGCCCAGGCGCTGGATCGCTTCGGCAAAGTCGAGATACACGCCCAGCCCGGTTTCACCCACGCCGCGTCCTTCGTCGCACACGGCTTTGGCGTTGCGGGAAGCCACATCGCGCGGCACCAGATTGCCAAAGGCTGGGTATTTCCGCTCGAGATAATAGTCGCGCTCGACTTCAGGAATCTGATCCGGCCTGCGTTTGTCACCTTTTTGCTTTGGCACCCAGATGCGCCCATCGTTGCGCAGGGACTCCGACATCAGCGTCAGCTTTGACTGATAGTCCCCCGACACCGGAATGCAGGTGGGATGAATCTGCGTGAAGCATGGATTGGCGAACAGCGCGCCCCGCTTGTGCGCGCGCCATATCGCGGTCGCGTTCGATCCCTTGGCGTTGGTTGACAGGTAGTAGACGTTGCCGTAGCCGCCGGTCGCCAGGATCACCGCATCGGCCAGATGGACGCTGAGCTTGCCCGTGATCAGATTGCGCGCCACAATCCCGCGCGCCTGCCCGTCGATCACGATCAGGTCCAGCATTTCGGTGCGCGGCAGCATTTTCACCTGTCCCGCGTCCACCTGCCGCTCCAGCGCCTGATACGCGCCCAGCAGCAACTGCTGTCCGGTTTGCCCGCGCGCGTAAAAGGTCCGCGAAACCTGCGCGCCACCGAAGGACCGGTTCTCCAGCGACCCACCGTACTCGCGCGCAAACGGCACGCCCTGGGCCACGCACTGATCGATGATGTGCACGCTGTTCTGCGCCAGCCGATAGACGTTGCCCTCGCGCGCACGAAAATCGCCGCCCTTCACCGTGTCGTAGAAGAGCCGGTAAATGCTGTCGCCGTCATTCTGATAATTCTTCGCTGCGTTGATGCCGCCCTGCGCCGCAATGGAGTGCGCGCGCCGGGGCGAATCCTGGAAGCAAAAGCACTTGACGTTGTAACCGAGCTCGCCCAGCGTTGCCGCGGCGGATGCTCCGGCCAGGCCGGAACCTACGACGATCAGATTGTGACGCCGCTTGTTCGCCGGATTGACCAGCTTCATTTCGAACTTCGCGTTGTCCCATGCGTCTTCGATGGGGCCCGCGGGAATCCTCGCATCCAGTTTCATCGCGGCTACCTCACCCAGCCGGCGAGCACGCTCACCGGAATCGATATGTAACCGCCGATGATCAAAATTGTGATCCACAGCGCCGCCTGCTGCAGCACCGGCGTGTGCCGTGGATGATTCATCCCCAGGGACTGGAACATGCTCCACATCCCATGGCGCAGATGAAGGCCGAGCAGGATCATGGAAAAGATGTACCACGCGGAAACCCACCATACCTTGAAGCCGGTGATGACGTTGTAGTAGACGTCCTCGTCGCTGAAGGCGGGCGCGCCTGGGTGCAGGGTGCCTGCGGTGAACTGGAGCAGGTGGAAGATGACGAAGGCCAGGATGATGGGGCCGCTCCAGTACATGGTGCGATCCGCGTAGTTGGAGGCGACGGATTTCTTCACCTTATAGCCAACGGGCCGGGATTTGCGATTCAGCAGCCACAACTCGACAGTGGCCCAGATGTGCAGTCCGACGGCGAGAATCAGCGTGCCGCGGGCGATCCACAGCAACTCGCCAAGACTTTTCAGGAAGTGGCTGTAAGCATTCAACCGTTCGCGGCTGTCGAAGATTTGCAGATTCCCGAGCAGATGGCCGATGACAAACAGGAACAGAATCGCCCCCGTCACCGCCATCACGGCTTTCTTTCCGTTGGTGGATTGCCAGAAACTCGGCGCCCTGTTCTCGCTCGGGCCAGCGACCGCTGCGCTCATTGCGGCTGCCCGGCTATGTTGGTCTGGATCACGTCGGAGGGTTCCTTCTCTTTGAGGATGCGGTGGGTATTCAAGGCGAATCTTTATTATTCGTGCGCGGAAGAAGCAGCGTCAACTCGCGGGAATAGGGCGACGGGTGGATTGAAGAGGACGGGGGCTAGCCTGGCTGCCGGAGGCGGCAGACGATTCGGGCGATTTGCAGTTCTTCCTCGCTTTCGAGCACGCGCACTTTGCCGCACAAGTTCGGATCGCCGCTGGTTACGCCGAGAAAATCGAGGTCATCGCAGATCCAGTCGCGCACGGCGGAGCTGTGTTCGCCGATTCCACCCGTGAACACGAGCAGATCGAGCCCGCCCAGCTCGGCCGCATACGCGCCGATCATTTTGCGAACCGCGTGTGAGAAGACTTCAATCGCGAGCCGGGCCCTGGGATCGCCCCTGGCGACACACTGCTCGATCAGGCGCATGTCCGACTCGCCGCCGGAGAGCGCGCCGAGCCCGGAATCGTGGTTGAGCAGCGATTCTAGCTGATCCGCCGACAACTGTTCGGTCCGCATCAGGAAAAGGACGACGCCAGGATCGAAATCGCCACTGCGGGTCGCCATGGGAATGCCGCCGACCGGGGTCATGCCCATGCTGGTGTCGATGGATTTGCCGTTGCGCAGGGCGACGAGGCTGGCACCCGAACCGAGATGCGCGCAGACGACACGCTGCGGCAGCGAGGGTCCGAGCCGCGTCACGACAGATTCGTAGGAGAGACCATGAAATCCGTAGCGCTCGATGCCCATGTCGTAGAGGCGCTGCGGAAGAGGGTAGTGGCGCGCTTTCTCCGGCATGGTGCTGTGGAAGGCGGTGTCGAAGCATGCATATTGCTGTGCCTCGGGCAGCAGCTTTTCAGTTTCGCGAATCAGCGCGACCGCTGCGGGAATGTGGATGGGCGCGAACTGTGTGGCGGCGACCAGCTTTTCGAGCAGAGCATCGTCGATGAGCTGGTGCTCGCGCAAGTGCGGTCCGCCATGGACCACGCGGTGGCCGATCGCCGCCGGACGCTCGTGCCCCTGGTGCTCGATCTGGTCGAGGACTTCTTTCAGCGCGTGGCCCTGCGAGCTGAGCGTATAGGACTGGTCCAGCAACGACGCTCCGCCCGCATCCTTGACCTGCAGGCGCCCGTTGGAATGGCCGATCCCGCTCGCTCCGCCCGCGAGAAGCAGCACTGGATTGCAGTCGCCCGGAGGATGCTGGTAGAGGCCGAACTTCAGGGACGACGAACCGCTGTTGACGGCAAGAATCAGTTCCTCGCCACTCACTGCGGCCAGACCCAGTTGCGGATTTCCGGCTTGTCGATGCCCCAGGTGTGGGCGAAGTGCAGGCTCTCGGTGATCTGGTCGCGCAGCCATTCCTGGGTGTGCGCGCCGATGCCGTGCAGCCGCGGCACGCGATCGATGATGTCGATCGCCAGGTTGAAGCGGTCGACGTTATTCAGAATCGCCAGTTCCAGCGGCGTGTTGATGTTGCCTTTTTCCTTGTAGCCGCGCACGTGGAAATTGTCGTGATTGTGCCGGCGATAGGTGAGGCGATGGATCAGGAGTGGATAGCCGTGGAAGTTGAAGATGACGGGTTTGTCGGTGGTGAAAAGTGAATCGAAGTCCGCGTCGGGGAGGCCGTGCGGATGTTCTGTGTTGGGCTCCAGACGGAACAGATCGACGACATTGACGAAGCGAAGCCTGATGTCGGGGAAATGCTCTCGGAGAATCGCGGCCGCGGCCAGCGCCTCCATGGTAGCGATGTCGCCGGCGCAGGCCAGCACCGCATCAGGTTCAACGCCATTGTCCGTGCTGGCGAAGTCCCAAATGCCGATGCCCTTCGTGCAGTGAAGGATCGCCTGGTCCATGGTCAGGTACTGCAGGTGCGGCTGCTTGTCGGCGACGATCACGTTGACGTAGTCGCTCGAGCGCAAACAATGGTCGGCCACGCTGAGCAGGCAGTTGGCATCCGGCGGGAGATAAATGCGGACGACTTCGGCGCTCTTGTTGGCGACCACATCGAGGAAGCCGGGGTCCTGGTGCGAGAAGCCGTTGTGATCCTGTCGCCAGACGACGGAGGTGATCAGCAGGTTGATGGACGAAACGGCAGCGCGCCAACGCAATTCCTTCTTCGACTTCTCCAGCCACTTCGCGTGCTGGTTAAACATGGAGTCGATGACGTGAACGAAGGCTTCGTAGCTGGAGAAAAAGCCGTGGCGTCCGGTGAGCACGTAGCCCTCGAACCAGCCTTCGAGGGTGTGCTCGCTCAGCATCTCCATCACGCGGCCGTCGGGGGCGATCTCGGTGCCATCGGCGTCCTCGGGCAGGATCTCCTCCATCCAGGTCTTCGGGCTGGCTTCGTAAATCGCCTGGAGGCGATTCGAAGCGGTCTCATCGGGGCCGAAGACGCGGAAATTGCCCATATTCTTGCGCATGACGTCGCGCAGGAAGTGCGCAAGAATCTCGGTGGGTCCGACATATTGGTTCGCCGGCTTCTCGACTTTGACAGCGTAGTCGCGGAAATCGGGCATATGGAGCGGCTGCCGCAGGAGTCCGCCGTTGGCATGGGGATTGGCACTCATGCGGCTGCTGCCCTCCGGAGCGAGGGCACGCAGTTCGGGAATCGGGCGGCCCTTTTCGTCGAACAACTCCCAGGGCCGATAGCTCTTCAGCCATTCTTCGAGCAGGCGAAGATGCTCGGCGTTCTCGGGGACATCGAGGATCGGCACCTGGTGGGCGCGCCAGAAGCCCTCGACCCTGTGGCCGTCGACTTCTTTCGGGCCGGTCCAGCCTTTGGGCGTGCGCAGGACGATCATCGGCCAGCGCGGCCACCCGGAATCGCCGCCGGCCAACTTTCCGTGCTCGCGGGCTTCGTGCTGGATGGAATGAATGTGCTCGATGCAATGTTCCAGTGTCGTGGCCATCGCTTGATGCATCGTGGGCGGATCGTCGCCCTCGACAAAATGCGGATCCCATCCATAACCGCGGAGGAGCCATTCCAGCTCCTCGTGCGGAATCCGAGCCAGCAGCGTGGGATTGGCGATCTTGTAACCGTTGAGGTGCAGAATCGGCAGGACGGCGCCGTCGCGAACGGGATTGAGGAACTTGTTGCTGTGCCATGAGGTGGCCAGTGGACCGGTCTCAGCCTCGCCGTCACCGATGACGCAGTTGACGATCAGGTCCGGATTGTCGAAAGCAGCACCGAACGCATGCGAGAGGCTGTAGCCCAGCTCGCCGCCCTCGTGAATCGAACCGGGCGTTTCCGGCGTGCAGTGGCTGCCGATTCCGCCGGGGAAGGAAAACTCGCGAAAGAATTTCCGCAGCCCATCGAGGTCCTGGCTCTTGTCGGGATAAATCTCGGAATAGGTGCCCTCCAGCCAAGTGTTGGAGAGCACGGCCGGCGCGCCATGACCGGGCCCGCAGATATAGATCATGTTCAGGTCGAGCTTGCGGATGAGGCGATTGAGATGCACCCAGAGAAAGGTCTGTCCGGGATCGGAGCCCCAGTGGCCGAGCAGACGCCTCTTGATGTGCTCCGGCTTGAGCGGCTCGCGGAGCAGGGGATTGTCGTAGAGGTAGATCATGCCGGCGCAGAGGTAGTTGCAGGCGCGCCACCAGGCATTCATCTGGCTGAGTTCTTCGGCGGTAAGGGCTTCCGGGAGAGTGGCCACAGACGCGGTCATTGGGACCTCGATTCTCCGCTGAACGGAAAAGGGCTTCTGGATAACAGTAAGATGCGCGGGGGGTGGTGTCGAGGTGCAGAGTGTGAATTTCCGGGTGCAGCCTGTAGCCTGTAGCGGTATGTGAGGGAAGAGCGAGGGAGAAGCGAGCGAAGAGCGAGGGAGAGGCGAGCGGGAGACGAGGGAAGAGCGAGGGAGAGGCGAGGGAAGAGCGAGGGAGAGGCGAGGGAAGAGCGAGGGAGAGGCGAGCGGGAGACGAGGGAAGAGCGAGGGAGAGGCGAGGGAAGAG
>Ga0181520_10007805_pt1 | contig 15548 bp, 8 predicted proteins | sample PEATcosm2014_Bin_29_FD_132451 | JGI IMG/M metagenome (GOLD analysis project Ga0181520, IMG submission 132451) | Peatland microbial communities from MTU Mesocosm Facility, Houghton, MI, USA - PEATcosm2014_Bin02_30_metaG | ecosystem: Environmental > Terrestrial > Soil > Wetlands > Peat | place...
GGAGCCAGCTTGGCCGGCACCGTCGTGGGCACCAAAAGCTCTGCCGGATTTGCAGTGAGAGCGCCATCGAATTTGCGCGGGGTGATACCGACAATGATCGCGGGCTGTCCGTTCAGATGAATCGTTTGCCCGATTGCATCAGGATCAGCGTTCAGGCGGCTGCGCCAGTAACGGTCGCTGACCACCACCGGCGCGGCGGTGCCGGTTTTGTCCAGATCGGCGCTCAGCAGTCGTCCTCGCTGCGCGTCCATGCCGAGTACGGAAAAATAGTCCGGTGAAACCAGTTGCCCGTACACGCGCTCCGGCTTGTTATTGCGGCCCTCGAAGGCGACGTTGAACTGGACTCCGTTTTGCACCGCGGCAACGCCTGCAAAGAGATTCTTCTCTTCGCGGTAGCGCTCGATGTAGGGGTACGACGCGGGATTCTGCGCAGTCACCAACTGCTCTGCGTTGGCAACGCCAGGAAGCGTGCGCGTGAGCAGTGCCCAGCCCGAGCTGTAGACGTTGGTCGTCAGCCCAATGCCGAGTCCCATTGAGATAATGCCAACCACTGCGTAGCCCGGCGACTTCATCAGAGTGCGCGCGGCGTAGGGCAGGTCGCGGCGCATCTCGCTCAGGTATTCGATCGGAAGGCGAACCAGCAAATCGGCGATCACGCGGACGAGGCCCAGCGCTCCGTGCCGCTTTGCGACATCGGCGATGGCGTCCTCTCCGGCCTGCATCATCTCGCTGCCGAATGCCAGCTTGAATTCGTGCGGGAAGGCCGCAGCCAGCCGCCGGTAGATAGGCCATGCAATGTTCATTCGGTTACCCTCGCTGCGTCGCAACCGTTCGCGTGGTCTGAATTGACTTAACCAACTCCTGAAGGCGTTCGCACTCCGCGTTCAGCACTCTGCGGCCCAGGGACGTAAGGCGGTAGTAGCGGCGGCGCGCGTCGTCGAATTCGGGAGCGGGGCGAGCATTGGACTCCTCTATCAAGTTGGCCTCGATCAACCGCTTGATAGAGCCGTAGAGCGTAGCCGGCCACAGGTGGACTTTCCCGGTGGTGCGTTGCAGTACCTCCTGCATGATTCCGTAGCCGTGCTGTTCTTCTCCGGCAAGGGACAGCATGATGTGGAACCACTGCGTCTTGAGAGGAAGGAAGGATTGGATCCGGGTCTCGGTCATGTTCGATATATATATTGCATGATATAGATATTTGTCAAGCAGGCTCTTTGTTGTGGAAACTCAGCGGTTTGGGTAGCAGCTGGAAATGCGGTGTGCGCGTTCCGGAGATGATGAAGACACAAGACTGACCGTCGCCGGTTAGCTGGGGAAATCCCGTTCCTGCATACCCCGCCCGGGCCTGGACCGCGAATTGAGTCCCCGGATCATGAGCAGTCCAGTGGCTGCCTGGTATGTTGGTTCCGCTCATGTTGTTTCGTAGTCAACTGTGCTAACAGCCCAAAACACGTTTCGAGAGCCTATCGCCCGCAACTCGCCCCATTTAAACCGTATAGCTCTACACTTGGAATCCAGTTTATTGATAACCCCGCAACAGACCAGTCGCCGAAGTAATCAAGGGCAAGGAGGCTACAAGGTCAGCGTACTTACTAGCGTGCCCAGCCCCAATTGGGAATGACACCGTGAGCTTCCTGAATTGTAATGAGCTGATCGCATTTGACGGCCGGGTATTTTTCAGTTATTCCGCTCGGCCAATGAATCTCCAGATCCGCAGTGGTCGCCGGTCCAAGGCCAAAATGAAGACGCGAGTCGTTGCACGAATAGTAACTCGATTGGCTCAATACCTCCTGAGCCTGTACTCTGCCTGAATATCGGGCCATCACCCGGGCGCCTATCGCGCTACGATTTGACTTTGTGCCGACTAGCTTTACTTTCAGCCAGTGATGGATTCCTCTCAAATCGTTTCGCAGAAGAGAAGGTGGATCGTTCATATTGATGATCAGAATATCCAGATCGCCGTCGTTGTCGAAATCACCAAATGCGCAGCCGCGACTTGAGTGTGGCGTTGTAACTCCTGGGCCAGCATTGGCAATCTCTTCAAAGGCGCCGTTCCCGAGGTTTCTGAAGAGAATGCGAGGCGACTTATTCGGATATTGCGGGAGTTGCTTTTCGACCTCAGGGTACACACTCCCGGTTACAAAGAAGATATCGGGCCAACCATCGTTATCGAGATCAACAATCCCCGCTCCCCAACTGCTGAAACGTGTCTCAACTCCGAGTTTCGCCGGCAGAGTGCGGTCGTCAAAGTTGCCCGTGCCATCGTTGTGGTAAAGAACGTCAGTGTCTTCGGTAAAATGGGTTACGAAAATGTCCAAGTGGCCGTCCAGATCATAGTCGCCTATGCCTACGCCCATTCCAGCCTGTTCCATTCCGTCGTTGCTCAGGGCCACGCCGCGCTCAACACCCTCCTCTTTGAATGTTCCGTCGTGCTGATTAATGAACAAAAGGCTTGGAGTTGAGTCGGAAGCAACATAGATGTCGGGCCAGCCGTCTTCGTTGAAGTCTGCCGTCACCACAGTCATTCCATAGTCGGACCAGGGCTTGTCAATGCCAGCCTCAGCGCTCACATCGGTAAAGGTTCCATTCCCATTGTTTCTGTAAAGTGAGTGCCGGCCAAATGGAAGGCCTCTCGGGCCGCAATTTACCGGAATGCCTTTCCAGTTACAGATAGCGCTAGCTCCCGGTTTAGGAATGTGTTCGAAGTCGAATTGCACGTAGTTGGAGACGAACAGATCCAGGTTGCCATCCCGGTTGTAATCAAGGAAAGAGCACCCCGCGCCCCATCTGACTTCGGAACTTTCAAGGCCTGCTTCTTTGGTAACATCCTTGAACTTCCCGTTTCCAAGGTTGCGATAAAGTCTATTCTGACCCCAGTAAGTGCAAAAGATATCCTCAAATCCGTCATTGTTATAGTCGCCAATGCACACGGCGTTGGCCCAGCCGACCGCCTCAAGCCCCGCCTGCTTCGTAACATCGGTAAATGTTCCGTCCCGATTGTTCTTATAAAGCTTATTGGATGCTCCGGGAGGGGCGCCGCTCAATCTAGTACCGCTGAGAAGGAAGATATCGATCCACCCATCGTTGTCGTAGTCAAAGAACGCGCACCCGCATCCATCTGCTTCTAGGATGTACTCATCATGGTCCACGCCGCCGTAGATCACCGGCGCAGTCAGTCCTGCCGAGGCCGCAATATCGGTGAACCAGGCGCCAAATGGGCGGCCAGATTCGGTGGGCCGATTTTGAGGAGTCGCAATCCGGCCACCCATGCCACCTGCCTGCTGGGCGCCGCTCTTCCGGCAGAGGTATCCGGCCAAGGCTGCCGCGGAAAGATGAAGGAATGTGCGCCGTCCTGTTTGCATTGTTCTTATTAAATCCTCATGAAAATTGCTCTCGTCATAATACTACGAATACGGTAAGAAACATGTAGTTATCGCGAAGGCCCCCGAGACAAGATAAGTCACGCCAGCTAAGTATCAAGGCTGCTTCTCCGTTGTCATGGGCTTCTCTTCCACAAGCTTGTAACGATTGTGTTCATTCTCTTCTTTCGTACCTTCCATTCGAAGTGCGGCCAGGCGCTTAAGTAAGTCAGGAAGTTCATCCTGCCGTCCGCTCTTACGCAGCGCTTGAATCAGGTGATAGAGAGCCGTCTGGTCCTTGGGGTCGATGTTCAACGCCTTGCGGCTCTGCTCGATGGCTGCGTCGTTTTGCCCCGACTGCAGATAGAGTTTTGCCAGAAGGTCGCGCGCCGTCCCTATGGATGGGCTGAGCGAAATCGCCTTTTTTGCGGACTCCACGGCTCTGCGAAACTCCGGGCTGCCCGGATCAGGGCCGCGTTGTGCGAGAAGTTCCGCTTGCGAATAAAGAAGGAACGCATCGTCTGGTTTCTTCGCCAATTTCTCCTGTACGGCTGCCAGAGCGTGTTCGGGGTCGTTCTCTTGCAAGGCAGCCAGTCCCTCCGCAGCCGCGCCGAAGGATTGTTTGGGATCCAGCACATCCGCCTTCTCGAAGTCGGCCTCTGCTTTGTCATATTGTGCAAGCTGCACATAGAGGATGCCGCGCGCCACATACAGCGGCGCAGCCTTCGGTTCTATCTCGAGTCCAGCGTCGATCATATCCACCCCGACCTGAAACGACTGATGGTCAAGGGAAAGGTTTGCGAAGTCAACATAGAGGTCGACGTTATGAGGATCAGAGACTATTGCCTCGTGAAGAACGCGGACTGCCTCAGGAGTATTTCCATCGGCCTCATAGGCCGCAGCGGCTAACTCAAGAGCATCCGCATCGACCGGTCGTTCCTGCAGCAATGGTTGTATGGTCGCGATAGCATCTTTGGGGCGCTGCGCCATCATTTGGACGGATGCGAGCCGATAGCGCGCGCGTGCGTCCGCCTCAGGCCGAGCCAGATCGCGTTCAAACACTGTAGTCGCTTTCTCAGTCTCCTTCAATCTGACCAGACAATCACCGTACTGTTGCAATGCTCCGGGTTGGGAATCCACGAGGGAACCGCTTTGCTCAAAATGTGCAACTGCCGTAGAACAGTCGCCGCGCCGGTAAGCTACCACCGCCAGCATGGCGTGACTGGTCAGATCGCCGGGGCGTAGTTTCAGTATGTGTTGTAACAATGCAACTGAGTCTTTACCGCCGTTCTCGTACTCAATCTGCGCAGCACCTTCCAATGCAGGCAAATAATCCGGCGAAATTCCCAGTGCGTGATAGAAGGCGCCAAGCGCTTCCTTTTTCTCTCCCGTGCTCGAAAGCGCGATACCCTTTAGGGTCCAGAGTTGCACATTCTTCGGGCTTCGCTTCAGTTCCGGCTGAAGAAGCTTGAGCGCCTTATCAAATTCGCCCGCCCGCAGCGCCGAAGCGATGGGTGCTATCTCGTCTGCAGTGGTTTGTGCTCCAGCCGTCTGAGCAACGATCAAGCAGGGAGCAATGAGCAGTTTAGCTAGGACTCCAACGCGGACGGTGAATCGCATGCCTGCTATTATCTCTCGCTTCGTCAGGTGTTGGGACATGGAGACAGCTCAAGAGTGGACAATTCAAATTTGCCGGGTGCCGTGATCCCTGGCTTGCGGAAGTTCGTATTCAGCTGTGGCGGAGTGTTGATCGGTACCAGAAAAACGGCGAGCCGAGATGGAATCCCGGCTCGCCAATCAAGAGAATTCAAACTTCAGAATGCAAAGCGGGCTCCCATTTGCAGAGCTCGCGCTGGTAACGCTGTTCTAGATGTTCCGAAAAGGTTTCCATCGGCCATGTTTGCATCCACTGGACCGAGGTTTACGCGGTTAATCACGTTGATGAAATCAAACCTAAGCTGCAGATTGCCCTGATCACCCAGGTGAGGGAGATGCGTGTTCTTTAACAAAGTGGCATCGAGCTGGAACATGCCAGGGCCCGTGTAGATGTTGCGCGGCTCGTTCCCCTCAGTGCCCGCTGCTGGGATCGGAAAGACGCTTTGTGGTTGAAATGTCGATGAGTAGGTGCCAAAGACACCACTTTCAAAGGTTGCACGGCTGTGCGACCCGGTAAATTTGGTAGTGGGCAAGTTCGGCACATCCCAGTTGTTACCGTCGAGGTTATAGTCGCCGGGGTAGGCCGAGGCGGTTGGCGGATTGGTGTTGTAGACCCAGAAGGGCGAGCCAGTCTGGGCCGCTGCTATGCTGCTCAGCTCCCAGCCTGAAGTTACGACTTTTTCGATCCCGCTGTGCATGCCCGGGATCGTATACTGCCCGGAAGCCGAGAAGCGCTGACGAACATCATAATTCGCTAATCCGTAATAACTGAAATAGGCGTTCTGATCAGGAATATTGCCCGTGTCCTGGTCAAACCTTGTGCCCTCCTCCGGATAGTCCTTGGCCTGCGCAAGGGTGTAAGAAGCCTGGAAGCTGCCCCTGGCTCCCTGCCTCCCGCGGAGAGTGAGAATCATCGAGTTGTAGTTGGAGTAACGCTTGTTGGTCACATAGGTGATGGGGCCGAAGTTCGGATTCAGCCGGGTAACGGTTTCGCCGCTGGGTGTGATTACCGCACCCCCCGCGAATCGGTTCACGTCCGTGCCCGTCAATTGGTCGTAGCTTTTCGAGCCGGAGTAGCTGGCGCCGGCAACCAACCTATATGGCAACTGACGCTCGAGGCCGATGACGTAGTTCACCGCCAGGGGCGGCACCATGTTCCGGTCAAGAGAATCCACGGCGGGCTGGGTTCCAACAAGCCCTCCAGCGGCGTTTATCCCTGATGGAGGGATGGTCGGCAAAGTAAAGTTGAAAGGATAAGTTCCAGAAGGCGCAAGCCCGAATATAGGCTGAATTCCCGTGCCACCGGAATAGAATGTCGCACTGATAACTCCCGGCGGGTTCAGGCGGGTTTGATCGACCGTCTGGCCCATCGCAATCCAGTCGTGATAGACGCCCACTCCGCCGCGTATGACCGTGTTTCCACGCTTCGACGGATCCCACGAGAACCCAATGCGCGGGCTAAAGACATTCGCCATGTCTCTGGCAAACACCTTTGGGACTACGCCGACGGTAGCGTCCGCAACCTGCTGATTGAAGGTGCCCGCTGTTCCCAGGGCCAGAGCGCTGAATTGGAAGCCGCTGTTTCCCCAGGGAATGTGATTTGTAAAATCGTCCCAGCGCAGGGAGGCCGTGAAGGAAAGATTCGCCTTTGCGATACAGTCATCCTGCACAAAGAACCCGAAAGGATTCTCTTGCCCGCCAAACGCGACGTCGGCCGCCTTGCCGGTCAAGGGGCTGTAGTTTGCCACTTCTGAAACCGGTGTGTCTTGCACCAGCGTTAGAAGGTCAGCGAAGGTGAAACTGGGCCGCACGTAGTCGGGCGTAAAGTCGCCATGTTCAATGCCTCTGGCGCCATCGTAGCCAAACTTCAATACATGCTTGCCGTGAACCAAACTTAACACCGAACGCCAGTTGTACATGGGACCGCGGTATTCTCCCGGCCCAAATCCGCCGCCGACCTGGAATCCTTCCGTGATATCGGAGACCGTAATCGCCGGCACCTTAAGGTTGGCATCCTGCCCGTTCGCGCCACCCACACTGGCAAAGGCGAAGGCGGACTCCCACAAGAGTTTCCCGCTGAAGGTGTGGGTGTAGTCGGCCTGCCCATACCGGTTCATCTGAAGATTCACAGCCTGCAAACCCGCTCTCGGAGAAAGCTGCTGCTGCGTAAAGCTATCGTTGTAATAGCTGAGATAGAGGCGATCGTTGGAAGTGAAGTACTGATCGAGGCGGAAATTGTATTGCAGCGCGTTGTAATAAGGGCTGGCCGCGAAGTTTCCCGTGTCGATCACGCTCGTGCTGCAAGGAATGTCAGTGCTCGGTCCCGTGCCGGTATTGCTGCCGGCGACACCATAGCAATTGGCTGCGCCGAATGCGGCATAGGCGTTCTCCGGTGTTGCGCCGTTGGGAACCATATGGCTTGCCGGCCATCCGCTGAGGACCTGGGTTCCGACATTATTGGGATAGTTGGCCGTGGCCCAGGCAACAAATGCCGGGTCCTCAAATGTTTGTGCGCCGGAATTGGCTGCCGCAGAAGTAGTCGCCCACAATTTCTCGAAGTCAGCAAAGAAAAATGTCTTGTTTTTCCAAATGGGACCGCCCAATACGCCAACTAAGTCCTTGCGGCCGAATGGAAGATCCGTTTGTGCGTTCGAGAACTCCGTATTGGCCTCAAAATCCTGGTCTGTAAAAACCAGGCTGCCTGCACCGTGAAAATTGTTGGTGCCGGATTTTGTAGTGACCTGAACAAGGATTGAGCTACCAAGATTAATCTCTCCGTCCCAGGAGTTGGTTTGCATTGTCACCTCTTTCACCGCCTCCGGGATTGGAGACAGGACGAGGTTTCCATTCTGGACGGGGCTGGTCACATTCATGCCGTCAACCATCACCACGTTGCCAATATAGCTTCGTCCGTTGGCGCTGATCGCCGGTGTCTGGGTTCCGAAGTTATCCGCAAAGCCGCCCGGAGATTCTCCCGTGGCGCGTGTGCCAGTTCCCGTCACTCCGGGTTCAGCCGCCAAAATATCCCAAAGATTGCGATTCGCCTCAGGAAGGTCGCGGACGGTCACGGAATCCAGGGTCGTTTCCAAACGGTTGTCGTCCGTATCAATCGTGGGAGGTGTCACTTCGACGACGATGCTTGTCTCAGCTGCCGCCAAACGCATAGCGAGATTGATGGTCTTTGTTTCGGAGGTGCTTAGCGTGAATTTGGACTCTTCCTTTCTGAAATTGGCCGCTTCAGCTGAAACGACGTAGTCACCCGGAGCGAGGCTGCTGAAGCGATAAAAGCCGGAATTGTCGGTGGTCATGCTCTGCACGATGCCGGTATCCAGATTGCGCAGATGGACCGTTACGTTGGCAACACTAGCTTGGTTTGGATCCGTCACCACACCTTGAACATTGCCGCTGTACTGGGCGAAGCAGGTGAGAGTGGTGAATAGCAGGAAAAACAGGCTGAAGACGTTGCAACGCTTCGATTTTGCGAACTTAACCCGCCACGTAGGATATGGGGTGAAAAGCCGTAGCTTGCCGGAGTGCGGTTCCGGATATGGCACAAGGAACTCGCCATTGTTGGTCATTACTTGCCTCCTGATTGGTCATTACTTGTCTCTAGAACTGTGAAATGCCAAATGCGGTACTGGTTCACAAGGGCTTTTTTCTTTTGCGACGAGCGAGATTGCGCTACGGCGCGGGTACGTCGGGATACGTTTACCGCCCCAAGCCAGACACTTATCTCCTCCTGTCCGTTTTCCCAACGTCACCCCAGAGTACACGTTTCGAGCAGGTACTCGGAGCACACCCACGGTAGCTGCGTCGGAGGACCAATCGCAATGGGTCAGATGTACTACGACATAGGATTGGTCTACGTGGAAGCAGCGAATTTGAAAGCCTCTGCGATGCTGTAAAGAGGCCCCCTGGCTCAGCCCGAGATGTCGATGATCCCCTGCTGAAGCGCGATTGTTGCGGCCTCGGTCCTGTCACCCGCTTCGAGCTTGGCGCTAATGTGATTGATATGGTTCCGGACGGTGTAGTGACTGATCTGGAGCACGCGTCCAATCTCCTTGTTGGTGAGCCCCTTGGCAACCATCTCCAGAATCTCCACCTCGCGCGGGCTCAAACTGGAACGTGACTCGCGTTCCGCGATGCCCTCGGCAATTCCCGCAGGGAAGTATTTGCCCCCCGCGCTCACAGCGGAGATGGCGGCAACAATCTCTGCGCGGGAAGCATCCTTGGACAGATAGCCGCGGGCTCCCGCTTTCACCGCGCGATAAATCTCGTCTTCGTACTCATAACTGGAAAGAATGACGATCGCGGGCGAATTAGAACGACTCTTCAGCATATGCAGCAAATCGATGCCGCTAATCTTCGGCATGCGCAGATCCAGGAGCATAAGATCGACGCTTAAGTGATCAAGCAGGGAGAGTGCTTCCTCGGCGCTATGAGCCGAGCCCACAACTTTCAAAACGCTCTCTTTGCGCAGCAGCGTGACAAGACCGGCACGGACAACCGGATGATCGTCCACGATCAGCACCCGAATGGGCGCCTTAAGCAATGGTGTGTTCACGAGATCGCCTTCCCGAAGGGAGCCGCAAAGGTACGCGCTGCCACAAAGCTCGCAAGAATGAGGGAGGAAGAGAAACGTGAACGTGAACCGCGGTTCCCTTTCCAGGCGCGCTACGGATGGTGAGTCGAGCGGAAATGCTGTCGGCTCGTTTGCCCATGCCGCGAATACCGAAGCCGGCAGATTCGCTGGAGACCAGAAACCCGCAACCATCGTCCTTGACAATGAGTTCTAGCGCGGTCCTCTGATAGATGAGCGAAAGAACAAGACAGCTGGGGTGCGCGTGGCGAACTGCATTGGCGATGGCTTCCTGGCCAATGCGAAGAAGCGTGTCGGAGATGCGCAAAGGAACGGCGCGTGCGCTGCCGGAGCTGAACACCTTGACAGTTATCGCGGCCCTGCCGAGGACCATGCGATGAGCGCATTCTTCAAGTGCTTGGAGCAGCCCCGTCGAGTCCAGGTGCTCGGGACGCAGCGCCGCAATACTGCGGCGCGCCTCCTCATGGCTGTTGCGGACCATGTTTCGGGCCACATTGAGCTGCGGCAGAATGCTCGATTGTTCGCCAGCCTCATCGCAGATGGCTTCGAGTTGAAACCCGAGGCCGGCAAAGCTTTGCGCCAGCGTGTCATGCATCTCATGCGCCAGGCGTTCCCGTTCCTCGAGCACCGCCTGCAGGCGCCAGCGTTCAATGAAAAAATAGGCGGTCACCCCAGCAAGGGCAAGAATCAGAAAGCCGATGATGAATGCAATGATGTGGCCGGCGCTCCACCAAGGCGGGCCTTCGGTGACCTCGACATCACTGAAGGAAGGAAGAAGAATTGCAAACGAGGTGAGATTGCGGGTGTACGCCGGATCCACGGTGCAGATGCCGCGCAAGCGGAGACGGCTCTGGTCCTTCAGCCGGCGCAAGCTGGCCGCGCTGCGTGCGCTGCCGGCGATGGCCAGGAAAGACTGGGTGCCATCATCGAGCGTGAGAATCAGCGCACTACCGGGGCCGGTTTGCTTGTCAACGAGGCGGCCCTGGATCTCGACAAATTCTGCGTCGAAGGACCCTGTCGCGGCCTGGGACGCGGTCACCGAAACCGGCGGCACCGGAGTGTGGGACCAAAGCAGGCGTACATCGGAGTCGCGCAATACAGAGCTGAAATCATGCGGCTCGGCATTGCCTTTGGCCTCTATCTCATCGCCGATCTCCAGAGGAACATGGGCGCGGCTGTCGGGGATGGCAAGACCGCCGGTAGGGTCTTGCACAAACAAAACCGGAGATGTAAGGGTGACTACCCCGTGAACGGTGACGGCTGTAGGTGTATCAGGCGAAAGCAGGCGAAGACTGTCAATCGGCTGCGTATCGACGTTTGTGCGATGTTGAAGAAGATCGCGGTGAATGGGTTCAAAATATTTGTCGTAAGTGCCTGGCTCCGTTCCCGTTGGAAATTGCACAGGAACAGCGAGCGACGGGCGCGCGTCGCCGATCATGGCTATCAGGTCCTGGTGGCTCGCTGGGCTCACTGCGATGTTGCGCCATTGCGCACCGGTGTTGTACGACTTCAGTCCATATCGTCCCGACGGAACGCAGCCCGGGTCTTCCACGGCAGCGGTGGTAGTTTGGCCAGAGGAAGCGGTCGCGCTGACTGCAAGAATACAGTCATATGCCAAAACTTTGAGATGATACCACTGCTGATCGTACACACGCGGAGCAATCGATTTGGCCACATACTCACGCCAGCCATAGTCCGCGCGGCCAAGTATCAAAGTGTTGTCCAAGTCGCGCAATCCCGCCATATACCCGTGATAGGCGTCAACGCCTTCCTCTTCGTCGCTCGCGCGGATAATGAGACCGGCATCGCCATATTGACCGAGCAGAAGAACATCGGCCTGGACCATATAATTTGCCCAGTATACGGAGCCATTCATCAATTTTGCGCCACGTTCGTCGGAGTTATTGCGCATCGTTCCGTTAACAAATTGCCATGTCCCGCCGAAAGCCTGCCAATCCTCTCGACGTTCAAGCTTATTGAGGTTGGTTTGAAATGGGCCGCGGCGCGAAATGGAGCGGAAAACAAGCACGCCAGCGGCGCCGCACAGAAGAAGCGTCACGACAGCCGCGCCGGCGATAATCAGCTTTCGTCGATTAAAGAATCGGGTCATTGCGCCGGCCACCAGGAAAGATTGAGTATCTGGCGAATCTCTGGAGAATCGATGTTCTCGCGCGTCATCAGGACCGGAGCCACAAGCAGTTCGGAGCCGCCGGCCGCGCCGTGCAGTTCGCGATCCATGAGTCCCATCGCCAGCCGGCCCATCTCATAGGTATTCTGGACGACAACCGAGTCGATGCCGCCGGTGCGAACAGGAGGCAACAAATCCTGATCGAACCCCACCAGTTTGATCGCATTTTCCTTGCCGAATTCCACGAGCGCATAGTAGGCGCCTCGCGTGGAGGCGAGAGAAAGCGCGACGATCGCGTCAATGTTCTCCGCCTTGGAGAGCAGTTCTTCCGCTGCTTGCTGCTCTTGAGGAACACTGGAAAGCCCAAAGCGGCGAACTGCAACGCGGATCCGCGGAAAATCGTGCGCAAGCGCCGCTTCAAAACTGCGTTCACGCGTGGTGTTGCTCAATAACCGTGGATCGATTCCTAAAATGGCAATGGAGCCCTCACCGTGCAGAATACTGCCAATGCGTTCCGCAGCCATCCGCCCGCCTGCCTGTTCATCGTTCAAGACGTAAGAGAGCTTGGCTCCCGGTGGAATACCGAGTTCCGTTCCAACCACCACCACGGGAGTTCCATGCGCAATCGTGCGGCGTATCGGAGTGCGCATGGGAAGCGTTTCAATGGGGGAAACGATGATGCCTGCATAGCCGCGCGCCGGGGCTTTCCCTATGAGCGAAATCTGCGTCTCGATATCGTCGTCGCGCATGGGGGCGTTCCAGTAGATATCCAGGCCGCTGGAACGCGCGACCGATGCCGCGCCGGCATGTTCGGGCTCCCAGAGCGCCGTGCCGCAGGTGCGGGGAATAACGGCAATCACCGGGTGCGCGCGTTCACAGCCGGCAATGGTAAGAACGGGAGCCAAAAGCAAAGCAGGCGCAACCAGGAGCGGACAGGAACGGACGCGGCTGATCCAGTGAGAACTGAAGATCTTCATGCAGTGCAGCTCCATTGGCAGCCTGCTCCAATCAGCCGGCTTCTTCACATTCGATTCAAGCACCGTTCAGGACAGCAACCATGGTACATCTGCACCATGCGCAAAGGGAACGTAATGTATTAGAGTGAGTCTCGTCTGCCGCCGAGTCGTGCGTCTCTTCTGGCCCGTGTTAGCTGCGTCTGCCAATTGGGATTCCGCGAATCGCTGAAAGACGTCCGGAGAACAATCATGATTTCCCACACCCGCAGAACATTTCTGAAAGCCGGATCCGCTCTTGCCGCCATTTCGATCACAAGGGCTCAGATGGCAAAAGCCGGCGTCATGCCTGGCACCGGGGTTACCACCCCATCGGCGCTCGACCAGTTCGAGTACGGCGACGTTGAGCTGTTGGAAGGGCCGATGCGCCAGCAGTTCGACGCAAATCACGCTTTGTTTCTTTCGCTCGATGAAGATATGTTGCTGAAGCCATTTCGAGAGCGGGCAGCGCAGCCTGCGCCCGGTGAAGACATGGGGGGATGGTACGACAATTCGAAGGACTTCGACCCGCACGGAAGTTTTCACGGCTTTATTCCCGGCCATAGCTTTGGCCAATATCTTTCGGGTTTGGCGCGGGCCTATGCGGTGACGGGCTCGAAGCCGACCCAGGCCAAGGTGCAGCGGTTGGTGCGTGCGTTGGCCCCGACCATCTCCACCGGGTTCTACGACGGCTATCATCTTCCCGCATATACTTTCGACAAAACCTGCTGCGGGCTGATTGATGCCCATCAGTTTGCCGCTGATGAAACGGCTCTGGATGTGCTGAACGCGGCAACTGATGCCGTCTTGCCGCATCTGCCGCGCAAGGCGCTTTCGCGCTCGGAACAGTATGCCCTCCCGCAGAAAGATGAGGCATATTGCTGGGACGAGACCTACACCTTACCCGAAAATCTCTTCCTGGCTTATCAGCGCGGTGCAGGCAGCCGCTATCGCGACCTGGCGATTCGTTTCCTTGAGGATGACCTGTATTTCGACCCGCTCTCAAAAGGGATAAACGTACTGCCCGGCGAGCATGCCTATAGCCATGTCAACGCCTTCAGCAGCGCCATGCAAGCCTATCTGGTTCTGGGGAGCGAGAAGCATCTCCGCGCCGCGCAGGAGGGTTTCGGGTTCTTGCGCGACACGCAAAGTTTTTCCACAGGCGGATGGGGCCCCGACGAGTTATTCCGAAGGCCGGGGAGCGGCGAATTGGGAGAGAGCCTGAAGAATTCGCACTTCAGCTTTGAGACTCCCTGTGGCGCCTACGGACACTTTAAGATTACGCGGTATCTGTTGCGCGCGACCCGCGACAGCAGATACGGCGATAGCATGGAGCGCATTTTGTATAACACAATCTTGGGAGCAAAGCCGCTCAGGGAGGATGGGACAAGCTTTTATTACTCTGACTACAACAACAGATTTGCAAAGAAGGGATATTACAAGGATAAGTGGCCGTGCTGCTCTGGAACCTTTCCTCAACTTACCGCCGACTACGGCATTAGTTCGTACTTTCATGATCGCGACGGCATCTATGTCAACCTCTACACGCCGTCGCGTGCCACTTGGAATCACGCAGGCGCTCGCATTACTCTCACCCAGCGCACCAGTTATCCTTATGATCTTTCATCGCAGATCGATGTTTCGACGGACAAGCCTGGCGCGTTTTCTATTTATCTGCGGATACCTGGCTGGGCCGGCCCCAAGACCACAGCAGCGGTCAACGGCAGCCGCGTCTCTGCCGATCTGCTCCCCGGTCGCTTCGCTCGCCTTGACGGCTTATGGAAGAGCGGAGACCGGATAGAGATAGAGTTTGATGCCGCAACAACTCTTGAAGCCGTGGACCCGCAACATCCTGATCTCGTCGCGCCTGTGAACGGCCCGCTATCCTTGTTTAGCGTTGGAGAAGTCCCAATGAATGTGCAACGATCGGCTCTGCTGAGAGCTGAGAGGATATCAAGCGGATCGAGCACGTGGCAGGCCAGAACAGCATCGGGGACTGTTACTTTCAAGCCGTTTGCATCGATCCAGGACGAAGTGTATCGCCTCTATCATCAGGTCGAATCATGAGGAATGCATCAGCAGGCAATCTTATGCCATAGCGTCAAGCGATCGATCCCGGAGGACCGTCTTATTGATGCGGCCCATAATCAACGGCCATTTCTGGAACTCATCGAGCAATTGACGATTTAGCACGCTCGCTCGATGCTGCGTTCTTACCTTTTCGGAGATCGTGCATGGCGCCTCGAGGAAACCCCGTCGATTCGCGCACCACGAGCCGGGTCTCGATAGGATATTCGCGCTTTGGCTCCTGTGTCCCCTCCACATGCGCCCTCAGCGCCATGACAGCGGCCTTGGCCAGTTCAAAGCAAGACATCTGAATCGTAGTCAGCGGTGGAATCGTCATTTGAGTGATATGAACATTGTCAAAGCCAATGACAGAGAGGTCGTCGGGGACGCGCAGCCCGGCGCGGTATGCCTCATGCAGCACTCCGATGGCCGTCACGTCGTTCGAGCACATTATCGCTGTAGGCAGCTTGGCGCCGGCCAATAGTTTCTCCGCCGCGGCCATGCCGCCCTCCATGGTGTGGTCGCCTTCAACGATCCGCCCGTCGTCGACTACGATGCCGCACTCCTGTACTGCGCGATGAAATGCCGTTAGGCGCGATTGCGCCGAATGCAGCCGAAGCGGCCCGGTGACAAACGCGATATCCCTGTGCCCCAGCGCGGCCAGGTGCTGCACGCCCTGCCGTATTCCGTGATGGTAGTCCACGCGCAGCAGGCTGATGCCCGGTCTCGTCGGTCCTACATCCACA
>Ga0181520_10007806_pt1 | contig 15540 bp, 9 predicted proteins | sample PEATcosm2014_Bin_29_FD_132451 | JGI IMG/M metagenome (GOLD analysis project Ga0181520, IMG submission 132451) | Peatland microbial communities from MTU Mesocosm Facility, Houghton, MI, USA - PEATcosm2014_Bin02_30_metaG | ecosystem: Environmental > Terrestrial > Soil > Wetlands > Peat | place...
TCATCACCATGGGCGCGTTGGGCGGACCTCCGGAAGAGATTGGCGAGAAAGTCGCTGCGGCGCTGGTGGGCACCTTTCTCGGCATCCTGTTGTGCTACGGCCTGATCGGTCCGCTAGCCTCCAGCATGGCCAAACGCGCCGACGAGGAACACGCGTACTACAACGTCCTGCGTGTCACCATCACGTCGTTCGTCAAGGGCATCCCACCCATTCTGGCGGTCGAAGTGGGCCGGCGTTCCATCCCCGGCAACGTCCGGCCGGCCTTCAAGGACCTGGAGTCGGTCTGCCGCAACCGCGGAAGCGTGCCTCAGGCGGCCGCCGCGTAACGGGAGCGGACCATCATGGCCGACCAGCGTCCGATCGTCGTCCTGAAACGCAAGGGAGATCACGGCGGCCACCACGGCGGCGCGTGGAAAGTGGCCTACGCGGATTTCGTGACCGCCATGATGGCGCTGTTCATCGTGCTCTGGCTGCTCAACAGCAGCAAGCAGATTCAAGAAGCCGTAGGCGGATATTTCAAAGATCCCACGGGAACTTCCAAGCTGGTAGGCAGCGGACTGACCGGCTCGGGCGACAGCTTCACCCTGACCAAGGACAATATGGACAAGCTCAAAGAGGAGCTGGAGAACAGCATTCAGAAGCTGGATGCCTTCGACAAGTTCAAAGACCAGATCGAAATGACCGTCACCGAAGAGGGCCTGCGCATCGAGATGATGGAGTCTCAGGTGGGTACCTTCTTCCCCAGCGGCGTCTCCGAGCCCAACGATAGCGGCCGGGAACTGCTGATAAGGCTGGCCGAGGAGCTGGCCAAGATCCCCAATAAGCTCTCGATTGAAGGTCACACCGACGCCACGCCGTTCGCGCGCGGAGGCGATTACGGAAACTGGGAGCTCTCCTCGGACCGTGCCAATGCCGCCCGCCGCCTCATGCAGAAGAGCGGCTTGCGGGCCGACCAGGTGACCCAGGTGCGCGGCTTTGCCGACCAGCACCTGCGCAACAACAAGGATCCCGAGGATCCCGCCAACCGGCGCATCTCGCTGATCGTCCAGAGACTGCCCAGACCGGTCGGGGAAACACCTCCGCCCGCAGCACCCGGAGCACCCAGCGCTCAGGGACCCGCCCCACATGCCGCAGCGACGCCAGCCGCGCCTGGCGTCCCGGCGCTGACCGCGCCGGCCCCAGCGGCACCCGCCTCGCCCCCGCCCACCCAACAGGCCCCGCCGGCACACGGCGGAAAGTAATCGCGCCAGGCACAACAAATTGCGGTAGTCTTGTTCAGTACAATGGCTGAACGCCTCGCTAGCGGCACGGAGCGGCTCGCTTTCCGCGTGCCGGCGGAAAACGCGCGCCCTTCCGGACGAGCTCTGCCAGGAGTCGTCGCTGGGCCGGCTCCGAGATGCACGCGAGGCGGGAGCCGGCAAACATTCTAGGAGATGAAATGAAGGCTGCTTCCATTTTGTTCCTCGCCCTCCTGCTGGTCGGCTGTTCCAAGGCCCCCGCGCCCGTGGCGGAATCGCACGGCGTGGGGAGCATCGTACGCCTGGATCCGGCGTTCGATGCCCTGGTTCCGCGGGATGCCGGGATTGAGAAGGTCGCCGGCGGGTTCCAGTTCACCGAAGGCCCGCTGTGGCGGCCCGATGGGCGCCTGTGGTTCAGCGACGTGGTCGGCAACATGCTCCGCGCCACCACGCCGGCGGGGCAGGTCGAGGTCCTGATTCAGGAATCCGGCGGACATACGGACGCACCCGCGGGATCGTTCGTCGGCTCGAATGGCATGGTTGCCGGCAAAGACGGCGAGGTCCTCATGTGCCAGCACACCAACCGGCGCATCGTGCGCGTCGGCAAGGATCTGAAAATGACTCCGCTGGTCGAGAAATTTCAAGGCAAGCGCTTTAACAGCCCCAACGACCTGGTATACAAGTCCAATGGCGCGCTCTACTTCACCGATCCCTCATACGGGTTGCTGAAGGGGGACGCCGATCCGGCCAAGGAAATGAAGTTCAACGGCGTTTACCGGTATGCGAATGGCAAGCTTCAGGCGGTGATTAAAGACCTGACCGAGCCCAACGGCTTGGCCTTCTCGCCCGATGAGAAGGTTTTCTACGTGGCCAATTCCGAGCCGAAGAAGGTCTGGATGCGCTACGATGTGGCGGCCGACGGCTCCGTCTCGAACGGCCGCGTCTTCGCCGACGTCAGCGCCGAGAAGGAGGACGGCTTGCCCGACGGAATGAAGGTGGATTCGCAAGGCAATATCTATGCCGCCGGTCCAGGCGGCCTGTGGGTCTTCGCGCCCGACGGCAAGCACCTGGGCACCATCAAACCTCCCGAGACGCCCGCCAATTGCAACTGGGGCGACGACGGAAAGACGCTCTACATCACGGCGCGCACCGGCGTGTACCGCATCAAGTTGGCGGTGGCCGGCGAGAAGCCGGTTTATCAATGAGGATAGCCATGCAGCGAAGAACATATCTGAAGACCCTCCTGGCGGTAGCCGCCGGGCCGGCTGCGTTGCCGGCCGCCGATGCCGCGCATCCGATTCAGTTGCACGTGGACCTGACCGTGGATCCTGCAAAGGAAAAGGAGATGTTGCGGAACTTCGCGACCATTTTCCGGCCCGCGGCCGCCAAACAGCCGGGGTACATCGACGCTAAAATGCTGAAGCTGCGCAAGGCATTGATGGGCCAGGGCCCTGCCGGAGTCAATTACCGCTTCGTGCTGATCTTCCAAAGCGAAGAGCTGCGGCAGAAGTGGGTGGCGACGGATCTGCACCAGAAGGCTTGGCCCACCATCGAGAACACACTCTCGACCAAGATCTACACCGTGCTTCTCTTCGACGCGACTTAGGAACGGGTGAACAGCATGATTGGAAATCTCACACGGCGTTCAATGATCGCTACGCTGGCTGGGGCGGCCCTCGCGCCGCTTTCCGGAAAGGCGGCCAGGAAAGCCGCCGCCTTCGCTCTGGTCGGCGATCGCTACCATAATTCGGACTATGCCCGCATTGGCCTCACCAGAACCATCGCCAAGGAACTCGGCGTCAGCATCGACTTCACCGACGAAACCTCCCTGCTCAACGCGGAAACGCTGGATGGCTACAAGGTTCTGATCATTCTGCGCGACGGAATGCTCTGGCCGGATGGCTACGGCGGCGACGAAAGCTCCAACGCCGGCTGGGTCGCCACCGGGCGCCCCAAGCTGGTTTCCGATCCGCCGCTGCCGCAGGTCGCGGCGCGTTCGGAGTATTGGATGAAGCCCGCGCAAGGCAAGGCCGTGCGCCAGTTCGTGGAGGCGGGCGGCGCCGCGCTCTTCCTACACAATACGACTAACGTGAGTTTGGCCGACCCGGATTTCCGCCACGTCTTGGGCGGGGCCTATACGGGACATCCGCCCATACGGACCTTCAAAGTGAAGGTGACCAATCCCGATCACCCCATCACGCAGGGCGTCAAGGACTTCGTGGTCACCGACGAGCAGCACTACATGACCTACGACAAGGACCCCAAGTTCCTGTTCCTCGAAACGGTGAACGAAGACGGCCTGACTTATCAAAACTACGGTGCCACGGCTCCGGGAGGCTGGGCGTACGACTACGGCAAAGGCCGCGTCTGCTACATGTCGCCGGGCCACATGCTCACGGATCTTTGGAATCCGGAGTACGTCAAGCTGCAGCACAACGCGGTCCGCTGGATCATGCGGCAGAAGGCCTGACGCCGGACGCCGGATTTCTACGCCTTGACCAGCTCGATGCCTTCGCGCTTGCCCAGATTGCGCGAATACTGCTTGTCTTTAGCGTTGTTCCAGTGCTCGTGAACGCCCAGGCTGGTGGCCGGTTCGCGGCTCTGGTCCGGATTATAGACTGTGCGGGACGGCGGTTTTTCGGCCAGGGCCGCCTCGTGCAAATAGTTATCCGGGAAGCCGCGGCATTCAAGGGCTCGCGGTTCGTTGCGAATGAAATCGAGACCCACCGAGTCGATCGCGATGGCGTCCTGCGAAGCGAAGAGACTCGAACACCAGTGGTCGCTGAACGATTCGTACTTGATCACGCGCTCGTTCTGGCTCACCGCCACGTATAGGAAATCTTCCAGGCATAGCATCGTCTTGCCGCCCAGGTGTTTGTGTGCGATCAGGTCCACCAGGCAGTTGTAGGAGCCCATGGGCAGGTCTCGCGAGGCGAAGTTGTGCAGCGGCTGGGGAGTGAACCCGAGGCCTTCGAAATAGACCGCGCCGAACTGGTTCTTGGCGGTCTGGGTAGCCCCCATGAGGCCGTGTGCGCGGGAGAGCGCCACGTTCAGGTGGTATTTTGCCTCGGTGACGCACTGCGGCAGATACGCCGTGGGCACGCCCTGGCGGGAGAAGAGCACGGGGTTGGCTTTATCCGGCACCGCTTCGGCGCGCCCGTTGCCTGCCATTCTCTGGCTGACCATGAAGCGGACGGCCTGGAAGTTGGGGTCCGGGTTGGCGCGGATGCGATCGTAAATCGGATCGCCGATATACCGTGAGGCGTCGTAGAGGGTGACATCCCGCCCGGGCACACCGGCTTCTACGATGAGCTGCTGAACCAGCGCGTAGACCATCTGGGGGGTAGGCATTCCGGCGCCGCGCCGCCACGCACCTGGGCGATCCTGGTTGCAGTTCAGTTTGACCGCAATCTTCTCGCCCGGCCGGTATTCGCCGCCTCGCAGCTTACGGGTCTCATTGAAGTAGCCAAACAGCGCGCGCCACGCCTGGCGGTCCGTCTTTTCGGCGGTGAGGGACCGCAGGCTGCCGGACACCATCTCCTGCACGATGCCCGGGTTGGTATTCGCATCTTCCCACCAGTTGCCGGTCTGGCCATCCCACACGGCCACCTTGGGTTCGTGGGCCCACACGACTCGGCCGGGATGGATGCCCTTTCCGCGGCCCATGGGCGAATTGACCGGTTCGGTAGGTGTTTGGAACGGAGCGTCGCCCGATGGCTCTTGCGAGACTGCCACGGCCGGGCAGGCCGCCGCCAGCGCGCCGATGCCTGCCTGAAGCAGGCTTCGCCGCGTCAATCGATGGCATGGAAACTTATCTCGGTGCACGACTGGCCTCCCGTGTTTTCGATCCGATACAAGCCATTGTACATAGAAGAGCGCGATTAGGGGCGGGCGAAGAATCTCCTGGTCCCGAAGTAGGAAAATATCAACAACGTACGAGCGCCGTTCACTGAAAAAGAAGAGTTGGTCGTCCGCACTTCGGTCGGCATTCAGACCTGCGGGACCGATGACTCAGCCTACATTTACGAGTCGGCCGATGATCGCTGGCGCCGGATTTGGCAAAGCGAGCAGAGCAGCTATGAAGATAAGGCTTTCTTCCCGCAGCGACTGGTCGACGTAAGAATCTCACCGACCGATTGGCGTCCGGAATCCGATCACACCGAGCACCTGATCGTTACTACTGGCGTTTTTCCATGGTGTAGCTCCGTGTGGCAGCCCATCTACTATCGCGTATGGGAGACGAAATCCACCTTTGCAGAGCCACGCCTTCTTTTGGACGACAAGGAACAAGCGGACATCGCCGACCCGATTTACGCGCGCGCCAGTCGCGTTGCTCTGGTCCAAATAGTCGAGTCCAGGGGCTGTGGCCTTGCTTTTAGTGTACGATCATGGTTCGCTAGCGAAGTGTGCCATATATGGCAATGCGAGAAGAGGTATGATCCCATACATGATACGATCCGGCAAAGCTAGCCAAAAACGCGTTTGGTTCACGTCCCCCTTCACTTCGGACCTTGATTGGACAGAGTATTTCTCCTGTCCCTGTGGTTGGTACCGACGGTAACGAGCAGCTTCCTTATTGATTCTGCAAACTCCGGCCTAAGAGCGTCTATAACTAGACCCGAATGGACCTTCCGTATGGCAATGTCATTCATGGATCGAGGCCACCAATAGTCGAGTAACCTGACCTTCCGGGTGCCGCGTCCTGCCCCAGTGAGGTCGCTTAGTCCAATAATTTGGAACGAACTTCGGCAGCCTAGGGGCAGGTGGCTTCCGGCGGGGAGCGTCGAGTCGAGGGCCAAGCGGGGATCAAAGGTCTCGAAATCCACAATGTGGGTAGTGGCCTTGCGCTTATCACCAACTTCGGGCGGGCATTGGCAGCTAGCCCGGGTCATTGTGAAGTGCCGCCGGAAGCCGAAGTTGGCGAAATAGATCTGCCGGGTAACAGGCGGTGGGCGACGATTTTGGGCGATTGAGTCGTGCCGGCCACAGCCTTGGCCTGCATCAGGAGCTCGATATACGGCGGTGCCAGTCCGCCCTGCGGTCCCAAGTACTGCCTGAGGAGCTTGGAAAACTCAGGGCTTGTGACGAGTTCACCGGCTGCTTCCGTCCCAGCCATGTCAATTCCCGCAAGCATCAGCACGTAACCCGTACCCCCAAGATTGGGCATAAGCGCGATGTCGGCATAAGTATCGCAATCGGAGCCGCCCGAGCTCCAGTACTTGGTCGGCTCTCCACGAAGCGGGGCCCTGTTGCGGAAGACGTAAGTGTGGGCGGCAGGGTCCCTTTCAAGCGAAAAATTCAACTGTGGCTCGAAGAGCTGGACCCAAGGGATGCTGCGGTGGCTGCCGACCAGGACAAAGTTGCCGGTCTTGAAATCACGCACACTGAGAAATCGGGAGTAGCGGATGTTGACCTGAGCCTCGTATCGCCGGCTCAGTTCGATCAGCTTTGAAGCGAGGGCTGCGTCACCCAAACTGGTGTACTGACGGGCCATGAGGAGTTGCAGAGCCGAGCGGAGCTGCCGATCGGTTACTGACTGAATCAGTTTGCCGGGATAGGCTCCGCTCAGATAATCGGCGAGCGGAATATCTGTGTCAAGGATGTCCTGCAATGCCGCCAGGCAACTGTCTGACAGGATAACATCGGTTTTCTGGCCGGCCGCGAAAATCCGCGGCCAGATCAGATCGGCGCTAGTGGCGCGTGGCGGTGGCGCCGGCTGCCGTCTCCACCAAAGCGCGGTGGTTACGGCGAGAAGCGCGATGAGAGCGGCAGCCATCAGGCCGAAGGCCCACCAGGCAGTGCGAAGCGGCCGCCAACCCACAGCGCCGTCGTTGCCTGGAAGCGAAGTGACAGCGGGGGCTTGCGCAGTGATCCCGTCCGATCGCCACTCGAATCGCGGCACGTAGCCGCCCTTGGGAATGGTGATCAGCAGCGGTTCTCCGGCTCCTTCGGAAGCAAAATACTCCCCCAGCCTGTGACGCAGGTGACGGACCTGAACGCGGACGATGTTATCCTCGTTAGGGTTGAAATCAGGCCGCCGGCCGAGCGCCTTGCAGCCGATCTCTTGCTCACTGATGGCGGCGGCGTTCTCTTCCAGGTTCCGCCGCGTGATGTAAAGCAGGATCTCCCGCAGTTGAGGCGCCTTCAAGAGATGTCGGCCGGAGGCGATCCGCTGGACAAGCTCCCAGCACTCGCTTTCTCCGGGCCTGTTCAGCCTGGGACCCGCGACTTCCTTAAGCTCGTCACCCACTTTGCGACCCCATAGTGTAAAACCGTACGCAACTCGCCCCTAGATGAATCCGATTGCGATTTACGGCACGATTCCAACATTCATAGCTAAGCCGGGGGGGTCAATTAACGTGAATTCACGTCAATGTCACAGTGAACACACGTGCCGTACCCTTTTGAGTTATTGCGCAGAGCACTAGTCTCTGTCAAGGGGCAGTCTCCAATACTCGTGATTCGGTTCCAAAGGAGCTTTCGTTCGCTTCGGCGGATCGGCAGCGCAGCCTGTGGATCCCATCGGGAACGTCTTCGACCCGAAACGGGCACAGAACTCTACGGTTCCCACCGGAACCAGAAAGGGGTCAATATGACTCGAAAGTTTTCGCCAGTATCGGCGTTACTCATCGCGTTGATTGCGCTTATTGACACATCTGGCTGGGCGCAGGAATATCGCGGACGTGTTGAAGGTTTGGTGACGGATGCCAGCAAAGCTGTCATCGCCACAGCTAACGTGACGTTGCTTAACGTCAATACCGGGATCCGCGTCGCACGGCAGACGAGCGACACGGGTCTTTACCTGTTCGACTTGGTTGAGCCGGGCGCGTACACCCTCACCGTGGAAGCAGTCGGTTTCACGAAATTCGTCCAGGAAAATATCAACGTGGAGGTGCGAGGTGACATCACCGTCAATGCCATCTTGAGGCCGGGCGACGTGAAGGAGACCGTCACCGTCGAAGCCTCACCCGTGGATGTCCAATTCAACTCGACCAGCAACGATCTCACTTTGGACACCACCATGGCCGAGGAAACGCCCCGCTTCGACCGCAATCCCTTCAAGCTGACTCTGCTCGACCCGGAAGCCATTAATACACGTGGTGAAGTACTCCCCTTCCTGTCCTGGTCCGCCAACAGCGTCGATCTCGGCGGCGGCACGAACCTCAAGAATGACCTGGAGGTGGACGGCAGCCCGGTGGGCTTGGGGCATAAGTACAGCCTGCCGTTGAATATGGATGCGGTTCAGGAAGTGACGGTATCGCAGAACAGCGTGGACGCTGAACAAGGCCATAGCGCTGGCGGCGTCATCACCATGACTAGCAAAGCGGGTACGAACGGATGGCACGGGGACGCGTTTTACCTCGGCCGGTATCCCTGGCTGGACGCCGAAGCAGACCGGACCACGTTCAGCGCCAATGCCCAGCGCCAGAACACCATGGGCGCTACCTTGGGGAATCCGATCAAGAAGAACAAGATCTTCAATTTCGGCTCGTTCGAATACTGGAAGGTGGGGGCCCCCAACAGTTACGTCGTCACAGTGCCAACCGCCCTGGAAGCCGCCGGAAACTTCTCACAGTCCTACGGCATCAATGCGAGCGGCACCCCGGTGATCCGGACGGTGTACGACCCGTGGACGACTCAGACCAGCGCCAGCGGCGTGGTCACGGCCACGCCGTTTCCGGGCAATACCATCCCGGCCAGTCGCATGGACCCGGTTGCTGTCAACTTCATGAAAGGATTCTGGCCCGCCAACAATCCGGGACAAAATATCACGGGCGTTAACAACTTCACCAAAGGCTATACGGACGCGTGGAACTATTACAACTGGGCCGACCGCCTGGATTGGAATGTCAGTGATAAGTTCAAAGTCTTTTTCCACTTTGGGCACTATCACACCACCGACATTACCTCTAACCCCACGCCCGACGACTCTCCGTTATTCCAGCCGACGGGGACGGTACGCAACGCCACTCAGATGAACGCTGACGCGGTTTGGACCGTGGACGCGCGCACGGTAGTCGATTTTCATGCCGACTACGACAGCGTGGTAGACGCTTACAACTCCACGCCGCTACCTTCATCCGGGTGGAACGCGTTTTGGGGAAGCAATCAGTGGTACGAGCCGTATTTTGTGAACTCACCCGGCACGCCGGTCTATTACCCCGACCTGACCATTAACGGCACCAACTACGGGGGACGCGGCTTCTATTGGAACCAGAACCCGAGAGGCGAAGCCTATAGTGTCAAGATATCGCAACAGCACGGCTCCCACTACCTCAAAGCAGGCTTTGAGTATCGCAGAACTTGGGGGCCCGAGTATGTTTCCGACACTACGGTTTTTAACTTCGACACCGCGGTAACGGCAGGCACCTACCTCAACCCGAACACGGCGATCAACGGCGACCAGTGGGCTACCTTTTTGCTCGGCGCTCTCAAGGACGATACGGAAATGGTGGGCGGGCCAGTGCCGATCCCGATCACCAGCTTTTACGGTATGTTCTTCCAGGATGACTGGAAACTGAACAGGAGGATCACCCTAAACCTCGGCTTGCGCAATGAATACGAGGCGGCATGGACCGACGCGGATCATTTCCTCTCCCAAGCCATGGATCTCACAGCTCCCATTGCTCCCATGGAGTCCAATCCGCCGAACATGCCGGCACTGGCGACGTCGCTGGTGGGACCCAACTTTTACTCGTGGACCGGTGCATGGCAGTTTACCTCCCCCAGCCATCCAGGAATGTGGGATCCACCCAAGCTGGCACTGGCGCCACGAGTCGGCGCTGCCATCAAAATCGACGACAAGACGGCGCTGCGGCTCGGTTATGCCCGTTACGTGATTCCCACGGAATACAACTTCACGGCCGCTCCGATCTCCGGCTTCGAGGATGTCAACTTCCTGGAGCCGCCCTTCTTCGGTATGACGGGTTACCAATTCGCGGCCCCGCTGCTGAACGGCGTGCCGCAAGAGACTCTCTCGAATCCCTATCCGTCAAGCAACCCGCTGCTTCCAAACTTCGGCCCTGTAAACGGGAAATCCTTGGGGCCGTACGTAGGTATCGGCGGCGAAAACCTCCTGTGGTATCCGCAGGCCTTCAAGAAAGCGTACAACGACCGGTTTAACTTCAATCTCCAGCGGCAGCTTCCGTATGGGTTCGTCGCATCGGGCACCTTCTTCCTCAACCTCGGCCACCAACACTACACGCAGGAGTTGAACGCTATCAACCCGGCCCTCGAGTTGCAATACGCGAATGACTCAGCCTACCTGAGCCAGGCCGTTGCCAACCCGTTCTATCATTACCTGAACACGACGGTCAACAATGGCCCGCTGTATAACCAGCAGACGGTTCCTCTTTCGTCGCTGCTAGTGGAGCGCCCGCAATACGGCCCGCTATATGAGATCGGTGCCTGCTGCGCGCACGAACACTACTACAACATGCAGTTGAAGGCTCAGAAGGCATTCAGCCACGGATTCAATTTCCTGGCCACGTACGTCTATATCAACGAAGCAACGCAGATCAACAGCTTCAACGACATGACGTATTACAACAACACGTTCCAATGGCAGGACAGCAATCAGCCTCGCCATCGGATGAACATCGTGACCACGTATCAGCTTCCCCTTGGAAGGGGACAGGCGCTCTTGGGCAACGCACCCCGAGGAGTGGACGCAGTAGTGTCCGGCTGGAAGATCACGCCGGTGTTGCAGTACATTTCCGGCGATTATCCGCAGTTCACCCAAACCCTGATTGTTACCGGCAACCCTTGCGTCTCGAGTCCTTCCCCGGGCCATTGGTTCAACACGTCGGCCTTCTCGCCGGTTCCGTCCGGTACCTATGTACTGCGCAGCAACGCGTTGCAGTATAGCTGCTTGACGGGGCCGTCCTTCTGGGACCTGGATCTCAGCCTGGCAAAAGACTTCCAGTTCCTCGAGAGGTTCCGGGCGCAACTCAAGCTAACCGCTTACAACGCCACGAATAAGTTGAACCGGGGCGATCCAGACACCAACGTCTACGATTCCACGTTCGGCCAGGCGTTGTACCAGGGTTCCCCCGGAGGCACGTTCGGCGCGCAATCCGCAACCTCTGCATTCAACAGCGGCCGGCAGGTCGAACTCGGGTTCAAAGTGGTCTGGTGAGTGGTTCGCATCGGCGCCACTGCTTTACTACCGCGGCGGGATGCACGCCCGCCGCGGTTTTTTTGCGTCCGGCAGGTCGTCGAAGAGACAGGAAGCTGGCTGGTGGCGTGAGGCAGCGCCCCGCTTGGTACCGAAACCGCCGCTTGAAGGTTAAAATAGACTTGAATTCCGTCGCGGGTTTCAATGGCGGTTTTGGGGGGTACGGTGAGTGCCGGCCCGTAATAGGTTGCGAGTACGGTTGACGTTAGCCGCCAGCCGCGGGTGGGCCGCGGCTGATCTCTCCGCCCACGATCCACTGGCCTGGAGCAATCCAATCATGAGCCCATCCTGTCAATCGGGAGCCGAGCCGCGATAATGCCCCACGGTCCGCTCCATTCCGGCGGCATTCCCGCGTTTTCGCGTCGCGGCCTGCTCGGCATGCTCGCCTGGCCGGCCCTGCGTGCGTACAGCCAGACGAGCGCCGCGGGCGAGGGCATGGCTTCACGCGGCGTGCGCGCCGCCCCGCGCGCCAAGTTCTCCGGCCTGCCGTTCCACGCGCGCTTCACCGACATCGCGGCGGAGGCCGGCCTGCATCATCCGGTCATCGCCGGCCACCCCACGCGCGCCGATTACGCCATCGAGGCCATGAGTTGCGGCGCCGCTTTTTTGGATTTCGACAACGACGGCTGGCTGGATATCCTGGTGCTGACCGGATCGCGCTATGGCGATCCGCCGCCCGACGCCTCGAACCGGCTGTACAAGAACAACCGCGATGGCACCTTCACCGACGTCACCGAAAGGGCCGGCTTGCTGCGCTCCGGCTACTTCTACGGAATAGCCATTGGCGATTACAACAACGACGGCTTCGACGATATCTTCCTCACCGGCTGGGAGCGGAACGTGCTCTACCGCAACAACGGAAACGGCACCTTTACCGATGTTACCCGTGCGGCCGGCCTGCTTGACTTGCAGCCACGCTTTTCCACCGGCTGCACCTTTCTGGATTACAACCGCGACGGGCACCTGGACCTTTTTGTGGCCAATTACCTGACCTTCGACCCGGCCACAGTGCCCCGCGCCGGCAAGTCCAACGAGTGCAGCTCGGCGGGCCTGTTCTGCGGTCCGCGCGGCTTGCCTTACGGGCACCACTCGCTCTACCGCAACAACGGCGATGGCACCTTCAGCGACGTGACCGCGGCCGCCGGAATCGCTAGGCCCGACCAGGGCTACGGCCTCACCGCCGTGGCCGCCGACTTTGATAACGACGGCTGGCCCGACATTTACGTAGCCTGCGATTCCACTCCCAGCCTGCTTTTCCGCAACAATCACGATGGCACTTTCCGAGAAGCCGGCCTGGAGCGCGGCGTGGCCCTCAGCGAAGACGGTATGGAACAGGCCGGGATGGGCGTCGCCATTGGGGATTTCCACCTTTCGGGCAACCTCGACATCCTCAAGACGCATTTTTCGGGCGACACTCCCGCTTTTTATGGCAACAACGGACGAGGCGATTTCACCGACCTGACAATCCGCTCGGGCATGGGCGTTGAAACACGGTACATCTGCTGGGGCACGGGCGCCGCAGATCTCGATAACGACGGAAATCCCGATCTGTTTCTCGTCACTGGCGGCATTTACCCGGAGCTACAGGATAGCTACCGCACTCCCCGCGTGATCTTCCGCAACCTCGGCCAAGGCCAGTTCGAAGAGTTGCTGGGGATGGGCGGTTCTGGCGTGGAAGCCGCGCATTCCAGCCGCGGCTGTGCCTTCGGCGACTTCGATAACGACGGTGACGTGGACATCCTCATCGTCAACCACAACGAGCCGCCCTCGCTTCTGCGCAACGATGTCACCGGCCCGCATCACGCGCTGCAGATTCAACTCACAGGCGCCCAGTCCAATCGCGCCGCCATCGGCGCGCGGGTCACCCTGCACTATGGCGGCAAGCTGCAAATGCAGGAGGTGCTGAGCCAATCGTCGTATCTCTCTTCAAGTGCCCGCCGCCTGCACTTCGGCCTGGGGCCGGCCGCCGCCGCCGATATCGAGATCCGCTGGCCTCTGGGACGAATCGAAAAGCTCGAAGCGGTAGCGGCGGGCCAGCTAGTGTATGTAACCGAAGGTGCGGGCATTACGAAAACCGCGAAGTTCAGGAGGCCGGGATGACGCCGAGCCATTCGGCGGCTCTAGTGCTTCTGGCTACTGTTGCGCCTTTGTTCGCGCAGTCTCAATCTGTCGAGGAGGCATGGGACTTGCTGCGAAGAGGCGCGCGCCCTCAGGCCATCGCTTTGCTCGACCGAATTGTCCGCGAGCGTCCCGTCGATTTCGAGGCCCGCCTGCTGCTGGGAAGCGTGCTGATGGAAGAGGACCGGCGCGAGGAATCCATTGCCCAATTGAAAGAAGCTGTGCGGCTGCGGCCCACATCGGCCGACGCCCAGAACGCCTTAGGCGAGGCGTTCAGAGCTTTCGGCGATCCTCGATCCGCTCGCGCCCCGCTGGAAAAAGCCGTCGCCCTCGCCCCCAACTTCGCCGCAGCGCGGGTGAATCTTGGCGCCGTCCTGCTGCAACTCGGCGAATCCGATGCCGCCGTGCACCTGGACCGCGCCATCGTCCTGCTCGGCCGCGCGCCTGATGCCGCCGAACCGCTCTATCTGCGCGCGAAGATTGAGGCCGACCGCGGAGAGCCGGAAAAAGCCGCGGCGGATTTGCGGCAGGCGCTCGATCTCCGACCCGATTTCCCCGAGGCGTGGTCCGATCTCGGCGAGACGCGCAAAACTCTGCGCGACGATGCCGGCGCGCTAGACGCTTTCGAACGTGCCGTGAAGCTGGCTCCCGAAGACGCCGTCGCGCAATATCGCCTGGCTTCCGAGTTGCTGGCTCGGGACAGACCGCATGACGCCTTGCCGCATTTTCAGGAAGCCGTACGTCTTAATCCTTCGGATCAATCCGCACTCAACGGCTTGCAACGCGCCCTCCGGGCAGACGGCCGCGCCGAAGAGGCCGAACAGGTGCGCCAGAAAATGACGGCACTCTTCCGCGCCAAGAACATGGAAGACCAGAATTCGGTGGCGGCCATCCGTCTGAACAACGAGGGCGTCGCCCTGGAGAAGTCCGGCGACCTGCGTGGTGCGCTGGAAAAATACCGTGCCGCCGTGGCCCTCGGGCCCGATCATACCGGCATTCGCACGAACCTCGCCGCGGCCCTATTGCACCTGGGACATTGGAGCGAAGGCGTCGCCGAGCTTCGCGAGGTGCTGCGCCGGGAACCGGGCAATGAAAAGGTCCGCACCGCTCTAAACCAGGCTCTCGCCCACCCCCCGGCGCATTGAGGCGCGACAGATTCACCGTTCCCTTTCGGCGCTATCCGGCTCTTGATCAAAAACGGGGGCAGACCGTAATCCCAGATTGGTGAAACAATCTTGGGAGATAACGTTTTGACCAGATCAGAGATCCTTTTAGGTCTGCCCGACTTCCAGATTACCGGGATTCTGCGCAAAGAGGGTAACTTGAGGATCTCGGCCCGGTATACCGGGCCGAGATCCTGCGCGCATTGCGGCGGCGTCCGGCTGCGAAGCAAGGGGTGGATTCTCCGGACGGTGCGCCACGAGGATTGGGGACTCCGCCATGGCGTGCTCCACCTCCAGGTTCCCAAGTCCAAGTGCCTCAACTGCGGGCGCTACTCCCGCCAGCCCCTGCCCGGCATTCTGCGCTGTCAGCGTGCCAGCGAGGCCTTTCAGAAGGCCATCTATCAGCAGCACCTGGACGGCATCAACCGCAGCCGTCTGGGACGCAGAGAAGGTCTCGGCGCCGCCACCGTCGAACGCTACTTCCGGCACGGACTCCAGCGCCAGTTCCGCGAGTGGCACCCCCCGCGCTGCCCCCTGCTGCTGGGCATCGACGAGCACTTCTTCACCCGCCGCAAGGGCTTCGCTACCACCCTCTGCGACCTGAAGAACCACAAGGTCTATGATGTCGTGCTGGGCCGCTCGGAACTCTCTCTGCAGGCCTATTTTCAAGCCCTGGAGGGCAAGCCGGAGGTTCAGCTGGTCTGTATGGATCTGGCCTCCGGCTATCGCGCTCTGGTGAAAAAGCACTTCCCCAATGCCCGCATCGTCGCCGACCGCTTCCATGTGATCCGCATCATCAACCACCATTTCCTGGCCTGCTGGCGCGAGATCGATCCCACCGGCA
>Ga0181520_10007807_pt1 | contig 15540 bp, 9 predicted proteins | sample PEATcosm2014_Bin_29_FD_132451 | JGI IMG/M metagenome (GOLD analysis project Ga0181520, IMG submission 132451) | Peatland microbial communities from MTU Mesocosm Facility, Houghton, MI, USA - PEATcosm2014_Bin02_30_metaG | ecosystem: Environmental > Terrestrial > Soil > Wetlands > Peat | place...
ACTGCCACACAGTGCCTGCCATATCGTACAATCCCCATGCGTTCGGTTTTTTGCCCGCCACCGGCCGGGTGCTGTCCGGCGAATCGTACCACCACACCGCATTGGAGTCGATGGCGGCAGTGTCGGCCGCGGTGAGCGGTGGATAACTCCCGCCCCAGTAAAAATCGCCCGTCGTGCCTGCACGGCACGCATACTCCCACTCCGCTTCGGTGGGCAGGCGGTAGCCGTTCCGGGAAGTATCGACGGACAGGTTGCCGAGCGCCGAGCTTCCGGCTCCGGGCGTCCCTGAGATCCAGGTAAAGGCGTACACCGTGTCCAGCCCGTCGAGCCTGCTCCGCGCATTGCAGTATAAAACCGCATCGAACCACGTCATGCTTTCCGCCGGTCGCAGACTGTCGCCGGTAAAATACGAGGGATTGACCCCCATGACCGACAGGTAATCGGCCTGCGTGACGTCCGTCGTGTCCATATGAAATGCGGATACGGTTACCGGATGGACCGGCTGTTCGTCGGGAAAGTTCGTATTCGTCGATCCCATCTGAAAGGTTCCGCCGGCAATCAGCCGCATCACCGGGGGAATCGCCGTGGTGAAATGCCACACGCCCGACCATGCACCGGCGCCGCCCGCCTTGTTCGCGCGCACCTCCCAGTAATAGGTCGTGCTGCTGGTAAGGCCGCCGACCGGGACGGATGCCGCCGAAACACCCGTCCGGCTGAAGACCGTCGAGGCGAACGTCGAATCGACCGATACCTGAACGTCATACGATATCGCACTCGTCACCGTTTCCCAGCCGACGGCAAGCGAGGGCGCCAGACCCGTTGCGCCGCTCGGCGGCGAAGACAGGACGGGAACCGATAGCGAACCGGAGGTTGCGGAATCGATCGGTCCTCCCGCGGTACAGAATAGTATAAGCGGCGCGGGCAGCAGAAAAAAGAACCGCGCGCATTTTTCCAGAAACATTCGGTACTCCTTGCGGGCCGTCAAAACTTGACCTCGGTCTTGAAATTCCAGCACCAGTTCCCCGAAGCCGGCAACGCCTCGCCCAGGGACATATACAGCGGATTCCAATAATTCAAGTTGATTTTGGTATGATCACGGGCCGCCTGCGCTATGAAACCGACATGGCCGTTACAGACCGTTTTTTTCACGTAGCATGACCACCGCCAGGGGCTTCGGGTCATGCTCGAGCCCATGTCGGCAAAGGTGAGCGGGCTCAAAACCGGCCCGTTCGTCGCGTTCACGATATTGTAGTCCGAAAAGGAGCTCGTGGTATCGGCGTTGTACTCCACCTCCACGTTGGCGACATCGAGAAGCCGGAAGGTCGGCAGGTTAATGCCCATGGAGTAAATGGTCCGCATGTTACGGCTGTACAATTCCGCAAAATTAACGTTCGAGCTGGGATAATTTTCGAGACCGATGATATCGGTCTCGCCGTAGATTTTACCGTCGTCCCTGCCCAGCATGGTGCAATCGAACAGGCGACTCAGCGCCTTTTTCGGATCGAAGCTGAATCTGCCCATCAATTTAATCGATCGCCAGCCGAGCGTATCGGCCCAGACCGTATCCTTTGAGCCGTTGGCACCGGTTGTTATGGTTCGCAAAACAAAGTTCTGGTTGTTCGAAGAATTGACATTATAATAATAATCGTAGAGGACATCGTTGAACGCGCTGTTGTAAGGGCCGGGATATACCGATAACAGGTGGGTAAAATCCACGCCGCCGCCGATATCGAGCATTGTGGAAAGATGCAGGGTCAGGATGTCGGCGATCGACCAGTCCTGGACCGGAACGCCGAGCACCTCGCTGTGAAGAATGACGTCGTCGGTTATCGTCGAATCCAGCGCCTCCATCCCGATCCTGGCGCCGAGGATCCGGACCTGTGGATAGTCGAACGAGCTGTAAACCAACATGGGATAGGCATTCGCCCTGAAAAGATATTCGCCGAGGTTGCGGACATCGGGGCTGTATTTATAAGGAAAATATCCGCCCTGCACGGTGAGGGAGAACCGTCCGGAATCCCGTACGAGCGGATAGCTTGCCCAGGCGGAATTTATCAGGAAATCCTGGTCCGTCATGAGCGTGGCGGGAACCGATAAAATCTGGGGGGTGGAGTACACCATCATCCCGCCCACGCTGATAGTGATGTCGAGGCGTTTGTCTATCAGCGCGTCATAGCCGACGTGCGCATAAGCCTGCTGCTGCCAGATATTGAAGATGGGAATGATCGGCGTGCCCTCGGTTTCATACAAACCGTTTACAATCTGGCCGACCTGCAGATAGGCGTCCCCGATGGGCGTGAAAACGATGTCGTCGGTTCCGCCCCCGATAACGCTCCGGGCAAACAATAAGGCACCCGCCGCAACCAGACCTGCCGCCCTCGCCCGCAACGTCATCGTTCAATTCCTCCGCTACGGGGCCGGTTGCACCGTGATTGATGTTATCGCGCATTGCCCGTTGCCGTTCACCAGTTCCGCCGGATCGGAGGTCGAACCGGCAATGATATTGTACGTTCCGGGGTTGACCTGCCACTGGCCGGTCCGCGTGGCCGGATCGGGGTAGTAGGTGGAAAAATCCCGCGGACCGAGGGTAAAGGTGAGCGTCGAAGTCTGGCCAGGGGCAAGCGTCACGCGCTGGAAGGAGCGGAGGTCCTTGGGGCGATGCGCGGCGGCGATACCGGCCGGTTGCACATAGAGCTGGACTACGGCGTCGCCGCTCCGAGTCCCGGTATTACCGACGGTGACGGCAAAGTCTATCCGGTCTCCGGCAGTAATGGCGGAAGGGCCCAGCGCGGTAATGCCGCTGAAGGCGAAGGTCGTGTAGCTGAGTCCGTGCCCGAACCAGAAGAGCGGGGTCTTGCCGGTCTTCTCGAAGTAGAAATAGCCGTGCGCCGAGTCGGCGGACAAGACATCGTATTCATCGGTCGAGGTGTTGAGATTCGAGCCGAAATTCTGGTTGTTCGGAAGATCGCTTTCAGACTTCGGCCACGTCAGGCTCAGATGACCGCTTGGATTGGTGATGCCGAACAGGATTTCGGCCAGCGCCTGGCCCTGCGACCTGCCGCCGAAGAGTTCAATCACCACGGCCGGGGCATCCGACCAGCTCCCGGAGTCGGAAGGGCTTCCGCCGGTATACACCACGATGGTCCGGGGAACCGTTTTGGTCACGCTGTCGACCAGTGCCAGCTGGCTTGCGGAGAGCAACAGGTTCGGCCGGTCCACCGATTCGCTCTCCCCGCCGATCAGCCCGGTCAACGTCCCGATCACCACGACCGCCGCGTCGTTCGGTCCGGTTGCAGTATGATAATTGTTTACGAGCGTAATATTTGCATGCGCGGCAAGGATCGATTTAATCCCCTGGAGCGGACTGATGATCGTATCCGGGGTAACGTAGCTGCTTCCCCCGCCCCCGGGCCGGCCGTAGTTGGAATCGGGCCCGACGACGGCAAGCTTGAAGGTCGCATTGGTATCGAGCGGAAGAAGGGGATACCCGCCGACGGAATCGTTTTTCGCAAGCACGATGGACTCCCGTGCCGCCTGGAGCGCAATGGCCTTGTGCCGGGAACTTAAAATTGGACTGGTGGAATAGGGATTGATGGCGTTATCCGAGGGAAGCAGGGCGCCGCCCCACGCCCACAGCTTTCCATAGACGACATTGGCGGCCTTCTGATTCAAGGCCGCGGTATCCCATCCGTTCGAGGCGATGTTGTCGGCTATCGAACTGTATCCCGCCCCGTCGCCCGCGGAGGTGCTCATATCGAGTTCGATGCTGTCGTAGGCATAACGGTCGCCGGTAACGCACTGAAGCGCTTCCCAGTCGGTCAAGGCGATTCCCCGGAACCCCCAGTCGTTCCGGATAATGTCGTTGACCAGGTGTTTATTGGCACCGGCGACATCGCAATTCTCGCTGAGGAGCTGCGCGTCGCTCGTGGTGAATCCGGGAACACGTACCTTGTTATAGCAGGTCATTATCGCCTGCGCGCCGCCGACGGTGACCGCCATCTCGAAGGGAACGCAGAAAAGTTCGCGATACGCCTCCTCCGATACCCCGACCCGTAAGGAGGCGCTGCCGATCCCGCACTGCCGGTCCGTTTCCATAAGGTAAGGCGAGAAATGTTTCGGGCTGGCAATGCACGATGCGCTCTGCGTTCCCTGAATCCTGCCGGCGACCATTTTTCCCGACAGGACGGGATCCTCCCCCATGCTCTCGAAGGTCCGGCCCCAGCGGGGATTGACGACAAGATCGCACATCGGGCCCAGGTTGCAATAAAGGCCGTTTGCGCGGGTTTCCTGCCCGATCGCCCACCCGACCTCGTACAGCAGGGCGGTATCGAAGGTACCTGCCAGGGCGACCTCGGTGGGAAAATCGGTTGCCGGATTTCCTGCGCCGTAGATGGCAAGGGTATCGTCGGCGGGCCCGATAGGCCACCGGACGCCGTTGGGGCCGTCCGAGCACCGCCACCCCACCACCAGTTTCCCATTACTCAAGGTCTGATCGTCGGCGCCGAAATAATTCAAATCCGCGGAGTTGAAAAGCTGATGCATCCGCTGCGTCACCGTCATCTGGCTGACAAGCGAATCGGCAAGCAGCCGCATTCTGCTCATGTTGCCGTTTGCCGTCACCGACGCGATGTAGGATCCCGAAAAGCCGCCCGCCAGCTCCGCGCGGAAATAGATCGTTTTAAGGGTATCGGCGGCATTATTCTGCTGAACCAGGCCGACATCCCCGCTGACTTCCGGGAGGACGAGGGCATTCCCGGTCGCCTGATTCGTGATGGCGACGCCGACGACGACCGAATCCATGCCCTGGGCGTTAAACGTATAGGTTATCCGCCCCATGTAATAGCGGAGGGTATCCCCGGATGCGGCAAAACCCATTGCATAACCCTTAACGAGGCTTATCTGGACATTCGATACGCTGGTCGCTCCCGCACCGAAGAGAAGCGATGCGAGCAGGATTCCGATGGAAGTTTTCTTTATCATCACGCTTCCTTTACCGGCACAGCATCAGCCTGATATTCTGCCGGACCTGACCGTACACGAGCCGCGCGATGTAAAACCCCGCCGCGCCGTCCTTCGCCGCATACCACGCCGCCGTGCCGGAGGAGGACGACACCGGAAGGGTCCTGATCGCCCGGCCGCGCAACGAGTAGATGGTAATCGCACCCCGACGGGCCTGCGATTGCGCGGGGACCGACCAGGTGAATGTCAGGACCCTGGAGCCGGCGGAATTTTGGAGCACACTGAAACCGGAGGGGTGGGCACCGGGGGGCCCCTGCTTAACGCCCGTGAACGCGGGAAAGGAAAAAGCGCGGCTCGAAGCGCTGACGATATCCGCCTTCGCGCCGAACGCCAGAAGACATAGAGCGAGTACTCCACCGACCAGACGTCCGCCCATCCCGCTGCCTCCCTCCTGCTGAATCGACCCCCTCGACGGGAACCGATCGCCATCACCGCTCCGGTCACCCGTAAAAAAAGCCTGCAATCACACTTGCAGGCTTATCTGCCGAAGTGAAGAGTCACTGCCGACGCCGGCGCGGAAGCGCCGGTTCTTAAAATAGCATCGGAGGTATTTCCAGTCAATAAAAATCGGGTTGAAACCGTGATGAGGCGAACCGAACCGCGCAAAAAACAAACGCTTCGGAAGTACCCTCTTCCCGACCGCACGGTCAGCGCAGGTCGGGAAGGCCCGACAGCGTTACCATGCTGCGGACAACCTGCCCGCCGGCTTTTGCCACCGCTACATAGGCGCCATGGCGAAGCCGCTTGAGCGAGACCACTGCCCCCTGTCCCGGAGCTCCCGAGGCTTCCAGAACCGCCCGCCCCCGCATATCGAATACCGTTACCTTCCAGGCGGAGCCGGCGGGAGTGTTGTACAGACGCAGGCGGCCGCCGGAAAAGCTTGCATACATACCGGCATTGCCGAAGCCCGATTCCCGGTTCAGGTGAACGGCGGTAACCGAAGCTCCGATCGGCAGCTGCACCGAGTCGATATTGAGACCGCTCAGCATGAGCTTCGGCTGCTCCCCGTTCAGGTCAGCAATATCGAAGGATATCGTTACGGCCTGGCTGTCGCCCGGAACGATGGAAAAGTAGTTGTCGCTGTGATAGGCCGGAAGCACCCGTATCCCGCTCGTTGCACGCACCACCTTGAGACGGGCCGCGACCGCGACCGGCGTGCCGCCGTTCTTCAGCGTTAATTTAAGGGTATCGCTCGTTCCGTTCGTCACGAGAGTCGCCTTCGGCGCCGTCATGGCGAGCGTCGCCGTCGGCATCGTCAGCAATGCGCTCATGCTCTGCCCGGACTTCGGCAGCCAGTAGACATTTTTGGATACCGGATTCCCGGACGCATCCGTGAGCCGCATCTCCAGCAGATAGGCGGCTGAAAGTGCCGCCGGCAGCACCGGAAGCGACTTGCCGCTGACCGTGGTATCGGCCGGAATGGTCGCGAATACCTGCGAATCGGTGATCGACAGCGCGCCGCTGATATCGTACACCAGGGCTTTCACCGTGTAATTGGTCAAAACATTCGCGGTATTGTTGCAGACCGTGTACCCTTTCGTCGTGGTGCTGCCGGGAACGTAGTAATACTGGACATGGATCGGCTCGCAGGCATGCATGGCTCCGTAGAACGCGCCCGTACCCTCGAGGTAGTAGTCGTAGGTCTGCCACATGGTGCTCGGCCACGCCGGGTTGGACATCCACAGGTACAGCGCGACGGCCGAACTCCACTTCCTGCTGTTCAAGGCCTCGAAGAGCGCACGGTCCTGGTCGTAATTCATGAGCTGGCTCTTGCGGCAGAAATCGTAGAGCGTGGAAGCGGCGCCGAACCGGCTCGTCATCCCGGCCGTATAGTTGGCGGGGGTGCCGTTTCCCGAACAGTAGTCATGAAAACTCCAGTAGGCATTATTCGTCGAGGCGGTCGTTATCGGCAGCTGATACGCGGCCGGGATGAATTGATCGACGCTCTCGATGGACGGGAAGGTCGGCCCCCCGAGTTCGGTATGGAATCCCGGGGCGGTGAGCTCCGTTATTGCGGAATCGGGAAAATTCCAGGTATAGGGCCCGCCGCTGACGACGTCATCGGTGCCCGAGGACTGCTGGATGATGCGCGTCCCGTCCAGTACCGTCGCGCGGTATTGCAGGCCGTTCCAGAGTGCGGTGATCGGGGTCACGTCGTTTCGCGCGCACCAGAGATAGATACAGGCATGGTTGCGCCATCGGAGTATCTTATCGGTAGCATTGGAAAGCCAGAGCGCGGTATCGATCACCGTGGCGAGCGTGCTCGGTCCGTCGGAAGAGTTCGGGCACCAGAAATCATCCCAGACGAGCATGCCGTACCGATCGCAGTAGTCGTAGAACCGCTCGTCGTCGATGCCGCCGATCCAGTTGCGCACGGTATTGAAATTCTGGAGTTGGTGATACTTGACCTTAGCTTCGAGCTTGTGGACATTAACGCGTTTCATGAAATCGTCCATGCCCCAGCTTCCCCCGCGCATGGTGACGCGTTTCCCGTTGATGGATACCTGTAACCCGAGCGTCGTATTGCCGCGGACCGCGGTGATGGTGCGTATGCCGAAATAGAATTGCGTGCTGTCGCTGAAGGCGGAACCGGTCGGCGTGAAGGAGATGCCGACCTTGTAGAGATTGGGCGAGCCCATGTTGTTGGGCCACCAGAGCCGGGGATTATTGATCAGGAGCCCCGCCCGGTTCTGGGGGTTGAAGGTGATGGTTGCCGTATCGAGCGCGCCGATCGTCACCGTTGAGTCGATCGTGTAAGCGGCGACCGTATCGACGACGCACTGGAGGACCCCCGTGACCGGGGTTGACGTACTGTTGCTCAGCTGTACCGACAGGATGCAGGATGCGGCGGTGTAGGGGGCCGGGAGCGAGCAGCGTGCAAACGGCTGACGGAGCACCACCGGTCCGGTGATTCTCACGTACACATCGTTCCAGATGCCCATGTCGCGGTCCGGCACGGTGGGGATCCAGTCCCACCCCTGCGAGGCGATGAAGGTCGGGCCGTCCTCGGTCATGGTGCCGCCGTTGGTCCCGCACGCGCCCGCCTCCTTGGTGTGATAGGCGCCGGGATCGAGATTCGGGTAAATTTTGACGGCCAGGTAGTTCGCTCCCGCCTTTGCCAGGCCGGTGACGTTGAACTTGCCTCGTGTAAATGCCCCGACCATGGTATGCGTTACTTTCGTCGTCGTTCCCGGCGCAATGGCGGCGGCACTCGCCGGGAGGAGCCGGCCGTTGAGATAGATATCGGCCATGTAATTGATTCCGTCGAAGCAGAGCCATATCTGATGACCGGCGGTATCGGCGGGCGGCACCGTAAAGGTCGAATAGTACCAGTATTTTTTCTGCGCCGCGGCCAGATCGGGAATGACGCTTTCGGCGGTCAATCCGGAATCCGGTTTCGGGTAAACGTGGTTGGAATCGGCCAGCGTCTGAAGTACCGTTCCCGGCACGACGGCGTTGTACCAGCCGGACGGAGCGTACGAGCCGCCTGAAATCTGCTGCCCGGTGACCCCGGAAAGCGCGGCGCTGTCCTGCATCTGCCAGACGGTAACCGGGATCGTTGCCGGCATCGACTGTGCCGCAGAAACCGTCGCCAGAAGCCCCGCGAAAAAAAGTGTCTTCAGTATGCTCCGCATACTGTTCCTCCCTCGGGTTGCCTCTCCCGACCTCGGTGAGCCCCGGCTTTTCCAATAACCCCCTTGCAACAGTTTATTCAATATAAGTACCAAGAATAGCGGAATGCAACTAATTTTGCCCCTCTTTTAAATTGCCGTCCGCGGCGACTCGCACAAAATTCCCATCACCGCCTCATCACGAGATTATATTATCCTGCGGGAAATGAACCGGCGGTATTAAAGGAGCGAATCATGAAAAGGACCAGCCCTTTCGGCCTGCACCTCGGTACGGTGCTTCTCACTCTTTGCACGGTCGTTTCCGGCGCACTCGCAGCGTCCCCTCCTCCCCCGCCCTTTGCCTGCGGCGTCGATGCGAGCTGGCTGCCCCAGATGGAAAAATGCGGGTACCTTTTTTACAACGGCAGCGGAGTCCAGGAGAACTGCTTTCAGATCCTCAAAGACCTTGGCGTCAACGCAATCCGGCTTCGCGTCTGGGTCAATCCATCGACCGATACGGCCAATGGCTGCTGCAACAAGGCCCAGACCGTCACCACGGCCATGCAGGCCGCGGCCATGGGGTTCAGGATCATGATCGATTTTCACTACAGCGATGTCTGGGCCGATCCCGGTCACCAGACCAAGCCGGCGACATGGACAAACGATACGGGCGTCGCCCTGTGCGACTCCGTTGCCGCCTTCACCACGAGCGTCCTGACCGCGCTGGTCGACAGCGGCGTGATGCCCGAATGGGTCCAGGTAGGCAATGAAACGAATAACGGCATGCTCTGGCCGACCGGCGAGTGTTCGGGAACGGGAACGGGGGGCTTTAAAAATTTTTCGAGGCTCATCGACAGCGGCTATGCGGCCGTCAAAGCGGTGGATACGTCGATCAAGGTCGTCATCCATATTTCAAACGGCTACGACAACAGCCTGTTCGAATGGATGTTCGACAGCCTGACCAAATACAATACCCGCTACGACGTCATCGGCATGTCTCACTACCCGACCATCGTGGGCGGGTCCACCTGGAAAAAACAGGACAGCCTGTGCTATGTCAACATGCAGGACATGATCAAGCAGTTTGGGAAACAGGTAATGATTCCCGAAGTCGGCGATACCGCCGCCCGCGGACCGCAGACCGACAGCATGCTGACCGATATGATTGCGAAGGTGAAATCGGTCAACGGGTTGGGAATATTCTACTGGGAGCCCGAGTGCTATTCGTGGAACGGCTATAAAATGGGCGCCTGGAACACGAACGGGAAGCCCACAGTCGCGTTGAATGCCTACGCCGCGGCAACCATGGTACACCCGGTCCGATCGGTTGCCGGCGCCTGCCCACCGGCCGGAGAACTGACGCTTTCCACGTCCAACGACCGGATCGTAATTCCCGCGGTTCTTGCCGGCGGGCCCGCCGTTCTTTCTCTTTACGATCTCTCGGGAGCGCTGGTACGGAAGGCGGTGTTTGCAAGAGCACCGGCGTCGCTCCTTCTCTCGAAGGAGTTCGGCGTATCCCACGGAACGATCGTTGCAAAAATCCAGGCTATTGCCCCCTGAGGGGCGGGGAGGTTCACTGCCGGATGGTTCGCCGGGGGGGCGGGATCGAAACCCGTCCCTGCGCTTTACACCTCGACCAGCTCCATCTCTTTGACCGCCTGATATTCGTTCAGCTTATTGCGCAGGGTACGGATGGAGATGCCGAGCATATCCGCGGCCCGGGTGCGGTTTCCGCCGCAAAAACGCAGCGTCTTCATGATGAGCTGCTTTTCCGCTTCGCCGACGGTCATTCCGGCTTCGAGACCGCTTCCCTCGTCCCGTCCGAACTCCGCGCGCGGAACGAATTGAAAAATCTCCGGCCGGATCTTCCCGGTACGGGTAAGGACCACCGAGCGTTCGATGGCATTCTCAAGTTCCCGGATATTGCCGGGCCACGGATGTCGCATGAGCGCATCGAGGCACCCCTCGGCAAATCCTTCGACGCTGAAGCCGTTCTCTTCGTTGTACCGCTTGAGAAAATGATCGGCGAGGCTGGGAATGTCCTCACGGCGGTCGCGCAGCGTCGGGAGGTGGAGCCGCATGACATTCAGCCGGTAGTACAGGTCTTCGCGGAAATTTCCCTTGCCGACCTCCTCCTCCAGCTTCCGGTTGGTGGTGACCACGATGCGGACATCCACCTCGATGGGCTGGTCGCCTCCCACTTTGTGGATTTCCCGTTCCTGGAGCGCGCGGAGCAGTTTTGCCTGTCCGGCCATGGGCATCTCCCCGATCTCATCCAGGAGCAACGTTCCGCCCGAAGCGGCTTCGAATTTCCCCCGTTTCTGCATGATTGCGCCGGTAAAGGCGCCTTTTTCGTGGCCGAACAGCTCCGATTCGATGAGGCCTTCGGGAAGCGCGGCGCAATTGACTTTAATGAATGGGCCGTGGTTGCGGCGACTCTGGAAGTGAATCGCGCGGGCGATAAGCTCCTTGCCGGTTCCCGACTCTCCGGTGATAAGGACGGTGGAGCGGCTGTCGGCAACCCTGGCGACCATGGCGCGCACCTCCTCCATGGCGGCGCTCTTGCCGATCGAGGTCCATTTGCCGTTCAGCGCGGTTTTCAGGCGACGGTTTTCATTGACCAGCGTCTGGTACTGAAGCGCCCGGATGACGGTCAACTCCAGCTCGCGCATGAGCGTGTCCGACTTCTGGATGAAATCGTAGGCGCCTTTTTTCATGGCCTCCACCGCGGTTTCGACGGCACCGAATGCGGTAATGATGAGAAACGGCACGTCGGGATCGATCTGCTTCATTTTTTCGAGCAGCTCGATACCGGTCATGCACGGCATTTTCATATCGGAAATAACAAGATCGAACCGGCCGCGCGCGGCTTCATTGAGCGCGCTCCGTCCGTCCGGCGCCTGAACCACGTCGAAATTCTGGCGACTGAGCATGTCCGCTATCGAATCCCTGAATAGTTCGTTATCGTCGACCACCAGAATTTTTTTTCTTTCCATTGTCGCCTCGCTTACTCCTTTAATTTCGGCAGGAATATCCGGAATGCGGTACCGCGTGCCGGTTCGCTCTGTACATCAATGTGTCCCGCGTGAAATTCCACGAATTTCTTTACGATAGCCAGCCCCAGGCCGGTCCCGTTCTCCCGGGTGGTAAAAAATGGATCGAAAATCTTCGGTCGGTCCGCTTCGGTGATACCGCCTCCGGTATCCCGTACCGCAAAGCAGACGTATTCAGACTCTTTGCTGGGGTTGTTTTCCACGCCGACCGTGAGCACTCCCCCGGACGGCATGGCCTGCATGGCGTTGAGACAGAGGTTCATGACCACCTGTTCTATTTTTTCGGGGTCGGCAAGCACAAAGGTTCGAGCCGATGCCGACCACTCCTTGACCAGATCGATGGACAGGCCGAGCCTGCCGATTTCGATTTCGACGAAATCGACGATCTCCGCAAGGCACGCTTCCAGGGGCATTTTGCGCAACTCGGCGCGTATCGGTCGCGTGTATATCAAGAGGTTTGAGACGATTTTATTGAGCCGGGAAAGACCTTCGATGATTTTTTTCAGGGTCTTGCCGCGCTCATCGCCCGGGGCAAGGTCCCGTTCGAGCAGTCCCGCCCACATCCCCATGGCACCGAGCGGATTCCGTATCTCATGCGCAACGGTCGCGGACATTTCGCCGAGTGCCGCCATGGTCCTGGCCTGCTGCATTTCACCCTCAAGGGCCTTGATCCGCGAAACGTCGCTGAAAATTTCCACCGCCCCCAGACAACGCCCGGCCTGGTCGCGCAGGATCGATGTCTGATACGATACCGGTACCGGGTGGCCGTCCCGGCGCCAGATAACCTTTTCATCCCGCTTGAGAGACACCCCTCCCCGCAGGGTTGCAAGCAGTGAAGACTCGCTGCCGTCCCGGCGAAACAGCTCTTCATACGACCTGCCCAGTGCGGCATCCGCGTCAAAGCCGGTAATTTCCGCCGCGGCCCGGTTGAAATGCGTCACGAGTCCCGCTTCATCGATCCCGATGACCCCATTGTCCATACTTTGCAGAATGCTCGTAAGATAGGTCCGCGTCTCCTCCTGAACCGCGATGCTCTTCCGCAGCTCGATATTTTTTTTATCAAGTTCAATATTGACTTTCTTAAAATCGGCCCGCATGTCGGCATAGGCCCGGCTGAGGTCTTCCGACCTGACCTGAAAATCGCCGAAGGCCTTCTGCAGCGATTCAAAAAGCTCAATCGGGAGAGCCGATTTTTCAGGCATCGTTGCCGTCATCATATTCCGTCTCCCCGCCTGCGCACGCGAGGGCGGGAGCATTCCGCCCGGCGAGCTGTTCAAGGTAACGCTTGAGCTGGTCCTCCGCCTCCAGGAACCGACGGATGGCGGATTCGGCACGCAGAAGCTCCCGGTCGAACTCCTGCGCCTCTTTTTCTCCCGATAAGGAACTCTTCCGGTTTTGCCAGATTTCGACGTCAATCATCGTTGCAACCCGTTCCTTCTCCAGCCGATCCAGCAGGATTTGCTTTTCCTCAAAGTCGGACTTCACGCCGGAGAAGTCTCCCCTGCTGAGAATGAGCCGTCCGAGTATTTTCAGAACGATGTCGCCCAGTGCGTCGTAGCTCTCGACACGGCGACGGTATGAACCGGTCAAGCGCCGGATTACCATTGTATCATTCCCGTTCACTTCATTCAACCCCTTATACCGGAACACCGCGCGCGTCGCTACCGGCTGGTCGTCAGGTACTCCTGCTCCCAGGCGGTATCGTCAAGTTTCCATTTCGCCTGCTTCGCCCAGTAGGTACCCGGGAATCGCTTTATAAGCCCGTTGTACCATTCGACCGCCTCCGCATAGTGACGCATGGCCCGGTGGATATTCCCGATTTGAAAGAGGCCCCACGGGGTTTCGCGAAAACCGGGATATTTATAGACAACCTGCAGATAGCGGGAGAGCGCCTGCTCGTACTCCTTTGCCTTATATTTTTCGTCGCCCAGACAGTAGCACGCCTGCGGAACACACGCCGCGTTGCACTGTTCCCCGATGGCGATGGCGGAATCGAGCCCCGAACAGGCGCGGCCCGGATTGCCGATGGCCGCATACGCGGTCCCGATTTTATACCATGCGCCCGACACCTCCCCGCAGTCGGAGGTCGACGCTGGGACCTTCAAATAGGCATCGATTGCCCGTGCGGGCTGCTCCAGGGTCATGTAGGCATCCCCGAGCCGCATCCAGGCGATCGCTTTCCAGGGGTGATTCCGGTAGTTGGTCAGGAACTCGCGCAGCAGGAGTTCCGCGGTCGAAGGGTCCCGGCGCTCGCCGTAGGTCATTGCCTTGAGAAAGAGGCTCCGGCTTGCCAGCGAATCGTGGCTGAATCGGCTCAGAACCTGCTGAAATTGATTTTCAGCCTCCGGGAAAAGATGGAGCCGGTAGTAGCAGACGCCGATATCGTACACGCACTGGGCCCCGATCGAACCCGAGGCATACCGGGCCGAGGCGGATTTAAATTCGGCGAGAGCGCCGTCATAGTCTCCATTCTGGAATTCGTGGATCCCGGTTAACAGCGTCTGGCCGGCGTCACTGAGCGTATCGACGGTCACCAAGGCAAGCTGCGAGTCGATGCGGACCTCGATGGTCCGGCACAGCGGCCCCGGATCGGCCGAGCTGTCCCGGTTCGGCTGAACCGCCGTTTTTTCGGGTATGGGCGCCGCCGCGATGCTCTTTGCATGCCCGAGTTGCTTCGCGCTCTGCGCCGCTGTACCGCCGTTTTTCGTGGAAGCTGCGACAGCGGGTCGCGGGACCGCCGTTTGCACGGGATGCGGAATTGCCGCAGGAGGCGGACCCGCCTTGCCGATCGAATCGCCGGACGGGCTGCGGCCGATTTTAGCAGCGAGCCGCGCCAGATCCGGCAGCACGCTCTCCCCTTCCGCGGAATCGCAGAGCTGTCGGTAAAATTGATACTCGCGAACCGCCTTGGACAGTTCGCCGCCGTCCTCATAGGCCGCCGCGAGCATCCGGTGGGCGCGGCCCCAGAGAGGATTGGCGGCAACGGCCTGATTCAAATCGGCAATGGCCAACCGCGCATTTCCCTGCAGGGAACGGATCTCGGCAATTTGCAAATACACATTGAAATCCTGCGGACAATCGGCGATATCCTTACGGAACTCCTCGATGGCCTTCTCATACTCTTTATCCGCCTTATACTTAAGCCCGAGGCTGTAATGAATATTCCCGGCCGCTGCCGGCTCCGGGAACGCAGGCATCCACATACCCGAAATGATTACCATAAACAAGAGGCCGGAAACGATCTTCATAGTCATAGGCATAATCATACGATTGATGAGGACAGGCTTCAAGGCAGATTTTGCCGCGCATGGAGATGGATCGACGGGTGAGACGATCTCGGTTTCGCGGATGCATGCAGATTGTATTTTCGTTCCGGCAGGTGTGCCGGGGAGGCGGTTGCGATGAAGTGTTCCCATTGCGGATTTCAGACAAACGATTACGCGCTGGCGGCCGCCTGCCCGCTCTGCGGCGCCTGCGCCGCCGGAACCGATCCTGCCGGGTATCCGGGGAAAAACCGGGCGGCTCCCCCTGAAGGTTCGTCATGTTCCCCGGACATGCCCCTTACCTCATATGTGCAGGCACTCTACGACTCCATTGTCCGGCCCGAGGTCTTTTTCTCCCGGATCGGGACACGCGAACCCTCGCACCGGGCGCTCGTTTACGGCCTGGTCATGGGAAGCATCGGCACGCTTCTCGCCGTCGGCATATCCGCGCTTCTGCCGTGGTCGGTTGCATCGCTTTTCGGCGACAGCGGCCTCTATGGTCACGCCGACCGCGCCGCTCCGGCCGTCCTCATCCTGAGCCCGCTCATTCTGGTCATGCAGTACGGAATCGGGGCGGCTTATGTGCAGCTCATG
>Ga0181520_10007808_pt1 | contig 15540 bp, 8 predicted proteins | sample PEATcosm2014_Bin_29_FD_132451 | JGI IMG/M metagenome (GOLD analysis project Ga0181520, IMG submission 132451) | Peatland microbial communities from MTU Mesocosm Facility, Houghton, MI, USA - PEATcosm2014_Bin02_30_metaG | ecosystem: Environmental > Terrestrial > Soil > Wetlands > Peat | place...
GTAAATCTGCTCGTGCCGAACCCGAACGTTCCGAACAGCGTGAACAACCCGAGCACCTGGGTTGCGCAATATTCGGCTTTTGCTCCCGCCATCGGCTGGCGCGGCTCAGTCGGTACGAGCACGTACAACGGTCTGTCCGTGGCAATGCGGCGGCCGTTCACCCGGGACTTACTGGTGACGGCTAATTACACGTGGTCGCACGAAATCGACAACGGCTCCAACGGCAGCGGCGATGGTGACGAGATAGATCCGCAGGATGCGTTTTGTCAAGCCTGTGATACCGCCAGCGGCGCCTGGGACGCCCGCCATGTGGTCAATGGCAACGCGGTCTATCAGCTCCCCTTTGGCGTGGGCAAGCCCATGCTGAACCAGCGCGGGATTTCGAGCGCCATTGCGGGTAATTGGGAGCTGACGACGACCGCCCTGGCTCGCACTGGATTCCCGGTGAATGTGCTGATGCCCAGCAGCTACATCGCGCCGGATGGGAACTCCGGCACGCAACGTCCCGACCTAGTTCCCGGCGTCTCTTTGACTCCGCCGGGAGGCAAAACGGTGGCGGAGTGGATCAATCCGGCGGCGTTCACTACCCCCGTCATTACCGCGACCAAATGGTACGGCGACGCGCCGCGCGACCTGGTTCGCGGACCGGGTACGTGGCAGGTCGATCTGGGCACCCGCAAGACGCTTCCCTTTACGGAGCGTGTGCGGTTGGAATTCCGCTCGGATTTCTACAACATCTTCAATCACCCGCAACTGGGTCAACCGCAGGCTACATGTAACCTTTCGTCTTCAAATCCCACGGGCTGTCCGACCGGGTTCGGCAGCATCATCACTACGGTGAACACAAGCGTATCGCCGATGACGCCGGTGGGATCGGGCACTCCGCGCGAGATACAGTTCGCGCTGCGCCTTGAATTCTGATGCCTGCCAACAAGAATCAACCCGGCGGCAAAACAAGCTACCGCTTTCGAAAAGGATGGGACCGAAAATGAAAAAGAGCGCGAAATCGACAAACGGCTGGGTGCGGTTCCTGGTGAGCACCCTCATCCTGGCAGCGCTGACGGCCACAGCGTGGGCACAGGCTACGCCTGATTTCTCCGGCCTGTGGAAGCAGGACAACGATCGGTGTCAGCCAAAACGCAGCGGTGATGTAATGCTGCGCATCAAGCAAAACGGCACTGAACTCACGATTGAAACTTCGATCGCCCATGGCTCTGCGAATTCGCGGCACGCGGTGCAGAAGTATACGACCGATGGAAAAGTCTCGGTATCGACAGGAGCGGACGGAGATGAATTCCATACCTCTGTCGTTTGGAGCGGCTCAAGCCTCGTCTTCTCGATTGAGGAACACGAAGACGGCCGAATCCTTCTCTCAAAAGAGACATGGGCGCTCATTGAGAATGGCGCAATGCTTCACAGAACCCGCGAGCGCGCCGACGGCGAGAAGCAGATTCTTTTCTTTCGGCGCCTGCAATCCGGGTTCAACTGAGCTTATGTGCCGGCGGTCCGTTTGGTGAATCAGATCCTGGTTCGGAACGACTCAGCATTTGAACGAACGTGAAACGCCGCAGAAGCGGTAAAAAAACGGAGTTGGCCATGAAGATCCTGGTGATCGAAGATGAATTGAAGACCGCCAAATTCCTGAAGAAGGGACTGAGCGAGGCCGGCTACGTGGTCGATGTTGCCGCCGACGGCCTGGGAGGTCTGCACCTGGCCGTGGAAGTCGATTTCGACCTCATCGTCCTGGACGTTATGCTTCCCGGCGTGGAGGGATGGCAGGTGCTGGCGCGCCTGCGCGAGGCGGGCCGGAAGGCGCCGGTCCTGATGCTCACGGCTCGCGACGCAGTACAGGAGCGAGTGCGTGGCTTCGAACTGGGTGCGGACGATTATCTGGTGAAGCCGTTCGCATTTTCCGAGCTTCTTGCCCGGGTGCGCTCGTTGCTGCGCCGGTCAAGCCAGCGCACTCAAGAAACGATCCGCATGGCCGACCTGGAGATCGATCTGCCGCGCCATCGCGCCACTCGCGCCGGCCTCAAGCTCGACCTTACTTCAAAGGAGTTTCTGCTGTTGACTCTGTTGGCGCGGCGCCCTGGCGAGGTCTTGTCGCGGACGCTGATCGCCGAAATGGTCTGGGACATGAACTTCGACAGTGACACCAACGTCGTGGACGTAAACGTGCGCAGGTTGCGCAGCAAAGTAGATGATCCCTTCCCCCTCAAGTTGATCCACACGGTGCGCGGTGCCGGCTATGTCTTCGAAGCCGAGTCGTAGCGCCCGGGCTGCGCTTGGCCTGCGCCGGACTCTAGCCTTCCGGCTGACGGCTGCGTACTCCACGGCAGGTCTGTTGCTCGTGCTGGTGGCCACGGCCAGTCTCTACATCGTGCTGCGCACTGAACTCGACAGAAGCACGGAGCTGTTCCTTGCCGACAAGGTCCACGTGCTGCGGACCATGCTGCGAGAGCGCCCCGAGGACGAGGATGCGCTGCGGGAAGAGATTGAACTGGAGTCGGCGGCGCGCCGATACCAGCAGTTCTACATTCGTCTTCTCGATGAACATGGGACGCCAATCCTCACTACCCCCGGCATGGCCGAACAGTTGGATATTGCGGAGCTTGTAAATCGAACGAGAAGCCGCCCTGAACGCTCGATTGCGATGACGGGCAGGCACGGACACGCGTTCCGGGTTATCAGTACCACTGCCCCGGTGGGCACACCGCCTGTCTACAACGATACGGTTCAAATCGCCATCGACGTTTCTCAGGAAGAAGAACTGCTGTCTCGCTACCGGCTCTGGGCCTGGGCGATCCTGCTGGCCTCGTCCGTTTTGCTCCCTGTGGCAGGGTACCGGATCGCGCGGCACGGCATTCGCCCTGTCGAGGAGATCGCCGCAATGGCTCGGAGAATCACATCGACGAATCTACTTGAACGGATCCGGGCGGAAGGCTATCCATTGGAACTGGCGTCATTGGCTGGGACCTTCAATGAGATGCTGGACAGGCTCGAAGAATCCTTCGAGCGGATCTCGAGATTCTCAGCAGACATCGCACACGATCTGCGAACACCTGTCAACAATATACGCGGCGAAGCCGAGGTTGCTCTGGCACGGGCGCGAACCGCCGATGAGTACCGCGACGTGCTGGAGTCTTCATTGGAAGAAGCGGTCCGGCTCTCGGAATTGATAGGGGACCTCCTGTTTCTTGCCCGCACAGATAGCCCGCTGAATGAGTTACGCCGTGAGCGCGTGAACGTGCGTGAGTTACTGATCACCGTCCGCGACTATTACGAGGCTTCCGCAGCGAACGGAGGCATTTCGCTTGTCGCGACAGATAGCGCGGAACCGCTCACTGTGGAACTGGATCGCTCGCTGATGCTGCGGGCGGTGAGTAACCTGGTATCAAACGCCATTGCGCACACTCCGCCGGGAGGGATGGTAGCCCTGGCCGCCTCCGGCGACGAAGTGGAGATGCGCATCCATGTCTCCGACACAGGTACCGGCATTCCGGCCGAAGCGCTGCCCAGGGTATTTGATCGCTTTTTCCGCGTCGATCCATCGCGCTCGAAGAACTCAGGCGCCACTGGGCTGGGATTGGCGATCGTGCAGAGCATTATGACTCTTCATAACGGCAGGGCGGAGATCAGCAGTGAACTCGGACGCGGAACCTGTGTCACCCTGCGCATTCCGGCCCCCGCGCCAGATGACAAAACTGTCATTTAGGCCTCATGCGGGCACCTGTTGCCAAGTCTTTCGGCGATCAGTGCTCGTGGACGTGGCTTACGGCCTGCTGACAGGATCGATGCTCTAAAACGTCGATTTGACCGGAGGAATTTTGGCTTCACGCCAAATCGCCGAGGCGCTCGCCCACGACAGGCTAGTCCTGACTAGTCGGCATGTCGACTGAAATCTTTTGCCCGGCTGCCTGATAGGCCTTCGGAAGACTCCCTGACCCTGCGGCGTTTTAGGGACCTATACTCTTGTCGTGGAGATGCCGTCGAAGGTCATCCCGAATTTCCACCCCAGAAATCTCTCCGAAAAGCTCGGAGCTAAGGGGAGTTCTTGTCCGATTCCCGCGACGCATGACCGGCTCGCAGAGGTTCATTAGCTGCAGAAGCAGCGAGGGCGATTCACCGTCTTCGACGATGCACTGGTCGATTATCCGCTGAGCAGGGCGGACTTGTCTCGTTTCGAGATAGCATTTCAGTGCCACATAACGCAGATCTCTCCGAATTGGTGACGATTGAGTGTTCAATTCTGGATGACTTTCAATGCCGTGTAAGGAAGGGGACGAAGTCCGCATTGGGGATGCCGACTTCGACCCACAGCCGAACCCACAGTTGATCCTGTCTTACACGACTTGCGCGCACTTCGGCAGTCACCGCGCGTTTGTAAGTCGTTGAAAAACATGATAGGGCAGCCCTGTCACGGCAGAGGCCGCGGGTTCGAGCCACGTCGTATACGCCGGATTATAAATGACTTAAGTCCAATCTGGCATGTGACATTAAAGCACAAAATACTACAACGCCTGATAGCTACGGGGAAGAGACCCCTTGAGCAGCCTTGGAAAGTTCAGCTCAGTCGGTTAAACCGCGAGCCATGGTACGCCTCTCTGCGGATGACCCTGAGGCCCGCTGCTGGACTGTTCTTGTGCTTGTTTGCGAGATCGGCGATGATCCGCGCTGACAATTGCCGGCTCCATACGCGCCAGCCGCTGGCACCCGTCGATTGACCGAGAAATCGCATCGAAATTGGACTGCTTTTGGCTTCCTGCTCCTGGCATGGTCCCGCAACACGCTCCGAGCTTTGACCATGGAACGAAGGTGAAGAGGCCACGAGCAGAGACAACTGGTGGTATAGTGCCTGATAGTTTGGAAATACAATGGAAGTAATTGTCTAATTGGAGATTTGAGTGCAGACGCCGGTGGCCCCCGAGAGACTTCAAGCTGAAAAAGATGAGCTGAATTGGCTGCTGACCTCAGGGGTACTGGGGCGATCCAGCAACCTGGCACGAATGCTCACTTTTGTATGCGAGAAGCATTTTCAGGGTGAGGATGACCAGATCACGGAATACTCCATCGCGACTGAGGCGCTGGGCAGACGCGGCCATTTCGATCCGCAAGACGACACCATTGTAAGGGTAACCGCGCATTCTCTTCGGAAGCGTCTCCAGGAGATCTACCAAACGGACGGGGTCAATCGGCCGGTCCATATTCAGATTCCGCTGGGCAATTACATGCCTTCCTTCGTCCATATAGGAACGGAAGGCGCCCCGGGCGTGCAAGGCGCACCAGCACCGGACTCTTCATTGGGGCAGGCTCTTGCTGAAGCTCCTCCTCCTGACGTTACGCCTCGGCCTAAGCGACTTTCACGATGGCTTGTGGCTGCTGCTATCGTTGCGGCGTTCTCCATTTTGTGCGGCTATTACGTTATTGCGCGCCGAAACGCGACGAAAACGGCAGTGGCCCCGATGCCGGGCATGCCGACGGCTCTGCCGCAACCCAAGAACACAATCCGAGCTCTAATGGGAACCGGTCGCAAGACGTATGTCGACCACTCCGGATATACATGGACGCCGGGCAATTACTGCTCTGGCGGTGACAACGTCACAGTACCCGCCCAGAACATCATGGGGACGGAGGATTCGTACCTCTACCTGGGAGGCATTCGTGGAATAGCCCTCTGCATCTTCCCCGTCAACCCGGGCGAATACGAGATTCACTTCCATTTTGCTGAAACCTCCGATCTGCAAACGGCAACCCATCTTGCCATCCTCTCCATTAATGCGGGGAACGATATCAACTTCGATGTGGTCGACAATGCAGGTGGAGATGGCATCGCGACGTCCTACGTTCTGACAGGAATTCGTCCCGAGAACGATGGCGCGATCCATCTGGACTACAGCAGCAAAGTTTCCTTGCTGAATGCGGTCGAGATTCTGCCTGCGGACTCCGGAAATCTACTGCCGGTTCGAATCACTGCAAGTCCCTTTTCGATCACAGACTCCGCCAATCAGCTATGGCTCTCCGAGCGATACTTTAGCGGTGGTCGAAGAGGCCAGGTTCCCGATTCAGCAAAGACCGCGAGCCGCGGCATTTACAGTTACCATCGAGTTGGGCGATTCCGCTATGACATCCCCGTTACTCCACTGGGGATGTATCGCGTCACGCTTTATTTCTCCGAACCATTTTTTGGCGAACATAATTTGGTGAGCGGGGGGCCCGGCAGCCGGATATTCGATGTCTCTTGCAATGGCAACATGATTCTGAAAAACTTCGATATCCTTGCGGAAGGCGGAACCAATCCCGTCGTAAAGACATTTGACAATATTCAGGCGAGCACGCGAGGCAAGATCGAACTTTCGTTCATTCCAGTAGTCAATTACCCTGAGATCAACGCAATCGAAGTGATCCCTGAGCCTTCGCGCTGATCGAGGGCAGATTCGAGCTATGCCTGGTTTTTCATTTCGATGAGCCGGGCCAGCACGGTTTCGCGTTCAGGATCGTCGTACGCTGCGGAGGGTCACCCGATGAGGCGGAAATTGAGCAGCATTCCGCCGGATTCAGGCCGCTGCCACCGGCCCGCTTAATACCTTATGTAACCTTCCTGCGGCAATTGTGAATGTTTTATCACATTTGCTAACTCCTTGTTATCAATAACGTTACAGGAACATTAACAACATTAACAGTGAGACGGAATGAATTTGCAATCCGTAGCAGTTCCCATATCTTTCAGCACTTTCTGGACTGCAGAAGTCATTCACATCGGCTCCAAATGTTTTTCACCTTCATTTACATGACAGGTCCAGAAATTGGTTGTTAGGCTTGCTCCCGACGATTCAAGCCCCACTTGCTCCGTGTTCTGCATTGCAGTTGATTGATGCAGACAACGGACGCGCTCCAGAGCGCAATGGGAGGCGATTTGATCAAGATACGGCAACACTCGGAGGCTTCAATTATGAACACACACAGTTTTTCAAAATACTTGCGGCTATGCCCGAGCGCGCGAATCCTCGTGGCGCTCGTCTTCATCCTCACCGGCAGCATCATCGCGTTAGGACAGCAGACTACCGGGTCCATAGTCGGTACTGTGAAGGATCAGCAGGGCGCGTTGGTCACCTCGGCCACCGTGAAGGCAACTAACGTGGATACCGGATTCTCGCGCTCGGTGCCGGCAAACAGCTATGGGGAGTACCGCATCGATTTCCTTCCTGTGGGCAACTACACCGTCGGGGCCGTGGCGCCAGGCTTTGAACGCTTTGTGCAACAGAATCTCGCCCTCAACGTGGACCAAACGCTGACGGTTGACATCACAATGACCGTGGGCGCACAGTCTCAGACCATCACGGTCACTGAGGCTCCCCCGCTGGTCAATACGTCTGACGCGGTGTTAGGCAGGACCATTGAGCCGGCTGAGATCATTGGCCTGCCTCTGGTCAATCGCAATGTATACTCCGAACTCTCCCTCACGCCGGGCGTGATGGCCAATAACTTCAGCCCCACCTCGAACCCCTCCGGCGCCCCCCAAATGACCGTTGGAATTGCGTCCACTGATGTCCAAGTCAACGGCGGGCTCGACTCCGGCAACGGAACCGTCGCATTTTATCTGGATGGTGGCAACAACATTACCGGTATGCGCAACTACGGAAACCCGGCGCCCAACCCCGACGCAGTCGAAGAGTTCCGCGTAGAGACCAGCGCATTCTCGGCGCAATACGGCGAATTCTCCGCCGCTGTCGTCTCCGTGATCACCAAGTCGGGAACAAATAAGTTTCATGGTAGTTTGTTCGAGTTCAACCGCAACACCGACTTCAATGCCTGGCAGTGGGGTTCGCCGAACTTGGCTGCGGGCAAGGCGCCTTACCACCGCAACCAATTTGGCGGAGCCTTCGGCGGCCCCATCAAGCACGACAAGGCTTTCTTCTTCTTCAGCTATGCCGGTCTGCGCATGGTACAAGGATCACCGATCACAGGCGGTGTGACGCCCAAGGCCGAGGAGCGCCTAGGCGACTTTACTAATGCGGGCACTGGGGACACCTTCACGGTTTACTTTCCGAAACCAACCGGTACGACCGCGGCCGTCTGGGACGTCCCCGCGAATCAGATTCATGGAACAAACAGCAGCAGTTTCTGCGCGACTGACACACCGAACTGTATACCCACCGCCCTTCTGGACCCCGTCGCTAGTAACTTCTTGAACGTAGCCAACACAATCGGTGTTTCCGTCCCGTTGCCCAACGGCGCATCGCAGGCGAGCGGCGGCGGAAAATACACCAGCGTATACGTCCAGCCGACAAACTCAGACGAATATCTGGGCAAGTTTGACGAGAACCTCGGCAACAAGGACCATGTGGGAGTGACCTACTTCCATATCACTACCGCTTCAACTCCCCCCGGAAACGGAGGCACCTGGAACATCCCTTGGACCGGGGATCAGTCCAAAACAGTTCAGACGAATGCCAACATCAGCGACGTTCACACCTTCAGCCCCAGCACGGCCAATCAGGCTTGGCTCACGTTCACGCGGGCCTTGGGCGGACGCGTTCTCATCCCTGTGACCGGCCCAGGCACCCAAACCCTCCACAGTTTCGGCTCGAACTTCCAAATCCAGGGACCGGCCGGACTGCCCTATCTAAACCTTGGTTCTGGCGCTTTTGGCACGGGGAACCCAAACGCCGGCCCGGTCACGGGTTCCAACAACTATGAGTTGCGCGACTTGGTCAGCATGACCAAGGGCAAACACAACCTCTCCATTGGCGGTGAGTACGCTCTCGACCAGACCATGTTTGCCGCCAATCTGAATAATTATGGCGACGTTGGCTTCTCGACCTCCGCGCCCACCAGCACGGGTAATGTGTTTTCGGACTTTGCCACCGGCCAAATCAACTCATTTGAGCAGGACACGACTTATGTCACGCGTATCAGCACGTGGCACTACGCGGCGTTTGCGCAGGACAACTACCGCATCACGCCACGTTTCACCGCCAATCTCGGACTCCGCTGGGACATCGATACGCCTCCCGTCGAAGCCCATGATAGGACGGCGTCGTTTGTTCCCAACCAGCAATCCACCATTACTCCGACCGCACCGAAGGGCCAACTCTTCGTTGGGGACGCCGGCATGCATCGCGGCATCATCGGCATACAGTTCAGCCATATTTCGCCTCGTCTCGGTTTTGCATGGGATCCGTTCGGGGATGGCAAGACCTCGGTTCGCGCCGCGGCGGGTATCTTCTACGGCAATCCCGCCGGCAATGAGTGGAACCAGCCCGGCAACGCCATGCCGTTTTCCATTCGCAACGGCTTTGGCTCCGAAACATCCTTCACCTACATTTATGATGTCGGTTTCCCCTGCACCCCTAGCGGTACCCCCGCCCATTGCCCTGCAGGAGGCGGCATCTTCCCGTACACCTTTACGCCGTCGGCTCCGAAATTCTATCCGAGCCAATCCATTGAAGCCATCGGCCTGAATTTTAAAGATTCGTCGGTCTACCAGTTCAACCTCAGCGTGCAACGGCAATTGCCTTACAAGGTCAGCGTGACGGCAGCTTATGTAGGCACCCTTGGCCGTCACCTGTCATCCTTCGTCGACGCCAACTACGCGCCTTACGCGCTTGTAAACTCTTCCGGCGGCCCGTTAGTCGGCGCTCTCAGCACTTCAGCTGCCAGCACCGAGCAACGTCGTCAATTCGATGCCGGTCTCAACCTTGCGCCTGGTACCCTGAGCGGGATTACCTACCTGATCTCAGACCAGACCTCCAACTATAACGGGCTTCAAATCTCGGCGACCAAGACGATGTCACGCGGCTTCACACTCAGCGGTTTCTATGTCTGGAGCCGCGCGCTGGAAAGCGCAAACTTAGTTGAGAATGGAGCGCAGGGCGCGCAGGATTTCGGCTATTTTGGCAAGCCCTTCACCCCCTCCAATAACTCCATGGGCGCTCTCGGCGGCGGCCTTCAGGAAGAACGTGGCCTTATGGATCAAAACCATAACCAGAATGCGGCCATCTCCGGCATATGGAACATCAACTACGTCCATGAAAACAAGATCGCGGAGGCTATTTTCAACGGCTGGACGATCTCATCGGTCGCATATTTTACCAGTGGCGGGCCGTTTACGGTGTCCACGGGATCCAACAAGAACTTTGACAGTCAGGGCTCAAGCCGCCCCAACGCCGTTCCTGGCGTCAGCCCCAAGCTCAGCCCGCACCGCTGCCGTGCATGCGCTGCTTCTGCAGATGGCGTAACGACGGCATGGTTCAACAACGCAGCTTTCACTGCCAACGGACCTGGCTTGCCCGGTGGCATCGGCCCTGGCGGCGCCGATGGCAACGTGGGACGCGACTCCCTGATCGGACCGGGCCTCAAGGATTTGGATGCGGGTCTGTTACGCGACGTTAAGCTTTATCGTGATTCCGTGTTCCAGTTCCGTGCCGAAATAACCAACGTCATGAACTGGGTGAATCTCAACAACCCAAACGCCGGGAACATCACGGCGACCAATCAGGGCACCATCACCTCAGCCGCCGGCACCCAGCGCATCATTCAGTTGGGCGGCCGGTTTACCTTCTAACTCATTGTTGTTCATTCACCGAGCCGGCGGGCAAGCAATTGTCCGCCGGTCCCGCCTTACTGAGCGACTGGAGGGTATTTTTGTGGCATCCGCATTCTGGAATCGTTGTTTTATCGCAATCATTGGTCTTTGGATACTGGGAAGTGTTCAGTTGAATGCGGAGTCAAATCCCACAGTTCTGGCTGACGTGGATCACCGTCAAAACATCAGCCTGAACGGCGATTGGCATACCATTATCGATCCGTACTTTGATGGCCTGTACACCTTCCATCGTGAAGTTCGCAAAGATGGATACTTTTTGAACGAATCTCCGCACCGGGGAAGCAACAACCTCGTGGAATATGACTTCAGCAAGTCGCCTACGTTGAGGGTGCCGGGAGACTGGAACACGCAGCGCGAGTCGCTCTACTACTACGAAGGGCTGATCTGGTATCAGCGGGATTTCGACTACAAACCTCAAGAGCATCACCGCACTTTTTTCCATATTGGCGCGGCGAACTACAAAGCGATCCTCTGGGTCAACGGAAGCCAGGTTTGCCAGCATGAAGGCGGCTTCACTCCATTTGACTGCGAAGTCACCAAACTTCTGCATGCAGGGAAGAACTTTGCGGTAATTGCGGTCGATGATACCCGACAGGCAGACGGCGTTCCGACCGTGAATACGGATTGGTTTAACTACGGCGGACTCACCCGAGATGTGACGCTCGTTGATGTGCCGGAGAGTTTTATCGATGACTATGATCTGCATCTGAATCACGACCGTACAGCAGTCGAAGGCTGGGTGCATGTTCAGGACGCAACTCCCGGCGCAAGCGTAAGCGTCGCCATTCCAGAGCTCAACCTGAAAACTAATGGCGCTGTGGACAGTCAGGGACGCGCGGCGATCAAACTGAATGTTGCTGGAATGCAGTTTTGGTCGCCCGAGCAGCCCAAGCTATATCAAGTAGTGCTGAAATCCGGCGATGATACGTTGCAGGACGAAATGGGTTTTCGCACGATCGAAGTGAGCGGCACGAAGATTCTGCTAAACGGAAAGCCAATCTTCTTGCGGGGAATCTCAATTCACGCGGAAGCCCCTTATCGCGGCGGGCGTGTTGACAACGATCAGGATGTGGCGACACTACTCGGATGGGCGCACGAGCTTGGGTGCAACTATGTCAGGCTCGCGCATTATCCGCATGATCAACGCATGACACGCGCCACCGATCGGATGGGCATTTTAGTGTGGTCAGAGATCCCGGTCTATTGGGCGGAACACTTTGGAGATCCGGCCGTCTTACAAAGGGCCGAACGGCAGTTGACCGAAGAGATTCGCCGCGATCGCGATAAGGCATCGATCGTGCTGTGGTCGATTGCTAATGAGACGCCGAACACTCCCGAGCGTACAAAATTCCTTAAGACGCTGGCAGGTGATGTCAGAGTGCTCGATTCGACACGGCTGGTGACGGCGGCGCTTCTTGTTCGATCTGAAGGGCACATAAAGTATGTCGATGACACGCTGGGCGAAGCTCTCGATGTCATTGGAGCAAACGAGTACATCGGCTGGTATGAACAGAACCCAGACGGGGCCGATACCACTGAGTGGAAGATTGCCTACGATAAGCCGCTCATCATCAGCGAATTTGGCGGAGACGCGAAGGCCGGCTTTCACGGGCCGGAAACCGAGCGCTGGACTGAGGAATTCCAGGCAAGCCTCTTCCAGCATCAGCTTCCCATGCTGAATCGCATTCCTCAGTTGCGCGGAATGAGTCCGTGGATTCTGATGGACTTCCACTCTCCCCGTCGACAGCTTCCTGGCATTCAGGATGGCTTCAATCGCAAGGGGCTGATATCGGATCAAGGCGAGAAAAAGAAGGCGTTCTACATCCTGCAAAAGGTTTACAAGGAAGAAAGCATCGGGAAGGCCGAATAATGGCCAGCAATCAGGTCCGCGTCTGACCAATGAGTGTTGTTGAAGTAACCTCCATAGCGCCTGCTCGTAAGAGCAGGCGCCTTTTTGGGCCCATCCTCCACAAGTTTTTCTATTCAAGGGGCGTCGAGGAATGTGTTCAGCCCCCGCATGGCATCGGTGGATGTCAAGACCGCAACCATGCTCCAGCGGAACCGGATGTTGAACAAAAAGGCGTCGAGTCTGCGGCGAGCTTCGGCCCGGAAATGTGTTCTTATTCTCGAGGGCAAGCTGCGGTCGACTGTCGTATCACTAACTCCGGCTCGATAGCGATCCGGCGTGGTTCGCCCTGGGCATTCTCGATGATGGTCAATAGCTCCGTGGCGGCTAACATGCCCATCCGGATCAACGGCTGGCGAACTGTCGTCAGCGCCGGATGTACGATGGTCGCTGCCTGAATATCGTCGAAGCCCACCACTGAAATCTCTTCAGGAATTCGTTTTCCCGCGTCGCGAAATGCGTTAATAGCGCCGATGGCCGACATATCGTTGAACGCCAGCAAAGCTGTGAATTTCTGCGAAGCGCTCAGCAACCGCTTCCCCGCGACATATCCCTCGCGTATGGGGTCCAGCCCATCGTCTATACGCTTCAGTTGAACCACGTCTTCCTTGTGGATGCGCAAGTGCAGCCCTTGCGCGGCTCCCACACAAGCGGCCCAACGCGACTCGGCATCGCTCGATTGTGTATGTCCTTTCAGGAATGCGATCCTGCGATGCCCGAGCGCATACAGATGCGCCAATGCCAGCCGAATGCCATAGGCATTGTCGAGCGTAATCTGCGTCAGGGGAAAATCGTATTCGAGGCTGCCGATGGAAACCAGCGGAAGACTCGGCGCAGTGACGGCCGGTGTATTGATAAGGATCACGCCTTCCGCTCCGCGCTCGGCAAAGACCTCCAGCCGTTGCCGAATGAGGTCCCGGTTCCAGTGATGACTGGAAACGAAATAGAGATAATCGCGCTCAAGCAGCAGGCGTTCAATCCCATTGAGAATCGCCGCGTCGTAGCCCTCTCCCAGATCAGGGGAGAGAATGCCCACCATGTGGCTTCGCTTATTGTTGAGCATCCGAGCGAAATAGTTAGCTCTGTAGTGGAGTTCGTTGGCAGCCTTTAGCACTCGATCGCGGGTTTCCTGCGTGAGCGCCTGGGCCACAGGCGAATTGTTGAGCACCAGAGAGACAGTCGAGCGCGATAGCCCGAGGTAGGCAGCCAAATCTCTCAAACTAACTGGTTTAGCCGGAGTTCCAACAGGTGGCTTGGGGCCACCAATTCGCTTTTTGGATATACGCACAAAAAGATAGTAACAAAAAACACTTGACACATGTGCAAGTAAAACACTAGAGTGTCAACGAAATTCAAACCGGGTTAATAAACCGGTTGTAAAACCGGTTGAATTGAACTGAGCGCATGCGCCGACTCGACAAGAGGGCCGAGCGGAAATGGATGTGCACAGCCGCCGCGCGTCATGTGCGGCCTTATGGAGGAGTTCTCATGACGCCAAAGAAGATTTTGGCCCTATTCGTATTCATTGCGCTTGTCATGGCAGTGCCCATGTTTGCGCAATCGGATCGCGCCACCATCGTGGGCACGGTGAAGGACTCGTCGTCGGCAGTGATGCCAGGCGTACAGATCCGAGTGACCAATGTGGACACCAACGCAGTAGAAACAGCAAGCACGGACAGCACCGGCTTCTATCGGGTGGGCAACCTCGTTGTCGGCAACTATGCCGTCAGCTTTTCCAAGAGCGGATTCAAAACTCTGGATCGCAAGGGCCTGACGTTGTTGATCAGCCAGGTGGCTGAAGTTGACGCCACGCTGCAAGTGGGCGGGATGTCGGAGAGCGTCGAAGTGACCAGCGCGCCGCCGATCCTGCAGACCGAAGACTCCACACTTTCGGCCAACCTGAACAACGAAGCGGTGAGCGAGCTTCCCTTGAACGTGCAGGGTAGCCGCAATCTTTCCAATTTCATGTTTGCGTACCTGCCGGGCGTGGAAGGCACTGACTACGGCTCGCACATCAACGGCGGCATGGCGATGACCAAGGAAGTGCTGATCGACGGCACCTCGGCGGTATCGCAATTGGGCGGCTACATCAGCGAGTCGCAACCCCCCATGGAAGCCGTGCAGGAGTTCGAAGCAGACACGTCCGGCATCAGCGCCGACGCGGGCCGCTCGGGCGGCGGCGTCTTTAAATATGAATTGAAGTCCGGCGCCAACAAGATTCACGGAAGCGCGTTCGGTTTCATGCACTCGGCTGACCTGGATGCCGTGAGCTCATGGAACAAACTGGATGCCATCCAAGACCCTAATCCTCTTGACAAGGCAGCTTACCTGAAACTGAACGAGACACTCTCTGACTGGGGCGGCGGCTTTGGCGGAGCAATCGTGAAGGACAAGCTGTTTTACTTCGGATCCTTCGAGCGTTATATGCAGTCGGAGTGGAATCTGGGGGCACTTTCGCGCATCGTTCCCACCAGTGCAATGATGGGCCTGGACTCAAGCGGCAACGTGTTGGCATATGCCGATATGAGTCCGGTGCTGTCCACCGGCAATGCCATCGCCACAGACCCCTGCAATCACACAATTTATCAAGGAGCTATTTTCAATCCGGCAACAGGCTGTGTTTTTGTCAACAACCAAATTCCCACCAGCTTGATCAGCACGACAACGGCCAAGATTCTTCAGCTTTACAACAAGTACTACACGCCCGCGTCGACGAATACTCTCAACAACGCAGGCCCGGCCTACTCGCCAGATCCCTGGTTCCACAACACGCAGACTAGCCTCAAGATGGATTACATCCCGACCGCGAAGCAGCATATCGCCGGATCGTTTTACTGGGATGACTATCCGCGCATCAACGCCGATCAGGGCGGGGCGTGGTCGGCGACGGCCAAGTACGGCGGTCCCATGGCCAACTCCTATTGGCATAACACTACAGCTCCGGGCGCGCGCCTGAGCGATGCAATCACTATCACGCCAAACCTGTTGAATACGGTCTATGCCACATTCAACCGTTTCCGCAATCCCA
>Ga0181520_10007809_pt1 | contig 15539 bp, 11 predicted proteins | sample PEATcosm2014_Bin_29_FD_132451 | JGI IMG/M metagenome (GOLD analysis project Ga0181520, IMG submission 132451) | Peatland microbial communities from MTU Mesocosm Facility, Houghton, MI, USA - PEATcosm2014_Bin02_30_metaG | ecosystem: Environmental > Terrestrial > Soil > Wetlands > Peat | place...
CTTTCAGGGCTTCTTCCACTTTCTCCACGCTCACGCCGTAATAGCGGATTTTGCCTTCCTTCGCCAGATCGTCGAGCGCACCGAAGACCTCCGGGCGGTAATAGACTTCGATCGGCGGGCAGTGGAGCTGCAGCAAATCCAGGCAATCGGTTTCGAGGTTTCGCAGGCTGTCCTCGATGAACGTCCGCAAGTTCTGCCGATTGTAGCCGTCCGCGGTGTGCGGTGAGAGCCGCCGCCCCGCCTTGGTGGCAACGTATATCGTTTCGCGCCGCTCCTTCTTAAGCCGCGCGACCAGCCGCTCGCTGTGGCCCGCGCCATAAACGTCGGCGGTATCAATGAAGTTCACGCCCAAGTCGATGGCACGATTCAGCGCGGCCATTGATTCATTGTCATCAACCCTGCCCCACGCTGAGCCGATGGCCCACGCGCCAAAACTTACTTCTGAAACCTTCCATCCGGTGCGACCCAGTTCCCGGTAACGCATATGAAAAGACCTCCTTAACCTGGCCGAACGCTCGCATCAACCGATGTAGCGAGAGAATCTATCGAGCCGGTCCGCTAATTAGGATGAAACCTCGATATGTTACTGTTCCCGCCCACCGAAGCCAATAGGCGGACGGAAATAATCCACCGATTACACAGATTACGCAGATTCGAGAGTGAGTGAATTCAGTACTTCTGGATTCTGCCAGTGATTTTTGTTCAGCCGCTTTTTCTTCAACTTGCCTAATCTGTGAAATCTGCGTAATCTGCCGATGATGCAGCATGAATTAGATCGCCATCTCCAATCTGAGATCGAGGAGTTGCTCGGACGGCTCCGTCACCCCATCCTGGTGGAAAACCAGGTGGAGTTGATGGACCTCTCCACCGCGCAGTGGCGGCTGACCGTTGAATTCGGCAAGCTGATATTTAGCGCTTGGAATTCAGGACGGTCGTTCTCGCGGCGGGTCGAGGAGTTGGCATACCGCGATCGAGACCGCTTCGGGATCTTCGTGCGCAAGCCCGGCGGCCGCGAAACCACAACGCTCGAGTTCCGCGAGTTGCGCGCCCCGACCATCGTGGGCCGAGGCCATGGCCGCACCAGTTTCCGCCAACAGGTCATGGCCCTCTTCCAGCGCGAATACCGCGGGTGGAAATTCGAACGGGTCAGTAACCGCTCCGACCGCGAGCACTCTTTTTCCGTCTGGTACACGAGAGGGATGGCGACGCAGGGTCGGTCCGCCTGGGCGTTCTTGGCATTGAGCGAGGAGGAAGGAACCGCCGCCGACGGAGTGCTGGGGTTCGGCCTCATCTGGTTGGATTGGTTGCGAAGCCAGTCAGACCGAGTGGCGATTACGCATTTAAAGCTGTTTCTGCCGCCCTCTGCCGTCAGCGTAATTGCCCATCGCGCCGCATATCTTAATCCCCGCGCCTTGAACTTGGAGATCTATGAATGGCGCGCTGGCGAAGCCTCGGCCACTGGGGTGGAGCTGAAAGACTACGGCAATGTTGAGACTCGCCTCGCGGCCCGCCGCCAGGCGGAGTTACTCAAGGAGAGTCACACCAGCCTGCTCAACGAAATGTTGGGCGGCCAAAGCGCGGAAATCGATATCGTTCCCGACTCTTCCGGGACGTTCTCCTCTCTGCGCATCGCGGGTTTGGAAGTGGCCCGCATCGAGGGCCAATTGGCGCCGCGCACCTTCTTTGGGTTGGAGGGCAGCGTTCGCCGCTTGGATGAATCGTCCCTGGATGAGTTCCGAAGTTTTCTCTTCGACGTTCGAAGGATTCGGCGGGCCGGTAGCCCGGACCCTCAACACGAGTATTACCGGCTTCAGTCCGAACGCTGGTTGGAGAGCCTGCTCTTCCAGGATATCACCCGCCTCGATCCGGCACTTTCGCCCCCGTATGTTTATCCGCAGGTCCCGGCATTTTCGGGAACCGATCGCGGGGTCATCGATCTCCTGACCATAACGCGCGGAGGTCGGCTGGCGGTGGTGGAACTGAAGGTACACGAGGAAATCAACCTTCCGCCCCAGGGATTGGATTACTGGCTACGCGTGAATTGGCTTCAGAAGCGCAATCAGTTTCAAGAATATGGATACTTCCCGGGCTGCGAGCTTTCCGCTGCGCCTCCTCTGCTTTATCTGGTTTCACCCGCCTTTCGCTTCCACTCGACCACCGAGAAACTTCTTGGCTACTTTGATCGCAATATCGAGGTCATTCTTATTGGAATAAATGACACTTGGCGAGAAGCTGTTAAAATCCTGTTTCGGCACCAAACTCCTAGCCCTGCTTCCTCGTCACGCCTGCTCGCGAGTTGAGACGATCCCAACCTGAGTACGGACTGGGCCATTTAGCGGACATTTGTGCCCGGTCTGCTCAATTCCCGGAACTTTCCTCTTGGAGTAGCGCGCGGAATCTGGTATAGCTTTGAACTGCTCTGGCCTTTGTCGATTGACACAAGGATTGTCTATGCGGCTGAGGTTCTGGGGAGTGCGAGGTTCGACTCCCACTCCGCAACCCGAGAACTTAAAGTACGGTGGAAATACCCCCTGCCTGGAGTTTCGTTCGGACGCAGGCTCCCTGCTCATCGCTGATTGTGGTAGTGGTTTGAGAATGCTAGGTAAGGCGTTGATGAAAGAGTATGGGGACCGGCCCATCCGCGCCAACATCTTGATTACCCATTTCCACTGGGACCACATCCAGGGCCTGCCGTTTTTCATTCCACTCTATAATGAGGCCAATCAATTTCACATTTTCGCCTCCCGGCCTTTAGAAGCCCCGCTCGAAGATACGTTGGGTGGGCAAATGACCCAGCCTTATTTCCCCGTGGATATGACCGCTATGCGCGCGAAGCGATGCTATACGGAAATCGCCACCGAGCCGTTCTCCTTGGACGACTTTCGTATTACCCCTGCCCGCGCTAATCATCCTCAGGGGTGCTTGTGTTTCCGCATCGAAAACAATGGGAAGGCGGTTGTTTTCGCCACCGATACCGAGCCGGGAGATCCCCAGTGCGACCGTACCCTGCGCGAGATTTGCCGCGGGGCCGAGATCCTGATCTTCGATTCACAGTACGAGCGATCTCAACTCGAGGCTGATAAAAAGGGCTGGGGTCACAGTTCCTGGGAGGAAGGCGTGGCTGTTTGTCGGGAAAGCGGCGTCAAGGAGCTGATCCTTTTTCACCATGACCCCGACAGCGACGACCAAGCCATCGAGGCCTTACAGGAACGCGCTCAGGCACGTTTCCCCCCCACCCGCGCCGCGTTTGAAGGAATGGATCTTACGCTGTAGTCGGCCTTTGGCGATCCCGCCCTTCGAACTGCGGCGCAAACACGCGCAGCACGATTCTTCCCGCCATCTGTCTTAAGCGTGCTAACCAGGATTTCGTCGGGGCAAACATTGGTGCTCCTGGATCACGCTCGCTAGGGCCCAGCAAACGCTACTTGTTCGCCTGAATTCGCTCCATAATTTCCTGGGCGCGAGCTTGCGCCAGATGCAAAAGGTGACTGTTGGCCGAGATTCTTTCCAGCGTGGGAATCATCAGCGCCGGCTCCGCAAGGTTTTGCTCGTCCATGTCGACCTGGATCTCGCGCAAAACCTGCGGCACGCTCAGGTGGTCATATTTCATATCATATTCAAGCTCGCCAATGCGTTCTTCAACATTACCAATTTTCTCGCAAAGTTCGGTGAGCTGTTGGGCCGTACGGTTCTCCGTGTAGTTATACTGCACCCGGTTGGTTTCATTGCCGGCTTCGTAGGTCAGAGTTTTCAGCCCCATGTTTGCCACTTTGTGGCGGCTCTCGAGGTTGAGGGAGCGGAAGTCATCCAGGGATTGTGCGAGAGCGAAGATTTGTGCGGTGGTGCCTGCCGAAAGCTGGACCGGGCGAGGAGCCGGGGGGTCCTCCAATTTGTGCGAATCGTAGGTGCCTGCGCCCTTAGCGTCAATATTCAACGTCATGTACTCGGGGGAGCTGCCCTTTAGCGTTTTGCTGAAGGCGAACCGGGGGAGGGAAGGGTCAATCTGCGCGGGAAGAGTGTAAACCCCCGAGAGAAGCGCCAGGAAACTTGCCGCCCACCATCGGGTGTTCAATTGACGAATCTTGAAGCAAGGCGCGATGGCGAGACTACCTCCTGATGACCCCTGCTTCCAAGTTCCCCCCAGGGGAACGCCCTCATGAGCCGTGGACGAATCGTAGGGGCAGGGACCTTCCAGCAAAAATATCTCAACAAGCAGAAAGGGTCGAAGCCCCTCGTCAAAACTTATAGCGGCGCTCGATTCTTCCCGGCTACGAGGAAGCTTTGGCGCCCGCTACTTTTCCTGCGTGAGCGCTTGCAGTTCCGCCTCTTCGATATCGAAGTTGGCGTGAACGTGCGACACGTCTTCGTGGTCTTCCAGTTCTTCCATCAGTCGCAGCATCTGGTCCGCTTGCTTGCCCGTCAGCTTGACGTAGTTCTGCGGCACCATGGAAACTTCCGCGGCCGCCGGAGTGATCTGTGCAGCCTTCAGACGGTCCACCACACTCTGGAAGTTCTCCGGCGCAGAGAGGATTTCCCAGTTGCTGCCATCGTCGGTCATGTCGTCGGCGCCGGCCTCGGTGATGATCTCCAGCAACTTTTCCTCGTCCGCCTTGCTCTTCTCGACGACCACATAACCCTTCTTTTGGAAGATCCACGCCACGGAAGCGCCAAACGCCCCCCCATGCTTGGCAAAGATATGGCGGATCTCGGAGGTCGTGCGGTTCTTGTTGTCGGTAGTGACTTCCACCATCATCGCGACCCCGCCGGGCCCATAAGCTTCGTACACTGCTTCCTCGATGATAGTGCCGGGCAATTCGCCGGTGCCTTTCTGGATGGCGCGCTTGATATTATCCGCCGGCATGTTCTCGGCCTTGGCCGCTGCGATCGCCGTGCGCAGGCGGGGATTGGAATCCGGATCGCCTCCACTGATGCGGGCTGCTACGCTGATTTCCTTGATAATCTTGGTGAAGATTTTGCCGCGGCGCGCGTCCGCCGCACCCTTCTTGTGCTTAATGGTTGCCCATTTAGAATGGCCTGACATAAGAAAGCCGTCCTTTCAACTTGTGGCATTGCTCCCGATGGCAACCCGCTCCGAGCCGGGGTATAAGGTTGCGCGAGAATGAAGATAACGCAGAGAAAATGTTAACACAAGCCCGTGTTGTAAAGCTATTGGCGCGCCAACCCTCGTCGCTCCAAACCAGCATTTGCACGGGGTAGCGGCGAGTGAGACAATAGGCACGATTAAAGGAGCGTATATGGCACCGAAACGATTTGTACCCATACCCGGTAGCGAACGCGCGCCGCTCCCGGGCGCGACCAAGTCGCGTCGATGCGATCCCAAAGAATCCGTGCAAGTGACTGCGGTCCTGCGCCAGCGCACCGGCAAAAAAGTGAAGTCCTTGGAAGATTTGATTGCCAGCGGGGAGCGCCTGACTCGTGCCCGGTATGAGACGCTTTACGGGGCCGATCCCAAGGACGTGGAGCAAGTGCGGGCATTTGCACGTGTCCACGGCCTGAAAATCTCCAGCGTGAACCTAGGCGCGCGCACCGTCGTGCTTTCCGGCACCGCCGCCGCCTTCAACGAGGCCTTTCAAGTGGATCTGGCGCACTATCAGGGTCCCCTTGGGTCGTACCGTGGGCGCACCGGCGCCATTTACGTTCCGGCGGATTTGCAAGGTGTGATCGTTTCGGTTCACGGCCTTGACAACCGGCCGCATGCCCGGCCGCACTTTCGTATTGGGCCCAACATTCCGAGGAACGCCCAGCCTCACGTCACGGCCAAGGCGGGCACATCGGTTTCATACACGCCCGTCCAGGTGGCGCAACTCTACGATTTCCCCACTGCCGCGAACGGACAGGGCCAGACGATCGGCATTATCGAACTGGGCGGCGGCTACACTCAATCCGACCTGAATTCCTATTTCACTGCCCTCGGAATTTTCCCTGTGCCCAGCGTCTCGGCCGTATCCGTCGACGGTGCCCAGAATACGCCTACGGGCAGCACCAGCGGCCCCGACACCGAGGTGATGCTGGACATCGAAGTGGCCGGAGCGGTGGCGCCGGCGGCGAAAATCGTGGTCTATTTCGCTCCCAACACCGACGCGGGCTTTCTGGACGCCATCAACCAGGCGGTGGGCGATAAGACGAACAACCCTTCGGTGATTTCTATTAGTTGGGGCGGCGCGGAATCCACTTGGACGGCTCAGTCCTTGCAGTCCTATAACCGCGCCCTCGAGGCGGCCTCGGCGGTCGGCGTCTCGGTCTGCATCGCGGCCGGTGACAATGGCTCTACCGACGGCGTGACCGACGGTCTTCAACACGTTGACTTCCCCGCGTCGAGCCCCTATGCCATAGCCTGCGGCGGCACGCACCTTACCGGGAGTGGCAGCACAATTGCCGGCGAGGTCGTGTGGAACGATCTTCCCAGCGACGGAGCCACCGGCGGCGGCATTAGCGCCACCTTCCCTCTTCCCACCTGGCAGGCGGGCGCCAACGTGCCTCCCTCCGTCAATCCCGGGAGCTTTGTGGGGCGGGGGTTGCCGGATGTTGCCGGCGACGCCGACCCTAACACGGGCTATCAAGTGGAGGTAGACGGCAGCAATATTGTGGTGGGAGGCACCAGCGCCGTCGCTCCGCTGTGGGCGGGCTTGATCGCGCGCTTTAACTCCCAACTCAAGACTTCGGTCGGTTATCTCAATCCCACCCTCTACCAGCAACTCGCCGCCCAGGCCGGGACATTCCACGACATCACCTCCGGCAATAATGGCAGTTACAGTGCGGGGCCGGGGTGGGACGCGTGCAGCGGGTGGGGAAGCCCCATTGGTGCAGCGATATTGCAGGCGCTGGCGGGTACTTCGACCGCCCCAACTCCGGCGCCGGATCCCGCGCCGCCTTCGAAAAAGCGCAAGCGCAAAAAGACATAAGACGGAGACGGATTACGCACTCCGGCAGCACGATCTGCGGACGCAGAGCAGACAGCAGGGTGAACTTGGCAGGCGTGGCGTCGGCTGCCCAGTATTGGCTTTTTGCCAGGAATCGCCGACTGACCCCTCGCCGCGAGCCACGCGCCGATTGTTCCTCTTCGAAAGCGAATATGTTGAAGAAAAGACGTACTGTTACGGGTAGAGCGGGGGGCAAAACCGGGGGGAAGTCAGAAATCCAAGTTGTTGAGATACAATCAGTTATCTGTAGTACGGTCGTTGCGGACGCTTTTTTAGCGAAACCGGTCTCGAAGCGGCTATGTTCATGAAAAAATAAAGAGTTACGCGTAGTTTGCGAAAAAGTCGGGCAAAGTCAGATCACTGAAAATAAATGAGTTAATATGTCGGACTGAACGGTGACCTCTTATGCGCAAACCATCCGCGAATACGATCCTTGGGAAGCTGCGGAGGATCTGTCGGAAATTCCCTGGAGCAACCGAGACCGTGACGTTTGGCCATCCCACGTTCCAGATCGCTGGAAAGACCTTCGGCGTACTTGAGGAGTATAAGGGCGAGCTTGGAATCGCGCTGAAAGTGGGAAAGCTGGTGCAAGGCGTATTTCTGAAAGATCCCCGCTTTTTCCTCACGCCGTACGCAGGGAAACATGGCTGGGTCACCTTGCGCGTGCACGCGGCCCAGCTCAACTGGGAGGAAATTCGCGACCTTCTTGACGGCAGTTACCTTCTGGCTTCTGAGAAGAAGCTTCGCGAACGAGGGAAGCGTAGCGCCCAGCCCTCTACTCGTCCGGATTTCCCCAATGGCAGTAACCGAAAGTCCGGATGAACTCCTGGGCTGGGGATTCCCCCGTGCTGAAGTGGGGCGACGATCACTGGCCCGGCGAGGTCAGCCGGGAAAGCTCACGGCGCGCATCTCGGAACTGGGGATCATTTTGGAGTGCCGCTTCGAACTCGTGCACCGCATCATCCTTCTGGTGTTGCGCTTCCAGGATCAGGCCCAGTTGGTAATGCGCCTCGGCGGAAAGTGGGTTCGTGGCGAGGGCGGCGCGAAAGTGCGCGGTGGCCTCAGCGGTATCGTGCCGGCGGGTGGCAAGGAGCGCCAATCCGAAGTGAGCCTCGTAGTCGTTTGGCGCGAAGGTGAGCAGATGTTGAAACTCCGCTGCGGCGCGCCCGGAATCGCCAACAGTCAGCCAGATGTCACCGAGCATTTCCGCCGCCTCGATATTGTGCGGATCCAGCGCGAGCGCTGCCTGGAGTCGATTCGCGCCGTCCAAGTAGCGATGCAACTCAACATCCAAGCGGGTCAGATCGATAGAGGCCGGAAGATTGCGCGGGTCGTCGGCAAGGATGGCCCGATATTCCGCGATCGCCTCCTCCGTTTTTCCGGTGCGGCCAAGATGCTCCGCGAGCAGATAACGCTTGTACTCAAAGACACGGTTCTTGGGATCAATGCCGGACTTGTTGAGGGCGGCTTGGGGCGAGGTGATCTCCAGGTAGCCGAGCGAGCGCAAACTCTCGGCAGCTTCCGGAGCGACGGGAACAGACCTTTGACTGCGCGAGTCTGGCGCGGAGTGGAAAGTCGCCACGAACGCCGCCAATCGTTCACGGAGAGAAGTCGCCATCGCCGTTTGCGCCGGCAACAGATTTTGCAGTTCAGCGGGATCGCGCTTCAAGTCATAAAGCTCGGGGCGCGGAGCGTCGATGTATTTGTAGTCTCCCTGGCGCAGGCTGCGCAGTCCGGCCCAGCCAAATTTGTCGTGCGCGTAGAAGCTTTCACTATACACGTCGCGCGGCGGGGTATTGTCGCCCTTGGCGAGGTCCAAAAGGCTGTGACCGCAAAAGCTCGCGGGAGCTGGAATTCCCAGAAAGCTCAAGATCGTGGGAGCCACGTCGATCAGCCCGGCAGGATCGGAAACCCGAAACTGGAAGCTCGAAACTTGCGCCGACTTTCCAGTTTCCAGCTTCGAGTTTCCCGTTTCTATCCTCTGCGGCCAATGGAAGATGAGTGGGACGTGCAAGGTGCTGCGATAAATGAAATACCCGTGCGTGTTTTCGCCGTGCTCCCCCAGGCTTTCACCGTGATCGGAAAACAGCACGATCAGCGCGCGGCGGTCCAACCCCGACTTCGCGAGGGTCTCGAAGAAGCCTCCCAGCGAGTCATCCACGTACGCCAGTTCCTGGTCGTACTCGCTCTGCTGGGCGCGGGCGCGGTAGACGGCGGGCGCGTCGAAGGGCTGGTGAAGATCGAACAGATGGACGAAGAGCATGACGGGGTGGCCGGAATTCTTCTCAAGCCAACGTTCCGCGGCACTCAGCACTTGAGGTGCGGGCCGCTTCAGGTCGAGAGCGCCTTTGATAACGCGCGAGTCGAAGGGACTGTCGTAGGTTTCAAATCCCTGTGCCAAGCCGTAGCGGCGATCGAGAGAGAAACCTCCGATAAAAGCCGCGGTGCTGTATCCATGAGCGGCGAGAACGGTCGCGAGCGTCGTGGCTCCAGGCGCCAGGATCTCGGCATTCTCACGAACGCCATTCGCAAAGGGGTAGGTGGAGGTAAAGAGCGACACGTGCGAGGGCAACGTGATCGGCGCCTGACTGCTGATCTCCTCGAAAAGCGTGCCGCCGTGCGCGAGCGAGTCAAGGTGTGGAGTCTCGAGGCGCGAGTAACCGTAGCAACTCAGATGGTCGGCGCGCAGGGTGTCGACGGAAATGACGATGACGGGCGGAGGTCCTCCCGCGGGTGCCGACGGTGTTTGCTGCGGGCTCGCTGCCGCCTCTCGTGCCTGCAGCACGAGCGCCGCAAATATCATGACAATTCGCGAGAGCCGAGACCATCGCGCCATGCGCATATCCGCATGATACTCGAGCATCGGCACGGACGGAAAGTTGAGGTATGGCCGCTAATGAATGGCTGCGAGCAAGGCGTCGGCAACGCGGACGGCAGGGACGATCGCGCGCGGGTCGTGCACGCGAACGATGTGCGCACCATTCAGAATCGCAGCGACCACTGTGGCGGCGTCGCCCGTCGTGAGGAGCGACGTGTTCTCTTTGTTGGCTTCGCAGCGGGATTTCGAAGGATTGTTATGCGACCTGGCGATGCGCCAATAGCGAAGACCGGGACGAGGCACTCGCGACGGATCGAGCCCTTCCCCAGCCACGATGGCTTGCACGAACGATTTGCGCGAGGCGCCAATGAGAAGGGGAAGGTGGAAGCGCTGAAGTCTGCGGAGGCCGGCGAGAATCTCGAAGTTCTGGCGGCGCGACTTCCCGAAGCCGAGGCCGGGATCGAGGATGAGCTGCGTGCGCGCAACTCCGGCGGCTAGCGCGCGGCGAATCGATGATTCAAGTCCGTTTGTGAGCGTGCGCCAGATGTCGCGCACGAAAGGCTTGCGTTGCATTGTTTCCGGGCTGTGGCGCGAGTACATCAGGATGAGCGGCACACCGGATTGACACGCAACCTCCGCGAGGCGGGGATCAAAACGCAGTCCGCTGACATCGTTCAATATGTTCGCACCGCTGTCGAGAGCCGACTCGGCAACCTGCGCTTTGGTGGTGTCAATGGAGATCGGGACTCGAGGCAGCTTGCGCCGCAGCGCGCGGATGACGGGCAGGAGACGCCGGAGTTCTTCGTCGGCTGTCACCGGCCGTGCGCCTGGCCGCGTGGACTCACCGCCCACGTCAATCCAGTCAGCTCCCTGGCGGGCGAGTTCCAGTCCATGTTGAACGGCGCGTTCCGTGTCGAAGTAGCGTCCACCGTCAGAAAACGAATCGGGAGTGACGTTCAGCACGCCCATCACGAGTGTGCGGGCGCCTATCATGATCTTGCGGCCATCGATCTCAACGCGGAATTCAGGGCGGAGGATCATGCATCACACTCCGAAAATCCGCACGTAGGCAACCGCCCCGAGAAGGCCGCCGATGACGGGTCCCACAATCGGCACCCAGGAATAGCTCCAGTCGGAGCCGCCCTTTCCGGCAATGGGCAGAAGCGCATGAGCAATTCGCGGTCCCAGATCACGCGCGGGATTGATGGCGTAACCGGTGGGCGCTCCAAGCGACAATCCTATCGACCAAACGAGAAAGCCCACCAGGAGCGGAGTGAGGCCGCTTTGTGTGGGAGCGGAGTTGGCCCCGATGGCGAGCACGCCGAACATCAGGACAAACGTTCCAATGATTTCGGTGACCAAGTTCATGGGCAAGTTACGAATGGCCGGCGCAGTGGAGAAAACTGCGAGTTTCGCGCTGCGATCTTCCGTGGCGGGCCAATGTCCGAGATAGGCAAGCCATACGACGACGGCGCCGAGAAAAGCTCCCAGAAACTGCGCGGCGAGGTAACTGGCAACAGAGCCCCAGGCGAACTTGCCGGTAATCGCCAAGCCCAGCGTAATGGCAGGATTCAGGTGCGCGCCGCTAATGCGCCCTACCGCATATACCGGCATCGCCACCGCCAGCGCCCACCCCGTGGTAATCACCATCCAACCCGAGTTTTGAGCTTTGGTTTTATTCAGGACCACCGCGGCAACAACTCCATCACCCAGAACGATCAACAGCATTGTGCCTACAAGCTCCGCCATGAACGTACTCATCCTGAGCCTCCGCAATCGGTTTCAACAGCCGGCGAGATTCCCAAGAGTATAGTTCGGTGGGCAGAGATTTGCGCAGGAAAAGAAGGGGCGAAGGCGGAAGGGGAAACTTGAAATTGGAAACTAGAAGCTCAAACGGGGATTCAGCAACTGGAAATTGGAAACTGGAAAACCGAAATTCGGAAGTGGCAATTGAAATCTCGAAACTGGAAGTACCGGCCAAATTTCGAGTTTCCAATTTCGATTTTCCAGTTTCCAATTTCCAGTTTCCGATCCTCCCGTCCTCAGGCCGGTTGTGGGCGCGGCATCGATGGCGTCGTGGGCTGCGGCTTGAGCACCTGCACGGTTTCGGGAGCGGGAGGTAAGGGCTTCACGCGCACGAATTCCGGCAGCGGTTTGCCTTCGATCAGGAGCTTCATTTCGCCGGCGTCCAGAACTTCGCGCTCGAGCAGAGCTTCGGCGATTCGGACCAGCACGTCGCGGTTGCCGGTCAGAATATTCTTGGCCCGTTCGTAGCCCGTAGTTACAAAGGTTTTAACTTCCTGGTCTATTTTGATTGCTGTGTCTTCACTAAAATCACGTTGGGTGGCGATGTCGCGTCCCAGGAAAATCTCCTGCTGGTTCTTGCCAAAGGCCAGGGGACCGAGGTTCGACATGCCGAATTCGCACACCATATCGCGGGCGATATGAGTGGCGCGCTCGATATCGTTTCCCGCGCCGGTGGTCATGTGGTGCAGGAAGAGCTCCTCGGCTACGCGCCCTCCCATCAGCACGGCAAGCTGGGCCTCCAGGTACTCGCGAGTATAGGTGTGCTTGTCGTCGAGGGGAAGTTGCTGCGTCAACCCCAGCGCCCAGCCGCGCGGAATGATGGTGACTTTGTGCAAAGGATCGGATTCAGGGATATTGGCGGCCACCAGAGCGTGTCCTGCCTCGTGATAAGCCGTGTTTTTCTTTTCGCTCTCGGAGAGAATCATCGACTTGCGCTCCGGCCCCATCAAAACTTTGTCCTTGGAGGTTTCAAAGTCCATCTGAGTAACGGTCTTGCGATTCTGTCGTGCCGCCAGCAGCGCTCCCTCGTTCACCAAGTTCGCCAGATCAGCTCCGGAAAAGCCCGGTGTGCCGCGGGCGAGGACAGGGATATCAACGTCCTCAGCCAGAGGAATCTTCTTGGTATGAACCTTCAGGATTGCCTCACGTCCACCCACATCGGGACGAGGCACCACAACGCGACGGTCGAAGCGGCCGGGCCGCAGCAACGCCGGGTCAAGCACATCAGGGCGATTGGTGGCCGCAATCAGGATAACCCCTTCGTTCGACTCGAAGCCGTCCATTTCCACCAGCAACTGGTTCAGCGTCTGCTCGCGCTCGTCGTGGCCGCCGCCCAGGCCCGCGCCGCGATGGCGGCCTACGGCGTCGATTTCATCGATGAAAATAATGCAGGGAGCGTTTTTCTTGCCCTGCTCGAAGAGGTCGCGCACACGCGAGGCGCCCACGCCTACAAACATCTCCACAAAGTCGGAACCGGAGATGGAAAAGAAGGGGACGTTGGCCTCGCCGGCAATGGCCCGGGCCAGCAAGGTCTTGCCCGTTCCCGGAGGGCCTACCAGAAGGACTCCTTTGGGAATACGTCCGCCGAGCTTCTGGAATTTCTGCGGCTCGCGCAAGAATTCAATAATTTCGCCCAACTCTTCCTTGGCCTCTTCGACACCTGCTACGTCCTTAAAGGTGACTTTCTTCTGCTGGCTGGAGAGCAGGCGGGCCCGGCTCTTGCCAAAGGACAAGGCTTTGTTCCCTCCGGATTGCATCTGCCGCATGATGAAAATCCAGAGACCCAAAATCAGGATCAAGGGCAAGCCGTTGGCCAGCCAGGTCATCCAGGAGCCGCCGGAGTTGTCCTTGATGACCGTGTTGACGTTCTTGTCCTGAAGGGTCTTGTATAGGTCGGGATAGTTTGCAGGGATCGTCGTCCGGAAATGAGAACCGTCTTTGCTGAAGGTGCCCGTTACGTCGGTACCCGAAATGGTCACGTCGCGGATCAAGTCTTTATTTACATCCGCAGTGAACTGCGTGAAGGTCAAATCGGCAACGTGTTCGCCGGTACTCGACTTCACCACTGCCCAAATCAGCAGAGCCGTGACTGCCATCACTACCCAGAAGATAATATTCTTGACCGCCGAGTTCACGTGCCGTCCTCCTCAAATCCCCGAATCGACCATTGGGCGCCTTCCTACCCAATATATTGGATGCAAGCCAACCCCATGCAGCTTCAACCTTTCACTTCAGGGAGTGATCTTCCCGATGAAAGGCAAGTTGCGATAGAGTTGCTGACCCCCAAGTCCATACCCCACCAGAAAGTGGCCGGAAAGTTGGAAGCCCGAATAATCGACCTTCACGTCGACTTTCCGATCATCGATCTTGTCGATCAAAACCGCCGTTCGCAGCGAAGCGGGCTGATGGGCAAGCAGCGTTCGGCACAAGTGGTCGAGCGTAAGACCCGAATGCACGACGCCCTCCACCAGCAGAACGTCCTTGCCCTCCGAATCCACAGGCGGAATGTACATAATCTCCCGCACGGCAACCATGCCGGCATTGCTGTCTCGCATCTGCAACCGTACAAACCGGCACACTACCGGCATCGTCAGGGCGCGTACCAGATCGGCCATGAAGATGAAGCTGTTCTCCAGAACCCCGACGACCTGAAGCGTCTTGCCGGCATAATCCCGATTGATTTGCCTGGCCAGCTCGCGCACCCGCTTGCGCAAATCCTTTTCGCTGACAACGACTTTGGGCAGCCCGTTGGAGCCGACGGCACGAACTGGTTTAGCGCGCTTCTTCAATTTGGCTGCGGCGCGTTTCATAAGGGCTTTTCCCCGGCAACCGGGGATGGCCGTAACGGTTCCTCTTCTATGATCAGCACCTGCTCGGTGCGGTCGGTTGCAGCAGCGCCCTTCTCCGGCGGGAGTCCTCGAACCCAAACCACCCGGCCCGCGCAAAGCAAGACGGGCCAGCCCTGGCGTCGAGTCTCAGGAATCTTTGCCTCGCGGAGTAGCTCCTTCAGTTTGCGAACGCCTCTGCTTCCCAACGGACAGAAACTGTCTCCAGGCCGCCAGTTGCGCAGCGTCAAGTCTCCGTGCAACTTCTGCGGGTCCAGGCCCAAGAGCTTGTCTTCATTATACGCCTTGCCGGGCTCGACGCGATTAAGTATTTTGAACCTAAAGGTGAGCCCCAACTCTCGAACCACTAAGGCTCCCGGAAGGGTGACCGGGTATGAGAACTCGCGTCCGACCGGCGCATTGGCGGCAGGGTTGATCACCAGCCAGGAGAACTCTTTGCGCGCCAACGCGCCGCCGGGCAGGGTTTGGACCTTTCCGCTCTGCGACTCGGCGGCAAAGCGGCGCAAGGAGTCGATGTGCTCGTGCGCCAAACCCGCCGATGACCCGCGCACATTTTGCACCATCTGCCGCAGAACGCGCCGCGCCACGGCGGGAGGAAATTCCAGCAGAGCGCGAATGGGAATGCGTTCTTCCTTGCCCTCATGTACGCGCCAGGGGTGCGCGCGATCCCGGGCCAGACGCTCCAGGCAAGCTTCGTCGTCGCGAACACGGTCGGCGAGATGATTGAGAAGCGGAACAATCCCAGGGTTGTACTCTTTCGCCAGCAAGGGCAACAGCTCCTTCCGGATTTTGTTCCGTTGCAGGCGCGTGTTGAGGTTCGAGGAATCCACCCGGTAGCCCAGCCCCCGCGCGGAGATTTCCTGCATCACCTCGGGGCGCGTCAGGCCCAAAAAAGGGCGAACAACCTTGCCGTCAAGCACCGGATAGACCCCACCCAACCCGCGCGTTCCTGCGCCCCGCAACAGGCGCATCAGCACGGTTTCGGCCTGGTCGTTGGCGGTATGTGCGGTGGCCACGCGATCCAGCCGGCCCTGGTCAACGAGCGAGAAGAAGAAACGATAGCGCAGTTCGCGCGCGACGGCTTCCACGTTGCTGTGGCGCTCACGCGCTACGCGGCCTACCTCCGCC